>Ga0105240_10013545_pt1 | contig 11193 bp, 11 predicted proteins | sample KBSC54metaG_FD_80426 | JGI IMG/M metagenome (GOLD analysis project Ga0105240, IMG submission 80426) | Corn rhizosphere microbial communities from Kellogg Biological Station, Michigan, USA - KBS C5-4 metaG | ecosystem: Host-associated > Plants > Roots > Rhizosphere > Soil | place: Michigan, USA...
GAGGTCTCGCCGAGTACAGGCTCGATGAAGTTGCTCGGTAACGGGCATGCGGTAATCGAGTACTCGGGCTCGTGGGGCAGGCCGATCGCGCGGTGGGCGGAGCAGTTCGGTGACGCATCGCGCCCGCAGCTGGAAGCGCTGCGCGAGAAGATCATCGACCAGATGGGCGACACCGGCTACCGCATGGCGGAGCTGAACCGGAACCTGTTCATCTACCCGAACCTCTTCGTGATGGACAACAACGCGACGGCGCTGCGCGTGATCGAGCCGACGTCGGTCGACTACATGGACGTCGCGCAGTACGAGCTCGCGCCACGTGTCGAGGATCCCACCGTACGGAAGGTGCGACTCGAGAGCTACGTGACGTTCGCAGGGCCGGGCGGGCTCGCCACGCCGGACGACGTCGAGGCACTCGAGTCGTGCCAGCAGGGCGCCGCCTCGGGCGTGGAGTGGAGCCTGCTCTCGCGCGGGTACTTCAGTGAGGAGCCGCCGATGTCGGGTGAGCTCCAGATGCGTGCATTCTGGCGCCGCTGGCAGGAGCAGTTGCTCGTCGGCGATCTGGTGCCGGCAGCGTGAGCCGCCGTCCGGAGTCCACGCTCGAGCGCCCCGAGCTTCGTCCAACCAGCGTGACTCGGGCGGAGCTCGAGGACCTTCTCTACGACGAGGCATCCTTGCTCGACGAATGGCGGATGGAGGACTGGCTCGCGCTCTGGGAGGAGGACGCAGAGTACGTCGTCCCCACCAACGACAACCCCGACGCCGACCCGGACAACGACCTGATGTACATCAACCACGACCACCGGTTGCTGAAGGGTCTCGTCGTGCGGCTGAACAGCGTGCACGCGCACCGCGAGTACCCGTGGTCGAAAACGCGCCACATCGTGACGAACGTCCGCATCGCCGGCGAGGATGAAGACGGCGTCGTGCATGGTGACGCCGCGTTCATGGTGTGGCGGTTCCGGAACAAGGACCGCGACTGCTTCGTCGGCCACTACGACGTCAGGGCGCGGCGCACGGAGGCGGGGCTCAGGCTGGTCGGCAAGCGGGTCACGCTCGACGCATGGACACTCGCGCCGTATGGCGCAGTCAGCATCGTGCTCTGAGACGGCCAGTGACGATGGCTGACCTCGAGGGCAGGGTCGGAATCGTCACCGGCGGCAACTCAACGCTCGGACTTGCGATTGCGACCGCGCTCCATGAGTCGGGCGCCTCGGTCGTTCTCGCCGCGCGCGACCAGGAGCGCGGGGAGGCCGCCGTGAAGCGGCTCGGCGACCGGGCGTTGTTCGTCCACACGGACATCGGCGAGGACGAATCGATCAAGGCGTGCGTGGCCGCGACCGTCGAGCGGTTCGGCCACATCGACGTGCTCGTCAACAACGCCGTCGTCTACACCGACGGCGGGCTCGCATCGACACGAGAGCAGTGGCTCTCTGCCCTGAGCGTGAACCTTGTCGGCAGCGCCATCTTCGTGCGGGAGGTGGCCGGGCAGATGGAATCGGGCGACGCGATCGTCAACGTCGGGAGCATTGGCGGCAAGTTCGGGGCCGCGGGTCGTGCGATCTACCCGGCCTGCAAGGCGGCACTGCTGCAGCTGACCAAGAACCAAGCAGCCGACCTCGCGCCGCGAGGTATCCGAGTCAACTCGATCTCGCCGGGCTGGACGTGGTCGGATCCGCTCGCGCAGATGGCTGGCGGCAGCCGCGGGCGAGCCGACCGGGCGAGTGCCAATACGCAGCCGCTCGGGCGTGCCGGCAACCCTGAGGAGGTCGCCGCCGCCACCGTCTTCCTCTGCTCACCGGCAGCCTCGTTCATCACCGGCACAGATCTCGCCTGCGACGGCGGGTTCTCGATGCTCGGCCCGGATCAGGGCCGCGGAGCGCGGTACTGGGTCGACCGGGAAGCACCTGACTAGGTAACGACGGGCGCGCGCGAGTACTCGTTCAGGTAGCGCGCAGCCGGCTCCGCACAGACGATCACGTCCTCGATTCGAACGCCGAACCGGCCGTCGATCAGGATCGACGGCTCGTCGGTGAACGTCATCCCAGCTTCGAGCACCGTCTCGTCCTCGACGGACAGGAACGGCCGTTCGTGGACGTCCAGGCCGATCGCGTGGCCCATGCGGTGCCGGAAGGCCGCGCCGAAGCCGGCTGCCTCGATCGGCTCGCGGCAGGCCCGATTCACATCGGCCGCACGTACGCCCGGCCGCATCGCTTCCCGGCCCGCCTCCTGCGCGGCCAGCATCACCTCGTAGGCCTCGAGATACCCGGCGGGCGGCTCGCCGCAGACGATCGTGCGGCCGAAGTCCGAGCAGTAGCCGTCGTGGACGGCGCCGAAGTCGAACATCACCGCCTCACCGCCCTCGAGTGGCAGAAGGCCCGAGCTGTCGCCTGTGTCAAGCCGCTTGTCGCCAAACGTGAAGAGGTGGGTCGGAAACGACGGGGTCCGCGAGCCCTGTCTGCGCAGCTCGTGCTCGACGCTTTCGAGCAGCTCGACCAGGGTCACGCCCGGAACCACGCTCGGCGCGACGGACGCCATCGCCTGCTCAGCCATCCGGCAGGCCTCGTGCATGAGCGCGAGCTCCGCATCGGACTTCACCGCGCGTAGGCGGCGAACGACCGGCGTCCCGTCGACGACCTGTTCCGGCGCGAGGATGCGCTGGAGCTGCAAGACGCTCTCGCCCCAGGTGCGCTGCCCGATGCCCAGCCGGCGGATGGGGCCGAGAGCGTGCACGGCGGCCCGCAGCGCGCGCTCGGGGTCGTCGGCCTCATCTACGACAACCAGGCCGCGTGGCGGGTCGCCCCGGAGGTGGAAGGCGGCGAACATCCGCGGCAGCAGGCAGACCGGATCGTGCCCAGGAGCGAAGAACGCGCCTGCCAGCCACGCGTGCGCCTGCGCTGTCTCGCCGAAGCTCGGCAGATCGCGCTCGATTCCGGTGAGGTACTCGAGGTCGGATGAGAGCGGCAGGAAGAGGGCATCCAGCTGCGCCTCCTCGAGCGCGTATCCAAGCCGTTCGCGCCGGAGTGCGTGTTCGTTCATGCGAGCTCGTCCGCGAGGCGCTCGAAGACCCGGATGTTGAACGCGACATGCTCGAGGTAATCGTCGAGCGAACCGTGCTCGTCGAAGCCGTGGATGTTGCTCGACAGGCGCGTCGTGCCGGCAGGCGAGACGACCGGGATGCCCAGTGTGTCGACGACGAGATGGGCAGGGCCGGCGCCGGGAACGACGGGGTAGCGGACAGGCTCGCCGAAGACATCCCGCGAAGCGCCGAGCGCGGCAAGCGCGAGCGGCGAGTCCATCGGCCCCTTCGCGGGCGGCACCTTCGTGACGAGCCGTAGCTCGACCATCTCGAAACCGTGCGCATCGAGGTGCGTGCGAATCTGGGCGAAGAGGCGGTCGGCATCCTGTCCGGGCAACGTGTGCACGTCGACGTGCGCACGAGCCTCCGCCGGAACGGCGCTCCGCGCCTCGGCTCCCACGGCGCCGGCGGAGAGTCCGGAGATGTTCACCGGAGCCGAGAAGAGCAGTCGCCGTGCGAGCTCGCGCGGCGGGAGCGGGAGCAGCGCGTGCTCGCCGAACTCCGTGGTGGGAGGGTCGATTCCTTGCGCCGCCGACTCCTCTTCGGGCGTCGGCGCGGGAACACCGTCATCGAACCCGGCGATCGCCGCGTTGCCCTGCACGTCGGCAAGCGAGGCGAGCGCCTGCACGAGGATCATCGGAGCCGAATGCAGGAGCGGCGCGAACGCGGCGTGCTGATCGCCCGGCATCGTCCTGACCGAGAGCTCGACTGCGAGTACGCCACGCGAGCCGAAGCCGATCTCCGGACGGCCGTCCGAGCGGCGGACGTAGCTCTCCCACAGGCAGCCGTCGGCCCGCAGCCGGTCGCGATTCGCCGCGAGCACCTCTCCGAGCCCCGGGCTACCGATCTCCTCGGCGCCCTCGCAGAGCCACACGATCGAGTACGGGGGAGGCCCGTCGAGTCGCGCGAGCCATGCGTCGATCGCCTGCAGGCGCGACGTCACGTCGGCCTTGTCGTCGCAGCAGCCGCGCACGATCAGCTCGCCGTCGCGGACGACACCGTCGAACGGCGGCACCGACCACCGATCCTCGGGGCCGGAGGGCTGGACGTCGTAGTGCGTGTAGATCAGCAGGCGCCCCGGGCCGCTGCCGCGCAGCTCCGCCAGCAGCACCGGGCCGTGGCCCGGCACCGGGATGCGCTCCACCTGGTCGAACGTGCGGGCAAGCCGCCGTTCGAGCCACTCGGCCATCGCAGCGGTGGCGACCGGACCGTCGGCCGAGACCGACGGGATACGGCAGCACTCGCGCCACTCTTCGATCAGCCCGTCACGGGCGTTCGCGACGAACTCGGCCTCCCAGCCGGCGATCGTCAGGGGGCGAGCTCGTACGGGTAGTCGGTCAGGTTCTCGGCCCCGTCTGCGGTGACGAGCACGAGATCCTCGAGGCGCACGCCGCCGTACCCCTGCCGGTAACAACCCGGCTCGACGGCGACGACGTCGCCTTCGACGAGCACGTCGCCGGCCTGGTCGAGATGAGGGGACTCGTGCACCTCGAGCCCGACTCCGTGGCCGAGGCTGTGGAAGAAGCCCTCGAGCAGCACTTCACCGGGCTGCTTGCTCAGCTGCGTCGGATAGCCGCCTTCTTCGAAGACCTCGCAGGCAATGCGATGCACGTCGCTGCAGCGCGCGCCGGGGCGGATCGCAGCGATCGACCGGTCGAGCGCGATCTTGCAGAGGCGGTGATAGTCGAGCAACTCGTCGCTCTGCTCACCGACGACGAATGTCCGTGTCATGTCTGTGTAACAACTCGACTCGCGGTCGCAGGGCCAGAGGTCGACCGTGATCGGCTCGCCGGCCAGGATCGCACCGGAGCCCATGTGGTGTCCGATACAGGTCTGCTTCCCGTGGGCGACGATGAACTCGTCGGCCGTCGCGCCGTTCGCCGCGAACGCTTCGGCGACATGGGCCTTGAGCCGCTCGGACGTCAGAGGCTCACCGTCCAGCATCACCGCATTGCCTTCGATCGTCGCCTGCCGAAGCTGCGCGGCAACCGCCGCGGTCGCTGCGGCCGCGGCACGCTGCGCCCGACGCATGCCCGCGAGCTGTTCCGGGGACTTCGCACGGCGCCGGTCGGCGAAGACCGACGAGTCGACCTCGATCGTGACCCCACCGTTGCGGAGATAGTCGGCGAGCGCCGTCGGGAAGTCGAACGGGACGGTCGCCTGCTCGATCCCGAACCGGCGGCAGGCGCGGAGCGCGAGCTCGAGCGTGACCTCGTCGCCCGCGCGCCCTTCGGCGACGAGCTCATCCAGCCCGAGCTCCTCGAACGGCACGGGTTCCATGTTCGGGACTTCCCTCATCCGCGCGACCTCGAGCGAGCGCAGGACGGTGAAGCGCTTCCCGCCGACCTCGGCGTAGAGGAACGGGTCGGCGACGGTGTGCGGGACCTCGCGGCGCATCGTCGGCGACCGCACGGTGTCTCCGTAGAGGAGAATCGCGTTCATATCATTGATCATATGTGCCCTGACCACGCGCGCGACAAGGAGCAGCAATGACCGACACAGACATGACGAAGATCCCTCGCCCCTACCGGGTGATGCTCGCGGGCGCGCCGCTCGAGTCGTTCTTCTCGGCGTCCGACGAGGAGAAGAGCGAGCAGTTCATGCCGCGCTTCGTGGCGGTGCTCGCGAAGTGGGAAGAGCGAGGCGCGCGCGTCGTCGCCTCGTTCTGCGACGACGTCCTCACGGTCGCTCCGCCGCGCACCGCAGACTTTGTCTGGTACCTGATCTTCGAGATCGACGACCTCGACATCGTCGCCGCGATGATCAGCGACGTCCGAACCGCTGTCGACGGCGTACGCCTCGATCGCTACATCGCCTTCGAGGCGCGGATCGGACGCCCGTTCTGGGCTCGTGAGGAAGCGCCCGAAGCTCGCTAGCCTGTAACCGCCGTGCGCCGTTACCACGTCACCACGTTCGGTTGCCAGATGAACGCTCACGATTCGGAGCGGATCAAGGGCATGCTCGAGGAGCTCGGGCTGGGCGAGGCGCCGACCGCCGGCGAGGCGGACGTCGTCGTCTTCAACACCTGCACGATCCGCGAGAAGCCGGATCAGAAGCTCGCGGCGCACATGGGGGAGGCAGCCGCCCGGAAGCGTGAGGATCCGGGTCGGGTGATCGCCGTCGGTGGGTGCTTTGCCGAGGCGCAGCGAGAGCGGATCTTCGAGCTCTACCCGGCGGTCGACGTCGCGTTCGGGCCCGGGTCGATCGCCCATCTCGGCGAGTGGCTCGGCGCGGGCGGTGAGGGCGTTGCGCGCGGGCGCTTCGGCCTCGACGACCGCGAGTTCGCGGCCGAGTTGCCCATGCACCGCGAGCGCTCGTTTCAGGCGTGGATCCAGGTCTCGATGGGCTGCAACTCGAAGTGCTCGTACTGCATCGTCCCGTTCGTGCGTGGGCGCGAGGTGAGCCGCCGGCCGGGCGAGATCATTGCCGAGGTCCAGCGCCTTGCCGATGCAGGCGTGCGCGAGCTGACGCTGCTCGGCCAGAACGTCAACTCGTGGGGGCGCGATCTGCTGCCCGACATCCGCACCGAGTTCGGCGAGCTGTTGCGCGCATGTGACGCGGTCGACGGGATCGAGCGCATCCGTTTCACAAGCCCGCACCCGAAGGATTTTCGCGAGCCGGTGATCGAGGCGATCGCCGAGTGTCCCGCGGTCTGCGAGCAGGTTCATCTGCCCTTGCAGTCGGGCTCGTCGCGGATCCTGAAGGCGATGCGGCGCACCTACTCGCGCGAGCGCTACCTCGCGCTCGCCGAGCGCCTGCGCGCCGCGATCCCGGATCTCGCGCTCGGAACCGACATCATCGTCGGCTTCCCCGGCGAGACCGAAGCCGACTTCCGCGAGACGCTCGAGGTCGTGGAAGCGGTCGGCTACGACAGCGCCTTCACGTTCGTCTATTCACCGCGCACCGGGACCGAGGCGGCGTCGCTACCCGATCAGGTGCCGCACGAGGTGAAGATCGCGCGGATGGAGCGCCTCGTCGAGCTGACGCAGCGCGTCGCACGCGAACGGAACGAAGCCCGGATCGGGCGCCGCGAAGAGGTGCTCGTCGAAGGGGCGTCGCGCACCGATCCGGACGTGATGCGCGGCCGCACGCGCCGCAACACGACAGTCAACTTCCGCGGGGACGCCGTCGCCGGCGAGCTTGTCGACGTCCTCGTCGAGAGCGCCACGTCGATGACGTTGCGCGGCGTGCAGGATTCCCTTGTCGCAGCCTGACTCGTCCATCACATCCGATCGTCACACTTAGGCGCGATGCGCATCCTCGTCACCGGCTCCTCCGGGCAGATCGGCACCAACCTCGCGCTCAGGCTGCTCGCCGACGGCCACACCGTCTTCGGTGTCGACAAGCGGCCGAACGCCTGGGTCGGAGACGCGTTCCCGACGCTGCTGCAGGATCTCGCAGGGCACTACGCCGCGTTCCGCGGAGGCATCAACGGCGTCGAGTACCCCGAGGTCGACCTGGTCGTCCATCTCGCCGCGCACGCGAAGGTGCATCAACTCGTGCGTCAGCCGCACCGTGCGCTCGAGAACACGATCATGACGTTCAACGTGCTCGAGTTTGCACGCGGCATGAGCCTGCCGATCGTGCACTCGTCGACGCGCGAGGTGTACGGCGACGTGCATCGGTTCGAGGAGTACGCGGAAGAGGCCGCAGACTTCGCCTTCACCGAGAGCCCGTACTCGGCGTCGAAAATCGCGAGCGAGGCCTTCATCTATTCGTACGCGCGCTGTTACGGGCTGCGCTACCTCGTCTTTCGCTTCTCGAACGTCTATGGGCGTTACGACTCCGACCTCTGGCGGATGGACCGCGTGCTCCCGCTGTGGATGCATCAACTCTCGCGAGGCGAGGAGATCACGATCTTCGGCGGCGACCAGAAGGTGCTCGACTTCACGTATGTCGACGACTGCGTCGACGGAATCGCACGTGGCGTCTACGCGCTCACGGACGGCACCGCGGCGAATGAGACGATAAACCTCGCTTTCGGCCAGGGCAACACGCTCGTGCGCGCGGCGGAGCTGATCGCGCAAGAGCTCGGTGTCGAGCTGAACGCGAAGATCGCACCGTCGCTGCTCGGCGAGGTCACGCACTACGTCGCCGATGTGCGGAAGGCGCACAACCTGCTCGACTGGTCGCCGCAGACGCCGCTCGACGTCGGTATCCCGCAGGCCGTCGCCTGGTTCGGAGAATGGCGCGCCGCGCATCCGGAAGAAGACCGTCCGTTCGAGCGCGCGCAGGAGTCTGATGAGCTCGCGCACGGCTTCAAGCAGCCCGCCCGGGCGTAGCGTTCTCGCGCTCTTCGGGCCGACCGCCTCGGGCAAGACGGCGGTTGCGGGGATCGTGCGGGAGCGGCTCGGCGCCGAGGTGATCTCGGTCGACTCGGCTGCGATCTACGAGGGGCTACCCGTGCTCACGGCGGGGCCGCCGTATTCCGCACGCCTCGCCGGAGTCGTGCCGCTGGCGGACGAGATCTCGGTCGGCGACTTCCAGCGCCTCGCGCACGCTGCCGTCGACGAGACGCTCGCAGCCGGACGGTTGCCGCTCCTCGTCGGAGGCACGGGTCTCTACCTGCGGGCTGCGATATCTGCATTTCCGTTGCCGCCGCCTCCGGAGCCCGGACGGCGCGCATTCTGGCAGGCGGAATACGACCGGCTCGGCGCAGAGGCGGCCCACGCGCTGCTCGCCGGCCGTGACGCACGAGCGGCTGCACGTGTGCACGCGAACGATCGCCGCCGTGTCGTCCGCGCGCTCGAGCTCTTCGAGGTCGGCGCATCGCTCGCGCCCACCAGTGACCGGCTCTGGGCTGAGGACACGAGGCAGCCGACGACGATCGTCGGCCTCGACGTTCCCCTCGACGAGCTCGACCGGCGCATCGAGGAGCGGGCCAGGGCGATGGTCGCGCAAGGGGCCGTCGACGAGGCGCGACGCGCCTGGGCTCTGCCGCTCTCTGCGACGGCACGCAAGGTGCTCGGCCTGGAGCAGTTCGCAACGCTGCCCGAGGGCGAAGCGGTCGCGGCGGTCGCGCAGGCGACCAGGCGGCTCGCGCGCTATCAGCGCAAGTGGCTCCGGCGTATTCCTGCGGCAGTTACGCTCGACGGCACACGGCCGGCGGAGGAGCTTGCAGATGAGATCATCGCGCTGGCAGGCGCACGGGAACATCTACCTCGTCACTGAGGACGGGCCGCTGAGCTCGGAGCAGGTGCGGGCGGCGGTCGCGGACAGCGACGGCATCCTCGACGTCCGCGGCGCGGGCGACGACTGGCTCGAGCTCGTGATCTGGAACCCCGACGGCTCGGTGGCGGAGATGTCGGGCAACGGCACGCGGATCGCCGCCCGCTGGCTGGCGGCGCAGACAGGTGCGTCCGCGGTGACGGTGCGCGTCGGCCCGCGCGAGGTGCGCGCGCGGATGCTCGACGGCGTGCTCGTCGAGCAGGACCTGGGCGAGGTCGCCGTCGGGCAGCCCGAAGAGGTCGCGGGGATCACGCTCGTCACGGTCGACGTCGGGAACCCGCACGCCGTCGTCGACGGCGACCCCGCCGAGATCGCACACGTCGGGCCGCTGCTCGAGACACACGAGCGCTTCCCGAACCGGACGAACGTCCAGATCGGTCGGCGCAGCGCCGATGGCGAGATCGAGGCGCGTGTCTGGGAGAGAGGGGTGGGTGAGACCGCTTCGTCCGGCTCGAGCGCGGTCGCCGTCGCAGCGGCATTCAGCTTCGCCTACGGCAGCCCGAGCGACGGGTCGACGACGGTGCGCTTTCCGGGCGGCGACCTCGTCGTTCGCTTCGAGGGACGGCGTGCGCTGCTGACGGGGCCTGCCGAACGCGTCGAGTGAGACCGCTGGTGTCTGGAGCTGGGGCAGCTCAGCCGGTGCCGATGCCGTGCTCGCGCAGAGCGTCGTTCAGCGACGTCTTCAGGTCGGTCGACTCGCTGCGCCGGCCGATGATCAGGGCGCACGACAGGTCGTAAGTCCCTGCGGGGAACTCCTTCGGGCGCGTGCCCGGGACGACGACCGAACGCGGTGGCACGTAGCCGCGATATTCGACCGGCTCGGAGCCGGTGACGTCGATGATCGGCACCGACGCTGTGAGCGTCACGTTCGGGGCGAGCACCGCACCGGCGCCGATCCGTACACCTTCGACGACGATGCAGCGAGAGCCAAGGAACGCCCCATCCTCGACGATCACGGGCCGCGCGCCGGCGGGCTCGAGCACACCGCCGATCCCGACACCTCCCGCGAGGTGGACGTCGGCACCGATCTGCGCGCCCGACCCGACGGTGGCCCACGTGTCGACCATCGTGTTCGCGCCCACCCACGCGCCGATGTTCACGTACGACGGCATCAGGATCACGCCCGGCGAGAGGAATGCCCCGTAGCGCGCGACCGCCGGCGGCACGACCCGCACGCCCAGAGCCTCGTAGCTCGTCTTGAGCGGGATCTTGTCGTGGTAGGCGAACGGCCCCAGCTCGATCGGCTCCATTGCGCGGATGCGGAAGTAGTCGAGAATCGCCGCCTGCACATCGGCGTTGACACGCCAGTCGTCGCCGTGCGGCTCGGCGACGCGAACCTCGCCGCGGTCGAGTGCGGCAATCGTCTCCTCGGTGGTCACAGCACCTCCCGGAAGATCGCCGCCGCGCGCTCGCACTCTGCCTGGGTGGGGACCAGCGCGAGGCGGATGTAGCCCTCGCCCGCGGGCCCGAAGAACGAGCCCGGTGCGACGACGATGCCGTGATCGAGCAACCGGCGCGCGAACGGCTCGGACGGGCCGTCGACGGCAAGCCAGAGATAGAAGGTCGCCTCCGAGCCCGCGAGGCGCAGCCCGGCCGCCTCCAGCGCAGGGAGCACCGTCTCGCGCTTCCGCCGGTAGAGGCCGCGCACCTCCGAGACGTGGTCGTCATCCGACCACGCCGCGATCGAGGCGCGCTGCACGAACTCCTGCGGCGCAGTCCCGACGGTGGGGCGGAAGCTCTTCAGCGCCGAAACGATCTCCGGCGGTGCGCAGACGAAGCCCGAGCGGCAGCCGGTCATCGACGAGCGCTTCGAGAGCGTGTTGAACACGACGACGTTCGTGCGGTCGGGCACCTGGAGCGCCGACACCGGCGGCTCGTCGAACCACAGC
>Ga0105240_10013546_pt1 | contig 11193 bp, 7 predicted proteins | sample KBSC54metaG_FD_80426 | JGI IMG/M metagenome (GOLD analysis project Ga0105240, IMG submission 80426) | Corn rhizosphere microbial communities from Kellogg Biological Station, Michigan, USA - KBS C5-4 metaG | ecosystem: Host-associated > Plants > Roots > Rhizosphere > Soil | place: Michigan, USA...
AAAGATTCCTACTTATTGAAGAACGAAATGCTCCGGTTGGAGACCGAGTTTTTTAGCCAAACTAAAATTTGCGCGGAGAAATGGCTCAGGGAATCGATCAAACTGATGGAAAACCATCGGTATTTTACGGATTGGTGCCGCCGTACGCTCACAGAAAAGAAAGCGAAAAATCTCGCCAAGCTGAAAAAAGCTCATTTTTTACTGAAAGACGAATTACTCAGCGAAGGTGCCCTGCATGACAAAAAGCTGCAAAAGCTTTTACACGAAGAAGCTTCAGGAACCGAGAAAAGCATTGACACCATGTTCCGCATCGCAGCCTCCAATAATCAGCGGCAATTCACGCTGGGTGACAACAAAGCGCATATCCTGATTACTGTAAACTCTATCATCATGTCTATCGTTGTCAGTTTACTCATCCGTAAGCTTAATGAGAATCCATTTTTGACCTGGCCCACTTTTATAATTTTGGTTACCAGCTCTGTGTCAATTGTATTTTCTATCCTGGCTACCCGCCCGAAAATTGATGGGGGAACCTTTACGCCTGCAAACCTGGAACATAAGGACATAGACTTGCTTTATTTCGGAAATTTCCATCGCATGACTGCCTCAGAGTATATCGAAGGGATGAGCCGGATCATGGCCGACCAGGATTTCATCCATCGTACGATCATTCTCGATGCTTACTGGCATGGACAAGTTCTTGCCCGTAAGTTTTCATTCCTGCGACGCGCTTACAACGTCTTCCTTTTTGGACTTATTATTTCTATTTCCGCCTTTGTAATCGCCTTCCTTTTTCATCATCCGGTAGCGGTGGTTCATAAAAGCGGGGCTGATGTTCTCAATATAATATCATCAATTAAAATTAAAAGCTATGTATAAGAAATTACTACTTCTTGCGGGACTATCTTTCGGGATACTTGATGGATTCGCTCAGCGCCCGCTTAAAAATAATCCGCCTCAATACGACTTTCCCGACAGCGTTTATATTACGATCCACCCAAGCTATAATCAGGTAAACGGCTTTCATAAAAGATTATTTGGCGAAAACTACCGGAAGGAGTGGGCCACAAACGTAAAACTTCCGCTCATACGCGTGTCGCAGGATTTTGGCGGACTCAGCCCATAGCGCTACGGCGGAAGGATGGAGACGAAATCGATCCGACTGAAGGACAATACGGGCAAAGAATGGGTATTGCGCAGCGTGGAGAAAATACCGGATAAGCTTGTACCGGTAAAACTGAGGGGAACATTTGCAGTCGACTGGGTCGATGATGAGTATAGCGGGCAGCATCCTTATTCCGCCCTGATCATACCTCCGCTCGCGGAAGCGGCAGGAGTGCCGCATGCTAACCCCGTAATTGGTGTGCTTGCTCCCGACACATCACTGGGCGACTTCAACCGGGATTTCTCCGGACGCGTCGTCTTATTGGAAGAAAGGGAACCTGGTGGCCAGTCGGTAAACACTATTAAACTGCTACGGGAATTGAATGCCAGTCATAATAACAGAATTGATGGCGAGGAATTCCTCCGGGCACGCATGCTGGACCTCCTCATCGGGGATTGGGACCGTCATGAAGATCAATGGAGATGGATTTCAAGGAATGCCAGCGATGATCGGATTTATACCGCCGTTCCCCGTGACCGTGATCAGGCATTACACGTTATCCAGGGTCTGATACCCAATATTGCCGCTTTACCCTGGCTGGATCCAGTGTTGGGTGATTTTAACGGAAAAGTAGCCAGTCCCCGGTATTCACCACTGTTCAAATCGAATTTTCTTGGAGGCTATCCTTCAGCACAATTTAGCCATCAGCAATACATGCGCATTGTCAGTAATTTTATTGCCGCTGAGACAGATCAGGTGCTCGAAGCGGGATTGAAGCGGTTGCCGGCAGAGGAATATCAATTACGGCAGTCGGAATTACTTGCCAATCTCAAAAAACGCAGGGATGATATCCCACGGGTAATGGAAGCCTATTTCCGGTTTATCAACCGGATCGTAGACCTGCGAACAAGTGATCAGGATGAACAGGTATTGGTTACCGATGGACCGGATAAAGGACTGCAGGTAAAGATCAATAAGCTGAAGAAAAGTAATAAGGCCGGAAATGAACTGTTCAATCTTAATTACGTGCCTTCAGTTACAGATGAGGTGCGTCTTTATGTGATGGGAGGCAGTGACAAAGTCGTCGTTAATGCCGTCAATTCTCCAATGCGCTTGCGGATCATAGACAGTACGGGAGCAAAGTCTTTTGATTTCAAAAATTCTTCCCATAATGTCAAAGTTTATGGCTTAGCTGATAGTATTTCTTTCCCGGCGGGTAAGGAGCATTATTCGTCACGCATTTCCCGGGACACGAATGCGGGTAAATTCGTTCGTGCTAACTTATACAATGTTTGGACGCCACTCATCACCGGCGATATCAATCGTGATGATGGTTTTTTGCTTGGTCTCGGCTTTCGCTATACAGGTCATGATGGTTTCCGTCAACTGCCGTTTTCAAATATGCAGGAGGCGATGCTTACCCATTCTTTCAGAACCGATGCGTTCAGGATAGATTATTACGGGCAATGGATGGGAGCTGTCGGCAAAACCGATTTCATACTGAAGGCGCGCGCTGAAGCGCCCGACAATACCATGAATTTCTTTGGCCAGGGGAACGAAACTCCTCTTGACAAAAGCGGCGACTATCATCGTTTTTACCGGGCAAGGTTCGACCTCTACGATGTGTCGCCCGCGTTGCGCTGGCATACAGGTCAGGGCACGACACTGAGTGTGGGCCCATCTGTTCAATATTATCACCTCAGTGCGGATGCCAACGTCGGAAGATCTGTTAACCAGCCGGGCTTTATTACATCTTATGACAGTACCAGCTATAACCGGAATAAACTTCATATTGGCGGGGTTGCCGTATTTCTCAGCGATAAACGGGAGAATAAAATATTGCCCGCAGCAGGCTATTATTTAAATGTGAAACTCTCAGGCTATGCGGGTGCGAATAGTTACTCCCGGTCATTCGGTAATATCCTGCCTGAATTTGCTTATTATCAGAAAGTGGATTCTGCAGCTGTGCTGGTTTTTTCTGACCGCATTGGCGGCGGCGTCAGTGTGGGCAATCCTGCTTTTTACCAGTCCATGTTTTTGGGCGGTCAAGGAAATTTGTTGGGCTATCTTCAGAACAGGTTTGCAGGCCGGAATATGGTATTTAATAACCTGCAATTCAGATTGCGGCTGGCGAATATTGCCGGGTATATTTTACCGGGCCAACTCGGTATAACAGGATTCTATGATGCGGGCAGGGTTTGGGTTAAAGACGATCAGTCAAATAAATGGCACCAGGGGACAGGGGGAGGTTTATATTTTGCTCCGGCGAGCCTTACTGTTATACAAGTTCTCGCGGGTCATTCCGTCGAGGGATGGTATCCATATATTTCACTAAACTTTCGACTTTGATTTATCAAGGTATACTAGCTTACCTTAAAAATAGTGCAGAAACCGTATCATCATAAAGATAAGAAGAAGCAAAATAACCAATATAAGGAACTAATAAATCCTGAGATCTTCGAAACGCTGAGTCACATTGCACACAGCAAACCATTTTTACCGCTTAGGCCACAAAAGCGGAAGGTGGATAAAATGTCTAGGGCGAAGCACAGCTAAGAAACAAATTAAAATGCTTCGCTTTCAAAGACTATAAGATGGAGTCACATAAAAAATCGTTTAATTTTCACGGTGATTAAGAGTTAATCGCGTTTATGTTTAAGTTATTTACCATTCAACCTGTCGAAATACATATTTGCTTTTCGAAGAAGATTTGGGGCCCAGGCCCATACTCCGAAAGCGCTGGCTTTTGGATATGCAATAATGGCAAATCGCGAATGCTCTTTCCTGGCGAATACTTCGTACCATTTCTTTCCAGAACTGTCTGAAACCTCATATATGTAAGCTCTATCGGAACGTTTGATCTGACGGAATGAATGTCCTCTAACCTCACCCTTTCCCTCAAAGTAAAGTAGCAACTCCCTGGGCCCATTTTGACACTGCTCGTCGGGCTGATTAAATAGATCAATTTCCATATATCTCAATTTTTAATTCATCATTTTCTAATTTCGAATGTGTGGGATGTGCGGTCTGAGTTGCCCCCGACAAAAGGCGGGGGGTAACTTTCGGTTTTTAAAATCACTTTTTCTGGACCGGGTACCCTCTGTTGGAAAATATTACGTTGGCGGGGGCGATTGCACTTTAATGATCTTTCCAGCCCATTTTTATCAGTCTTTTTGGCTACATAAAAGCCTTGTAACTGCTAATAATTTATGAGTTGAGCATTGAATAATAAAGAATAGCCTTCCGCTTATATACTGTTATAGTTATATACTTATGTGGTAACCCCCCTTACTATCGTTCCCCCTTTAGTCACTTTTTTTCCCTTCTTTATTTTGATGTTTGATTTAAGAAGATCTGGCCCTTTGATATATAAGTGACCTCGACGTTTTTTGATCGCGTGTCGTGGAATGTTGTGTAATGCACAATGTTCATTTATGTCGTCCCATTTAACTTTAGTAGGAATATAAAACCTCTTTACAGCTATCCAGCGAAGTTTTTTGGCTTTTGCTTTAAACTTTGCAACCCAACTTGTTGAGCATCCAATAAATTTTGCAATGTAGGATTGAGAAAGGGGGTATCCCTTTAAAGGACTACTTCCAGCCGCATACCGACTTTGAAATGCACCATCGTTTTTTAGCGCTAACCGGTACTTGGCTGTCAGTAGTTTTTTTCTAACTATGTAGGCAATTGTAGCTGCGAGTATAAATTCTGTGAAATGCTCGAGATGTTCGAAAGCAACCGTTACCACACAATTAGAGTTGCGTTTACAGTCGGGTATAATTTTGTACTTCGACCTGACATACAACATTTTTGTGACAGGGTCGTAGCCGATAAACTTTGATTGGATCAATTCTGTAACGTGGCTGCGTGCCGTTTTCACATTAATTTTGAGCCCTTGCGAAATTTGCGTGTATAATTGAGGTTTTAGGACGAAACGATCTTCGTGGTACAGTTTTAGGTACAGGAAGGTTTTAAGCGCAAAAACCGGAATTATACCATCCTTAACGACCCAAATCAATAGATCAATCGGCAAATTAGTTTCATTTTGATTTTGCCAGGTCTTCATTAGTTGATCTTTTTCAAACATGAAAGTAACTCGCCCCTCTTAAAGTATACACGCCTGCCAATCCGGTGAAATGGAATGGAGCCATTTTTTTTATAAGTATGAAGTGTGCTAACCCCAATATTTAGAAGCTTTGCAACCTCATCAACTTGTAGCAATTCATTATCGTCCGGAAGTGATTCCATCTTCGCCGGAGCATAAGCGGTAAATGCATCCTCTATGCACGCTTTAATGACCTTTTCAAGATCCTGTATATCAAAAACTACTAATGCCATACGTTCAATTATTAATTAACTGACGTAAAATTGCAGGCATTAAAGCCTCAATAAAATTGAAAGTAGATTCTGGCTAGAAATTATGATCTGATTATGGCAGGTTAGGTCTTATGAGAGTTTGAATATGGTCAACCCACCGACCATGGAACTTCGATCGCTTAAATTCCGCAGCAGGGCTTAATGCAATATTAAACGATCTTGCAATTGCCCTTACTTGCTCCGAGGTTGAATATTTTTCCCGCATCACGCCGCAGGAAGTTAGTGCTTCTGCAATGGCGATGAGACTTGCTTTACTTCTCTTGTCCACTGACCCTTCCTTTAGAAAACCTATATTAAGGCCATCCCGGCTTATTAAGTCATGAATTTTGAAAAGTACAAGAATTACGCTATAGTCCTCTTCATTGTGAAAAAGTTCCTTAAACGAAAGATTGGCATTTTGTATATCCTCGATAGCTAATAGAACATATCCAAGTATGTCCCATAATATCGCACTTTTAACTTTTCCAATATCCCAATCCAATATTTTGTTCAAGTAAGGTAACAGGTATTCAGGCGCAGAATTCTTCCAATCGTCTCTTGGCACATAATCCAAAAACTCCTTAAATAGACCCTTTTTATCCAGCTCTTTTAATATTTTCAATGCAGCAGCATCGTTTACATTTGTCGTAAGTGGAAGTTTGTGTTTACGGAACAAGAAACCAGCTTTTTCAAAATGTTGTTCGGCTGATAATTGCTTTTTAAAATCTGATTTTTGCAAATGATTGGAAAAATTCTTTGCCAGGTCTTTGGTCTCAACAATGAAGCCATGATAATTGTATTTAATCGAATGGCGGTAATAGATCCGTAAATTGGTGATGAATGTATCTGATATCTGGTCCCCGAACTGGAAATATTTATTTAACGCGACATTTAATTCATTGAGCAGTTGAAGTTTTTCCTGCGTATCAGAATTGCGTAGTGCTAATTGATGATCAATCTCGTTGATCACAACTTCAGAGAGGCCTAGTCCATTGTCAAAGTCAAAGTATGCAATTTGGGCCATTTGGCTAACAGCGCAATTGCTTTGTGCCCTGTCTAGAGCGTAAATTAAAAAGCCATCTAATTGAACTAATATCCTTTCAATTCCAGCTTTTTCCATGCTTTAGGCCAACTTGAGCTTTCCAGCTTTGTCATCGGGTTGATTCCAGACCATGTCCAATTCCTTTGCTTTCATCTTCTCAGTTACAGCAATATATCGTTTCATCGTTTTGTAATCGCTATGCCCTGAAATCGCCATAACTGTCTCAGGGCGCATTTTCATCTCAAGCGAAAGGGTAATGAACGTGCGTCTTGCAGTATGCGTTCCAAGAAAGGAATATTTTGGTTCTCTTGCTATGACCGGTTCATTTCCCCGATACCTAACCACCTTCACGACATCTTCAATATTAGCTTTCTTACCTAAAGTTTTTATATGGACATTAGTCTTTTGATTGGACACAACTGGTAACGGCCTTGGAGCATCTTTATATCGGGCTAATATTTCAAGTGCTTTGTCACTCAGCGGAATTTCATTTTTGACGGTATCCTTTACCTTAATCTGATGTAACACCCATTTGTCGTGCTGGATGTCTTCATGCTTTAAAGCAGCTATGTCAGAGAATCGCTGCCCCGTAAAGCAGCCGAAGCAGAATACATCACGAACATTCGCCAATGCTGAACCGTGTGGGACGTCGAGGTGAAAAAGTCTCATTAATTCATCATAAGTTAAATAAATGATCTCTGTAGCGTCATCAGAAATTTTATATTTCGTATTTACCATTTCCGACCTCGTATAACCACTTTCAACTGACCAGTGAATAAACGTTTTAAAAGTTTTTAGATATTTATTGACCGTATTCGTTGTATGCTTTTTTTGGTTTCTTAAGTAAGATGAAAAGTCATCAAAAAACTTCTTATTCACCGCCTCAAATCGTAGACTGACTTTGGTAAAAGAACTATAGTCTTCAAGATGGCTGGACAACGTATTATATTTCTTGATGGTATTTTTAGCCAGAGCATTACTATTTTTGCGGCTTGAAATAAATTCAGCCAAAGCATCTTTGAAGGTCTGTTGACTGTCTTTGGGCAAATTCTTGTTTATATGATCCAGTACTGCTTTCTTAAGGTCTTCAATAGTCCATTCTGATTTGCTATAATAGGTCTTATTAACATTTGACCTTAATTCGGTAAGCGCGTTGTTCATTTCTGGACTTCCGGTAAACTTTCTAAAATGATTGACTGTATTATCTGGGTTCCAGTATTTCGGATTTATTTTTTCGCGCGTGTTAAATTTTAGCGTGGTCTTGCCAAACCTTAAAAAAAGGTATATAGCTGTTTCAACTTTTGAGTTTGGCTGATCTAAGTAGAACTTTATTGTCATGATATACTTCTTTAGTGTCCGGAACTCGGACAAATACCGGACACTAATTTAATAGATAGCGAGTGTCAACGAGAATTTGTTAGACAAATGTAAATATAAAAAGCTAATAATCAATATACTGCAACTCGACTAAGAATTGTTGAATCTTGGTGAATTTGGGAGATGATAGTCCCCTACGGGCTACCATAAGGGAAAGGTCATCGAAAGATGGCCTTTTTTCATTTCTGAGCCTCTGTAACTGCTGGTTAATCTGCAATATAAGCAAAATAGACTCACTTAGGTAAGGGGTTCGATGTCCTATTCCGTTAAAACATAAGGTTTTAATATCAACTTCGTCCGATTAATTCGTACTCTAAATAAACCTATAATCAGCCATGTATTCTCCTCTTTTCCATTTACAATTTCAGGAATTCAACTCTGGTAATCGCTTTTATCTACTTTTTATGTAGTATGTCGATTTCTTTTTGCAGAACTAGCCTAATTGATCATCTTTATCTAAACAAGTATGAACAAATTAATATTCATAAAATGTGGTTCTCAAAGCTGGCAACAATAGCCGTATTAACAATAGTAAATATCGGTCATACAACGCTCAAATATGATCCCGCTAAGATCGGCAAACTTATTCCAGCCAAATTGTTTGCCAAAACAGAAGCAACTCAAATTTTAGGGACAGCTACACATCTGACTGATAGCGTCAGTAAAAAGGAAGTATCGTCCTCTACTTATTTATGCGGTTACAAAGCAAACTTAGCAGACCCTAAAACCGGAAAAATTGGTGCGGTCTATTTTCTTTTTGAGGACTACCAGGTTGTTGATGGGGCCATTAAAAGATTTTCAGATGTTTATCTTTCTAACAGGACGCACGGCATGGTAAAGATCGCTAACCTGGGCGATGAAGCCGTATACCATACTGATAATCAAAATTTTGATCTGATGATGGTGCGAAAAGGAAAATATGTCTTCAATATTAAAATCAATTCAAGAACAAGTACCAGTTCTCTTGGCGAACTAGAGAAGATCGTAAAAAAAATTACCAAAAAAATTTAGATCAAAATTAAAGCTCCCGTGCTTTCTTTACGTATCGGCTTAAAGTACCTATTGAATAAGCTTTTCCAGTTCCTCTTTATAATTCCTGCCTACCGGTGCCTGATAAATGCCTATGATCCTTTATCTTTTGAAGTCCGGCCTATTCTACTTTTGTAAACAATGAATGATTTATGTACGCGGATAAACAAGCGTTCGGGAAATAGCTCCTGAATATATTTTATAGAGCCACTGAAACAGCAGGAATATTCACGTCGCATTTTTTTAACAAAATCCTTGCCCACGCATTGATTAAGACTTACTTTAGCGTTATATTTTATAAAATATAACGAAAGAGCGCAGGCAAATCACCCGCCAAAAAAATCACAATTATTCTATGAAAAAAACCATTCTTAGCTTTCTTCTCGTTTTAACACTTACCCATGCTTTTTCCCAATCAACCGGCAATATTAAAGGCAGCATCACCGACAATAAAAAGGCACCGTTGGAGCTGGTGAATATCATCCTTTACAAAACAAATTTCAGGGCTACAACGGATAACAAAGGCCAATACAGCATCAATAATATTCCTGCCGGAAATTACCAGGTCATTATTTCGCATATAGGCTATCAATCTGTTAAACAAAATATACTGGTAAAAAACGATGAGACTGCTGAATTTTCCTTTACTCTTCAGGACAGCGTTATTAAGATCAAGTCTGTTCAAGTACAAGGCGAGAGAAGTGTGGGAAGTATCTCAACGTTACCCGAGATCGCCGGAACAAATATTTATTCGGGCAAAAAAAATGAAGTGGTTTTGGTTGAAAACATCAATGCAGATATTGCACAAAATAGAGCCCGCGATGTGTTTGCAAAAGTACCGGGTATCACGTCGTGGGAGTTGGATGGTTCGGGCACCCAAACAAGTGTAGCGGCAAGAGGATTAAGTCCACACAGATCATGGGAGTTCAATGTGAACCAGAATGGCTACAATGTTAATAACGATCTGTATGGTTATCCCGAGGCCATGTATAACCCGCCATTGGAAGCCGTACAGCAAATTGAGATCATCAGGGGATCAGCCGCTCTTCAATATGGCCCCCAGTTTGGCGGAATGCTCAATTATGTAATTAAACAACCCGATACGACGAGATCATTAAGTATTGAAACCGAACAAACGTACGGCTCGTTCAATACCTCAAATTCCTTTGCTTCGATAGGCGGGAAAAAAGGCAAGTTGACCTATTATGCTTTCTTTAATTACCGCAGCAGCGATGGGTGGCGTCTTAACTCCGACTATAATTTCCTGAATGCTTATGCAAGTTTGCACTATAAGCCAACAGATAAAATAGATATTGGCCTTGAATACTCAAGAGAAAACTATGTGCAGAAATTTGCAGGCGGACTTACCGACGCAATGTTTGCTTCCGATCCACGCCAGTCAACAAGGAACAGAAATTATTTTAATCCGATACTTAACCTGCCCGCTTTGCTTTTTAATTACGCCATCAATAATAAAACATTATTGAATGTAAAAGCCTATACTTTGTTCGGGCAAAGAAACATGGTTATTGCCAGCCCAAGCTTAGCCACCAATGCCGATACTATTAGCAAAACTACAGGCGCCTACGCGCCAAGAGAGATAAACAGGGACTTTTACAACAGCTATACTATTGATACAAGAATGATAAAAAAATACGATCTGTTCGGCCACGAGAGTGCCTTATCAGGCGGTTTAAAATATTCCAACGCGTCTACAAACAGAAAACAAAACGGGGAGGGAACTACGGGGACTGATTTTAACCTTACTCAAACCGGCAATTACGGTATCGCCCTGCTCTTTAAAACAATAAACTACGGAGCGTTTCTTGAAAACCTTTTCCGCATCACCGACAAGCTATCCGTTACCCCCGGCATCAGGTATGATAACCTCAATTCAACTTTAAATGGAACGGAATATAAAGTATATAAAAACTTTAACCCCGTATCGCTCTCAACCTCCAGGAACATCGTGCTGGGTGGAATAGGTGCGCAATACAAGATCACTGAAAGCATTAATATATATGGTAATTATTCGCAGGCTTACAGGCCTATACTTTATTCAAATCTTATAATTGGATCGAGCACAGCGGTGATCGATCCAAATTTGAAAGATGCGAGCGGTCACAATGCAGATATCGGCATTAGGGGGAAGATTAAAAACATATTGAACTTCGATTTAAGCGCATTTGAACTGAAATATAACAACAGGATAGGAAATATAACGCTCACCGATGGCAACGGCAAACCTTACACCTACACCACCAATGCAAGCAATGCGCTCACT
>Ga0105240_10013547_pt1 | contig 11193 bp, 12 predicted proteins | sample KBSC54metaG_FD_80426 | JGI IMG/M metagenome (GOLD analysis project Ga0105240, IMG submission 80426) | Corn rhizosphere microbial communities from Kellogg Biological Station, Michigan, USA - KBS C5-4 metaG | ecosystem: Host-associated > Plants > Roots > Rhizosphere > Soil | place: Michigan, USA...
CGGTGCTCCGGCCGGTCTTCCAACAAATACATCACCTTGGCGTACTGCAGGGTCAGGCTCGCCGACACCTTGCGCCATTCGCGCCAGCAGAAGATGCGCGCCAGGTCCTCGTCGCCACGCAGCGGCCGGTGGGCATCGAAGTCGCTCCTCGGCAACTTGGCAAAGCGCGCATTGAAGTCCGCCATGAACGCCGGCACAAACGCGTCGCTCCACTTGCCGTCGTGACAAGCCCAGCCGCTCAGCCGCGCGCCAGATCGCCAAGCCTTGGTCAGCAACGGCTTGAACCACCTTGAAGCGGTCCAGTTCACGCATCGTCATGGTGATGGTCTCGGGCTTCGGCATGGCGGTCTCCGGTCTCGGACAGACGGGAAACCGCCAGCATGCCTGGGTTAGCCTGGGGGGTACAGTCGCCGAACCTAAATCGCCTAGCCCTGAAAGCACGGCTCTTCGGGGCAGTTTGGCTACAACGCATTATTGCGTCCATGACGTCCCGGACGTAATCGTAGGGCGACAAATGCCTTTCGACAGAAAAATGCAGTGACAAATTCGCGGAAAAATGTGTTCGTCAACGCATTTTTCAAGTGTGGAACACGTGTGAGGCTCAGTACAGGGCAGGCAATTCCAAATGCACTAGGCCACTAGCCACGGGGGTTGCGTTAAATTCAAACTCATAAAATCGCGCCCAGTAAATAGAAAAAATCGTCCGTCACAGTGATGTTGTGCATGGATTTATCGAAGCCGAAACAAAAAAATATATGAGCTCTGTTTTTTTTGTAAAACTCGTGGCTCGAGCCTTTACTTTGCCGGCATTTATGCTTATGTGTAAGCAGAATTGGAACACGTCAGAACTTGACTGGCCAATGTAAGACAAGCGGTTGCATGGCAGTGCGACCGCTCGAGTGGCTGAATGAAGCGCTTCGGATGAGGGAAATTTATCGAAACGCAAGCCCAATGTATTCGCACCTTCACTTAGTGGGTGAGCGGTACGTTAGCCCTCGATATGCAAATTGCTTTTGGTTGAAGTCGCGGCCAAAGTCAAGGCGATTTCGCGCCTAGTATTGGCGATCGGGGCCTTCGTTAGAAAAATCTATCGAGGCGACGATGGTACGAGTGATTCAGCCTAACTTAGGTCGACGTGTTAAACCAAGGGGTGCAGCGAAATCCTCTTATAGAGGCCGGCGCACGTTGTATATCTTTGATTCGCCGCGCAATCGTCAACGCTTCCAGGTGTATGGTCAGCTTTGTTTTGCCCACTGCGTTCTCGCAGAGGGTGATCCAAATATTCGGCGCTATCTACCATCAAAACCGCCGGACGAGCCCAGCGAGGGCCTCTATCGACAGACGGTTATGGTGGAGCGTTGTGACGGTCATTGGGAGCGATGGCAGTTCGAAAAAAGGCACGCCGATGACTGTGTAGGCGACGCCAAGCTCGTCCTCAAAACAGAAGATCAGATCAGGCGATCCAAGTTTTTGCTAATGAATTGGATGGCCTTGTGCGCTGATCAAAATCGCGTGCGGGGCGAATCATTGGCGCGGGAGTTGGGAGCGCTCATGAGGGCGATGGATGGTTGCGAACGCCTGACAGTTCAGCAGGCTATCCGCATCGAGGGAATCGATCCCGCACTGATGCTGGGGGTTATCGCGATGCAGTTGGCAGATGGCCTTCTGTGCTGCGATCTGGAGCAGACGCCCTACTGTCTAACCAGCGAACTCTGGCAACCATGAATATCCGGTCGGGATCGCGCCGAGCCCTCATTCCCTTCGAATATCGCGACCTCGAGGCTTGGCCTAGCGTTGATGTTGCCTCGCTTGGCGAGAAGAAGCGCACCCGCTTCTATGCGATGAAATCTGCGATATCACTTTATCATGCCGGCGTAGATTTTACCGAGATAAAAAAGAGAACGAAGATCTCGGCAAACGAAGTGAGAAGAGAAATTCATCGTTGCTTGGCTCCGGATGGCCGCGGGTCAATTTTCGGCTTCAGAGCAATTGTCGAACGGTGTCGGGTGGCTGGATATGAGCGAAGGAAATCTACTTCTCGGCCAAAATCAACCCTGTCATGTGGGTTATCCGGTGCGCTCGGTAGACTTTTTGAAGAGCACCCTGATCTGCAGGAAAGAATCGAGTCCCAGTTCTTCGGGAGCTGTAAAAGCGAATACTATTTTGAGCCAAAAAAATCGATAGCAGATATCCACCATGATTTCATCAACGAATTGAAATCGATCGGATTGACTGATGTCGACTGGCCATTTAATACGGAAAACCTCGGGTACAAGAGCTTATCGAGATATCTCAGGAAGCTTCTGAAGGATCAGCCCGCGAGGTATGTCGAAGGTCGGCATGGTACAGAGTCGGCTCGGCGCCTTCGCGTTGGAACTGGTGTAGAGCCGCTCCTTCGGGCGAATATTCCATCAGCGATTCTTGAGTTGGATTACGTGATGATCGACGCGCCCGGCGGCATCGTCATCATCTCTGATCCACTTGGGGTAGAACATAGGATTCTTGCGGAACGATGGTATGTCGGCGTCCTGGCGGACGCATACGACGGCGCGATCCTAGGGGTGAGTCTTGCACTGGAAAGAAATCCGAGTGCCGACACGGCTCTGCAAACCATCTTGAGTTCCATGCAAGATGAATGCTACGACACCACTCCCATTTTGGAAGCGCTTCTTCCTTCGGGGAGATGCCTAATGCCTTCGTTACTTCCGCAATATCAACGACAGGGATGCAGCCTCCTGCGAGTGGACCACGGCTGGTGCAATCTCGCTGAAGATTTCGTCAATAACGTCATCGATGTAATGGGTTGTACGGTTGAATTCGGCGAACTTTTCGCATGGTGGATGCGGGCCGTGGTTGAGAGAATGATCGGCGTGTTCCATGCGCGTGGCCTTCATCGATTTGCTTTTACATGTGGGAGTGGCGCGGATGACACGCGACGCCGCAACCCTGAGCAAGCGGCCGAGTCGTTTGAGGTTCGTATCGAAGATATCGAAGCCATCATCCTGGCGACGATATACGACGTTAACGGCACGCTCGGGAAAGAGCGCTTCTTCGGAAGCACATTGTTGACGGTGAGGACGCGATTCTCGGCGGATCCGAGCCTCGGATGGCTGCCTCGGCCCCTACCTAAGTCAACCGAAGCAATCGCGAGATTTCTGGATCATCAAGTCGTTGTCCCCGTAAGCGGAAATGCGAAGAAGGGGATACGCCCCTATTTGCAATATGCGAAGCGAAAATATACCAATCCGCGCATCGCGTCAGATTTCTCCTTACTGCACAAGCAGGTGCGCCTGCACATCGATCGCCAGGATCCTCGCAAAGCCTCGGCATCCTTGGCTGACACCGGCGAGGATTTGGGGACGCTCATAGTAGAACGTAAATGGCGCGAGTGGCGCATGTCACTTCGGGAAAGCACTATGCTCACTCGGCACACCTGTGCACGGCCATTGGATCGTGGTCGCAGCACGCCAGAGGCGTTCCTTGCGGCCAAAGCGGACGAACTCATTGCAAAGAAGAGACCTTCAGGAAACAGGGGGATGGTCCGCGGGGCGGTGGACTATGCGCGGCATAAACGGTCCGTGCAAACGGATGTGGGGCGGTCTGAGGCCCAGGCTAACAAAACCTCGTTGGCCTGCGGGGCACGCAATCTCTTCGGCATCTTCCGACTGGCAGGTAACGTGGAGGACGATGATGACTAACAACACGACCGCTCCCCTGAGTCGAGGGCCCGAATGGTGGCGGCAGCAGGCCATCTGCCACCCCTTGCTTGCGAAGCACAATCGAATTCCACTATGGACGCCACCGGTTGAACGGTTCTATGCACGGGCCAAATGGCTCATTCTGCAAAGGCATAGCTTTTATGTGGACGAGCCCACAGGAGAGGGGAAGTCTGCTGTGGCGAACGCACTCGTTGATCGTATCCAACGGGATCTTGGTGACATCGTCACCATTGTGTACTGCACCCAGAACAAGCAAGGGCCATCAGTGCGTTCATTCTTCAAGGGGTTTCTAGACACTATCGGGAGTCCCAGCACAAGCGGCGAGACGTGGGATTTGCAAGCACGTGCACGTCGCCGCTTGGTCGCCTTGGCCAGCGAAACCACTTGGCGGACCATCCTGCTCGTTATCGACGAAGCGCAGGCGTTGTTAGTCGACGATTTGGAGTTTGCTAAGGACATACAAAACCAGCTTGAGAGAGAGCACATTGACCTTGTAGTTGCGCTGTTTGGTGAGTCTCCAATGCTTGAATTGGTCAGTGCGAGTGCGGGGCAGGCTAAACACTACGCCTGTTTTGACAGGTTCACGCACCACAGGATCCCGATCGACGGTTACGACCGTGAGTCACTCACTTGCTTGCTTAGGATGATGGACGTTTCGATTTGGCCGCCAGGCTCAGGACTGACATGGCCAGGCTTCTTCTATCCGCAGGCGACTGCCCACGGATTTCGTTTTGAGCACCAGGCGGGTCGTGTCTGGCACGCTTTGAAGGAAGCCAACCTAGTCAGGTCGTACGAGGACAAAACAGTGGTTGCGCGCAGAGTCTTTGAGCTAATGGGCTATGTAGCTGCGAACGCGGAACACTACGACGTGGACCGTTCCGACCTGGATGATCAACTGTGGACGGCCGCCGCGTTGTTTTGTGCGGGAGAACAGGACGTCTGAGCCAGGAGATACGCTGGACTAGCATGCGCGATAGCGAACGAGGGTGGACTGGGTCGTCTTGGTCCGTTTTGCCATTTGAGTCGTCCTTCTCCGTTTGTACACGGTTCGCTTGGCTCAATGCTCTAGATCGCGCGCAGCTCGATCGTCTGGGCGTGCTTAGCCGAGTCAAACGCGCGCGTACCTTCCTGGCCCATGAAACAAGCATGGCGAGCAACCTTCAGCGCGTGCTGCAACGCCCGCTCCCGCTGCCCATAGAGCAGGCTTTGTTCGAAAGCAACGCCATAGGCCTGCTGGGAAGTTTGTTTTCTTGCTCATTGCGAATCTGTCCGTTGTGCCTGGAGGCCGGGTATCACGCTTTTTGGCATCAATGCCGGCCTCTGGTTTTGTGCCCCATCCACGGGGTGGTGCTGATGGAGCAATGCATGACTTGTGCCAAACCGCTGCCATCCTTTGGTGACGCTGCGTTGTATGTGCGCCCGTACGCCTGCAACGCCTGCGGCCATCCCTACTGTGGGGCGGACTTCACAATCGACGCCTACTTGGATTTCCGTCCGCACGCCGATCTTCTGGCCGAACGATTTGCCGAGATCGCGCGGTGGTTTGAGCAACTCGACGGAAGCTTGAACTGGGCATTCTTTAGGGATGAAGAAAGCGAACGCTATTGGGCAGCGCGATGGCGCCTCGCATACGATTTTTGTGGCTCCATCGTGCCGCCTCCCGCCGACTGTCCGCGGGTGGAGCATCGGGGGATCGTAATGCGGCATTGGGCGAACGCGCCGGCGCGGGGGGCTTACCACGCGCAGGGTTTCATCAATAGGCGCGAAAGCGATCGCGTTCAACAGATCTATCGCTCGACTTTGCGGCTCTTGAAAGCCTGGTTGCACAATCGAGTGCCAGCGTGCTGTGACGCGAGTGCCTCGCACAGGACGCTACGGATTGGCCACGACGGGATGATTGAGTTGCAGGGAGATAATTTTGAGCTCGCTTATCTGCTACTGCGATGTGTGTTGTCCGATGATGCTTTTGCCGGAAACGTCCGTAGAGTGACCGACGACATTGCGCGGGCCTCCCCAGGTCCGGCACTCGCCTGGTTTATGCCCTCGTTCGATATGCCGCGTATAGCGGTCCGTTTGGTCTTTTTGTGGCTTTACACAAAAATGATGGAGTTCGTGATCGCACATAGAGGCCGATGTGTCGTCTCCTTTTTTGAGATCCAGGATTTTCTCGGCAGGTGTGATTCGCCGGTGCTTTTTGGCAACACTCAGCAGGTGCGTCAGGGGATGATTATTTTTCGGTCGGCGCTGGACATCCCACTGTTATAGATTCGGCAGCCGGTAGCCAGTGCTGACGTACGAATTAGCTACATCCGCAGTGTCGGAAAGGGTCTGGTTTCGTACGCTTCAGTTATGCAGCGACCCCATCCTTTCGGGAGCTTGGGCGGGCCGCCTCAACGGCGACGCAGGGGGATGCTGTTTTTTGGGGGACGACAGTGCTCCGGGAGGCGCCTTATGTTGATCCACCCGCGGTGGTCGTAGATTTCGATATGTCTGCACGAAAAACGTCTGCGCCTACATTCATGTCCGAATGGGCCCCGTAGCAAATAGAAACTATGCGGGTTGCGCTGGCTCAAGAAGCGACGCAGGCGTGACGTTCAGTGCAACAGCTAAGCGCTCGATGTTGTAGATGGTAACGTTTTTCTCGGAGCGCTCGAGCATGCCTACGTAAGTGCGATGCACTCCGGCCCGTTCCGCGAGTTCCTCTTGGGACAATCCGAGCGCGAGACGCCGACGCCGTACATTCTCGGCGAATACAGTGACAAGGTGGCAGTTCTGTGGCGCAACGGACATATGCCAAATGTCCGTCGTTGCACACTATGGTTCTACATACTATGATTAGCATATCGCCGGCGACAAGCGAGATGTCGAGTGGCAATAGGTCCGTTCGGTAGGGGGTACATTGAAGTCTCGTAGCCGCAGTCAGTCAACCAACATGTCAGGTCATAGCACGCGCGAATTGCGGATCGGATTCGAGGGCGGCAAGGTCGTCTTCCAGGCTCTCCGGAGCGGATTCAACTTCGTGCTCGATCAAGGGGAGGTTAAAGGGCTGCTCTTCCACGAGGCCTCCAAGAAGCTTGAAGTCTCATTGCATCGTGGAAGCACGGTCAGCATCAGTTGCGATTTTGAGAATGCGAAGTTCTTCGCCGTGCGCCTGCTTCCCGAAGAGCGTGATAACGAATTCATGTATCAACCCATTGTTGGTGAGCAGTGCCACGCATGGGATGATCTTCGTTAGACGATCATCGTCGGTTCCCTGACCAGTCCCAGGACATCATCTGCTGATAGCTTCAAACTGTGTGATGGTGTATGGTCTGCATGTAGTAGCACCACCTGATTGCACTCAAATATCTCCATGGCTGCCAACGACATCCGCCGTCACCAGCTGACCCCACAGGTCGGTTACGGCAGCCGTGCGCTCGCTCCAATCGAGCGCTCTCATACACGAATAGCAATCTGACCCTGGCCTTATTGATCCCGATATAGACGGGCTAGTCAGTTGCGGCAGTACGCTGCCCTTCGTGTATGGAGAAATACCATGTCCTCTCCGCAATTTATTCCGGAGCATTCACCCGGTTTTTTGCCCTTGGGCGAACTCTCGGTTCTGCGTAGCGCCGCCGCATGGCAGTTGCTGATTCCCGCGGATACGCACTCCGCCCTCGTGATGGCTCGACAAAACAGCGGAGACCGAGCGGAGCCCAAGGAGGAGATTCCCGATTGGACCACAGAGAGACGTTCCACTGCCGAACAGCAGGCTCAGACGCCTCAGCGGCCCAAGCCCAGGCATGTGCAGATCTTTGACCCTGAGGCCCTGGAGCAAGCACGCGAACGCCTACGTGCCGGAGAGCGGGAACAACAGCGGTATGGGTTGACCTTGTTGGATCAAGCCAAGAGTGGTGGTGGATACCGGGCCTTGCCACGTCTGCGGTCAGCGCTGAATCGGCTCGACGCGTCGCGGTACATGTTTGGCAATCTGCGTGAGCCGATCAAAAAACTGAAGATCGATCTCACGCTCGTAAGTGCAATGCGGTCGAAGGATTTTCGTATTCGCCCGATGTTGCTGACGGGGCAACCCGGTGTCGGCAAAACACAGTTCGCGCTGAAGCTGGCGGAGATTCTGGGTGTGCCGATGCAGAAGTGGTCGGCGGGAAGTGCGCAAGCCGGCTTCCAGTTGACCGGCGGTGATGGTGCCTGGCGGAGCGCGCGACCTGGGATGATCTTTGAGATGCTGGCAAAAGGCACCTCAGCGGCGCCTGTCTTCGTTCTCGATGAAGTTGACAAGATTGGCTCTGACAATCGCTACTCCGTCACAGCGGTGCTGCTTGATCTGCTTGAGGCGGGGACTGCCAAGACCTTTGAGGACTCATTTCTCCGCGCGACATTTGATGCGAGCCGGGTGGTCCATGTTCTTACGGCAAATGATCTGGATGCAGTGCCTCCCGCACTACTGAGTCGGGTAGAGGTATTCGATATCCCACCACCGGCTGCCGAGCAACGGCTCCAGATCATTCTGTCGGAAGCCCAGCGCTTGCGCCGCGCCACGGGCTACCGCATCGAATTGGACATTCACGCTGCAGAGGGTCTCGCTGAACGGTGTGATCTCGACCTGCGCAGGACGCAGCGGTTGGTAGCAGATGCATTTGCCACGGCGATGGCTTCAGGAAAGCTTATCGCTACGCCAAATGCCCCGAGGCACGCGAGCCGCAGAGCGATCGGCTTCGTCACAGACCATCAATCTGACAGGAAAGCTAGCGGCGGTACGCAATGAGAATCCTCATCCTCAGCGATCTTCACCTTGAATTCTCATCGTTCGACATTGACGCGGCTAACGCCGACGCCATCGTGCTCGCAGGCGATATTCACCTCGGAACAAGGGGCATCCCGTGGATCCGAGCGCAGTGTCGTGATCTGCCTGTCATCTACGTGCCCGGCAATCATGAGTTCTACAAAGGCGAGCACAGTCGAGTGCTTCGAGATCTGCGTGCGGCGTGCGCGGCGACGCCGAACATTCATCTACTCGACATGGACAAGATCACGATCGGGGATGTGGAGTTTCTCGGGACCACGCTCTGGACAGATTTTGCTCTGTATCGCAGGACGGGACATGGTGGCCTTGCGGCCGAGGGCTATGCAGCCCAAGGTATGAGTGACTTCACCGGTGCGATCCGTTTCGAGACGCATGGCGTGTTCAGAAAACTCCAGCCGCGGGACACCATCCGCATGCACATCGCCGCACGGCAATGGCTGGACACCGAGTTGCAGGTTCCGACGCAGCGCAAGCGCGTTGTTGTCACCCATCATGCTCCTTCGGAGCGAAGCGTGGCTCCGCAATATCGAGGTGACCGCCTCACGCCGGCGTATGCCAGCGACTTGGACGCTCTGGTTCACATGGCAGACCTATGGATCCATGGTCACATGCATGACAGCGTTGACTATGTCGTCGGGAAATGCCGAGTGATTTGCAATCCGAGAGGTTATGCGCCGAGGGGACGTAGCGCAGAGAACTCTGCGTTCCAGGCTGGCTTGATCATCCAAAGTGAGATTGCGGCCACGGCCGGCTGAAGGATTGGGTCGCATGGCAGTTCACGCCCGCCGGCAATACGTCCATGGAGCGATAAACATGAATCCGACTTCTAATGGAGGCGAGTGCTCAGCGGTAGCGCTTTCTATTGCGCTCTCTCCCTATCTCGCCAAGGTCCTGCGAAGAGGGTGCATCGATGGCGACGGTGCTCTTCTGCCGCGGCTGGAGCGTGCGGTAGCGCCGCTGTCTATAGCCGATCAAGAAACCGCCCGACGGTTCCGTGACGGTCTGGAGCATGGGCGGCTCGAAGTCCATGGGGCTTCCATCTCGGTTGTAACCGCAACTCTGCTGGGAAAACTACGCGAGTTTCACGACCCTGCGGGACTGGGTTACCGAGTAGATAGCACATTCAGCGATTCGGACGAGGAATGGTGCCGGATGTCGGAGAGAGGGCAAGGACGGTTTATCGAGGAGGCTCGTGACTTGGCTTCTATGGCATCGCAAGCTTGGCGCAAGATGGAGGACTGTCGCGAACCTCGGTCCTGAGGATTGGACTCATGGAGCCACGTGCAATTTCAGCGTACACAGGGATGTTCAACGCAACGTGAGAAGTTCGCATGCACCGAAGCACTCGAGCCTGAGCAACCGTTGCCGTGCGTCGTGGCAGAAGTTCGTAGGCTGCAGCGGGTCATAGGCAAGCGCATTGAACTGGACGTCAGTGCGGCAGACGCCTTGTGGGGTGCTACCGATCGGGATGCAAGCTTTTCTGGGCACGATACCGACATTTGAACTGAATCGCCCCGGCCTCGGTAGACACCTGCAAGCCTCAAACTAGAGGTTAGACAGGAGAAGCAATGAGCGCACAGAGATACGCCGAGGAATTCAAGATCGAGGCAGTCAATCAGGTCATGGACAGAGGCCACAGCGTTGCCGAGGTTGCGCGGCGGTTGGGCGTGAGCCAGCACAGCCTGTACCAGTGGATCAAGCAGCGCCGCCAGCCCGTGGCAGAGCAGCAAGGGCAGGGATCGCAATCAGACGAGGTACGTAGGGTCAAGGCCGAGCTCAAGCGGGTGACCGAGGAGCGCGACATTCTAAAAAATGTATGGTCTACCCCGTTTTGCAAGCTGTCTCTTGCCGACGTCAGAAGAACGTTTTGCGTCAATGTATCCGGCCTACAGTTGGGAACGCTCGTTCCCGGCCTTGATGGAATCCGCGGGCGCCTTGCCTCATAAAGCGTTCAGTCATGAAGGACTGCTTTTTTAGCCAGGCTTAAGGTGCGCCGGTCAACGGTTCTGTCATCAACAATCGCGGCTCGCAAAAACAAGACGGTATGACTTCCTTCGGATGTTCGATGGCCCTCAGGCGGTCATCAGCGCATTCGGCCACACAGCAAGATCGCGCCCCTTGCCGAACGCTTGGCCACTACCGATCGCGGCGACCATGGCGCTGGCGATGATCGGGCCGACCCCTGGCACCGTAGTGGCACGACGGCACAACTCGGAGTCTTTGGCAATCTCATGGATCTCGGTGGAAACCGAATCGATCTCCTTGTCGAGCACCTGCCAGCGTTCCCCGCAACCGCTGCAAGAGTTGGCGCATCCTGATGGACAGGCCGTTCTCTGCATCTTCCAGAACACGCGGCAAGCTACGTGCGAACAGTGCACGGCCGACAGGGATCACGATGCCGTGCTCGAGAAGCAGGGCTCGCAGCTGGTTCACGACAGCGGTGCGTTCAACGATGAAGCGCTGCCGGACACGGTGCATAGCTTGCATCTCCAACTGGTCGGTCGACTTGAGCGGTACCGTTCGCATGGTGCCGCGGCTGGCGGCCTCGGCGACCGCCTCTGCATCGTTGAAGTCGTTCTTGTTCGACTTCAGGTAGGGCTTCACAAACTGAGTTGGGATCACACGCACCGTGTGTCCGGCGTTCTGGAAGCATCGCCCCCAGTATTGCGA
>Ga0105240_10013549_pt1 | contig 11190 bp, 9 predicted proteins | sample KBSC54metaG_FD_80426 | JGI IMG/M metagenome (GOLD analysis project Ga0105240, IMG submission 80426) | Corn rhizosphere microbial communities from Kellogg Biological Station, Michigan, USA - KBS C5-4 metaG | ecosystem: Host-associated > Plants > Roots > Rhizosphere > Soil | place: Michigan, USA...
TGCAAAAGCAGATGCAAAAGGACGGCCTCGTTCCGATGGCCATGGGGCAGAAGGACGGCTGGCCGGCGCTCGGCACGTTCGACATCATCAACATGCGGCTGAACGGGTTCCAGTTCCACATGGATCTCATGGCGCACAAGGTGCCGTGGGACGACCCCAAGGTGCTCAACGTCTTCAAGCAGTGGCAGCAGATCCTGCCCTACCAGCAGCCGGGCGCGACCGGTCGCATCTGGCAGGACGCCGCCAAGTCCTTGCTGAACAAGCAGTGCGGCATGTACCTGCTCGGCTCGTTCGTCGCTCAGCAGTTCACGGGCGTCGACCTCGATGACCTCGACTTCTTCGCATATCCGGAAATCGACCCGGCGAACGCGCAAGACTCGATCGACGCCCCGATCGACGGGTTCATGATGAGCAAGAAGGTCAAGAACAAGGACGCTGCCACCGCGTTGCTCGAATACATCGGGACGCCGGAGGCGGAGGCGCTGTACGGCAAGACCGACCCGAGCGACGTCGCGGCCGCCACCAACGCCGACACGAGCAACTACAACGCGATCCAGAAGAAGTCCGTCGAGATCATCGGCGCGTCCAAGAACATTGCGCAGTTCCTCGACCGCGACACCAACCCCCAGTTCGCCGACGACACCGTGGCCAACATGATCGACAGCTTCTTCAACAGCCCGAACGAAGTTGCGTCGCAGTTGAAGAGCCTCGAGTCTCAAGCAAAGCAAGTGTTCACCAGCTGATGGGCAACTGATGGTTTCGGCCACCTCCTCGCTCCGCTCCTCGCCGGTGGCGCGCAAGCGCCGCCGGCGAGGAGTTCGCACGTTGTCGCGACGCGACGTTGTCGTGCTGAGCCTGATGATCGGCATTCCGTTGCTCGGAGTGCTCTTCTTCATCTGGTTCCCGGCAGTTGCGACCGTCATCTTGTCGTTCACGAAGTGGAACGGCATCGGTGGCGTCAGCCAGATCCATGCCGAAGGCGTCCAGAACTACGTACAGGCGGCGACGAACTACCCGCCCTTCTGGCCGGCGGTTCGGCACAACGTGCTGTGGCTCGTCGTCTTCCTTGTTCTGGCCACGCCGCTCGGCATGCTGTTCGCGGTGGTCCTTGACCGCAACATCAAGGGCAGCCGCATCTACCAGAGCTTGCTGTTTCTGCCGGTCATGCTGTCCCTCGCGCTGATCGGCATCATCTGGGAACTGATCTACTCCCCGAACTTCGGCCTGCTCAACAACGTGATCGGTCGCAGCGGCCAGCACAATCTCATCGACTGGCTGGGCAACCCGAACCTCAACTTGTGGGCAGTGCTGGTCGAGGCGTGCTGGCGCCAGGCCCCGTATGTGATGGTGCTTTACCTCGCCGGCCTCAAGGCAGTCGACCCCACCTTGCGAGAAGCTGCCCTGGTCGACGGTGCGAGCGCCTGGCAGACGTTCTGGCGCGTCGTGTTTCCGGTGCTGCGCCCGATCAACGTCGTCATTCTCGTCATCACGGTCATCGAGTCGCTTCGCGCCTTCGACCTGGTCTACATCACCAACGGCGGTAACAACGGCCTCGAACTGCTGTCGGTGCTCATCACCCGCAACATCGTCGGCCAGGTCAGCAGGATCGGCTTCGGCTCGGCTCTCGGTGTGGTCCTGCTCGTCATCTCGCTGGTGCCGATCGTGACCTTCCTTGTCATGCAACTGCGCCAGGAGAAGCGAACATGACCACCGCCATGCCCGTTCTCGAGGCGACCGCACCACCGCATACGCCGGTGCAGCGGCACAAGGTCCCTGCCGGCCGCATCGGTGCGCACATTTTTCTCGCTATCGCCACCGTCTTGTGGATCACGCCGATCGTGTGGGCGATCTACACGTCGCTTCGGCCGTACAACGAGACGTCGAAGTACGGCTACCTGTCGTTCCCGCGGCACCTGACGTTCTCGAACTTCACGACGGCCTGGACGCAGGCCGACATGATCCACTACTTCTGGAACTCCGTCATGATCACTGTCCCGGCAGTGATCATCGCTCTGCTGTTCGCGTCGTGTGTCGCGTTCGTGCTCGCGCGTTTCAACTTCTGGTTCAACATCCCGCTGCTCATCATCTTCACGGCGGCGAACCTGCTGCCGCAGCAGGTCATCATCACCCCGCTCTACCGCATCTATCTCACGATCCACGTGCCGCACGCCATCAGCAGCAACGGATTGCTCTACGACTCCTATGCCGGGTTGGTGGTCATCAACACCGCGTTCCAGGTCGGGTTCTGCGTGTTCGTGCTGAGCAACTACATGAAGAGCATCCCGCACGAGATCAGCGAGGCGGCGCTGATCGACGGCGCCCCGGTCTGGACCCGGTACTGGAAGCTGACGCTGCCGTTGTGCCGCCCGGCTCTGGCGGCGCTCGCGACGTTGCTCACCACCTGGATCTACAACGACTTCTTCTGGGCCATCGCGCTGATCTCGACCGGCAACAAGCGACCGATCACCTCAGCGTTGGCGAACCTGCAAGGCCAGTTCTTCGTCAACCAGAACCTGCTCGCCGCCGGCGCGCTGATCACGGCCGTTCCTACCCTTCTCGTCTACGTCATCTTGCAGAAGCAGTTCATCGCAGGGCTCTCGTTGGGCTCGTCCAAGGGATGACTGAGTCGGACGTCGACCGCTGGCGGACCCTGCGCCAGGCCGGGGTTGCCCTCGTGCTCGACGTGGGCGGGCCGCACCTTCCGCGCATCGTGCACTGGGGTGCCGACCTCGGCGACTTGACGCCCGGCGACTGCAGTGCGCTGGCCGCAGCACGCTATGAGACGCCGGCGGCTGCCGGGCACGACTCCGATGTGCCGACCACGCTTTCACCATCGCGCGCCCAGGGCTGGGCAGGGTGGCCGGGGCTCAGCGGCCATCGGGCGGGTCTGGCATCGCAGCCGCTGTTTGAGTTGGCTGATGTCAGTGTGACGTCGGCCAGCGACGGCGACGTGGTGCGGTACCTGGGCGACGATGAGGCTGCGCAGCTTCGGCTCGAAGCCGAACTTCGCCTGACCCCGCAGGGTGTGCTCATGCACCGGCAGACGCTCACCAGCACCGCGTCGTCCGATGAAATGCCTTATACGGTTGCCGATCTGCCGACACTGCTGCCTGTTTCAGAACATGCGGTGGAGATTTTCGACTACAGCGGCAGGTGGGCGAACGAAGCGCAGGGCCAGCGTGAACCGCTGCACCAAGGTGGGTGGCTGCGCGAGCAACGGCGCGGCCGCACCGGGCCAGATTCGCCGTTGCTGCTGACCGTCGGCACCGCGGGTTTCAGTTTCCGCACCGGCGAGGTGTGGGGAGTTCACCTCGGGTGGTCGGCCGACCAGCGCTACCTCGCGCAGCGGCTCAACACCGGGGTGACGCTCATCGGCGCGGGCGAGATTTTCGCTGCAGGTGAAGTGATTCTCGGGGCAGGCGAGTCGGTCACCACACCGTGGGTGTACGGCGTGTGGTCGGATCAGGGCCTCGACGGCGCCTCAGGCCGGTTGCACTCGTTCTTACGGGCGCGTGAGTCGCATCCACGGCGTCCACGGCCGATCGTGCTCAACACGTGGGAAGCCGTCTACTTCGACCACTCGTTCGCCCGGCTGGCTGCACTCGCCGATGTCGCAGCCGACATCGGCGTGGAGCGGTTCGTCATCGACGATGGCTGGTTCGGTTCGCGACGCGACGACACCGCGGGCCTCGGTGATTGGTTCGTGTCGGACGACGTCTGGCCGGGCGGTCTCGGTGCGATCGCCAATTACGTGCGCGGCAAGGGCATGGAGTTCGGCCTGTGGTTCGAGCCGGAGATGGTGAATCTCGACTCCGCGCTCGCCCGCGAACATCCGGACTGGGTCATGGGCACTCCGGGCCGGATGCCGCCGCAGGTGCGCAGCCAGCAGGTGCTCGACATTGCGCACCCCGACGCCTTCGAGTACCTGCTGAAGACGATGTCGGGCCTGATCGCCGAATACGACATCGCCTACATCAAGTGGGACCACAACCGCGACATCGCCGATCCGGTGCACCGGGGCGGTCCGCGCGGTGGTCGCCCGGCGCTGCGCGACCAGACGCATGCCACCTATCGCCTGATGCACGAGCTTAAGCAGCGTCATCCAGGGCTGGAGATCGAGTCGTGCTCGTCCGGCGGTTCGCGGATCGACTTCGGCGTGCTGCAGCACACTGACCGGGTTTGGGCGAGCGACTGCATCGATCCGCTCGAGCGGGTGCGCATCGTCAGCGGAATCTCAACGCTGCTGCCGTTCGAACTCATCGGGGCGCACATAGCATCGGGCCGTTCGCACACCACGGGGCGGGTACACGATCTCGCGTTTCGGCTGGCGGTCGCGCTGTTCGGGCACGCCGGATTCGAGTGGGATCTCACCTCCACATCGCCCGACGAGCGGGCTCAGTTGAAGACCTGGGTCGAGTTCGCGAAGCGAGTGCGCCCGCTGGTGCACACCGGCGAGCTCGTGCGGGCCGACCGGCCGAGCGAGCCCGAGACCGCTCTGTACGGTGTCGTGGCTCCTGATCGCCGCGAGGCACTCTTCAATTTCGTGCGGCTGCAGACCGGGCCGCGCTACAACAGCGCGCCGATCGTGTTCCCCGGGCTCGAGCCCGCTTTGCGGTATCGCGTCGAGCGGGTGCACCTGCCGGGGGAGGGTCCGGCCGTGCACGGCCCGAACCAGCACACCCCGCCCGACGTCGTGGTGGCGCCCGGGGTGCTGCTGGGCCGAGCGGGCATCGAAGCGCCTTCGACGCGTCCCGAGCAGGCGATCATCTACCACCTGCAAGCACTGAGCTGAGCCAGGCGGGGCAGAATCGAGGCTGGCGATCGGCTGACGATCGGCTTGTTGGAGGCCCGTTGGACGCCCGGTTGGAGGCTACGCAGTGACCCACGGCGCGCTGTTCTTCGCCGTGTTCATCGCGTGCACGGTCGAGGCCGTCGAGGCGACCACGATCGTGCTTGCCGCGGGCACCGCGCGCGAGTGGCGCTCGGCGACGATCGGGCTGCTCGGGGCGCTCGTGGTCCTGGCCGGCATCGTCGCGGTGCTCGGGCCGGCCGTCTCTTCGCTGCCACTGCGCGGGTTGCGGCTGATCGTCGGCGCGCTCCTGCTCGTCTTCGGCCTGCAGTGGTTGCGCAAGGCAATCCTTCGGGCCACCGGCTTCAAGGCGGTGCACGACGAGCAACGGATCTTCGCCGACGAGATCGCGGCCGCGCACGCGGCGCCACGGCAAGAGCGCGGGTTCGTCGGCGACTGGTACGCGTTCACCCTGTCGTTCAAGGGCGTGCTGCTCGAAGGCCTCGAGGTCGTGTTCATCACGCTGACCTTCGGCACGAACGAGCACGACATCGGGCTGGCTTCGATCGCTGCGATCGCCGCGGTCGTGGTTGTTGCGGCGATCGGATTCGCAGTGCGCGCGCCGCTCGCCCGCGTGCCCGAGAACGCGATGAAGTTCGTGGTCGGCATCATGCTCACCGGCTTCGGCACGTTCTGGGGCGCTGAGGGCGCGGGCGCCCAGTGGCCCGGCAACGACGCGGCGCTGCCCGTCGTCGTCGCGGCGGTCGCGCTTTTCGCGTTCGGCCTGGTGGTCATGCTGAGACGCGTCGCGCCGTCTCCATTGGCGGAAACTGCGGCAGATCAGGTCAGCGTGGCGGGCCACCGATGATGGCTGCCGTCATCGCCTGGCTGCGGGCGTTCGCCGCGTTCTGGTACGACTTCGTCGTCGGTGACGACTGGCGGGTGGCGGTCGGCGTGGCGTGCGCGCTCGCCATCACATACGGCGTGAGCCGCACGACCATCCCGGCCTGGTGGATCCTGCCGCTCGCTGTCGTGCTGCTGCTTCCGCTCAGTCTTTGGCGAGTCGCGCGTTCGAAGTCGCGGTGATCGCGTGCCGCAACGGTTCGACCATGGCGAATTCCCGTACGCCGTTTTCTCGGTGCCCGGCCACCTCGACGCGCCTCGCGTCGGTGTCGGGGTCGCCGACCAGATCCTCGATCTGAGCGCGCTGCTCGACGACCCGGTGTTCGCCCAGCCCACCCTCAATCCCTTTATGGCACAGGGAAGAACAGCGTGGACGGCGACCCGCACCCGCGTTCGCGAGGCTGCTGAAGTCGGTGCCGGCCCACATCTCGTTCCGATGCACGACGCCGTCTTGCACCTGCCCTTCGATGTTGCCGATTTCGTCGACTTCAACTCATCGCTCCAGCACGCGACGAACGCCGGTCGCATCCTTCGCCCGGGCACCGAACCGGTGCGCTCGAACTGGCGGCAGATGCCGGTCGGCTACCACGCTCGCACCGGAACGATCGTCGTCTCGGGAACACCAGTCGCGCGCCCGAACGGCCAATACCTCCAGGGCGAAGCAACCGTCGTGGCCCCGAGCGAGCGGCTCGACGTAGAGGCTGAAGTGGGGTTCGTGGTCGGTGACGGCTCGGCCACCGCGCCGCTCTCACCGGCGGAATTCGGCGACCGGGTCTTCGGCGTGGTGCTCGTACTCGATTGGAGCGCCCGCGACATCCAAGCCCTCGAATCCGTGCCGCTCGGGCCGTTCCTCGGAAAATCGTTCGCAACGACGATGAGTGCATGGGTGCTGCCGCTCGAGGCGCTTGAGCCGGCGCGGGTGGCCGCCCCCGTTCAGGATCCGCAACCCGCTGAATACCTGCGAATTGCCGAGCCCTGGGCGCTCGACGTCCGGCTTGAATTCGCTTTGAACGGCCACGTGGTTTCGCGGCCGCGTTTCGACACGATGTATTGGACGCCTGCACAGCAACTCGCGCACCTCACGCTCAACGGAACCAGGCTGCGAACCGGTGACCTGTTCGCATCGGGAACCGTGTCGGACGCCGACGAGTTCGGTTCGTTCCTCGAACTGAGCTGGGACGGCGAGCGCCCGCTCACCCTGCCCAATGGCGAGGTGCGCGGGTACCTCGCTGACGGCGACGAAATCTGTCTGACCGCCGTCGCGCATGGCCGTGATGGAAGCCGGGTGCACCTCGGCGAGGCGCGCGGCGCCGTGTCACCAGCCCGGCCTATGTGAGGCATTCCGGCCCTGGGGTGGTGCACGATGTAGCCGTGTCGGCCGATGAGGCAGTACTCGTTGGCGGACGGCGTGGCTTCGCGCTCGGCGCCGTCTGCACCTTGCTGTTCTTGACCTTCCTCGACAACACGATCGTCAGCATCGCGCTCGGCGACATCCAGCAGGACACGCACGCGGGAGTGCAAGCGCTGCAGTGGATCGTCAACGCGTACGCGCTGGTGTTCGCGAGCATGATGCTCGCCGCCGGAGCGCTGGGCGACCGCTTCGGGCACCGCAAGGTGATGTTCGTCGGTGCCGCGATTTTTGCGGCCGGTTCGGTGATTTGCGCGCTGGCACAGTCGTCGGGTGTGCTCATCGGCGGCCGCGCGGTGATGGGTCTCGGTGCGGCGGCTTCCGAACCTGCGACGCTCGCCATGTTGCGGCATCTCTATCCCGGACGACGTGAGCGGGCGCGCGCCACCGGGATCTGGGCCGCCGTCTCGGGATTGGCGCTTGCCCTCGGCCCCGTCGTGGGCGGCGTCATCGTCGGAGTTGCCAACTGGCACTGGATCTTCTGGTTCAATCTCGCGTTCGGGCTGGCCGCGCTCGCGGTCGGAGCCCGGGTGCTGCCCGAGACGGCGCGCTCGGTGACTCGACGTATTGACACCTTGGGGGCTTTGCTCGGTGCGGCCGCCTTGGCGGCGCTGGTGTTCGGCGTCATCGAGGGGGAGTCGGCCGGCTTTACGGCTGGGCACGTCATCGTGTTGTTCTGCTGTGCCGGGGTGTTCGGGATCGCGTTCGCCTGGTGGCAGCGGCGCGCGCCCGAGCCGCTGATCCCGCCGAAGTATCTCCGGGTGCCGTCGTTCGCAGCATCGAACGTCGTGGCATTCGCCGCATACTTCGGCACGTTCGCGGTCTTCTTCTTCTGCGCGCTGTACCTGCACGTGGTCGTCGAACAGAGCGGGCTGCGGATCGCCGTTCAGTTCGTGCCCATGACTGTTGCGATGATCCTCGCTTCGCTGGTCACCGGGCGATGGGTCTCTCGAGCCAATGCCGGCCGGCCCATCCTCGCCGGTTGTGTCGTGTTCGCGGCCGGGCTGCTGCTGACCGACCAGGTCTTGGGCCCGCACGAGCCGTATCTCCCGCTGGCGCTGTCGCTCATGGTCGTCGGCATCGGAATCGGCATCACCGTGGTGCCGACGACGTTCTCGGCGGTGAATGCGGTGCCTTTGGACCGGGCGGGTATGGCCAGCTCGTCGGTTAACACCAGCCGAGAAATCGGTGCTGTTGCGGGCACCGCGATCCTCGGGGCGATCGTCAACTCGAGCCTGATCTCGCACTTGAACACCCAGCTCGACAAACTTGGCCTTTCGACACTCAAGGGCTTCGTGATTCCCGAGGTTCTGCACGGCGGTGCAGCGTTCACGACCGGCGGTGGCTCGGGTGGCGGTAACGGCGGGGGCGGGGGTGGCGGCCTCGCCTCGCACGCGACCACGCCACTTGCCAAGCACCTTCTCGAGTCGGTCTACAGCGCGTTCTATTCAGCCCTTCACGTGTGCCTGGTGCTGTCGGCAATCGTGGTCGTCGTCGCGGGCGTTGCAGCGGCGATCGCCATGTGCCGCGAGTCGGTGCCCGGCATGCCCGGGGCGACCACTGATGTCGAGGCGGCCGAAGCGGCCGCTCGCCCGGCGTCGGCGCCGTAAGCCGCACTGCACCTCGCGTGCGCCCAGCGCGCCGGGGCGGCTGCGCTGCGCTTTGTGACCTTCGATGCGCGGCTCGCGTCGGCCGCGCGATCCCTCGGTTGGGCGGTAGTCGGCGCTTGAGCTATGCGGTCAGCTCGCGCGGACGACCGGCGAGAGGTCGCAGCGCATGGTCTGCTCGCTGGCGTTCGGCCGGGCGCGCTTGACCGCGTACATCGCATCATCGGCAAGGGCGACCAGATCGTCGGGCTGGGTGTTGCTGTGCTGCGACCATGCGACGCCGATGCTCGCCTGAATCGGCAATCGCAGACCGCTCACGACGGCGTCCGCGTCCAAGGCGGAGGAGAGCCGGCGGGCGACCTCGCTCAGCAACTCGCTTGATGTGATGCCTTCGCAGAGCACGAGGAACTCGTCGCCGCCGAGTCGCCCGACGGCGTCGCGCTTGCGTACCGCATCCAGCAGGCGGCGTGACACTTCGACAAGGAACTCGTCGCCCACCGCGTGCCCGTATTCGTCGTTGACCCGCTTGAACAGGTCGAGGTCGATGAACACGACGCCGGTGCCGACACCTCTCTCCTTGCCTGCCGCGAGCGCCGTTTCGAGCAAAGTCATGATCGAGGCCCGGCTGTGGCAACCGGTCAGGGAGTCGGTGGTCGCGCGGCGCTCGAGTTGCTCGCGCAGGCGTCGGCTCTCGGTGACGTCGGCAACGGCGATGACCGCCCCGGTGGCCGCGCCCGCGGCGTCCTTCAGCGTCCGCAGGCTCAGTCGGCAATGACGCACGTCGCCGCCTTGCCCGACCACGATGTCGACGTCAGCGTCAGAGGCATCGTCTTGGACGTCGGTGAGCAACTGCTCGAGCAGGACCTGGTGCTCCGGCGTTGCTGAGGCGAACTGCTCGCGCATCGTCGCTGCTTCGGCATGCCCGAGAATCGACCCCAACTGCTCGTTTCGGTAGAGCACCCGCCCGTCGAGATCGACGTGGAGCACACCGAGCGGCAGCGCATCGGTGAGCCGCCGCAGCAGTTCCTCGCGACTGCGCAAGGCTTCCTGGTAGGCCATTTCCTCCGACACGTCGACGACTTCGGCGAGCACATAGCCGTGGTCGGGGTCGGCGAGCAGGTTGTGGTTCGTCACCTCGACCCAAAGCCATGAGCCGTCGGCTCGCCGGTAGCGCACGCGTGACCGCCGCGAGCACCCGGGATTGCGCAGCATGTCGACGTACGTCGTAATCGCCACGGTCAGGTGATCGGGGTCGGTGAACTCGAGCGTGCGGCGTCCGATCATCTGCTCTGGCGTCCAGCCGAGCAGATCCGTGGTGGCGTCGTCGATCGACAGCACGATCGACTGGCTGTCCTTGCGCATCGTGGCAACCCGCGCCCTCGCATTTGCCGCGGGCGCCTTCTCGGGCCAGGGATTGGAGCCGTCCTCGGTGAGGACGATCTCGAGGTAGACGCCGTGCTCCTCTGTGAGGTCGACGACATGCACCTCGACATAGTGGTCCGGGTCCGATGCGAGCCGAAGGCGCACGGTTGCCGCACCGGTGTCGCGGCCGCGGTCCCAGGCGGCCATGGCCGGCCAGATGTCGTCCGGGACGATGAGTTCGAAGAACGCCCGGCGGCCGTCGGCCGGGTTCTGCCGAGGCACGTCGATGCCGTCGGGAATCGGGATCGGGATGCCGTTCAGCCGCAGCGCCGAGATGTAGGCGTCGGGATACTTGCGCACCAAGTCGTCGAGCAGTTGCTTGCGCGCGGCAACAGACAGCCGCTCGGACGACGTCACAGAGATCCCTTCGGGATCAGTCGTCGAGACCTGAGCGAAATGCCGGCGACCCGCGGCCACCAAATAGTTCTCCCTGGCTTGTCCGTCCGGCGTCCGCCCGTTCGTCACTGAGGCAGACCGGCCCGGAGCGGGGCCGCCGGATGTTGAGGAGGAGCGATGGCACAGATGCCGGCCAGCGGGGCCAAGGGCTTCACCCGGGTCGTCAGCACCGCCGAGGGCGCGTCGGCGTTCGAGGACGCCGACCTGAACCTCACCGAACAGCGCATCGCGGACGGCGCTTCGCCGATGTTCGTCGTGATGCGCGGCACCCGGACGGCCACGTCGTGCTGCTCGACGACCAGGACCGTGACCTCTGGGACCACGCCCAGCTCGTAGAAGGCCGTCAACTGCTGGAGCGGGCGATCGCCCGGGGCAACTCCGGCCGCTACGCCATCCAGGCAGCAATCGCCGACCTTCACTTGCAGCAACCACGCGACCGAGCAGCGGGTCAGCGAACTCGCTGGCTTACTCCGGGGGACCGGCACCTCGGGTGATTGACTCCGGGGCCGCTCCCTTTCCGGACGGTGGCTTCACGTGGCGATGCCGGCGGCGCAGGAGGAAGCGGATGGCTTCGGTGCCGAGAGTGACGGCGAAGGCGATGCCTAGCGCGAGCACCAGCCCCTTCCAGGCCTGATGTTCGAAGGCGTGCCCACCGAAGTAGCCCA
>Ga0105240_10013550_pt1 | contig 11190 bp, 7 predicted proteins | sample KBSC54metaG_FD_80426 | JGI IMG/M metagenome (GOLD analysis project Ga0105240, IMG submission 80426) | Corn rhizosphere microbial communities from Kellogg Biological Station, Michigan, USA - KBS C5-4 metaG | ecosystem: Host-associated > Plants > Roots > Rhizosphere > Soil | place: Michigan, USA...
CAAAAAGACGCCCTATTTCGTCAAAGTGATGCAAGTCGACGGCCAGATGGCGTGGAGCAGCCCGATATACGTGACGAGGAAGTTATGAGCTATCTCAAGGCGCTCGCGGTGCCCAGACGCCCTGAAGTCAGCCTTGAAGATTTTCTGATCAACCATTTCGGCGATCGGCTCTACAGGACGTTCTTTAAGGACTCTACCGAGAAGGTATGGGGTGTGCCCTGTCATGAGATATCGGCGGAGTGGGGGGCTCAGCGGATCAAGGGGGTATCGTTGAGCAAGGCCATCGTACAGGCTATGAAGAGCATGGGAAAGGGCCGTTCGAAGGCGCCTGGGCAGAAAGGGGGCGACCTAACGGGGAGAGACCTTGGGCAGAAAGATACCGAGACCAGTCTGATAGAGCAATTCCTTTATCCAAAGAAAGGGCCCGGCTCTTTGTGGGAGGAAGTCGCCCGCCAGGTGCGGGAGAGGGGTGGGAAGGTGTATCTGAACCAGGATGTCACGCGGATATGCCAGTCCGGCGACCTGATCGAGGCTGTCACTACGTTGGATAGCACTACAGGCGAGGTGAGAACATGGGAAGGCGAATACTTTTTCTCTACGATGCCAGTGCAGGAGCTGATCGCCGGCCTGGACGGAGAAGTGCCTTTGCCTGTGCGGGAGGTTGCTGCGGGCTTGCAATACCGGGACTTTATCAATGTGGGTGTGCTGCTGCGGCAGCTATCCACCCGTAATAAGCAAGGAGAATATGAGAAGCTGGTGTTGAAGGATAATTGGATCTATATCCAGGAGCGGGATGTAAAAGTGGGGCGGCTGATGATCTATAACAACTGGGGGGATGGAATGGTGCGGGACCCTCGTACTACCTGGATCGGGATGGAGTATTTCTGTAATAAGACGGATGCGTTCTGGGCGTTGGATGATGAGGCCATCCAGCAACTGGCTATACAGGAGCTGGAGAAGATGGAATTGGCGCGTACAGTAGATGTAATGGATGTCGTGGTGAAGCGGATGGAGAAGACGTATCCGGCTTATTTTGGGACCTATGGTCAGTTTGATAAGATCAGGGCTTTTACCGACCAGTTTGTGAATCTTTTCCTGGTGGGGAGGAATGGGATGCATAAATATAATAATGCGGATCATAGTATGCTGACGGCCATGGTGGCGGTGGATAATATTATTGCGGGAGAGGTGTCGAAGGCGAATTTGTGGGAGATCAATACGGAGCAGGAGTATCATGAGGAGAAGGTGCAGACGGGAGAAGTGGGCGGGAAACCACGGCCGGCGCCGGAACCTGTCAAGCGGGGCATACCGGCCTGGGTGGATTATGTCTGGGGGAACAAGTGGAACCGGGCGTATGTGCTGACCGCGATGGCTGTCTTTTTGCTGCAATTTATATTGTTCAAGATGCGGTATCCTTTTGCGAATTATATGCCTGACTCATACAGCTACCTGGAGGCGGCGTATACGAATGCGGATGTCAATATGTGGCCGGTGGCGTATTCGAAGTTCCTGCGGCAGATCAGTGTATTTACACATTCGGACAAGGTGGTGGCGGGGATACAGTATTTCTTTATGCAATGCAGCGGGCTGGTGTTCCTGTTCACGTTGTTGTACTTCCTAAGGCCGGGCAAGGTGGTGAAGAATATCCTGTATGCCTTCTTTTTATTCAATCCGGTGGCATTGTACATAAGCAATTATATATCGGCGGATGCGCTTTTTATCGGATTGAGTCTGCTGTGGATATCGAGCCTGCTCTGGGTCATTTACCAGCCGCGGCCCTGGCAGATATGGGTGCAGGGCCTTCTGTTGCTGGCTTGTTTCACCGTCCGCTACAATGCCATTTATTATCCTCTGATCGCGGTCATGGCCTATGTGCTGTCGCGGCAGAGCTGGCAGCGGAAACTGGCCGGCATCGGGGTGGGGGTGGTGCTGGTTGTGGGGTCTTTTATGTATACGAGCAATAAGATGCAGGAGGTGACGGGGAAGCGGCAGTTCTCGGCTTTTGGGGGGTGGCAGTTGGCGAATAATGCGCTGTATATGTATGAGCATATACCTGCTGGGGAACGCGGGGTGGTGCCTGCACGATTTGAGAAGCTGGAGAAGATGGTGAGAGAGCATATGGATACGCTGAAAAGGGTGAAGTTGACGAAACAAGATTCATTAGCAAACTTCTTTTATCTATGGAGCGATCGAGGGCCACTGGTGCAGTATATGGTGAGGCAGTATGCCAAGGATACGGTCACGGCGCCTTTTAAGAGGTGGGCTTCGGAAGGGCCGTTGTATCAGGATTATGCGATGTATTTGATCCGGAAGTATCCGATACAATTTGCATCGGAGTTTATGCTGCCGAATTCCGTGAAGTATGCTGTACCACCACCGGAGTTCCTGGGTATCTATAACATGGGGGGAGATAGTGTAGGGAGGTTGGCAAAGGACTGGTTCAATTATAGGACGCGTAAGGTGAGGGAGCACAATAGTAAGAATACAAGGATTGGCATCGCGCAGATATTTCCTTATGCCGGGACATTGATCAATGCATTCCTGTTGATATGTGCGGTGGGGTTGGCAGTGTTTACAGGGTTTAGAGTAGGGGATAAGGGGTTATACAGACTGTTGTTTGTGGTATTGTTCTTCTGGGCGGTGAATATGGGGTTTAGCATATTTGCCTCGCCGATAGTGCTGCGGTACCAGGTGTTCCCTATTGTGGTGAGTTTTTGTCTGGGGGTATTGGCGGCGGATGCTATTGTCAAGTGGGGGAGGGAGGAGGAACTTAAAAAGAAAAATTTATTAGCATGAAAACGAGGAAGATCACTGTAGAGATCATATGCTTTATGTTGTTGATGAACTGGTTTTATGAGGGGGTCTATAAGGTGGCGTATTGGTCAAGTTTTTCCATTTACTTGAAGCATGCGCCGCTGTTGAAGCCGGTGTGGCAAGTGCTGGCATATGGGATTCCAGTGGGAGAAATAGCGTTGGCGTTGATGTTTCTCTTTCAAAGGCAACGGACCTGGGCATTGTATATAAGTATTGGGGCATTGATGGTTTTTGTGTTGTGGGTGATGTGCGTGTATCTTTTTACAGGGTATCTCTTCTGGCCATATCACGCTTTGTGGGCAAAGCCGACGTGGGTGCAGAAGATGTTGATGTCTATCGCGATGTGTTGGTTGGCGTTCATGTCGATCGTACTGTCTAATTCTAAGATGTCATTTAAAAAGTTTGGTTTGATCGTGCCACAAAATGCTCCTGCAAATATTTCGAGATAAGGGTTTTGTAGCGACAAACTTTTGAGTTTAAGAGTGGAAAATATTAGAACTTATCTGCCTAGTCAGCAGGAACGAACGGCTTTGATTCGTGACTAATTCAAAGCAAGGGGAAGCTGAAAACCTTTGAAAGAGTAAGCGAAACATTAACTATTAACACTTTTTTATGAACAAGGTAAAAATGTTCTTCATCGCTGCGGCTTTAGTGCTGACTACTGCTGGTGTATTTGCTGGTAAGGCTAAATTCACCAATACAATTTATGCCTACTACGAGGCTAATGGTGCCTATACTAATCTAACAACCTCTGTTCCCTCTACGGCCATTATGTCGGAAACTACAAATGGTTCACAGGTGCAACTTATCGACGGAATCAAGGTGTATGATCTTTATGAATTTGATGGCACCACATACCACGCGCTTTATCCTGCCACAGGTCTCTAGTCCTGGCTGACGGATAATAAATAGCCTCTTTCCTAGAAAGAGGCTATTTTCTTAAAAGTTATTAAGCTGATACGCATTAATTCCTATGGTTGAAGATCCTGTAATAAATACAGTATTGCATTGTTCCAGGGTATAGCTCCAGGAAAATACTGTCAAAATGCTGTCGCTGTTCTGATCCCTGATCTCAAAATTATATGAACCGGGGCCGCTGCCGTTGACATTGTAGGACTTGAAATTACTCATTTCCTTGTACCCGAGATTGTCAAACTCAGCCTGGGAAGATAAATTGCCCTGAATATTTATGGACATGGGTAAACTTCCCTTAACCAGATTGACAAAACGGATGCCTGAAAGACTGTCTGTTACTCTGTAATACGGGATAATATCAGTGGTGAAAAGCGTATCTACAGAGGTGGTGTCTCCACAGAAGAATAGGCTATGAATGCTACCGGCCTTCAAATTAATCTCGCCATTCCACAACACATTGAATGTATCAGATATTTGAGAAATCGATAGAAAGGTCTGACCTATATAAGATCCGGATTCCCAGGAGTTACTATATCCTATTTGATTAGCTGAGTTATAATACTGTAATGTTAAACTGGGATCACCTTTTGTGTTAGATGTAGAGAAATTGGTAACAATTGGATTGCTATTGTTAACCGCATTTATAATGTTCAATGCAGATGCCCGGCGAGAGGGATTGGTTTTTGTACATCCACATATGAATAATAGTAAGAGTAAGGGAATATATGAATATATCTGTTTCATTGTCGTTTTTTTAGTATCCAATGTTTTGAGTGAGGTTGGGATCCACTTGCAAGTCCTGAGCTGGTATAGGGTATAGTAACATGTCGCTTGTCACCGAAAAGCCTTTATTGAGAGACAATATCTGGGTAGCTTGTCCTGTTCTTTTCAAATCGAGCCAACGATTGCCCCACTCCGCAAAAAGCTCTACCTGCCGTTCATGATATATTGCCTGTAACACAGAATCCTTGGTGGTTGATCCCTGATAACCTGGCAGGCCGGCTCTTGATCGAATGGTGTTTAGATCAAGTATTGCAGCCGAATCCTGGCCTAACTGAGCTTCGGCTTCGGCCCGGATCAAATATTGTTCGGCCAATCGAAAGACCATATAGTATTCCTTATACGCGCCGGTGGCCTTAATTGAAGGCGCGCCTTCGTGGTACTTATAGGGGAAATAATATAACTTGTTACGATAATTAGTGCTATCGATCCAGATTGAGCGGCGCGTATCACCTGGTTCAAAACTGTTCAAAAGAGCAGGTGTTACGTACGCATAAGGCGGGTTAGTATTTGAGTTGAATTTTGCAGGAATAAGAAGATATGCCTCTGGGGTAATATTGAACCATGGATTAGTTGTATTACTTTGTTGCAATTGCCAGATTGCTTCTGTGCTATTCATTAGAAACGTCTTACCCGGATCGCTGCACAATCCAAATAGTGTGTTATTGATCAATGATGTCGATTGAGTTTCGGCATTCTGCCAATCGCCGGTATATAGGTACACCTTGGCCAACAGTGCAGTCGCCACCCACCTATTCGGGACAATGCGCTGACCCTGACCAACGGAGTAATCGGGCGCCAAGCGATTTTGCGCGTCTTTCAGGTCGTTAAGAATAGCTTGATATATCTGGGAAACGGGGGTTCGGGTAAGCAACCCGTTTTTCTGGTAATTGGTGGAAGAAACCAGGGGGATGTCACCATAAAGGTTAGTCAGGTAAAAATTGCAGAATGCGCGGACAAATTCCGACTCGCCGAGCAATTCATTTTTTACAGAATCATGAACCCCGTTGACTGTCATGAGTCCGGAAATGATGGAATTTGCCTGGTAAATTGTCCCAAAAGCCCGGGACCATATACCGGTACTCACTAAAGAATTAAATGGCGTCAAAGCATTCTTCCTTAACTGAACATACTCCGGAGCACTTTGATTAAAATAAATAAGTTCATCCGAACTCATTCCAGTAAAAAGAGATATTCCGGAGCTTGCGTAACCGAGATTTGAGTTGATCATTTTGGAATACATCCCTGATACGGCGGAGGTGGCCTGTTCGTCAGTGGAAAAGACCTGGCTTGCAACAAGGTCCCCAACGGGAGGTGGTATCCTGACCAGCTTTTGGCAAGCGCCCATGAAAAAAGCGCAAAGGAAGATAATGGCGAAATTTATAAAGTTTTTTTTCATTTTTCTTAAGGTTTTAAAATTCACAGGAAATTCCGGCTACTACTGTCCGAGGCAACGGCATACCTCCAAAATTTGGGATGTCAGGATCCAAGCCGTTATAATGGGTAATGATAAACAGGTTTCTTCCTTGAACGAACAGTTTCATTTGATTGAGTCCCGCCTTTTTTCGAAAACTGGCAGGTAGGCTATATGCTACCTGGAGGTTCTGTAGTCTTATGAATGAGGCATCACCGAAGGCACCGTCAGAGAGAAACATGTAGTTATTGTAGGAGGGAGGAGCCTGAGTGGTGAACTTGGGGAAATCTGTTATATCTCCAGCCTTCTGCCAATGATTAAGTACAGCCACAGGTTGATTGGTCATATCACCCGGAGCATCCAATCCTCCAGCGGCTGTGGGCGCGATTTTCTTCTTAAAATAAAAAAATATGCTTACTTCAAGGCCCTCATAGCTCAGATTGGTTAGAAAGCCTCCGTAATACTTTGGCGCCATATCTATAGCGTAACTATCATCTGGCTTTTGACCCGAATAATCATACGTAATCTGTCCATCGTGGTTTTTGTCCTGAAAACTATATTGTCCGGTCTGAGGGTCAATGCCCATAGTGTGAAGTACCCGTCGTAGGCCTAATGACTTACCGATGATTAGAGTCGATGCGTAGGGAGACTGTGAAAGATTCGGGTATGCCAGGAGTTTGTTGCTGTTGAAGCTAATGTTGAATTTGGATGACCATTTAAACTTCCTGCCGTCGAGAATTTTTACATTTAACATGAATTCGAAACCTTGATTTTGTACGCTGGCGGGGGAATTGGCCGTCACAGAGCCAAAGCCTGAAAATTGCGGCGTCGGGAAGCTTACCAACTGGTTATTGGTCCTGTCTCTATACCAGGCTGCCTCCAACGAGATCCTGTCTTTTAGAAAGCTCAGGTCGATAGCCGCCTCCAATTTCTTATTGACTTGCCATTGTAGTAAGCTATCTGTAAGCTTTGTCGGGATCAACGGAAATGAGTTGTTATAAACCGCAGTTTGATACGTCCAAAGACTCAAATATTGATAGGGAGGGAGCTGATCGCCTCCAACGATCCCGTAACTGGCGCGAAGTTTCGCAAAACTTACGATTGGGATATTGCGCCTGAACCAATTTTCCTCGCTAAACACCCATGCAGCGCCAACGGAGCCAAAGTTGCCGTATTGGCGTCCTGGTCCGAATTTCGAGGAACCGTCACGTCTGCCATTTAGATTTAAAATGTATTTATCATTCCAATTATAGTTAAGGCGGCCAAAGAATGCATCATATTTGTATTGAAGCCCGCTATTAATAATTATTTTGGTGGGCGCGACTTGCATGACAGACAAAAGGGCATCTTGTTGGTAGCCCAAACCAGAGAGATAATCTGCCGTTGTTGAGTTTACTTGTGACGTTGCCCCTAACAAAACATTGAATTTGCCTTTAGCCAGAAAGCCATTGTACTCAATTTGAGGCTCAATGATCACATTGTGGACAAATGTAAGCCCGATCTGGGATGAACCAACTCGGTTGTTTGCAGGGTCTTGAGCTGCTATAGGTATTTGAGAAGTTTGAGTAGTCGCGGCATTGTTATATCCAAAACTCGCCCGAAAGGTCAGGCCTTTCATGAATTCGTAGCTAATCAAAAGATTGCTATTTAACATGTTTGTCTTTGTGGTATATGGCTGCAGATAAAAGCCAAATGGATAAATCCCGTCAAGTGGCGCCCAGCCCGCATAGTTTAGATTCCCTTTCGAGTCAAAAATGGGTGGTGCATTGGGAGGTAATGTAATTGCGGAAGGGGTAAAAATTTCATCGCTCGCAGCGATACTGTAAAATCCGGTGAATGCGATACTCAACCGTTGATTCAAGGACTTGTGGTTCAAGCTTAGGTCAAAGGTCCCCCTTCGGTTGGCCCCATTGAAATTCAAAATATCTGTCTGATGCAAGTATCCGGCTCCTACGCGAAAAGTTGTTCGAGGATCGCCTCCAGACAGCGTAGCATGTGTGTTCGTTACCTTGCCGTGGCCTCCCCACATATATTTTTGCCAATCGGTGTATCTGGTTGTATCCCACGACACCAGATCAGGCGCGTTGTTGACGTCAATAGGCAATCCATCGTTGTTCAACGCCTCTTCCCGCATGGCGACGAATTGACGGGTATTTAGCATATGATAATACCGAGGTGTTTCATTTATTCCCTGATCGATATCAATATGAAGATTCGTTTTTCCTACCTTACCCTTTTTTGTCGTAATTAACATGACCCCGTTGGAACCCCGGGACCCGTAGATAGCTGTTGCATCCGCGTCTTTAAGCACCTCGATGCTTTCGATATCATTTGGATCCATTCCGAAAAAAGGGCTTTGCCCATTCGCCGGGCTAATCACTCCGCTTTGCACGACACCTTGTGATCCACTTGTATAAGTGCTTTGAGTGGTAAGTTCCTGGATGGTCATTGGTACTCCGTCGACAATATAAAGTGGATCAGCAGAAAAATTTGGGTTTATAGTATTTCTTCCTCTGATCTCTATATTAACTGGGCCGGTAGCATAAGCGCTGGTATTCGTCACATCCATTCCAGGCACTTGTCCCTGGATAGCTTGAAGCACATTTGTCACCGGCTGTTTGGCAATTTCTTCAGCTCCTACCGTATTGATATTGCCGGTGGCAAGACGGTGGGATGTGGTGCCATAAGCTTGAACAACAACTTTATCGAGATCATTTGTGGCGGGTTGCAAAAAGACAGTAAGGTTTGTCCTGTCTCGGAGAGGAACAGATTGAGTTTGGTATCCGATGAAGGAGACAGTTATAACATCTTCTGAGTTGATATTACGCAGCGTGAAATTCCCATTAGCGTCAGTGATGGTGCCATGGCCGGTGCGTTTGACGGTGATGTTGGCGTTGACAAGGGATTCTCCTTTATCGTTGGTGACGCGGCCATGGATCTCGGCGATAGGAGCGCCGGGGGCGAGCTCGACGGTGAGGGGGGGATGTGCGTCCTTTTTCTTTATGAAGATGGTGGTGCCTTCTACGCTGTATTCGAGAGGTTGGTTGCGAAGGGCCGTCTGGAGGAAGAGGTCGAGTGCTACGTTCTTCAGGTCGAGGGTGACGTTGCTGGCGCCTTCGAGGGTGGCGGCCTCGCCGGTCTGGTAGAAGACGCCGTAGCCTGTCTGCTTTTTGAGCGAGGTAAAGACAGTCTTTAGGGGGACGTCCTTGCCGGTGAAGCTGACTGTCTGTGAGTAGGTCGCAGCGCTGGTCTGGAGACAGACGGCAAACAGTAAGATGGCGGATGCTTGCATGGTCAATACTACTTGTTTCGGGAACGAGGCGACCCAATGGAGGGGACTCATTCTCAGTTGTTTTGGTTCAGATGACCGGGCCTCGCGGGGCAGGCGGCCACCTTGAAAAGGAAAATGCATACCTTTGTCAAGTTTAGGTGTGTACAAATAGATTCTTCGCGGATGACATTTGGAGATGCCTATATTGCCGGGAGTGTAGCAGCACTTTCGGCTTTTTTATGCATTCCACTAAGGGAGAAGGTTTATGGTCGCAATTTCGTAGGAGTGGTTTAGGGGTTAATAGAAACTATTAAGCTATCTGGATACGATCAACCTTTTACCTTCTATTGTAAAGTGTACGTCTTTTCTTTCCAGGTGTTTCAGGATCGTGGTAAGGCTCAAATTCCTGCCAATCTCACCGTCACATGTGTATTTGGGTGGCGGGGCAGTTGCGTAAATCACTTCTACATCATACCATCTTGCGAGCTGGCGAAGGACGTCATTGAGGCTGGCGCCTGTGAAGTTGAAGAACCCTCTTTGCCAGGCGATGACTTCGTCCGTATCGATGTTCTTTGTCACCGTTATGATCCCTTCCTGATCCAGCACGCCCTGCTCACCGGGGGATAGGATGGATTGGCGGGTAGCGGTGTTTACCGAGACCTTGCCTGTCAGCAATGTTGTTCTAATAGCGGGCTCATCGGTGTAAGCCATGATATTAAAGCTGGTACCCAGTACGTGCACGGTGGCATCGGAGACGGGGACCTTGACCAAAAAGGGTTGTGTGGAATTTTTGGCCACCTCGAAATAAGCCTCGCCTGTGAGCTGAACCTCTCTTGCAGGGCCGGAGAAGCTGGTAGGATATCGCAAGGATGAAGCATTGTTGAGCCAGACCTTTGTTCCGTCCGGCAGGACCAGCTGGAACTGCCCTGCACGGGGTGTGGTCAATGTATTGTACACAACGGCTGCTGCGGCTTTTGTTTGCCCGGATGCGGCGATTGTATATGACAATGAACTTTTGTCTTTTACGACCTGAGCGGAGCCCTGTGTCGTGAGGCTTCCGTTGGCGGCATTTTCCAATATGATGGTAGAATCGTTGGCCAGGGTCAGGGTGGCTTTGTCACCACCAGGAGCCACGTCGCGCGTAGCAATTTGAGCTGACGTTGGGGTGGCTTCAATAGGAGTATGTCGAGCCCTTAGCCAAAAATAGCCTATGACGACGACCCCCACTAACGAAGCGGCGACTATATAATACCGTAAGCGGCGTCTGACAGGATGGATAGCGGGAGTGGCTGCAGGACCTTCTATATAAGCAGGTGTTTTGATCCCGGCGTCGATCTTATCCCAGATGTTGGCCTGAGCTTCAAAATATTCCTTGAGCTCGTCCTTTAGCCTATCAGGGTCGCTGAGCTGATCGAATATCTCCCGATGGTCGTCGGAGCTATTTACCCATTCCTGCAGCTCCAGCTGTTCGTGAATGGTCAATTCGCCTTTTAAATGCAGAATAATCAGATGCCTAATCCTTTGGTTGGGGTCCATGTGAATATGACGTCAGAAAACATCTAGTGTACTCAAAAAAATCACAGAAAATTAAAAATTTCTTAACAATGGGGGCGATAAAACGCGGTGAAACTGCAGGGATAGGGAAATTCGGGGACAATGAGGTCAAGGACGGGGTGTTGAGGAGGAAATGGAGGAGTAGCGAACAAGGATGGGAACTGACGCAGTAGAGGGTGGGAGGGTAAATGATCAACAATGATTCGGGGAGAAGGGAGAGAAATTGGCCGAAAGGGTAGAGAAAATAATATAAGCCAGTGGTGGCAGACGAAGAAGGGCCATGCGTAATATTTTGAGGGCCCGCAGCTTGTGATTACGCACGGATTGATTGTTGATGGAGAGCATCTCGGCGATCTGGCTATTGGAGAGCCCTTCGAGATAGGCCATTTTAAAGACCTGGCGACAGCTGCGGGGGAGTTTTTCAATTTCCTCGTGGATAGCC
>Ga0105240_10013551_pt1 | contig 11190 bp, 9 predicted proteins | sample KBSC54metaG_FD_80426 | JGI IMG/M metagenome (GOLD analysis project Ga0105240, IMG submission 80426) | Corn rhizosphere microbial communities from Kellogg Biological Station, Michigan, USA - KBS C5-4 metaG | ecosystem: Host-associated > Plants > Roots > Rhizosphere > Soil | place: Michigan, USA...
ATCTCCACCCGCACCCACTCGCCGTCGCGATAGGTTTTCGAGGTGGAAGTGATGCAGTGGCCCGGCACCTTAACGCCGTTCCGGTACACTTCGGTACCCGGCGAACACATGTTGGCCGTCGTCCGCTCGCCGGTCGGACCGCCACCGAGCAGTTGCGCTTCCACCGAGATCGGGAAATCCTGATCCTTGCCCATTGTCTCCGGCGCCTGGCAGTGCAGCATCACACCGTTGTTTCGCAGCGCCCATCCTGGACCGCCCTTCACCTGCTCGCCGACGAACCGGTACTCCACCGCCACGATGTAATGCGAGAACTTCCTGTTCTTGTAGAACAGGTGTCCGAAATGCGGCGGATTCCCGAAATCCGTCCACTTGTCGTATGAAACTTTCAACACCCCGTTCTCGACCCTGAACGTGTCGTTGTAGTTCACCGCGAGGTCGAACCCGCTGAATTTCGGAACCCAGCCGTCCAGGTTCTTGCCGTTGAACAGCTGCACCCAGGCCTGGTTCTGTGCCGGGGCGTGTGGTGCCACGACCAGGGCGCAGACGGCCATTAGAAACAAGGTCGCCGCAACACGGGGAAGCATGCCGTTTCTCATGCGTTCTAGCTTACCGCCTCCGCTGCGCGCACGTGCATCGTCTCGGAAACTCACAGAGGCCCCACGCGAAACTCAAACAGACGGCTCGGACCATCCTCGGGCAACAGGAAAACCCGATCTTCCCGTACTGCCATTCCCTCGTTGGTATACGGCACGCCTCGGTCGGTCTTGCCGGCATGCACCCGCCTTTCCAACCGCAACGACGGCCACTCCAACCAGTCCACCGCTCCGACCTTTCCCGGCAGCAACCCGCCTCCGATCAACTTCCCGTCCACGAACTTCAAGTCCTGATATCCGTTCCCCGCCGGATTCCCGACCTTCCGCAGCAGCTTTCCTTTCTTGTCCCACACATAGAAAAGGCGGCTGTCCCAATTCCCGCCCACTACGAAATCCGGACCCGCTGCGACGCACCCGATGTGGTCGGCCACCTGGAACTGCATCTCCAGTTGGAGCGTCTTCGCATTGCGCCGCTCAATGATCGCCGAGCTTTCCCGCCGGTATTCCGCCACGGGCAGCCAAACTGACTCGCCGTCTCGCGACATGCCGCCCTGATGAAAACGCTCGCCCGCACCGACCTCCACCGTCCTCCGCAACTCCCCCGACGGTAGCGCGAACTCGTGCAGGTAGCCCTTTTTTGCGTCTTTATCGACCGACGTCACCCACAGCCGCGTAGCGTCCAGGTCGATCCCCTGAACGTGATGCGTCTGGCCCTTCAGTTCGATCGTCCGGACCGGCGCGTGGTCGCCTAACGCCGCCGCGAGCCAACACAACAGAATCCAGTACATCTAGCGAGGATACTAGGGATCCGTTAGCGGCACAGCTCGGCTGCGGTACTGTTCGTGCACCCGCACGTCCTCGGAGCGGTCTGCCTTGCGCATCCCTGGCACAGCATGAGGACAGTCGGCTGTCTTCGACAACCGACGGCTCACGGCTCGCAAAGCAATCACAAACGACCACGGAGGCTGATCTTCATCAACCTCCCCGACTCTCAGCCGTACCAAGCTACCCGGCAAACCCCATAACCGATGCCCAGGACGGCTGCCTTCAAGTCGCGCTATTCTAGCGTGCCTCGGCGCCGCACTCTCGACAACCTCAACTGTGTCTCGCCTCCGCACGTCCGATCAACCCTGGCGATTTCGCATCGGAGATCTCGAGAGTTTCCCAACTCCGGGGAGAGGATTCACCGCGCAAGGACCGCTTCGACGCATGGTTTCCTAGTGATCCCGCTTCCCTGGGCACGATTTTTGCCGAGCATACGATTGGGCACCTATTTCGCCCATCCACTTAGAATTGATCGTGCCGAGGCCTATCGTTTCAGACTCAGCACCTATTGAAAAGGGCCGGTTTAAACTGAGAGCTATCTTGCCCCGACGAAACTCAATCGCGAAAAAGAAGGCAGAGATCCAGACTCGCGCACCGGCAACCTCAAGGTTCCGCTCCGCTCCCTGGCTCCTGATCCTGCTGTCGGTCGTGCTGGCAGCTTATGCCGTGCCATTGACGAGCCGTCAGGCAAGCATTCAGTGGGACGCCGTCGATGTTCATTATTCTGCGCAGAAGTATTATGCGCAACGGGTATTCTCTGGAGAGCTGCCGCAATGGACTCCGTACATCTTTTCAGGATTTCCGTTTCTGGCCGATCCGCAGACCGGAGCATGGTATCCGGGAAACTGGCCATTCCTGATCCTCGGCGCTGGTCCGAAAGCGCTGGAAGGGGAACTGGCGCTGCACGCTCTGCTGGCGGCTGCGGGAGCTTACCTTTTGCTTCGCCGGTGGGTGCGCGGGAGCGCCGCAGCCACGGGCGCGCTTTGCTTCGCGTTAAGCGGATTCTTTGCCGGTCACAGTTCGCACATCGGGATATTCGAGTCCGCGACGCTGTTTCCCTGGCTTCTTTATGCTCTCTTCCTCGCGGTGGAAGGACGGTTTTGGTCCGGAAGCCTGTTGGGAACTGCTGTGGGTGGAGGGCTCCTTCTCGCCGGTCATTTTCAGACTGCGCTCTACGCCTTCAGCGGCATGGCGCTCGTGGCCGTGGCTCAGATGACGCGTCGGCGTAACGCCGCGCGTCCGGCGCTCGGTTTTCTTGCTATCACCGCGGTGGGGGCAGTCCTACTTTCGGCCGTGCAAACGCTACCGGGCTTCGAACTGACGGCCCGATCGATTCGCGCTGGCGCGAATTACAGCAGTAGCACCGAAGGATCTCTTAACGCTGGTGCGCTGACAACGCTCATTCTTCCGGATGAGCTAGGGGCAGTCTCGGGCCCTTACCGAGGTCCCGGCGATGTGACCCAGTATTACTTCTATGCCGGCATCCTGTTGGTCCCGCTCGCACTGTTGGGCTTGCGCAATGCCTCGATTCGAGTCCACGGCCTGTCATTGATCATTCCTGCGCTGCTCTACATGGCCGGCCCGTCTCTGGGAGTGTTTCGCCTGATCGCATGGCTCCCCGGGTTCCGCAGTATACGCGCGCCGGTGCACGCCTGGTTCCTGGCGGCGATGGCCCTTGCCCTACTTGCGGCGGCCGGGGCCGAATGGCTCTCGGCCAGGTGGCGCTGGGCGGGCGCCGTCCTGTTTGTGGTGTTCGCCTTCGACCTCTGCAATACCAATCTCTGGAGCAATCCTCTGGCCTACGCACACACGAGCTTTGAATCGCTTTACGGCGCCGGACTGGACCAGGCACGCAAGGTCCAGGCGCTGGTCACCCCGTTGACCCGGTTTGACGCGCCCGATAAGGTCATCGCGCTCGGGCCCTTGAATCATCCCCTCGACCTGCGGCTGGAGGCAACCTACGGATATAACCCCCTAATGCTCTCCTCGTATGCAGAGTTTCGTGACGCCGCCGCACGCAACCCCAAGCTCCGCGACTCCCTGAGTGTAAGCCGCATTTTGGATATGTCGACCGGTGACCTCAAGGAGAACCGGTCGCTTTTGCCCCGCGCCTACTTTCCGAAGGAACTGGCCTCGGTCCCCGGTAAGGCCGCTGCAAGACTTGCGCTGGAGATTTTGGACCCGCCGCGGCAAGCGGTTCTGACAGGTCCTCTCCCTGCATTGACCCAGGATCCTCGAGCCACGGCGACTGTGCAGGCGAAAGGAGAGCAGACCTACGAGGTGTCCTACAAGTCCGCCACGCCGGGCGTCATTCGACTGGGGATACCCTATTTCCCGGGATGGAGGGCCACCGTCGACGACGTAGCCTGCCGGTTGCTCCAGGCGGACTACGCCATGACCGCCGTCGTCGTACCTGCCGGGGAAAAGCAGCTCAAGCTGAGCTTCCACTCCACTTACCTCGGACTGGGGGCCGGGCTGAGTGGCTTGGGAATAGCCGCTCTCGCCGGATTGGCAACGATGGCCTGGAAACAGCGGGAACTTAGCTGAAAGTGGACACCTTTCTTATTTGTTCGGGGAACGCGGCCTCAGCCAAAGCTCAGCACAAGCGAACACTTTGGGACATCCGGGCAATTCTGTCCGCGGCCACGATGGCCGCCACGCCACACTACCGGGGGATGTAGCAGGCGTTGTTGGTCAGCATTATCACGACGAGCACCAGGCAGGTGACCATCGGGCCCAGGTACACGCTCCCGGTGGCGCGGAAAAAGTAGCGGTGGAAGTAGGGGAGCACGCCTTCTGCCCCTGGAAGCGGCCGGCCGAGTTCACGCGGATGGAATTGGCCAGATAGAAGATGAAGAAGAAGGGGACGTACTCCAGGGCGACCGGCGCCTTCTTGCTGGGGAAGGATGCCGCCGCCGACACAAAGAAGAAGCGGAAGTCCACGTGGAAGACGGGTATGCGCCCACATCGCCCATGAGGATCAACTTAAAGCGAGCAGATGTTCTCGGAGTGTCAAATAACCCCGGCGGATACCAGGATCGCTATCCTTCGGGGCGGCTGCAATAGTTCTGGACAGCCGCGCCGGCAAACAGAGGAGTGGAAGAGACCAGGCCGAGTTGCGACTTTGTGGAGGCGCTCGCGACTCAACCGGCAAGCCGCAGCGTGTCATACTTTCCCTCACAAGATGCGCGACATGCTTCTCTCCCTGCGATGCGCGTTCCGTTCCTTGCGACGCAGTCCCGGGTTTACCATCAGTTCTGTTTTCACGCTCGCGCTCGGGATTGCGGCAAGCAGCCTCATCTACTGCGTGGTAAGGGGCACCCTACTTCGCACGTTGCCGTTTGACGATCCCGATCGCGTCGTGGCGCTATGGGAGCATCACCCCCAGCTCGGGAAGCAGGAAATCGCTTCGCCCGATTTCCGCGACTGGCGCGATCAGAACCGGACGTTCGAGCAGATGGCCGCCTACACATCCGGAAGCTACTTCGAGCCGATCCTCACTGGATGCGGGGATCAATCAGAGAAAGTTGGAACCACGCTGGCGACGCGCACTCTCTTTCCACTGCTCGGCTTGCATCCGGCACTCGGACGGAGCTTTCTCGAAACCGAGGACGAGGGCGGCCACAACAACGTCGCAATCGTCAGCAATCGCCTGTGGCGTCGATGCTTCCACGCGAATCCCGCAGTCGTGGGAACGTCGATTCGTCTGAACAGCGAAGCATACACGATCGTCGGCATCTTGCCTTTCGAAGTGCGCATGCCGGATTGGGCCGATGTTTGGTTGCCCTTGTCGCGCATAGAGCAGGGAGCGTACCAAAGTAGAGCCTGGCATTCGTTGATCGGCATAGGGCGATTGAAGCGGGCTGTGTCGTTCAACCAGGCGAGGGCCGATATCGGCACGATTGTCGAGCGACTGCGGCGCGATTTCCCGGTGACCAATGGTCCCACAGGATTTGAAATGGTCCCCTCGATCGCGAACTCACCGGCGGCATTGAAGATGGGACTCCAGGGATAATCCGATCGAGAAGGTAGCGACAGTGTCTTTCGTTGGGAGAGATTGCCGAAAAGGAGCGATGATGCCGCTCCGATGTGCGAGTTCCCCCCATTCAGGCGCAGCTCAGCGCCGGTAGTTTTACAAAAAGGTTGGTACGCCGACAAATTAAAATGGCGGCGTACGGAAACGCCGCCATTTGGTTGAGTGCTCAGTTCTGTAACCGGACCGCTCAAGTGTCAGGGCGAATCGCGCGTCTGGTTCGGCAGTTCAGCGCAGGTCGAAGCGGTCGAGGTTCATCACCTTCGTCCAGGCGTTCGCGAAGTCGTGCACGAACTTCTCCTTGCTGTCGGCCGCAGCGTAGACTTCCACCACGGCGCGCAGCTCGGAGTTCGAGCCGAAGATCAAGTCGACCGGGGTCGCGCTCCACTTGGTCTTGCCTGTGTGGCGATCGACTCCGTCGTAAATGCCCTCTGCAGTCGCGGACTTGTTCCACTTTGTGGACATGTCGAGCAGGTTCACGAAGAAGTCGTTGTTCAGCGTGCCGGGCCGATCCGTAAAGACACCTTGCGGGGCGCCGCCGCTATTCGCATTCAGTGCGCGCATGCCACCGACCAGAACCGTCATCTCAGGAACGGTAAGATTCAACATCTTCGCGCGGTCGATGAGCATCTCAGCCGGAGAAAGGGTCAGCCCCTTTCTGTAGTAGTTGCGGAAACCGTCCGCCGCGGGTTCAAGCACGGAGAACGAAGCAACATCGGTCTGATCCTGTCTCGCATCCACGCGGCCGGGAACAAAGGCAACCTGCACGTTGTAGCCAGCATCCCTGGCTGCCTTTTCAACGGCTGCGCCGCCACCTAGAACGATCAGGTCAGCGACGGAAACTTTCCTGCCGGACTTTGAGTTGAATTCATTCCGGATGCTTTCGAGGCGCGGCAACACCTTGGCCAGTTCCGTAGGATTGTTGACTTCCCAATCCTTCTGCGGAGCCAGGCACAGGCGTGCTCCGTTGGCGCCACCGCGCATGTCGGTGCCACGGAAGGAAGACGCCGCGGCCCAGGCCGTTCGCACCAGTTCGGGCACTGTTAGTCCGGATGCCAGGATCTTCACCTTGAGCGCCGCGATGTCCTTTGCGTCAATGGACTTGTAGTCGGCCTTCGGCAGCGGGTCCTGCCAGATCAGATCTTCGCCGGGCACTTCCGAGCCGACGTAGCGGGCCTTCGGGCCCAGATCGCGGTGAGTGAGCTTAAACCAGGCCTTCGCGAAGGCGAGCTGAAAATCTTCCGGATGCTCGTGGAAACGCATGGCGATTTGCCGGTAGCTCGGATCCATCTTCAGCGCCAGGTCCGTGGTGAACATAATCGGGGCGTGGCGTTGGGACGGGTCATGCGCGTCAGGAACCAGGTTGGCGCCTTTGTTGTCGGCCGGCACCCACTCGGTGGCTCCGGCGGGACTCTTCGTCTGGACCCAGTCAAAAGCAAACAGATTGTCCAGATACTGCGAAGACCATTTAGTGGGGGTAGCGCTCCAGGCACCTTCGAGGCCGCTGGTGACCGTGTCGCCGGCGTTGCCTTTACCGCAGGTGCTTTCCCATCCGAGGCCCTGCTTCTCGACCTTGGCCGAGGCGGGTTCGGCTCCCACGCAGCTCGCAGGATGAGCACCGTGCGCCTTTCCGAAGGTGTGGCCGCCGGCAATCAGGGCGATCGTTTCTTCATCGTTCATCGCCATCCGGCCGAAGGTTTCGCGAATATCGCGAGCCGCCGCGATCGGATCGGGGTTACCGTTGGGGCCTTCCGGATTCACGTAGATCAGGCCCATCTGAACGGCCGCCAACGGACGCTGCAGAGTGCGGTCTCCACTGTAGCGTTTGTCGTCGAGCATCTTCTGCTCAGGACCCCAATAAACGAGTTCCGGCTCCCAGTCGTCGGCGCGGCCGCCTGCGAAGCCGAATGTCTTGAAGCCCATGTTTTCGAGTGCGACGTTGCCCGCCAGAACCATAAGATCGCCCCACGACAGCTTCTGGCCATACTTCTGCTTCACGGGCCACAAGAGGCGCCGGGCCTTGTCGAGGTTCGCGTTGTCGGGCCAGCTATTGAGTGGATCAAACCGCTGCTGTCCGCCGTCCGCGCCGCCTCGGCCATCCAGGGTACGGTAGGTGCCTGCGCTGTGCCAGGCCATGCGGATAAAGAAAGGTCCGTAGTTGCCGTAGTCAGCGGGCCACCAATCCTGCGACGTAGTCAGCACTTTGTTGATGTCCTGTTTGACAGCCTTCAGGTCAAGAGTGGCGAAGGCCTTGGCGTAGTTGAAATTCTTGCCCAGCGGGTTGGACTCAGCGGAGTTCTGCCGCAGTGGCGAGAGGTCGAGCTTCTCCGGCCACCAGAACTTTTGAGACTGGAGTTGCTGAGCATTGGCGACACTCGTGAGGGCGAGGGTTGCCGCAACCGCGACGACGGTCAGGCGTGATTCTCGGAAGGGATTCATCACCCTGAGTGTACGGTCCGCCTTGACATAGGTCAACGCGATTGAGACTATCATTGTGATCGTCATTTCCTATGGCAGAAAAAAAGCGGCCGCGCGGGTTTGACCTGCGGCAACTGGAATGCTTCTGTGCCGTGGCGCGCGCGGGGAGTTTCACAAAGGCGGCCCAGGAACTGGGGATCGCTCAGCCGTCGCTTTCCGAACAGATCGCGAAGCTAGAGCAGGGATTCGGGGCGGCGCTATTCGAGAGGCTGAACCGCAGGGTTGTATTGACACAACTGGGGGAAGCAATTCTTAGCAAAGCACAGGCCCTGCTCGAGGACGCCGCAGCGTTGCCGGAACATTTCGAACGGGCGCGCGAAGGGGTGCGCGGTCCGCTGCGGGTGGGAGCGATTCCAACGATCCTGCCGTACTTCCTGGCGCCGCTTCTGAAGGGATTCACGAAGCGCTACCGGGAGGTCGATTTGCATCTCCGCGAAGGCACGACGGCGGAGCTGGTGGGGCAGGTGCTCGACGGAGTCCTCGACGTGGCGTTGCTGAGCCTGCCGGTAGAGAACGCCGGACTAGTAATGAAGGAACTGTTCCGCGACCCCCTTTATCTGGCGGTTCCGGAAAGTCATCCGCTGGCTCTGGCGGAGAAGGTCAATTTGCGGCGGGTATCCGAAGAGCGGCTGCTGATTCTGAAGGATGGGCACTGTCTGCGGGACGAGACGCTGGAAGTATGCGCCCGGGCAAAAGCACGCTTCGCGGGACAGTTCGAGGCGGACCAGTTTCTAACCATCTTCGAGCTCATACGAGCCGGCTTCGGGGTGAGTATTGTGCCCGAAATGGCGCGGAGTTTGAGCGGGGGCTGCCGGTTGATCGAGATCGAACCAAAGGCAAGCCGCCGGGTCGGCTACATCCGCCTCGAACTTCGATATTTGTCGAAAGCCCTTGAAGCGTTTACGAAGCATCTGAAGGAGGCAGGGGAGAAACGGAAGCAGGGCCAAAGTCCTGCTTCCTACATTGGCAGACACTGATGGTTTGGCGACTGAAATCCCATTCGATAGCTCGCGAGAACGGCACGGCGTAGCGCAAACCCGGCAAACCGTCGAAGTGCCTCTAAGCTCACGAGACATGGGGTTGTGGGAAGTCTGCCCACACCGGGACGGCGCCAACAGGCTTACGGATATCAAATCAGTGGGCACCGTTCTTATTTGTTCGGGGGACGCAGCCTCCGTCAAAGCTCAGCACACGCGAGCACTTCGTGACATCCGGGCAATTCTGTCCGCGGCCACGATGGCCGCCACGCCACACTACTGGGGGATGTAGCAGACGTTGTTGGTCAGCATCATCATGACGAACACCAGGCAGGTGACCATCGGGCCCAGGTACACCCTCCCGGTGGCGCGGAAAAAGTAGCGGTGGAAGTAGGGGAGCACGAACATCATGGGGATCACGCCGAACAGCAGGTTGGCGAACAGCCACTCCGCAGTCCAGAACACAGTTCCCGTGAAGGCAAAGCAGGTGTACTGAATCGCCAGAATCAGCAGCAGGCCGACCGAGTTTCCCAGTCCCATGATGAGCATGCTGATCCACTCCTTCTGCCCCTGGAAGCGGCTGGCCGAGTTCACGCGGATGGAATTGGCCAGATAGAAGATGAAGAAGAAGGGGATGTACTCCAGGGCGACCAGCGCCATCTTGCTGGGGAAGGACGCCGCCGCCGACACAAAGAAGAAGCGGAAGTCCACGTGGAAGGCGGGTATGCGCCCACATCGCCCATGAGGACCAACATTAGCGACAGGTAAAACAGAGCCGAGCGCAATTGGATGTGCAAAAGGAAGGGCGTTCCTCGTTACTAAAATGGTGAACGTTTCCAACGCCACTTCTTGCCCGCGTCGCGCTCAGATCAACCGCTAGGGCGTTTCTCGTCAAGTTGACCGCTGCTTCCCAGTTTCCCAATCGCGCGTCTTGCAGGAGTCAACCGCCAGCCATAGCGGTTGGGTTCCCACGTGAAGTTAACTCTATGAGCGTTCCTTCTCTTTGAAGAGAAGAGAAAATAAATACTCCTTGGCGACTTCGGAGTTGTGAGTCATTTCCCATGAGACGAAGGCCGAATTGGCCCTATTTACCTGAGCTATCGCATCGGCCGGGTCGAGCGGTTTTTCAAGATTGTAATCGGCATCGTGTCGAGCCTGCTGCAAGATGATAAAGGATTGAGCTACCTTCGTCAGTTCAGTGCGGCTAATGACTTCTATCAAGTTCGAATCGCCGACGTCAATTTCGGTTCCCATGCTCTTTATGGTCGCCCCTGAGACCTTCTTCATTCGCTCGTGTTCGAAAATTCTCGCGATTCGGGCCTGATGAGCTGGTTCACTCCACTTCAGGACAGTCGCACGAACCAGGAGATGGAACAGGCCGTAATAGGCGGCGGAGACTGCCCTGCGAAGGTTGGCCTGGTTTGGCGGTAACGACAGAAGAAACTTTGCCTGATCGAGGAGTTCCTCAGGTAACTCACCGACCATTCTCTCGCCTGCTCACAAAGTTGAGGTAGGAGTGCAGTCCGAGTTCTTCGCTGCGGACAACACGGAGGAGGGCGGCGGCGATCTGTTCGGAAAGGCGCAAGACCGTTGCGGCAGGAGGTGTTTTTCTCTTGAGAACAACGTCAATGAAAAGCGAGTAGTCGCCACTCCAATCCTCGGCAAGACGATGGTCGATGCGAGCGACCTCGGGGTCGTTCACGAAAAGCTCTTGAAGCTGTCTGACTCGTTCCCGGATTTCATCCTGTTGAACCAATCCTGATGCGAGAATCGACATGATCTGTCCCTGCACCCATGGTACCGCGGGCGCGATGGCTTGGAACACTTCTACTCCGCCCAACCGCTAGTCGGCCCGCGCTTCGGGAATTCTCCAAACGCTTTATGAGAGCATGAAACGCCTTGATTCAGGATCGTCGGTTCCCCGGAAGCAGTCCACCTGGCTGAGTTGTCGCGAAACCGTCGAAGTGCATCCAAGCTCGACGAGATATGGGATTGTGGGAAGTCTGCCCACACCGGGACGGCGCCAACAGGCTTACGGATATCAAATCAGTGGGCACCGTTCTTATTTGTTCGTGGAACGCAGCCTCAAGTCAAAGCTCAGCACACGCGAGCACTTTGTGACATCCGGGCAATTCTGTCCGCGGCCACGATGGCCGTCACGCCACACTACCGGGGGATGTAGCAGACGTTGTTGGTCAGCATCATCATGACGAACACCAGGCAGGTGACCATCGGGCCCAGGTACACCCTCCCGGTGGCGCGGAAAAAGTAGCGGTGGAAGTAG
>Ga0105240_10013553_pt1 | contig 11189 bp, 6 predicted proteins | sample KBSC54metaG_FD_80426 | JGI IMG/M metagenome (GOLD analysis project Ga0105240, IMG submission 80426) | Corn rhizosphere microbial communities from Kellogg Biological Station, Michigan, USA - KBS C5-4 metaG | ecosystem: Host-associated > Plants > Roots > Rhizosphere > Soil | place: Michigan, USA...
CGCGCGCTCCGCCCCGCCGATCAATCCGGCGGGATTGAGGAACAATATCTTCACACCGCGCGAAGTGTGCGCGCGCAGCGGGCGCCGCGATCCGAAGCTGGGCTGATTCGCGTCATTTGCTGGGCGCCTGGTCGTGCAATTTCGCCGAACGCTGCTGAAGATCCCGATACGCGTTGCGGATCCCCTTGTCGCCGGGTGCGAGTTGGAGTGCGTGAGCATAGTCGCGGCTGGCGCCGGCAAAGTCGAAGGCCGATTCCTCGGCCCGGGCGAGGCTGGAATAGGCCCGCGCAGAAGTGGGATCGATCTCGACCGCGTGTTCGAAGACGGCCGTTGCGCGATCGTACTTGCGGGTCTCGCTGTAGAAATCGCCGAGCTTCATGGTGGACTCCAGCGTGGGCTCGTCCGTGGTCACCTGGGTCAGCGCGGCTTCGGCGGTCGCAAGATCGCCCGCGATACGCGCGGCATCGGCCAGCGCCTGCTCGATTGGAACCGGTTCGGCACCGTTGTCGAGCGCTTCCTGCGCCAGGTCTTTCGCGCCCTTGATATCGTGCTCGGGGCCGAGCACTCCGGTCATCAGCGCACAGTACGGACGGACATCGGTTGGATCGATCTCGATCGCGGCGCGCAGCTTTTGCTGCGCTACCGTCGGATTCTGCGCCAGCGAGTAATCCTGGCCCGACGCCAGCAGATACTCGAGCCGGGCGTCGTCGTCACTCGCGGTATCGGCGGCCCTGGCCGAGACTTCGGCGGCTTCGGTATAGCGGCCGAGTTCGCGATAGAACTGTGCAAGCCCCCGGGCGGAGCCTTCATAGCCGGCGGCGATCGCCTGGCCAAACCCCTCATAAATCGCGTGCTGCTCGGCCGGCAGGAGCCACGGGATCGAACGCGGTTGCAGATAAAAATGACTGTCGACATCGGGCGCGTGGAAAACGGACAGCGTGACCTGCTCGAGGCCGTCGCGCTCCTTACCCACGAGAAAAAGACTCCGCGCGTAAACGTCACGAGCCAGCGGATCGTTGGGACTGAGCCACACCGCGGCGCGCAACTCCTGATTGCGCAGGGCCGCGGGCGCTCCCGGCGGCATCAGCGCGGCGAGCGCGAGATGCACCCCGGAATCGGCCGGATGTCTGACCGCCGAAGCCTCGGCCTGGGCGAAGGTCCGCGGCGATCCGATGTCATAGGGATAGGCTGCGTCGCTCTGGACTTGCGCCGCTACGATCATCAGGGCGGCACCGGCCGCGACCAGCGCGGCCTTTGAGTACGTGTACTTGCTGAGGGCGGTAACACTGCGCAGTCCCATCGCAGGCCGGTCCGCCCGATGAGTCAGCGCGAGCCGCAGGAGCGCCGCGAGCAGCACCGAGAAGAGCAAGGCATTGGCAGGCGTGTGCAGGCTGAAGTCGAAAAATTCGTGGATTAGCCCTCCGGCGATCCCCGCACCGAGGGCGGCAAACAGGGGCCATCGCCGGACACTCAGGCCGGCGGCCGCCGCTCGGCATTTGCGCCAGACGACCGCACCGAACCAGAACGCCAGCGCCAGTCCCGCCAGCCCGGTCTCGGCAGCCAGTTGGATGTAATCGTTTTCAGGCTGCCGGAAAAAGAAGGACATCCACGGCGCGCGCTGGTAATGCGGAAACAGTTCGGGCCAGCACCCGAGGCCCACGCCGAAAATCGGAAACTCCCGAATCATCCGCAGCGAATCACGCCACGCGGTGGGCTTCAGGCCCAGGCTGTCGCCCTGCGTGATCGTCGCGCCGATACGGGTGCCCGCGGCACTACGTGCGCTCGGCCCGATCAGGAACAGCAGCACCAGCATAAAGATCACGAAGCCGGCCAGTGCGAATGGAAGCGACCGCGCACTCAACCGGCGCAACGCAGCGGGCGCCCGTTCGCGCGCATGCCTAAAGCTCATCGCGAGTCCGAGGCACACGCCCACGATTGAAGCGATCCAGGCGCCGCGGGAAAGGCTCAGCACGATGCCCGCCGCCATCAGGAAGGCAGCGACCGCACAGGGCAGCCGGAGGTCGGCGCCACTTTGCCGGCGACTATTCAAGGTGATTGGAAAAATCGCGCCGACCACTGCCAGCGGAAGGATCATCGCGAGAAAGTTTGCGAAATGGTCGGGGTTGATGAAGGGGCCGCTGGCGCGGACATTTTCGAGGTTCGGGCCGATCCAGTCCTGCGGCACGAAGAACCACAGGATGCGCCCGTTCCACATCGCCTTCTCGACCAATCCAATCAATGCAACGGCGCCGCCAATGGCGAGCAACACGAGCACCAGCAGCCGCATGAAGCGGGCGTCGGCCTCACGCTCGGCGCCGACGAAACCGAACGGACAGGCGAGCACGACGAAGAATACGCCGCCGCATGCGAGCACCTCGATCAAGCCGGCCCAGGTGACCGACGGCGCGATCGCGAGCGAACGCCAGCGCAAATCGCCGAGATTACCGAGCGTCTCGGGAGACGTTCGCTCGGGGACGACGGCGGCGTTGGTGGCTGCGGCTGGCGGAGCGGCGGCCTGGGTGCGAGCCTGCTTCTGTCCGCCCACCGGAGGCAGCGCGATTTCCACGCCGGGCGCCGCGGGATGAGGATTAGCGGTCCAGGCGGCCCTCAGCACTTCGTAGGGTGCGGCCTTGGGCCAGCCGGGAAAGCTTTCAGTATAGAGGTGATAAGTGGCGGGCGAAATTACGCGCATCAGCGCGGGAGGCAGGGGCACCAACTGGAGCAGGAGCAGGGCCACGAAGAGCGCTGCGGGGGTCGCGATACCGACGAGGTCGGCGTGGGCGACCGCGGTTCGCGCGGGCTTGGCGCCTTCGGCGCGAACGCGCAACATCCATAACATCACGAGCACGTACGCTGCCATCTCTAGCAGCGTGTAGGCCCATTGATGCACCGCACCGAAGGCCATCGGTGCGAACGCGAGCATCAGAGCAAGCACGACGATCACCGCATCGTCGAGCCATCTCAGTCCGCCACTCAGCGCACTCAGCAAGCGAGCGAGCATCCGCATTCAGCGTTGGGGGCGGCCGAGGCTTGTGGTGGGCGACGCCCCGGCAGGCTCAGACGGGATCTTCATCGTCGCGCGGATGGTCACCGTCGAAGGAGTAATAATCCTGATGATAATAGTAGTGGTAGTCGGGACTGTGAATCTTGACCTTGTTGAGTACGAGGCCGAGGATTTTTGCGCGCGCATACTCGAGGCGAGCGCAGGCGTTTTTGACCTGCTGGCGCGGCGTGGCCGAGCCGTTGGCGACGAGCACCACGCCGTCGGTGAGTCGCGAGAGGACCATCGAGTCGCTGACCGGCAGAACGGGCGCCGAATCGATCACGATGTACTCGTAGTGATCGCGCAGGAGTGCCATCACTTCGGCCATTCTGGGTGAGTTCAGCAATTCGGTCGGATTGGGCGGCACCGAGCCGGCCCCGAGAAAGAAGAGGTTTTCGATCTCGGTCGCGCGGATCATTTCATGGAGATCGCGCGAGCCGGTGAGCACTTCGGTCAGCCCGAGGTGATTGTCCACGGCGAGCACGCGATGGCAGCGTGCGCGGCGGAGATCGGCGTCAATCAGGAGCACGCGGCCGCCCAGTTGCGAGAGCATCACGGAGATATTGACGGCGGTCACGGTCTTGCCCTCGCGGCTCATGGCGCTGGTAATGAGGGTGACCTTGGGCGGCCCGCCGGCACGCGAGAGCAGCAGCGCCGTGCGCAGATTGCGGTAGGCCTCACCGACTCGCGAATAGGATCCATGGGTGGTGACCAACTCGCGTCCCGGCGGCAACACGGTCGAAGGCCGCGCCCCGCCATCCCCCGCATTCATCAATTCGCGCGGCGCATAGGCGGACTTGCCGTTGACGGTGGAGAATTCGGGCACTACGCCGAGATTAGGCAGCTTCAGGTAGTTTTCGGCTTCTTCCGGATTCTTGAGCGTGTTGTCGGCCATCTCGACGACGAAAGCGAGGCCGAGACCGAGGCCGAGGCCGCCAAACGCAGCGAGCATCAGGGCGAGCAGTTTTTTCGGGCTGGTGGCTGCGCCGGGAACCTCGGCGGAGTTGATGACGGAGACGTTTTTGGACTCGACGGAGCCCGACATCTCGACGTCCTTTTCGCGGGTGAGGATGGCGTTATAGAGTTCGCGATTGGTATCGACTTCGCGCTGGAGCATCGCATACTGTGCAGCCGAGCTGTTGAGATTCAGGGTCTGCTGTTTCTGCTTGTCCATTTCGTCGGCGATCTCTTTTTCCTTTTCCACCGCCTCTTCGTATTCCGACTCCAGAGCGCCGACCTTCTGATTGATCATGACGGCGATCCGGGCCTGGGTTTCGCCGATCTGCGCGTCGAGTTTTGCCAACGGCGGATAGCTCGCTTTGAACTGGCTCGCGAGCGCGGCGCGCTGCGAATAAAGCCCATCGAGCGACTTGTTCATCTCCTGGATAGTGGGATCGTCCATGACCGACGGGAGGGCACTGTATTCGTGCTTCTTGATCAGCGATTTCTGGGCTTCGAGGCTGATGCGCGCGACCTGCGCCTGGGTCGTTTCCTTGCTCAAGACGGAAAGCCGATCGAGCACGATCGCGTCCTTGCCGTCGAGCGAGATCAGGCCGGGGATGATCTGCTTTTCGGTTCGATAGGCGTTCAGCGCGGTTTCGGAATTCTCAAGATCATTCTTGACTTCGAGCAGCTTGGACTTCAGGTAGCGCTGGGCTTCCTCGCTCTGCTCGCCGTGCATGTTGAGTTGCTGCTGCTCGTACTGCTTGACGTGCTGATTGGCGATTTGTGCGGCCAAAACCGGGTCGGGCGAGGTGATGGTAATCTTGACCAGGTTGGTGTCGGTCTCGGGCGTGACCTTGAGGTCAGCGAGGTACGCATGCACCAATCCGGGAGCGACGCCCTTGTCGTCCTGAAGGCCCGGTGGCAATGGGATCGGCCGTTGCGTTCGGGCCCCGCGCTTATGCATTGCGCCGGTAAGTTTCCGCTCGAGTCGCGTAATCAATCCGGGCCTGGACGGGGTGCCGGCAAAAATCGGGTTATGCTCGAGGCCCAGCGTCTTGATTACGCCGGCCGCGATCGCGCGGCTTTCAAGAATTGCGCATTGCGTCTTGTAGTATTGATCCGAGTTATTGGCCGCCGCCTCGATCTGCACGAGGTTCTCGAGCGTATCGGTGCCGCCGCCCTGCGCCGACGGCTCGATCATGATGGTGGTTTCGGCCTCGTAGAGCGGGGTTTCGCTCATCACTTTGACCATGGTCAGCGTGACGACTCCGACCAGTACCGCGACCACCAGCCGATAGTGTTTGCGGATGGTGCGCCAGTAGGCAGCGAAATCGACGAGAGGAGCGCCCTCGTCGAGGAAGATCGGCGACGCTTCGGTCTCGATCGGAGCCTCGACCGGGAGACCGCCGGTGCGCCGGACGAAATAACGCGATGGTTCCATCAGTAGAGTTTTACCAAGCCGGGGTGCCGATCCCCATGCGCGACAGAATCGAATAGAAAACGTAAGGGCCGATTCGCACACTCGAATATGGGACGTCGATCACGTCATTGGCCTTGACCGGGAGATCGGCAGCATCGCCCTTTGAGATCTTATCGAGGTTAATCGGGATGGTTTGCTTGCTACCGTCCTTGTTGCTGCGAATGAGCGTAATATCCTTGGTGTTGGCGGCGTACATGGGACCGCCGGCGGCGCCAATCGCGCCGAGCACCGTCAATCCCGATCCGACCTGAAAATAGCCCGGCGTCTGGACCCAGCCGACCACCATCACATTACCGCCGCCCGGCACCACGATGACGTCGCCCGGACGCATCGGCAGGTTGATATATTTGCCGGCGCCGGTGAGCGAGGTGCTTCTGATTTTTATCGTCAGCGGATGCGCGTTGGACGGGGCCAAATCGAGCGCGCGCGCGGCGATATCCGGGGGCGGAGTCGCTGCGGCGCCCTGCTTCATCTGTTGCTGGCGCTTGTAGATGCCGGGGTTGCCGCCCGCGATTGCGCGGCCGGGTTCATTCGGCATGATTTCGCCTGCCTGCGCCACTGGATGCGCCGGGTCTCCGGTACCCGCATCGGTGGCGATCGCGGAATCGGCGCCCACGCTGCCGCGAACGCTGGAATTATATGCCACTTGCGAGACCCGCTTGGCCATCGTGGGGTCGCCAAGCTCGACGGGGATCAGGATGATCTCGTCGGCGGCAGTGGACGCCAGCCCACCGGCCTGGGTTATGACGTCAAGAATGGTCTCGGATGGACTATCGAGCAGCACCAACCCCGGATGGTTCACCGCGCCAATCACGGCGACGTCGCGGTTGTGGTACTCATCGACGTAAACCGAGGCTTGCGGGTTATACATGAAGTTGTTGAGCTTGCTGTCGAGTTCGGCTTCCAACTGCTCTTCGGTCAGGCCGCCCGCTTGCACCATTCCGACCAGTGGCAATTCGATCGTACCTTGCGGTGTGACACGGACCTTGCGCTCCTGCAATTCGTCCATCTGGGGGACCGAGATGGTCAGGATATCGCCGGGACCGACTGGATAATCCTTAGACGACGAGAGTTCCGACGAGCGTTTTTGCCAAATCCGATCGAGGTCAGCATCGTCGGCCACTTGCGACGCGCTCGGCGGCCCGAGCGGATCCGAGCCGACAGTCGCGGACACATTGGCAGGCGTCGCGGCGGCGGGGTTGTCGCCGGAAACCGCTTCTTTGACCCTCATTGGATCGCCCGAGTAACATCCGACCGCGAGTGTTACCGCTGCGATCCAGATGAACGCCGTGGTGCAGATACGCCCGGTCATGCTGCGTGAAGCGGTTTCGTCCCGATGGCTGGAACCGCGCGTCGCCGTATGTCGAAAGTAATAATTTATTGGATGCATTATGTGAAACGCCGGACGCATCGATCAGGTCCGGGTTTCAGAGCGGCGCTCCGAGCGGTGTTCACGCTCGGAGCGCCGTGAGATTCACGCGACAATGCGCGTCGGTAATTCAGAACTGTGGGCTGACCGGGGTCTTGGTCGGTGGATGTTCGTGGTCGCTACGATTGCCGCTTTCGGCCCAGACAATCGCGGCGATGCCGGCGCCAGCGCCCAACCCGAGTACACCGATCGACGCCCATTCGGCCGTTGTGAGCGGTCCTGGAGGATCAAGGCAAGTGCCACCCTGGGAGGCGGCGGCGTCGGCAGCGTCGGAGACTTGCCAGTTGACAGTCTTGCTCGAACCGTCAAGGTTCAGCACGCCGGAGCCGCCTTTGACTCCCGCACTGCCGGGATCGAGGAAAAGGTCGAGCGTACCCTGTCCAAGATTATCAACCTCGTATTCGCCCTTGCTGCCGGTGGTGGCTTGCCCGAGAATCTTGCCGGATGAATCCTTGACGGTAATCCCGACCCCGCTGACCGGGGCGCCCTGAGCATTTTGTGCGACGCCGCAGACCGTTGCACTCATAGCCTGTGCGGCGGTCATGCTGATCGCCAGCATCGTCGTGAAGAGCATCGTCGCAGTGCGTTTCATAGGGCTTTTCCTTTCTTGAGCTTAAGAACGCATTAGAGCGGAAGTTCGCCGAGCAAGCTACGCGTCCGCCATACCCGCTTCAGGATTTAACCGGCTTTGCGCTTTCGCGCGCCTTCGACGAGTACATCGAGGCGCCGACAAAATCCCCGCTATGTCACAGTCTGGCTCAGGCTCCTGGCCAGCCGCCTTCATGAATTAGCTTGCCACCAGAAAGTTCGTCGGTTCTCTGATAGCGCGGCAAATCTCGTTCGGACAGCAATGGAATTACCATTGGGGCGAGAAAAGAGTCAAGGGTGTGGTCACAATGCTTTATTCCGTAAAGACTTTCCAAGGTCCAAAATCACCAACGATAGTTAGCATTTATTCATTTATATCCCTTGAAATGAGGCCATAATTGCTTATCTCAACTATTGTATGAATCTTGATAATCTAACTTTCGTTGTCGCGCTGTGAAAGTTTTATTCATAACGGTACGGTGCGATGAGACCTCGCGAATTGAATAAATTCCACGTTTTATCACTCTACCCTACTTCGCAATCGCTAATTCATCCATTGTTTATCGCTGATGTGTTACGCTCTACCGATCAAATGCCGAGTCTCTGGTTTCGCTTGGGCCGCAAATCCTGGTGGCATACGTCGCACGCTCGACGCCATCCGGCCGCATCCTCTTCAGGGCGTACGGCTCGCGACTGCGGACGACGATTTTGTAACTGACGTGATCACAGTGGTACGGGCGAGAAAATCACCGACGATAGGCGGCGCGACGATCGCTCGATCTAACGCGAAATAACCGGCTTCAAAAATAATTCCGTAAAGCTTGAGGTTCTCATCGGGTCGCGGATGCTGTCGCGCTTGAAGACATCGCCCCTCGTGAAGGCGGCCAAGAACCATTCCGTCAAAATCCGTCAGAGGTCTTTGAGGAAGCTTCCAGTGGATTGTCGCTTCTGAGTCGTTACTCGGTACACTCTTCGAATTTGAGACCTGCTACTTTAAGTATGCAGATAATGACTGGCGGTCTTAAATACACAAAAGACACCCGTACTACACACACGACCTTCGACTCAATTGGCGCAGAAGTTGCTCGGATCGAAAGAAGGGCTAGTTTGGCCGCTTCGGGAGGTTCGTCGTTTGAAACACCCTCGCTTGATTTATTCAAAGATCGCGGAAGCAGCCGCGGCTAGTGGCAGCGCAGTGAGAAAGTCTTGGTCAAATATCATAAGCATAGCGATTGTTCTTTTAAGCTTTGTGCTTCCGATTTCCGTCGCTCATGCAGGATGGTTCTACTACGTCGTATCGACGAAAGGTGGAGCACCCGCTTTCATCAAATTAGAGTACAATTCCCATTTCGCATGCCAGGATTGGCTGGGGTATTGCATTCCCAACCCAGGTTATCCCACTGAAATGCCCTTCGGAGCCTGTGGGGAAGATGGAATTGGTGTCGGTTCAAATGGCTATGTTGGCACCTTATGCGGGCGCGACTCGACACCACTGTCTACGGGGTGGAGCTACTTCTTCTACCCTAGCGAGGGTGGAGTATATTCACAAAAATTTGCGGGTGCACACAAATGTGCCGCAGTTTTGGACCTGGCGCAAATTCAAGGCCATCCACCTATGCCCAAGTTCAGAGAGATGACAGGAACGTTCAGCACGAAGTGCGTCTTCGCGGGTCAGACGTTCGAATAGATTTCCGTTCAACAGGGATAACCTTAGCCATTGACCGTGGCATTGTCGTCATCCTCCTCGGCGAAGGTCAGTAACGTACTCTCCCCGGATACTATCTGCGTCATGACCAACAGGGATTGCGCCCGAGTGAGAGCATGTTGCGCCATCTGTATCGATAATCCGTCGAGCATACGCACAATTTCGCAGGCCAGTCTCACCTCAGTTTTACGGTCAGATGACCGATTACTGACTCTGGGAGTCCTCAGTTTTGTTGCCAGGCAAGCTTGGTTCGCATTCATGCTTTCTCATCCTGCTTCAGCAGCCCTTCAAAAAATGATAGTCACAATCTGTAAGATTACAGCGACAGAATGAATTGTATATAAACCCTACTATCGCTCTTAGCGATCCTAAAGTTAGCTTTTGAGAAGGAAAGTACAGTTAATGTGCTTCTGAGAACTAAATGATGGTTCGTTCATATAAGACTAAGCCTTCATTGTTCTATTCAGCTTGCGGGGCGCCGCAAGATAGCGGGATCGATCTTGCGCGGCACCAGGTGACCGTCCCCGAGTTGACCGAGGAGGCGGCCGTCCTCGACGATCACCTTGCCGCGCAGAATCGTCGTCACCGGCCATCCGCGCACATGCCAGCCCTCCCACGGACTGTAATCGCTGACGTGGAAGTCCGCGCGCACGAGTTTCTTGTCGATTGACGGGTCGATGAGCACCAGGTCGGCGTCACTGCCGGGGGCGATAACGCCCTTTTGCGGATAGAGCCCGAGGATGCGCGCGGCGTTGGTCGAGGTGACGTCGGCGAAGCGTTGCAGCGACATGCCGCGCCGCACGACGCCCTCGGTGAAAATGATGCCCATCCGCGCTTCGGCGCCGAGGTTGCCGCCGGTCACGTCGTCGATTTTGTTGCCGCGCAGTTTCACGGCGAGCGAAGTGGGATATTCGTCGGTGGCGGTGGTCGAGACGCCGTCGCGCACGAGCCCCTCCCAGAGGGCGTTTTGATCGTCGGGGAGCTTCAACGAAGGATAAGTGTGGTAGCAGAAGCCGCGCGGACGCTTGTACTCCTCGGCGGAGAAACAGGCGTAATGATGGAGCGTCTCGGCGTAAATCGGCAGCCGATGCGCGCGCGCCTCGACCACCGCCTCGACTCCGGTCCGTGCCGAAGTATGGACGAAATAGACCGCGGATCCGGTCGCCGCCGCCACCTGGATCGTACGGGTAAAGGCCAACTGCTCCGAGAGGTGGTTATGCACCAGGTGAAGGTTGGCGCCGTCGGTGCGGCCCTCTTCACGAAAGCGTTCGTAGTTGAACTGCACGAGGTCGTCGTCCTCGGCGTGCACGACCATGATTCCACCGTGACGCGCGGCCTGCCCCATCGCCATCTCGATGCGCCCGAAGTCGAGTTTGAAGGGCTGGCGTTGCGGATGCGGCGGCAGGGTTTCATTGGTGAAGACCTTGAAGCTCGGAAAGCCCTCAGCGATCGCGTCGCGCATCTGAGCGAAAATTCTGAGCGGCAGTGCGCCGCCGAGCGCGACGTGAAAGCTGTAGTCAACGTACGACTTACCGGCCCAGCGTTTTCGCCGCTGCTCGAGCGCGGAAGGGATATCGGTTTTCGGATGGACGAAGCAGAAATCAAGGTGAGTGGTGGTGCCGCCAAACGCCATCCCGACGGTATCCTCTTCGGGACCGAGGGTGAACTCGCGGACGGCCGGTTGCATCGTGACCAGACTGGAGAGATGGGCGTGCGGCTCGATGCCGCCGGGGACGACGATTTTGCCGCCGGCGTCGATTACGCGCGGGGCCTCGAGCGAGCGATCGTCAACGCCCACCGTCGCGATTCGTCCGTCTTTTACGCCAACCGTAAATTTGCCGACGCCCTGGGGCGTGACCACGTCACCGCCCCGGATGATCAGATCGATCATGAGACTATTACCTCGTCAGCGCGTGGAGATTTAAAATCGGACGGTACTCGCGAGGGAAAGAAACTGTCAAGTTTCGATCGCGGGACGTCGCGAGCAGAGCGGCGTCGC
>Ga0105240_10013554_pt1 | contig 11189 bp, 14 predicted proteins | sample KBSC54metaG_FD_80426 | JGI IMG/M metagenome (GOLD analysis project Ga0105240, IMG submission 80426) | Corn rhizosphere microbial communities from Kellogg Biological Station, Michigan, USA - KBS C5-4 metaG | ecosystem: Host-associated > Plants > Roots > Rhizosphere > Soil | place: Michigan, USA...
AAGTGCTCTGAGTGTGGCGCAGGACTTACCGCCAGCTATTCGACGGGTCGTGGTGGTAAAAAATATGGCCACTACTCATGCAGAACGAGGGGATGTCGGGCAGTAAAGTTTCGTCTGGATGAACTTCATCAACAGTTCATTGAAATGCTCTATCTGCTGTCGAGCAGAGAGGGGTTCATGCCCCTCTTTCGGGGGATTGTTAGCCAGGTATGGAAGGAGAAGCACCAGGAGCAAGTGTCGGCGTCAGTCAAATTGCAGGGACGCAAGGCTACGCTCACGGAGGAAAAGCAGCGGCTAATTAGGCTCCTCGCTCAAGGCACGATTGGCAAGGATGACTTTGAGACCGCAATGACGGCAGTTGGAACCGAATTAGCACAAGTAGAATCTGCTATTCCGAGCGCAGGTGTTGCCGAACAGGATCTCTCTAATTTGCTTGCATTTGCGGAGTGGCTGTTAGAGAGGGTTGCGGGTGTATGGAACAGCGCAACCGGACCCAATAAACAGCGTCTCCAGGAAGCACTCTTCCCAGGGGGGCTGACCGTCTCAAAAGATGGATTTGGAACCGCCCAAGATCCATTGTTCTTTACGGGTTACCTGGACGTTCCACAGGCCGAAACAAGTTTGGCGTCCCCAGAGGGATTCGAACCCTCGTTACCGCCGTGAAAGGGCGATGTCCTAGGCCGACTAGACGATGGGGACTTATTGGGAAGGACTTCAACCACTTTAGCATTGACGCCCCGGCTCACGCACCGATTATCCGCGCGCAACAGGCCGCGCGGGCGGGAGCCGGGCTTATGCTTGCGGTTAGAGGGTCTTCAGATACGCGATGATGTTGCTCTTATCTTCGGCGCTGATCGAATCGCCAAAGGGAGGCATGGCGCCGCTGCCCTCGGTGATCAGCGCTTTGACATTATCCTCATTCACCGGCTTGCCGTTAACCAGCTTGTCGCGCTTGAACAGGCCCTTGAGGCCAGGGCCGACTTTGGTGTCGGTCGAATCAGCGTTGTGACAGACGGCGCAGTTGTCAAAAGCGGCCTGGCCCTTGGTGGCGTCACCAGCGGCGGCGGTAGCGCCGCCGGCGGCCTTAGCGTCGCCCCCGCCGGCGCCTGGCAGAGTCTTCAGGTACGCGACGATGTTGTTCTTGTCGTCGGCGCTGATCGAATCGCCAAAGGGAGGCATGGCGCCGCTGCCCTCCGTGATAAGCGCCTTTATGTTGTCCTCGGTCACGGGCTTCCCGTTTACCAGTTTCTCGCGCTTAAACACGTTCTTTAGGCCGGGCCCGATTTTGGTTTCGTCGGAGTCGGCGTTATGGCAGACGGCGCAGTTGTCGAAGGCGGCCTGACCCTTTTGGGCGTCGCCGTCGGCAGCTGTCACCGGGAGGCCGGCCGTCAACAGCAGGCCTAAACTCGCAAGCGTGAGAGTTCCTTTTTTCATATCCTATAGTCTACAATCTTTGACGTATGGCGATTCAAGAGGGTGACAAGGCTCCGGCCATCAAGACTCCTGAATTTTCGCTCGCGGGGTTGAAGGGCCAGCGGGTAGTGGTATTCTTCTTCCCTAAGGCGGATACGCCGGGCTGTACTAAAGAAGCCTGCGAATTTCGCGATGCTCAGAAGACTTTCGCCAAAAAGAATGCGGCGATTGTTGGCATCTCACCCGATCAGGCCCCGGCGCATGCCAAATTTGCGGCCAAGTATAGCCTGCCGTTTACCCTGGTGCCCGATCCGGATCACGCCATTGCCGACGCCTACGGCGTGTGGAAGGAAAAGAGCATGTATGGGCGCAAGTACATGGGTATCGAGCGCACCACCTTCGTGATCGATGAGAAGGGCAAAATCGCCAGGATTTTCGCCAAGGTCAAGCCCGCCGGGCACGCGGCCGAAGTGCTGGAGGCACTGGCAGAGTAAGAAGTATTAACGTTCGGATTCCGCCTCCGCCTCGGCGGCTCCTGCGGGGCCGGCGGAGAGAGCGTCGGCAATCAATTGCTTGGCCCGTTCGGCGTCTTCTTCGGCGACGCGGATTTCCTCCGCGAGATTCGGTAGCGGGCTATCACCCACCAGCACCGTCTCGATGCCGTTCGATTCGAGCAGTTGCCGCACCGTCATCACTTCCATTTCGTCGATGGCGCCGCCGGCCAGACGGAAGACCGTCACCAGCCCGGGTTCGGGATTGTTTGCAGATTCCATTTCCTGAGCATACTCCGTAGAATGGAGGTATGGCGAGAAATAATGGAGAAGGTCTAGTTTGGTTCCTGATTGGGGCGGCTGCCGGCGCGGCGGTTGCGCTGTTGTATGCCCCGCAGTCGGGCGATAGAACCCGGCGTCTGCTCGGGCGGAAACTGGCCGATAGCCGCGATGCGCTGTCTGAACAAGGCAGCGACTTGCTCGACAAGAGCCGCGAGCTCTTCGAAAAAGGCCGCAAGGTGGCCGACGACGCCGCGGAATTGTTCGAGCGCGGCCGTAGCATGGTCAAGGGCTGATCGGGGTCGAGCGGAAACAGCTTGGTACCGTTCGTCAACGAGCCCTACGCGGATTTTACTAAGCCCGAAGTGTGGGCCAACGCGCAAGCCGCCTTCACTCTGGTGCGCGCGCAACTGGGGCGCGATTACCAGCTATGGCTTGCGGGGGCGGCCCATTCGACCGGCGACCTGCTGACCAGCGTCAACCCGTCCCGTCCTGGCGAAATTGTCGGGCGGCACCACAAAGCCACCGCAGAGATGGCGAATCGCGCCGTCGAGGACGCCCATGCTTACGCTCCGCTGTGGGGCCGTACCGCGCCGGTAGAACGCGCGCAGCTCGCCATCCGCGCGGCCGCACTGCTCCGCGAGCGCAAATTCGAATTCGATGCGTGGCTGGTGATGGAGGCCGGCAAGACTTGGCCTGAAGCCGAAGCTGAGGTCGCCGAAGCGATCGATTTCTGCGAATATTACGCGCGCCAGATGGTGCGCTTCGCCGCTCCCGAAGCTGTGGTGCAGATGCCGGGCGAGCGCGACGACCTGGTGTATCTGCCGCTGGGCGCGGGCGTCATCATTCCGCCATGGAATTTTCCGCTGGCGATTCTGGCGGGCATGACGGTGGCGGCGCTGGTAGCTGGGAACACCGTGGTGATCAAACCGTCGAGTGAAACGCCCACCATCGCCGCAAAATTTGTGGAAGTCCTGCATGCCGCGGGATTCCCGGCGCGTAGCCTGGCGCTCTGTACCGGCAGCGGGGCGGTGATCGGCGATCTTCTGGTCGAACACCCCAAGACCCGCTTTGTCTCGTTTACCGGGTCGCGCGAAGTGGGCCTGCGCATCAACGAATTGGCCGCCAAGCCGCGCAAAGGGCAGGTCTGGATCAAGCGCGTAGTGGCCGAAATGGGCGGGAAGGACGCCATCATCATCGATCGCGAGGCGGATTTGGATAGCGCGGTCGCCGGTGTCGTCCAATCGGCGTTCGGCTATCAGGGACAGAAGTGCTCGGCGTGCTCGCGAGCGATTGTGGACGATCCGGTATATGACGAGTTTGTCGAGAAATTGGAGGCCAAGGTGGCCGCCCTCACCGTTGGTCCTCCGGAAAATCGGGCCAATTATATGGGACCCGTAATCAGCGCGGGCGCCCGCCAGACCATCCTTAACTACATCGAAGTCGGGCGCGGCGAGGGGCGCTTGATCGCCGGCGGCGCAGCCTTGCCTGGCGACGGCTATTTTGTGCAGCCGACGGTGTTCGCGGGCGTCGACTCCAAGGCCCGCATTTTCCAGGAAGAAATTTTCGGGCCGGTGCTCACGGTTTCACGCGCCCTTGATTTCAGCCATGCCCTGGAGCTCGCCAACGATACCGAATATGGTTTGACCGGCGCGGTGTATTCACGCAATCCGGAGACAGTTTACCGCGCGCGCCAGGAATTCTTTGTTGGCAACCTCTACATCAACCGCAAATGCACCGGCGCGATGGTGGGCGCACACCCCTTTGGCGGATTCAAAATGTCAGGCACCGATTCCAAAGCGGGCGGTCCCGATTATCTGCTGCAATTCCTGCAAGCCAAGTCCATCGCGGAAAAACTTTAACCGTGCACACACAAGTCGGAATCATCGGGGCGGGTCCCGCTGGATTACTGTTGGGCCACCTGCTCCACCTGGAGGGCATTGACTCGGTCATCGTCGAGAATCGCAGCCGGGACTATGTGATCGAACGCGTGCGTGCGGGCGTACTGGAGCAGGGCACCGTCGATCTCATGATCCGGATGGGCGTGGGCGAGCGTTTGCGGCGCGAAGGGCTGCCGCACCAGGGGCTATACTTCAGCTTCGCCGGACGGCGTCATCACATCAATCTGGCTGAGCTCACCGGCGGCAAAACCATCACGGTGTACGGACAGAATGAAGTGGTGAGGGATCTCATTGATGCCCGAACCGCCACGGGTAGGCCGCTGCATTTTGAGGTCGGGCACGTCACCATTCACGACATGGACTCAGAGCGGTCCAAAATCCGCTTCGAACATAACGGGCGCGAGGAAGAAATCACGTGCGATTTTATCGCCGGCTGCGACGGCTTCCACGGCATCTGCCGTCCGTCCATCCCTGAGGGCTCGATTAAACATTATGAGCGCGAATATCCTTTCGGTTGGCTAGGCATTCTCGCGGAGGCCGCGCCGTCGTCAGAGGAATTGGTCTACACCTACCATCACCGCGGATTCGCGCTGTTCAGCATGCGCTCGCCCAAGATAACGCGGTTGTATTTTCAGGTACCGCCGGAAGAAGACATCGCCAACTGGTCCGACGACGCGATCTGGGATGAAATGTTGCAGCGTTTGACGACGCGCGATGGATGGCAGCCCGCGATTGGGCCCATCGTGCAAAAGGGCGTGACGCCGATGCGCAGCTTTGTCGCCGAACCGATGCGCTACGGGCGCCTGTTCCTGGCCGGGGACTCCGCGCACATTGTTCCGCCCACCGGCGCTAAAGGCCTGAATCTGGCCGCGACGGACGTCATGGTTCTGGCGAGTGGACTGGCGGAGTACTACGCGGGCAGAAGCACGCGGCTTCTGGATGACTACTCGGACATCTGCCTGCGCCGGGTCTGGAAAGCCCAGCGCTTTTCCTGGTGGATGACGCAAACGCTGCACCGCTTCCCCGGCGAAAGCGAGTTCGACTACCGCCGGCAACTGGCGGATCTGGATTACATCACCGGTTCGCGCGCCGCCATGACCAGCCTGGCGGAAAACTACATCGGCCTGCCGCTGGACATACAGCTAGCTTAGACTGAGCAGGAGGTGCGCGACATGAAGGTCTTCATCCTCGTCCTCTGTTTCTTGGCGGTCAGCGGCGCGGCGCAGACCGGCCTCCCGGCGAATCCGGCCTCGCGAGCGGCGCGCCAATGGCGTCAGCAGCACGAGCGTCCGATCATCAACGAATTCGTTTCTCTGCTGGCGATCCCCAACATCGCGGCGGACCGCGCCAACATCCAGCGCAACGCCGAGACCATAGCCCAGATGATGGAGCGGCGCGGCATCCCCGCGAAATTGGTATCGGTGCCGGACGGAAATCCAGTGGTATTCGGCGAAATCAAGACGCCGGGAGCGGCGCGCACGATCGTGTTCTACGCGCACTATGACGGGCAGCCGCTCGATCCCAAAGAGTGGGCCACGTCGCCGTTTGCGCCGACGCTGCGCGATAAGCAGATCGAAAGCGACGGGCAGGTGATTCCGCTGCCGGCGGCTGGCGTCGCGTTCAATCCCGAGTGGCGTCTGTACGCGCGCGGTGCGGCCGATGACAAAGCTCCCATCCTCGCGATGCTGGCCGCAGTGGATGCAATCCGAGCGGCCGGGATCAAGCTGAAATCGAACGTAAAGTTCGCCTTCGAAGGCGAAGAAGAAGCCGGCTCGGTGAATCTTGCGAAGACCCTGGCGGCCAACAAGGAGTTGTTTGCCGGCGATCTCTGGCTCTCCTGCGATGGGCCGCTGCATCCCACCCGGCGCCAGTCGATCACCTTCGGCGCGCGCGGCATCAGCACTGTCGATATCACGGTTTACGGTCCTCGCGGAGAATTGCACAGCGGCCACTATGGGAATTGGGCTCCCAATCCCGCGATGATGTTGGTGCAATTGCTCGCGTCGATGAAGGATCAGAACGGGCGTGTGTTAGTCGATCACTTCTACGACGGTATCGAGCCGCTGAGCGAAACCGAGAAACGCGCGGTGGCCGCGTCCCCCGATGTGGACGCCGGACTGATGCGCGAGTTCTGGCTGGGATCGACCGAGAACGCCCCCATGAAGCTGGCGGAGTTGATTAACCTGCCGTCCCTGAACATCCGCGGGATGGCGAGCTCACGCATCGGGAATCAGGCTTCGAATGTGATCCCGGCGACCGCCATGGCGACCATCGACATGCGTCTGGTAAAGGGCATGGACCCGCGCCAGACTGCCGACCGGTTGATCGAGCACATTCGCCGGCACGGGTTTTTCGTGGTCGATCAGGAACCCAGCGCCGACGTGCGGCGCGCTCATCCGAAGGTGGCTCTGGTGGTTCGGCGCAACGCCCAGAACCCGCATCGCGTATCGATGGACCTGCCGGTATCACAAGAGGTGATCCGCACGGTCGAAAGCGTTCGAGGTCCGGCAGTGAAGATTCCCACCTCGGGCGGGACCGGGCCGGACGTAGCCGAAGCCGTCCTGGGCATGACTGAGATCGGCATCCCCATCGGCAATCACGACAACAACCAGCACAGCTACAATGAAAACCTGCGCTTGCAAAACCTGTGGGACGGGATCGAACTGATGGCGGCGCTGCTCACCATGTGAACTCGTCCGCGATCCTGCTATGGCTTCTCATAAACCGCGAGCAAACTGCTTGCTCTAACGCGCCTGACACTTCTTCCTTGGTGCGTGTTTCCCGGACGAATACCCGCGAGATTCGCAAAGAGCGCCTCTGGAAACGCCCGCTACTTTTTGAGTGCAGCTTCCACTGCGGAGATCAGTTCTTTCGACATCGGCTCGACTGGCGCGTCGAAGCGGGCCAGCACCTTGCCGTCGCGGTCCACCAGGTACTTGGTGAAGTTCCAGGGAATCTCGCCGCCGGTTTTGGGATTGGCGGTCTTATCGGTCAGAAACTGGTAGAGCGGCGCCTTATCCTTGCCGGCCACCGAAATCTTCGAGAACATCGGAAACGTGACGCCAAACTTGGATTTGCAAAACGCGCCGATCTCGGCGTTGGACCCCGGTTCTTGGCCGCCGAAATTGTTGGCCGGGAAGCCGGCGACCACCAGGCCCTGGTCTTTGTACTTTACGTACAGTGCCTGCAGGCCCTCGTACTGGTAGGTATAGCCACATTGGCTCGCGACATTGACCAGCAGCATCACTTTGCCTTTGAAGTTCGCAAGCGGCGTGGGCGTGCCATTGAGCGCGTCCATGGTGAAGTCATGGACAGTGGAGGCGGCAAAGGCGGCGCTGGACATAAGCAATACGGCTCCCAATACAGATTTCATGCCCCGATTCTACTACGTTTAAGCGTTAGAGGATGGGTCACCGCAGTTCCCACTGCCGAGTGATCTCGTCGATGACTTCATCCGGCCGGTTCGTGTAGAGCCAGAACAATTGCACGGCGTTGGTGCCGCGCACCTGCATCTTGAGGGCGCCGCTGGCTTTGGTGAACTTCAGACGCTCCTCGCCGTTCTTCGTGGGCGTGATGATGCCCAGACCGATCTTCGTCACATGCGCGCTGGCCTTAGCGGCTTCGACCGCGGGAATAGCGCTAGGAATCACGGTGGAGTGGCGCCCGTTAAATTTCGCTCCCTTGAGCAGACCCTTGGCGTGGCTCACGCCTAATTTTATCGGTTACCACTCAAGCGGTTTCGTGTTTTACTTTACGGACTACTTGGTGGCTACTGCGACCGGAGCTGCGGCGACCTTCTTTTTAGAACTGCGGCGTTTTTCGGCCGGGGGTACACGGTCACTTTTCTTTAGATTCGGCAGAACGATCGAGAGTACGAACTTTTTCTCGCCGTGGTCGTCGAACTTGATCACTATATATTCTTCATTACAGGAGAGGACGCTGCCCAAGCCGAACTTGGGATGGTCGACCTGCGCGCTCTGGGCGAAGGCGGGTTTGCTGGCCATAAAAAACGAGGACCTTCTTTCGGAGCCGTAGCTCTATAACTAATTGTATCAAAAGAGTTACGTAGCCGCACTAAGGCCCGATTGGCGGGTTCCCGACCCCCATGCGAGCTCTTTGGCCCGCAGGTCCGCGGGGCTCGCAGCAAATGGGAACCTTCCGGGCGTCGCCGGTGTCTACGGTATTGACGGTATAGTTGGAGGCGGTACACTGGATGAGCGGCATACTTGTGGCTCACGCGACTATTGGCTTCCAGTTCGATGCGGCGAAGGCACCCGCCGTCGCAGTCAGCGCTCAGGAGGAACAGGAATTGGTCGCCCGCCTTTGCGATGGCCAGGAAGCCGCCTACGAAACCCTGATCGAGCGCTTTGAGCACCCGATCTATAACCTGGTGGCCCGCCTGACCAACGACCCCGGCGACGCGCCTGATGTGGTGCAGGAAGTGTTCCTGAAGGTTTTCCGGAACGTGCACACCTTCCGCGGGCAGAGCTCCTTGAAGACCTGGATTTACCGCATCGCGGTAAATGAATCGCGCAATCATCGTCGCTGGTTTGGCCGCCATCGCAGCCAGGAGATCGCGCTCGAGCCTACGCCCGGCGAAACCCATAGCTATCTGGATTGGCTGCCGGACCCGGCCCGTTCCCCGATGGAACTGGCTATTGACCATGAGCGGGAAACCCTGATTGAGGCGGCGCTTGCCGAAATCAACCCCAACTATCGGGCGGCTCTCGTGCTCAGAGAGTTGGAAGGTTTGAGCTACGAAGAAATTGCCGAAATCCTGGAGACCTCGCTCGGTACGGTCAAATCCCGGATTTTGCGCGGGCGCGAAGCACTGCGCGGGCGTTTGACGGAGCGCTTAAAAACAGAAAATGCGCCGGGGGATTGGAACCCGAGGGCGGTGATCGCGGAATGAGATACCATCCCGGCAATCTACGGAACTCTGACTCGATCAGCGAAGAGTTGCGGAGGCTTTCCGTCAAGGTCCCTGGCGCGGAACTGCGCACGTCGTTGCGCGTGATCGCTTCCCGGGAGCGGCAGCGGCGGCTTGAACGGCGAGACTTTCATGCGATCTGGAACGTATGGCGTGACCGCACCCATTTGTTCTTCGATAACGTGGTTCGTTCCGTGGCATTGCCGGCGGCAGGCGGTGTCTGTTCCACCCTGGTTTTGTTCAGCATGTTCGTAGTGCCGGCCTACCCGCTGCTGACCAGCGGCACTGCGGACGTTCCCACCATTCTCAACACTCCGGTTTCGGTGAAGAGCATGGCTCCCTTTAGCGTGGGCGACACCGACGTGGTGGTGGATGTGTCAGTGGATGAGCAGGGCCGCATGATGGATTACACCATTATCGCGGGCGCCAGTGTTCTCGCCAATGCGCAGACCCGAAGGCGCCTGGAGAACGCACTGGTGTTTTCCAATTTCACTCCGGCTACCAGCTTCGGACGGCCCATGATGGCCAAGATGCGGTTGTGGTTCCACTCCAGCCGTATCGATGTGAGAGGGTAATCCTGGGGCGCCGCTTCGGGCAGCATTTCCTGACCCGTAAATCGATTCTGGATCGCATCGCGGAAGCGGCCTGCGGCGAAAGTGCGCCGGCGGTCATCGAAATTGGAGCCGGTCGCGGCGCGTTGACCGAACCGCTGCTTGATCGCTCCGCGCATGTGATCGCCATCGAAGTCGACTCGGTGCTGGTCCACTATCTGCGTCAGAAATTTCGCGAGGCCATCGACACAGGCCGCTTGGAACTGATCGAAGGCGACATTCTGAAGACTGATTTCGCCGCGATGGCGGCGCGGCCGGTGATTGCCGGGAATCTGCCTTATTACATCACTTCGCCCATTCTGGAGCGGGTGTTCGGTTTGCACGGCGCCTGGGAACGCGCGGTGTTTCTGGTGCAGGCGGAAGTAGCGCAACGCATCGCTGCCGGACCGGGCAGCCGCGATTTTGGATATCTCAGCGTCCTGGTGCAAACCCACGCCCATGCGGAAATTCTGTTTCCGGTGGGCCGCGAAGCGTTCCGTCCCCAGCCCCAAGTTGATAGCGCGGTAGTGCGCCTCTCCCCCCGCGATGCCGCGACGGAACTGGGTGTGAGCGACGTGCCGGCGTTTCTCAAATTCGCGCAGCACTGCTTCCGCCACAAACGCAAGACCCTGCGCAATAACCTGGGCGCAGTTTATGGCCTGAAGAAAATCGACGCTCTGGCCGAGGCGCGGCTCCGCGCAGAACAAGTGGGGCTGCCGGAGCTCGCAGCGCTCTATCATAAGCTGACCGATGCCTAAGAACCCGTTGCAGATCTTAGCCGATGAGGTGGTGGTCTGCACGGACTGTCCGCGCCTGGTAGCACACCGCCGCCACATGGCTGAGGTGAAGCGCCGCGCCTTTCGCGATTGGGATTATTGGGGCAAGCCGGTGCCTCCCTTTGGCGATCCGCGCGCCGCCATGCTGGTAATCGGCCTTGCCCCAGCCGCTCACGGCGGCAATCGCACCGGGCGCATGTTTACCGGCGACCGCTCCGGCGATTTTCTGTATCGGGCGCTCTACGAAACCGGGTTTGCCTCTCAGCCTACCAGCCTATCGCGCGACGATGGGCTGACCCTCAACGGTGCCTATATCACCGCTGCGGTCCGTTGCGCCCCGCCCGATAATAAGCCTACGCCTGCGGAGTTCCAAACTTGCCGCAAGTATCTGGAACGCGAGTTAACGCTTCTCAAAAACCTGAAGTGTATTGTGGCGTTAGGGAAGCTGGCGTTCGACGTGTACCTGGGGATCCTGCGCGACCGCGGCGTCATTCGCAGCCGCGCGCCGTTCGCATTCGGCCACAACGTGCAGCACCAGATCCCCGGCACACCGGTTCTGCTAGGTTCCTACCACCCCAGCCAGCAAAATACCTCCACCGGCAAGCTGACAGCAGCCATGCTGCGGGATGTCTTCGAGCGGGCGCGAGCCTTAATACCGCGCGAGCAATAATACAAGGATGATCGCGCGGCTGGAGTGCTACTCCGCAATTGGAAGACTGAGACGCTGGCGGGCGCCACCACTTTCGTCACCATGGCGTACATCGCCTTCGTGAACCCGTCGATCCTGCACGAAGCCGGGATGCCTTTCC
>Ga0105240_10013556_pt1 | contig 11188 bp, 13 predicted proteins | sample KBSC54metaG_FD_80426 | JGI IMG/M metagenome (GOLD analysis project Ga0105240, IMG submission 80426) | Corn rhizosphere microbial communities from Kellogg Biological Station, Michigan, USA - KBS C5-4 metaG | ecosystem: Host-associated > Plants > Roots > Rhizosphere > Soil | place: Michigan, USA...
CATTTCGTCATCTCATTTGTTCCTTTCTTTGTGTTTGGATCCTGGCCGAAAATTCCGCGCCGCACGCGTCCCCTAGCCGCCCTCTGCATGCTATGGGGCGCCGCAGATGTTGTCTGGTTTGCAGTGGAAATGACGCTTACGCCCATGCTCGGGATTCCCAATCTCTTTGCTCGCTGGGGCCTAACTCTCCTGGCGGTGCGTGGGGTGACGACTGCCTGCGTCCTCGCGGCACTGCTTGTCCTGCTTTTTCGCGAACAACGTCAGGTTACGGAAGATCGTGCTCTGCTCGCCGGTGAGATGCTGGCAGCGGGAGAGATTCAGCGAATGCTCGTTCCCGCCCGCATCGAGCCCACCCCCGGCGTTCGCATCGACGTGGCATTTCATCCCATGCGCGAAGTCGGAGGAGATTTCTACCAGGTGATCCGCCGTGCCGACAATGCCACGCTCGTTCTCATCGGCGATGTAAGCGGCAAGGGCCTGCGCGCCGCAATGACTGGAACCCTCGCCGTGGGCGTAGTGCGCACGCTGGCATCGGAGGGCCTCGAGCCGGCAGCACTTCTCACCCGAATGAACCGCGAGATGGTGGTCGCGCAGAAGGACGGGTTCATTACATGTCTGTGCTTACTCATCTCGGCCCGCGGCGAGTTGGTAGGCGTCAATGCCGGTCATCTCTCTCCCTATCGCAATGGTGAAGAGATGATCTTTCCGTCTTGTCTACCCATCGGCATAGCAGAGGAGGCGGAATACACCCAGCACACCCTCGCTGTTGCCCCAGGCGATATTCTCACGCTACTCTCCGACGGCGTCATCGAAGCTCAATCTTCGACCGGCGAACTCTTCGGGTTCGATCGCACCGCCGCCATCAGCACCCACTCCGCTGAAGACATTGCAGCTGCCGCCAGACGGTTCGGCCAAGAGGACGATATTACCGTCCTCACTCTCACCTTCGCTCCGGGGGCACCATCAACTGCATAAATTCATAATGCATCTGGTCTCGAAGAACCGGCTACTCGGAAGCTCGCAATTTCTTGGGTTGGGTCCGAGTTGCCGACCATACGGACAGAATCACAACTTTTAGGAGTCGGGATAGTCGCGTTGCGGGTAATCAAGAAACGCAACTTGGGTGCCGGTTGACGTTTTGTAGACATCACCATGCACCGTTGCAAGTAGTTTCCCGGAAGGGCTGAATGATTCTTCCCAGCACTGGCCGAGCATGATTATCTGATCGCAGTCAAGTGCGCTCCCAGCCATTCGAATCAGCGAGCGCTCCTTCTGCTCAACTTGCTTGTAAGCGACGCAGTAGAATCGTTGATCTTCAGAATTGAACACTACGTGATTTGATCGAAGGTCAAGGTACCAGCGAGGAATACCAGTGACGAGATCAACGACCCGAATTCCGCCTGCCTGGTCTTGCGGATGTAACGCATTCCTTGGTTCGGCAAGGCACACGGCGTCTGGAGAGAATGCTGCGTCTAGCAGCGCGAAAGAGCAGGGACTAATTTCGACTTCGCTCTCGCCGCTGATGATGTAACGATCCTTCTGCACGATCAGTTTGTGAGGGGTGTACCTGCTTCCGATGATTTCGAGAGCACCGCTGACTGTCTCAAGCCCCTCTCCTGTCTCGGTGTCGAGGACGTAGGCTGGCGCACCTTCAACTCCGCAATAAATCTGACGACCTGAAGGACTGACCCTGACGTGTTGAATGCGCCGGATATCGGTTCGATGCCAAAGGAGTGCACCATCTGGCACAGAGTAGGCGGCCAATCCGCCACCCAAGTGCCCCCGCCGTCCGTACGACCCCACGATGCAGGAGTTACCATCTGGAGTGACGGCGAGCCGCTTCCCGCCAAAATCCAGTACGGTGTCGAATTCACCGAGCTGCTGGCATGTTTCCCACGAATAGATCTGTACCGTTTTCTCAAAGAATGCGGCAACAACTATCGCTGAGTCATCGGAAATCGCCAGATGCCGAATTGCAGAATTGCGCATTAGCCGATTTTATTCAAAATATGTAGGTGGTCAGTTTCTCTTCGGGTCGAATCACCGGCCATACAGAAGTTGAGGCCAAATTCTTTCCGATCTCACCGCGGCGACGACACGGACAAAACTCCCATTCAACGTTTTCGCGACCGTCGGCGACGTTCATCCTCAGCTTGCCGAATATCGGCGAGGAACCTCTCCATGTCACTTGGTTCCAAGCAGCCGCCCATCTTTTCCATCTCCGCCAGAGGGAGAGTTTCAAGTAGCTCCTGGATGAATTGCTTGTAGACGGAAGCTGGCCGTTGGAGCGCAAACCGAGGCAGTTCCCAGTAAAAGTTGATGGCAGCCGCTTCGCGGGTTACCTGCGAATCCGATCCCTTGCACCAAGTCGCGTAGAGGCAAATGGCTCTAAGCAAACTTGGAGATTCTTGCGTTCCTGCATCGGAGTGTGCACTGTACTGACTCTCAAGACGTAGGATCAGCTCAATCCATAGTCTGCCGATAGATTCTGCAGATTGGATTTCCGTTCGCATTCCTGGGAACAGGTCGAGAGCCCTTGCACGCCACTTGCTCACTTGTCGCCGCCTCCAAGAAGAACGGAGCTAATCCTTGCAATCTTCGACTGTCCAGTTCATCTCTGACTTGAGGCGCTTGAAGCAGGTCCGACAAACCCAGAGGTAGATGCCCGGTCGAAGTTCTGTGTAGTAGGCATGCCGGTAGCAACCACGTTCCCCCTGAGCCTGTTTCCACTCCCGAAACCGCTCCCTGTGATCACATACGCAGGCGGAGCATGGCCAACAGTGATCGTGAGTCCATCCGTCGTGTGGCCGGTCCCATTGCTTCCAAATGAACACCGCGTTGCGAAACTCTGCCAAACGCGTTCGCCATTGGTCAACGTTCTCGACTCCTCTCAGATCACGCATGCGGAAATCCTTGGTCTGCAATCCAAGTTTAGACTCGTCTGTGCCGGTCGATGGAGTCTCTGAGAGTATTACCGGCAACTCGGAACCTAAAGCAAGAAATTACCAGCTTCCGAGTTGCCGACAACTCTCTCGCAACCCTCAAAAAACACTTATCCGGAATCGTTCAACCGTTGCCGACTTCCCAATCTCGAGCATGGCACGGCTGTCTTCAATCGACTGCCTAAAGCGGGGTACTGGACCATTCGGCTCCCCTGCAGTACTTTGGCTCGCTAAGCTGATCTCTCATTCATTCGTGGCATTTCCCTTGACAGCTAGGGTAAGGCGAACGTAGCCTCCGTTTACCCTCGCTGTCTAGGGTAACGGCATTATGGCAAAAAACGATCTGCAGGGTGCGCTCGATCTTTTGATCCTGAAAACTCTTTCTCAACTGAGCTCGATGCACGGATATGGCATTGTGAACCATATTCGCCGAGTATCCGACGAGCTGTTGATAGTGGAGGAGGGTTCGCTTTATCCCGCGTTGCACCGTATGGAACAAAACGGTTGGGTGCGCTCGAAGTGGGCGATCACCGATTATGGGCGTAAGGCAAAGTGGTACTCGTTGACGCGCGTCGGCAGGGAACAGCTTGCGGCGCGCGAAGAGAACTGGCAACAGGTTGCTAAGGGCGTGGATGCAATTCTTCGTTTTGCGTGAGGCTGGCATGGGACTGTTTCGAAGAATCGTGACTCTGGGAAGGCGTTCACGTCTGGAACGCGAGATCGAAGCCGAGCTGCAGGAGCACATGCAAATGTGCATCGACGACCACGTGGCGGGCGGCATGAGCCGCAAGGACGCGGAGCGCGAGGCGCGTTTGCGATTCGGAAGTCCGGTGGCGGCGAGGGAGCGCGTCTCTGAAGAGGATGCCGCACTCGGAATCGAGAGTTTATGGCGCGATGTACGGACGGCGTCGCGCGGGTTTGTGAAGAGCCCCGGCTTCTCGATTGTGGTTGTGGCGACTCTAGCGCTGGGTATTGGAGCTAATACAGCAGTTTTCGAATTACTCGATGCCGTGCGTCTGCGGTCGCTGCCGGTGTCGAAACCAGTTGAGCTTGCGGAACTCCGGATTACGGGCGGGAATCATGGGTTTGGCATCAACCAGGGAGCTTTCAGGTACTTCACGATTCCTATGTGGCAGGAAGTGAAGGATCATCAAGAGCCGTTCTCGGGTGTGTTTGCGTGGCGCACGAGTGACATCCTGATTGGAGCAGCGAGCGAATCTCGAAGGGTGAACGGGCTTGAAGTGAGCGGAGGGTTCTTCAGTGCGCTCGGAGTAGCGCCGTGGCAGGGACGCCTGATCGAGCCACAGGATGATGCGACCTGCCAACTGACGAAAGTAGTCGCGAGCTACGGATTCTGGAAATCGCAGATGGGGAGTGTTCCGATTTCAGCGAACTCCACAGTTGTTGTGGAAGGCAAGACCCTGCCTGTGGTGGGCGTGACGCCTCCTGGATTCTTCGGCATGGAAGTGGGGAATCAATTTGATCTTGCGTACCCCACGTGTACTCCACCCAGGCCACGACGGGACATGTTCGTGTATTCGGTCATGGGCCGGTTGAAGCCGGGTTGGAGCATGAAGCAGGCTTCTGACTACCTCAGCGCACTAAGTCCGGGAATCTTTGAACGCACGGCCCCGAGCGGATATAGCGCGGAAGCTATAAAGGGGTTCAAGTCCTTTCGACTTGAAGCACACTCGGCGGAAGGAGGAGTCAGCTATCTGCGTGAGCAGTACAGCTCATCGCTCAACCTCCTGCTCGCAATCACAGGACTGGTCTTATTGATCGCGAGCGCAAACCTCGCGAACCTGATGCTGGCGCGCTCGAGTAGAAGACAACGGGAAGTGGCAATCCGGATGGCGTTAGGCGCGACTCGAGCAAGACTCCTGCGGCTGATGCTGATAGAGAGCGCATTGCTTGCGTTCTGTGGAGCGGGGCTCGGCGTGGCGCTGGCGCAGCCACTCAGCAAAGCCTTAGTCGCGTCACTTGACACGACCGGGAATTCGATTCACCTGGCAATAACGGTCGATTGGAGAGTGCTGCTGTTTGCAACTGGAGTGGGGGTCGCAACATGCGTGCTTTGCGGGACCGTTCCAGCTTTTCGCAGCTCAAAAACCGAACCGGTAAGTTCGATGCGATCAGGTGAGCGCGGGGTGATGGGAAGTCGCGAGCGCTTCTGGATCCAGCGCGCGATGGTAATCACCCAGGTAGCGGTCTCGATGGTGCTGCTGGTAGGAGCCCTTCTATTCGTTCGGAGCTATCGCAATCTTGCAACAATGAACCCCGGTTTCCGGGCGTCGGGAGTCGTCCTGGGATACTTCGGTTTCGGCCATCTTCATATGAAGCAAGAGAATCTGGCAGCCTTCAAACGCCAACTCGTGGAGGATGTGCGAGCGTTGCCGGGAATCGACAATGCAACGGCGACAAACAACGCTCCACTGAGCGGTGGTAGCTGGGGACATACGGTCGATGTTGGAGAACTCAACGGTGCGAGCAAGTTCAGCTACGTGAGCCCAACCTACTTCGCGACGCTGGACATTCCGATCCTAAAGGGTAGAGGATTCACGGAGCACGATACAAGCGATACGCCGTATGTACTGATCGTGAATCAGGCGTTTATAAGGCAGTACATTCGAGGTTCCTCTCCGATCGGTCAACATGTGCACGTGAGGCCCGAGCAGGACTATCCGGACCGAACATACGAAATCGTAGGGACTATTCCGGATACCAAGTATGGAGATCTGCGTGAGGACCCGCCTCCGGCAGCCTTTGTGCCCGCGGATCAGGTCCCAGTAACGGGTCAGCGGCCCGGGATGACAATGATGATTGCAACACCAGATGCGGCTGGTGTAGAGAGAACGGTTCGGCAATTGTTCGGGCAGAAGCATCCTGGGATCAACATGCAATTTGCGAGCTTCGAGCAGGGAATACGCGACGGTCTTGTCGGCGACCGTTTGATGGCGATGCTGTCGGGGGCTTTTGGAATGCTGGCTGCATTGCTGGTCATCATTGGACTATACGGAGTTCTGTCGTACTTCCTCTCCCAACGTCGAGGGGAGATTGGAATTCGGCTTGCTCTAGGTGCGAGCCGGGGACGCGTGATCAGAGAGTCCTTGCTGGGCGCATTCAAGATGCTGGCCATCGGTCTATTTGTGGGAGCGCTGCTAACGCTTCTTGCTGGCCGGGAAGCAAGCACAATGGTGTATGGGCTGAAGCCGTGGGATCCTGCGACACTGATCGCCGCGGCTACTTTGCTCGCGGTAGTGACGATGGTGACAAGCCTTATGCCAGCCTTAAAGGCAGCAAATGTGAACCCGATCGAGACGTTGCGGGCAGACTAGCGATTTTAAACAGTGCATCTTTCCATCGGCTCGTTCGCTATCCAGTCACCGGCTACCGGGACACTGAGGCCAAATTCTTGACAACGTCATCGTTGCCGACCACACTCCCGGAACCAGCACTTTCACGACCTGCATCTGAAGGTAACTGCGCAATTCACGGGGGTAGCAATAACATATGTATCAATTGTCATTGCAAATACAGCCCTGCGTGAACCGCATGCCGAAGACTTCGCAGGCCGACTCCACGAGACGTGTATCAAGAATCTCCAGACTATCGGTGATCATTGGCATCAACCAGTCGCCTACGCCAAACTCGATCCAGAAGCGCGCGTAAGCAAGACCGATTGTTTGGATCGGTTGCTTAGTCCAGGGATTCTCAAACGTGCCCGACTCGTTTGTCTTCACGTCGCATTCGCAGCCAAATCCCGAATGGATAACATGCGTGGTTTTCTTCCGCAGCCTGCAACGCACAGTCAGCGAATAAGGGCCGTTCCAGAGAGTGTCCGCGCTATTTATTCCATACAAACCGAAGGGAGGAACAGCAGTTGGACCCTTCCCTTGCACCCACAACTCGTTAATCTCTATTCCCCTCATGGAGTGAATTGCGCCCTGAAGATCGGGTTGCCGACTTATTTTCAGGTCTGGTCCGTATAGGGTCTCGCCGGTGCTTGGATTCGTTGCGATCGGCCGAGTTATTCCGCTATTTGTGACGATGACGAATTCCGGGTTATTTGGAAGTGCACCCATCTCAATGAGTCGATCGAGGAAATCTGCGACGCTAGGCAGTTCGGGAACAAACGTCGCATCATTCGGAATCAGGAGATGGCTGTAAATCTCACTCACGCCACAATTCTATTGTGTCGACTGCCTCTCAGTGGGTCCCGGGAGGTTGACCGGCTACTCTTCCCTTGAGATGTTTTTACTTTTTCGCGGCAAGGTTGCGGTGCTGTCCATTCGGTTCACGAGTCTTCAGAGTTGGCGAGGTCCGGAGAGGCGTCGTCTCCTCAAGAAGCACAGAGATGTTAGGAAGCCTGCAGAGAACAGCCCAATGATGAAAACCCAGAAAAGCACGGAATGTGCCATGTGACTTTCCAGACCCATCGGGCTGAAAGAGACCGTCAGCGTTTCCCCCGGTCCAGCCTTATTACCTGTGCTAGATCTCCGAGTCCACCACATCATCATTGCAACCAGCGCAAGCGCACACCCCAACAACAGAGTGCCAAATCCAACTAACACGCTCTTGAGATACATCATTGTGGCGCACCTCGATGGGCTGGGACGAGTGTAGCGCCATCGCTCGGACTTGGGTTCCCGGTCTAGTCACCGGCTACTCGGAACTTGGCAAGATTTTTGGCTTGGTTCCGAGTAGCCGACCACTCGACCGGAACTTCTACCGATTCGCATTTATGGCCTTAAGAGGCCGGGCGACACAACGATCGATTTCACTTCGACACTATAGCCAAATGTACCGGCGATGCAGGCCGAAACAGCGTCTGAGAACTCGTCGAGAAGAGCCTTCCCCTCTGCGTCCGAATCGCTGTTTGCATGCAGTAATAGTTGTTCTCCGTCCCATTCACAGAGGACATTCTGATGCCACGGCCTGTTGGTGAACTCTTCGGTGATATCAGCCGCTCCAACCTGTCCAAGTTGAGTCGGCACACCCTTGCAGGACAGCGTCACACGGTACACGGGATTCTCCTCAGGATCAGAATTATTGCTCATCGTATGACCCGTTGAACGTAATGCCAAGATGCTCTAGAACCACTTGTCGTGCATGCGGTCTAGGAAATCTGGCGTGATCGGAAACCCAGATGCAGAGCCTATCACCGCATCAACTGGACACTTCGGACACACCGCTGTTCTCCCGTCGTCAATCCATTCGGAGATTTCATCAGGTACGAAGATTGCAAAACAGTAGAAGCAGCCGCAGAAAGTGCTGTCCTGCAGTTCCAACCGATTGAGACTGCAATGATCGTGCGCAGCATTCAGGCGGATTATCATCCGACCCAAATTGCCGAAGGCCCAGCTTGATCATGCCTCTCAATCTACAGCATTCTGCAGGTTGCGCCCGAATCACCGGCAACTCGGAACCTGGCAATTATTGGTTAGGGTCCGAGTAGGCGACGATACGGCCCTGATGGCAGCTGGGGGCTTCGCGGGTATAGTGGGATCGCAATGAAGACCTTGGAAGATTCGCTGCTGAACAAGACCACTGATGCGAAATGGCGCACAGTTCTCTTCAGCATTGGCGCCATTGCAGCCCTGCTTTCTGCGGCCGCTGCTGTTTGCTCTTGGCTCGATCCTTTCCCCTTGATTTCTGATGGTCAGGGCGGCTACAGGCTGAATCCACTCGAAGACAGAGTCTTTGTTGCCGGACTGCTAACGGGCCTCGTCAGCATGGTTCTCGGAGCTTTCGCAAAGCGCGTGAGTCGCGTGCTGATCATCGTATTTGGATTCCTCTTCATCGCACTAAATGTGCTGGGCTGGCTCGGCAACCACAGGTGAGCTGCTCCGTTACCACGTTGTGGCTGAATAACCGGCTACTCGGACATAACCGGAATTTTGACTAGGGTCCGAGTTGGTGACAAACCAACCACTACGCTGGCCAATTTCACGTCGCATCGTCAGAAACCGGGAATCGATTTATACGCTCTGTACTGCGCGTTGTCCTGAGTCGGCTCGGCCACGCAACTCGAAAGACGTATTGTCCGATTGGCCTTTGGTCATTGATGATGGGGTTAATTTGCTGATTGGAGTTGCTGAGTGACGGAATTGTCGAGTTTGTCAGGTTGGCCACCTCAAGGCGGGGGTGGGCCATACGATACCCGCAAAGAAGCCTTTGCAAGTAGCCCGGAATCCGTGACATTGAAAAGAGTAAACCGAATCGTCGGCACACGCGTCGACATGACCTGCGCGTTCGGCAAAGAAATCGTAGACTTCCGATTCTTCGCAACTGACAAAGGCACGGGCAGAAAACGTCGCTAAGGTCCTCCGCTTTAATGGAGGCAAGAGCTTGGTGGATCTCGGCCTGCTTGTGGTTGACGATTGTGAATGGTCTGGTTAGATCGTCCCAATCTGGGCGGCCCGTAACCCCTGTAGGATAGCCGCAAAGCAACGCCAGCAGCCCTGCTTGAATCACTCATCTCACGATGAGGCGAGTCATTGACCGAGCCACGCTCGAAGATTTGATCCAGACGCTGAGGGGGCAGTTACGCCTTTGCTTCATTCAGGCCGCTTCGTTCGACAACGACGCCTACCGCAGAGCCCAAATCGCAGAATGAAAATATGCGATCCAGCTGCTTTTCGATTTACTTGTAAGAGGGAAAAGGATGGGAGTGGATTGGCGATCACGCCCGGCCAACAGCGCGACTCGTCTACGAGATTGAGATCCTCTAAGCTTCACAACGACTCACGCCGGTACGGAGTCACTGCGGGTCGTGGACAATCTTCGCGCTGCCATTGGCGAGGAGAATGAGGGCTTGACTGAAAGGGCGTAGAGTTCTTCGCCAGGACCAAAAAGAAACTCACGGACGTGGTCACGCCTGCTCAGATTAGGGCCTTGATATAGAACCTCGACCCTGCAGGAGCGGAGCTCTCGAAGACACACAATTGTTTCACTGCGTAGCCTCCCGAGTCCGGAGAACCATCCTGCCACCGCCTTTCGACATTGCGTCCAAGGCGTTGCGTACCAGGTTGCTGATGACCAACTGGATTCCGCTTTCTAAACACACGATCGATTCCGACATGCTGTCCTCGCGGGTGACCGCGATGCCGCGTTCAACGAACCTTCGTTTGTAAAGTTCGAAGACAGTCGAGATTACATCGACCGGACGTACCGCCGTTGCCTTGGTCGAATGGCGATGGAACCGTAGCGACTAAGCCGTGATGTAGGCTACGCGGGCCTGAACGGGCCAGACAATTTGCGCAGGGATCATATCAGATTGTCACATTAGATTCCGCGGTGTAGCTCGTCATCGCTTGTGCCAACTGTGAATCTACCTCATCAGCAATGGCCATTATGTCACCGAGAAGCAAGCTGAAGTCCACGGTTCGCAGGTTGTTCTGCAACGTTTGAAAGATGCTGACTTGCAACATCCGCGATTCCTCCACCAACATCGCCGCAGATTAGCCCTGTCTTTGCCTTCTTCGACCGTGCTCAGCAGCGTCAGACGACACTAGAGCGTGAGTTCCAAGGAGCAAAGGATGTCGGAGTCGATACACAAGGTCGCGGAATAGCGCAGGTAGATGTTCGCATCTTTCGGGCTGTTCTAAATGAATAGAAAGCACACTCGGATCAAGTTCCGTTCGCCTATACCAATCGTCGATGGTAGCAATCGATTCGCGTCCCAGGATCGCGCACACACTCTCGACACCGTGCATTGAAGGGATCGCGCCTTCTCTCAATCTTTTCCTGATTGCTTCCACCAGCGCGTCAGGTGTCATTGGCTTCAAGAGAACCTGATCGGTTTGGAGAAGGAGGGCAGACGTCGCGGCGGACATCTCCGGATATCCGCTCAAGATGAATGTTGCAGCTTTTGGATGAGAGTGTCGCATTGCACTCACAACGGTTAACCCATCACCGTGAGCAGGCATGTGTAGATCGGTCAGAAGAACATCGAATGGTTGAGACGCAATCTGCTTGAGTGCTTCATTAACGTCCCCTGCAATAACGACGTCGAATCCACTAAATTCCAAAACCATGCCGAGAGTTTCTCGGTTTGCCTTTTCGTCGTCTACAACTAGAATTCTTGGTTTTGAAGTTGTCTGATCGACGACGGGAAGTTTGTCACTTTGAGCATAGGGCATTGCGTTCTTTCTTCCGAGCACAGAGGGTTTGGTCGGAATCTAGTTCAACTATGGCACCTACTGCACGCAAAAGATGGTCACAGTAGCTCACGGCACGACTCAGAA
>Ga0105240_10013562_pt1 | contig 11185 bp, 10 predicted proteins | sample KBSC54metaG_FD_80426 | JGI IMG/M metagenome (GOLD analysis project Ga0105240, IMG submission 80426) | Corn rhizosphere microbial communities from Kellogg Biological Station, Michigan, USA - KBS C5-4 metaG | ecosystem: Host-associated > Plants > Roots > Rhizosphere > Soil | place: Michigan, USA...
ATGCGCCGCACCCATGTCCGCCTCCCCGAATCAGGAAGCCTCATGGACTCACATGCCGCCCCCCTGCGGAATCCCAGCCGCGATCACAATCGATTCAACTCGATGGCCGAACGCTCTAGCGCCGAAACCGCCGGTTCAGCTTCCGCATGCCGCCGATCCAGCGTCCGTAGTCGTTGGTCTTGTTGCGCATGTACTGCAGCACCTCCGGGTGCGGCAGGATCAGGAACTCCTCGCGCTCCAGACAGCCCACCGTCACTTCGGCCAGATCCTCCGGCTCCATCATCCCGTCGATCGAGGCCACCCCTTCCGGATTGCCCGCCGTCATCGCCGTGCGCACCGCCTGCGGACAAAGCACCGAGACCTTGATCCCGTCGTCGCCGTGGGTGATCGCGAGCCATTCGGCTAGGCCCACCGCCGCGTGCTTGGTCACCGCATAGGGCGCCGAACCGATCTGCGACAACAGCCCCGCCGCCGAGGCGGTGTTCAAGAGGTAGCCGCCGCCGCGGGCGATCATCCTGGGCACGAGATGCCGCGCGGCCCAGACGTGGGCCATCACGTTGATGTCCCAGATCCGCTGCCAGTCGGCGTTGGGCGCCTCTGCGCCGCCGCCCACGCCGATCCCAGCATTGGAGCAGAACAGGTCGATCGGGCCGACGTCGCGTTCGACCATTTCGATCAGGCCGGCGATTTCGTCCTCTTTTGAGACGTCGACGTGGACGGCTGTCGCCTGCTTGCCGATCCCCGCGGCTGTTTCCTTCGCGCCCGCCTCGTTGCGGTCGACGCAGACCACCGCCTTCGCGCCTTCAGCCGCGAACCGTCGCGCCAGCGCCCGGCCAATGCCGCTGGCGGCCCCGGTCACGACGACGATCTTGTCCTTCAACTGCATGGCGTTCCCTCGTCTCGAACCCACGCATAGCGGGGATCGGCGTGGTCCGCTATCAGGCGGCGCGCGCGCCGCGCGTCCTCCGAACGCTCAATGCGAGCTCAGCTCCGGAGATGCCGCGCCGCGCCGGAAGCTCGACGAGAGTCCCGATGGCCCCGGCCCGGTCTTCCGCAGGCAGGACCGCGATGCGGCGCAGCGTGGCGTTGCGGCGTCGATCGTCCCGGTTCGGCAGTGTGCGGGACGGCCGAGTCGGCGTGGCGGCCCGGGAGGGACTCGAACCCCCGACCTTGGCTTTAGGAAAGCCCTGCTCTATCCGGCTGAGCTACCGGGCCGCGCGGCCTCGGGTGATAGCCTCGGAAGCCTCGCCCGCCAACCGACGAAAACGCCCGGCCAGCCTGGCCGGGCGCTTCGCAGATAGCGGTCTGGAACCGTTCAAGGGAATGTCCGCCGGCGGCGGCGTCAAGGGTCCGGCGATCAGAGCGCGCACAGAAAATCCGCGACGGGTCGCGAACAGACGTCGGCAACCCGCCCAAAGCTTGACGCTCAGACGGATGGCCGTGAACGGACCTTCCGAAGGCCGGGACGGGGTGGAAAGCGGATCCTCGCGCAACGGTCTTGCATCGGCGCAGATAGGGGCGACACTGACCGGCACTGGGAGGGCGCCCATGGATCGGCGTCGGTTCGTTCTCCGCATATCGGCAGGGGTCGCAATGGCGCCTTTTCCTGCCCTGGGCGCGTCGTGGCGCATGCAGCGGACCCCCTATGGGGCGCCGGACCTCGAAGGGGTCTGGACCAATGCCTCGTACACCCACTTGGAGCGGCCAAAGGAGTTCAAGTCGCTCGTTGTCGGTCCGGCGGAGGCGCGGGCCTTCGAAGCCGCACGGGCGGCGCACCATGGAGTTCTACTGGTCGGCGACGAGGTGGGGCAGGCCGATTCCGAGTTCCCGGAGTCCGGCGCGGGACTGGCGCGGATCCATGGCGAAATCCGCTCCTCCTGGATCGTAGATCCGCCTGACGGAAAGCTACCCTACACTCCCGAGGCCCGGAAGCGGCTGCACCTCGACGAACACCCGAGGCCCGAGCACTACGATGGTCCCGAGCAGCGGCCGCAGATGGAGCGGTGCCTGAACACGACCGGCTCGGCGCCGATCACCTCCTCGCCCGACGCCAGTCTCTTCCAAATTGTGCAGACCAGGGACGCGGTCGTGATCCTCGCCGAGAAGAACCACGACGCGCGGATCGTGCGCCTGACTTCCGGCGCCGTCATGACGAAAGGTCCGCCGAGTTGGATGGGCGACTCTGTTGGCCGTTGGGAAGGCGAGACGCTCGTGGTGGAGACCGACAACTTCCTGCCCGAGATCGAGCAGCGGGAGAACAGCTTCTTCCTGTCGTCGCAGGCCAAGGTGACAGAGCGGTTCACCCGAACCGGCCCGGGCGAGATGATCTACGCCTTCTCCGTGACGGACCCGAAGATGTTCACCCAGACCTGGCGCGGCGAGATGCTGTTCACCGCCGCCAAGGGCCCGCTCTACGAATACGCCTGCCACGAAGGCAACTACTCGATCGTCACGATCCTGGAAGCGGCGCGGGCCGGCCGCCAGGATCAGGCGGCCGTCCCTCTGCAGGCGAGAGCGGGGGTGCTGCCTATCAAGCGGTGAAGTCGGGGGGGCAGCAGAATCCTCGCCGAATAGGTCGCGTCGGAAGCCGTAGTTGGCGCAAGTCCAAGATGGACCTTGAGCGCGACGGCCACCCAGCGGACCTGGTGACGAGCTCCGGCAGTGGATGAAGGGCTGATCGTCCACATGAAGCTTCAAGCACGGTCACGAAGACCCCTGAGGGTCGCCTCACGGGCTGCCGTGACCTCTATGTTGAGGCGACGGTCGACGAGCCGAGCGAGATCACGGAAGCAATCTGCTACGTCGGCGCCCAGTGACCCGGATCGCCTTCGTGAACGGCCGTACCGGTGAAACGATCAAAGAATGGCGCGTCGGCATTGCGCCTGAAGGCGGCCAGTTCCCGTCAGGTAGTCACACATGGCTTCGGCAGGCCACCGCCGAAGATGCGGCCAGATTCGACCCCGAGCGCGCTCAACGGATGGGTACCACCGGAAGCCGGGCCAACTCCCTCATGAGGTCGTTGGCCTCGCTCTCGGTGATCTCCGGTCCCCAGTCGGGATGCCGATCAGGCGGCCGCGGCGGCCGCGGTTTTCACCAGCGACTTGTTGAGCAGGCTGATCGCCGCCTCGCGGTCGATCCGCTCGATGGCGGCGACTTCGCGGGCCATGCGGTCGACGGCCTGCTCGTAGAGCTGGCGCTCCGAGTAGGACTGCTCCGGCTGGTTCTCGGCGCGGTGCAGGTCGCGCACCACCTCGGCGATCGAGATCAGGTCGCCGGAGTTGATCTTGGCCTCGTACTCCTGGGCGCGCCTGGACCACATGGTGCGCTTCACCCGCGCGCGGCCCTTGAGCGTCGACAGCGCCTTGGAGACCACATTGCCTTCGGCCAGCGGCCGCAGGCCCGCCGTGCGGGCCTTCGCGGTCGGGACCCTGAGCGTCATCTTCTCGTGGTCGAAGGTGATGACATAGACCTCGAGTTTCAGACCGGCGACTTCCTGGGTTTCGATCCCCTGCACCTGGCCCACGCCGTGGGCCGGGTAGACGACGTGATCGCCCACCGAGAAATCGTGACCGTTCTTGCTCATCCGAAACCTCTCAATCTAAGTCCGCCACCTTCGCGAGGTCCGCTCGCGCGCGCATCCGCCAAGGATGAAGCCGCACGCTCCGCGAAGCGGCGCGGGCGGGACCATCGATTGGGCGGGATGCAAACCTCTAAAGACACCCTTCGCCGCGTCCAGGCCCAGGCGCCTGGACGGCGCTATTGTGGAAGACGGGCGGGGCCGTCGGCCAATCGCCACGTCGGCGGACTGATAGCACAAAATTAAGCCGAATGAAAGGCTTGGTCGAACGGCCGCGCTCGGAGCCGGGCCGTCAGGACCCGCGGCCGGGCTTTTCGGAGAAGTATTTCTCGTACTTGCCGGTCTCGCGCTCGAACTCCTCCGCGTCAGGCGGCGGCTCGCCCTTGACCGTTATGTTGGGCCAGACCTTCGAATACTCCGTGTTGATCCGCAGCCACTTGCCGTCGGGATCGTCCTCGGTGTCCGGCTTGATGGCGTCGACGGGGCATTCCGGCTCGCAGACGCCGCAGTCGATGCATTCGTCCGGATTGATCGCCAGGAAGTTCTCGCCTTCGTAGAAGCAGTCGACCGGGCACACTTCCACGCAGTCCATGAACTTACATTTGATGCAGGGATCCATCACGATGTAGGTCATTGCGTGCGAAGTACTCCGGCTCGCGCCCGTTGGCGGGCGGGTTTTCAGGGCCGCCGCTGCGAATGTCAATGCGTTGGCCCGGCCGGGGCTTTCTAGGATTTCTGCAAGGCGGAATAGAGGCCGCGCGCCTCGACCGGGGGTCCCCGCCGCTCGCCCAGCGCCTCGACGGTGACGGCGATCAGCCGGCCGCCGACCGCGAACACCAGGTGATCGCCGACCTTCACGGGCCGCGAGGATTTCTCGACGCGGCTCTCCTGGCCGGCGTGGGTCAGCCTGACCCGGCCCTCTTCGACGAAGCGGGCGGCCATCGAGCGGGTCTTGAAGAACCTCGCGCGCCATAGCCACACGTCGAGACGGGCCGCCGCCCCGGTCATGCCCGCGCGGCCTTGGGCCGGCGCCGCCGCCGCCGGGGCGGGCGGTCCGGGACGGGGTTGGCCTGCAGGGCGGCGAGCGCAGCGAAGGGGGAATGCGGCGCGGGCCTTGCGGCCTTGGCCGGCTTCGGCTCGCTGCGGCGGCGCCAGGCCGGCGGCTCGCCGGGCCGGGGCCGCCCCGTCGGCGCAAATCCCAGCCCGCGCAGGATCGTCCGCGTCTCCGCCTCGCTCCAGCCCAGCTCCTCGCGCGCCTGTTCGGAGAGCACCATTCCGCCCCCTGCCTTCGGCGCGGCGCGAAGCAGCTCGTCCAGCCGCTCCAGCTGCAGCACGGGGACGGCGAGCCCGCCCACCGCCATAAGCCCGTGCGCCGAGAGGGCGCGGGCGCTCGCGCCGGCCGGCGATGGGCTCGGCCGGTCCGCGGGCGGACGCCAGTCGGGGGCCTCGCGCGCGGCGAGCGCCTGGGCGAGCGCCCGGGCCTGCGGCTTCAGGAGCCCCGGCAGGTGCAGCGAGAACGCGCCGATCCGCACGCCCAGCGCCCTGAGCGCCCGCCGCTCGACCTGGCTCAGCGCCTTCACCTCGGGTCTCACCAGGGCTCGGTCGAGCACCCCGCCGCTCTCGATCAGCCGGTAGGCGAGGCCGCGCGCCAATCCCTTGATCCGGCCCTCCGCCACCGCCGCCTCCAGCTTGCGCAACGGCGCGAGCCGCCGCGCGGCCTCGCCGGCCACGAAGGCCTCCAGCCGCCGGGCGGCCCGCTCGCGCGCCGCCTCATGGCCGAGGTCGCCGATCAGCCGCACCCGCGGAGCGGCCGCGGATCCGCCGGTGATCGCGCCCGCCGTCTCGCCGCGCCAGAGCAGCGTCCCGTCGGCGGCCAGCGAAAAGGCCTCGTCCGCCGCTGCGGCGAGCCTGCCGAGGCGCCGCGCGATCTCCGGACCCAGCGCCTGGCGGGCGGCCGCCCGCAGCGCCTTGTCCTCCAGCACCGTCGCGCCCTGCACGCCTTCGAAGCGCACGCCGGCGAGCTTGCCGACATAGTGGCCCTCGACGGTGACGCTGCCATCCGCCGCGACCCCGGCCAGCAGGTCCTCGCGCACCCGAAGGCCGCGCATCAGCGCGCTGGTCCGCCGGTCGACGAAGCGCGCCATCAGCTTCTCGTGCAGGGTGTCGGAGAGCCGGTCCTCCAGCTGCCGCATGCGCCCCTGCCAGCCCGCCGGATCGGCCAGCCAGTCGGGGCGGTTGGCGACATAGGCCAGCGTCCGGACATAGGCGAGCCGCGCCGCCAGCGCGTCGATATCGCCGTCGGTGCGGTCGAGCGAGCCGTGCTGCTTGGCGATCCAGTCCTCGGGGATCCTGTGGCTCCCGCCGGTCAGGTGCAGGAAGAAGTCCTTGGCGAGGCGGATGTGGTCCTCGGCGGCGACCTTGCGGAAGTCCGGCGTCTGGCAGACGTCCCACAGCTTGATCAGGCCCGCCCGGTCACGGGCGCGCGCGGCCACCTCGGGATCTTCGGCGAGCCGCTTCAGGGTGGTCTCGTCCAGCGCCTCGGCCGCGAGCCTCAGGCCCTCGCGCCCCGCCGGCTCGGCCAGCGAACGCATCAGGCCGGCCAGCGAGGCGAAGTCGAGCCGCGAGTTGCGCCACTCGGCCGCCGCCACCGGCTGGAACCGGTGTTCCTCCACCGCCAGCACGAGGTCGGGGTCCATGTCCTCGGCCTCGCCGGTGACCCCGAACGTGCCGTCGCGCTGGAAGCGGCCGGCGCGGCCGGCGATCTGGCCGATCTCCTGGGGGCTCAGGGGGCGTGATCGGCGGCCGTCGAACTTGGCGAGCCCCGCGAACGCCACATGGTCGACGTCCATGTTGAGGCCCATGCCGATCGCGTCGGTCGCCACCAAAAAGTCCACCTCGCCGGACTGGTAGAGCTCGACCTGCGCGTTGCGGGTGCGCGGCGACAGAGAGCCCATCACCACGGCGGCGCCGCCGCGCTGCCGGCGGATCAGCTCGGCGATGGCGTAGACCTGCTCCGCCGAGAAGGCGACGACCGCGCTGCGCCGCGGCAGCCGGGTCAGCTTCTTCGACCCCGAATAGCTCAGTCGTGAGAACCGCTCGCGGGTGGCGATCTCGGCGTGCGGCAGCAGCCGACGCACGAGCGGCGCCATCGTCCCGGCGCCCAGCAGCATGGTCTCCGCCGTGCCGCGCGCGTGCAGCAGGCGGTGGGTGAAGACGTGGCCCCGCTCGGCGTCGGCGGCGAGCTGGATCTCGTCGACGGCCAGGAACTCCACCTCGCGCGACAGCGGCATGGCTTCCACGGTGCAGACGAAGTACTGCGGCCTGGGCGGGATGATCTTCTCCTCGCCGGTGATCAGCGCCACGGCGCGCGGCCCCCTGGCCTTCGCCACGCGGTCGTAGATCTCGCGGGCGAGGAGGCGCAGCGGCAGGCCGATCATCCCGCTCGCGTGGCCCAGCATCCGCTCGACCGCCAGGTGGGTCTTGCCGGTGTTGGTGGGCCCCAGCGCCGCCACGAGCCGGGCGGGCGCGGCCCCCGTCGGGCGGTCGCTCATGGCCTGAAAATGGGGGCGTCCGGAGAGTCGGGCAAGCGAGAGCGCGAGGCGGCCGCGCGTTCCCGCAACGATCAATTTCAAGCATCCGCGCGCTTCAGGATGGCCAGCAGCTCGGCGACGCAGAGCGCCGAGTTTTGCGCCGCCATGAGAGCCATCTGGTAATAGGTCACGTGGCTCTCCGCGCCGGCCAGATCGGAGAGCGTGCGGATCACGTAGAGCGGCCGCCCCCAGGCTTCGGCCACCTGGTGGATGGCGCCGGACTCCATGTCGATGGCGTCGGCGCCGAAGCGGGCGCGCAGCTCGTCGCGGGTCTCCGCGCAGTTCAGGAAGTAGTCGGCCGTCACGATCCCGCCTCGCCGGATCGGATGGCCCAGCCGGTCCTTCACCGCGGCTTGCAGCTCGTCGAGCGCGCGGGCCACCGCCGGCGACACCGGGAACAGCTCGGTCAGCTCCGGCGCGCCGATCGGGATTTCGCCCGAAGCCGTCGGCGTGAAAGTCCGTCCCGCCACCAGGCCGAAGTCGTGGATCGCCAGCCGGTCGGCCAGCAGCACCGAGCCCACCGGCAGGTCGGGTGAAAGGCCGCCCGCCACGCCCGAGCAGATCAGCGCCTCGGCCTCGAACAGGCCGAGGAGCAGCGTCGCCGCCGCCGCGGCGTTCACCTTGCCGATGCCGGCCTGAGCCAGCGCCAGCTCCTCGCCGTCGTGCCGGCCGCGCCAGATGCGCGTGGGCCCATGCCTCTCGGGCCGGCGATCGAGCTCCAGCCGGTCGCGGAGCGCGGCCAGCTCCTCGGGCGTGGCGCAGAGGATGCCGTACATGCGGCCTTCATAGCCTCTTCTCCCGCAGTGCGAGAGGAGGTCAGTCCAGGGTGCGCCGGTAGCGCGCCATGGCCAGGGCGGTGACGATCAGCATGAAGGCGGTCAGCGCCAGGAGCTCCCGCCACTGGTCGGCCAGCGTCTGACCCTTGAGCAGGGCTCCGCGCACCAGCCGCAGGAAGTGGGTCACCGGGATCGCCTCGCCGATCAGCTGGGCCCAGCCGGGCATGCCGCGGAACGGGAAGGCGAAACCCGACAGCAGGATCGATGGCAGGAGGTAGAAGAAGCTCATCTGCATGGCTTGCAGCTGCGATCGGGCCACAGTCGAGATCAGGAATCCCAGGGCCAGCGAGCCCACGATGAACAGGGCGAGGCCAAGGCTGAGTCCCGGCCAGCCGCCCTGCATCGGCACATGGAAGAGCAGCCGCGCGGTGATCAGGATGACCACGGTCTGCACGATGCCCACCAGCACGTAGGGCGCGAGCTTTCCCACCATCACCTCGATCGGCTCCAGTGGGGTGGCGAGCAGGCTCTCCATGGTGCCGCGCTCGGTTTCGCGAGTGACCGAGAGCGCCGTCATCATCACCAGGGTGAGCGATAGGATCACGCCCAACAGGCCCGGCACGATGTTGAAGGCGGTCACCGCTTCCGGATTGAACCGGTTGTGGATCACCACTTCGAAGGGCGGTGTGGCGGCGGCGCGGGCGGCGAGCCCGCCCTTCAGCTCCCCGGCCAGCGCCTGCTGCGGCAGGCCGGCCAGCGCGGCCACGGCCGCGGCGGTGGCCGTGGGATCGGAGGCGTCGGCCTCCACCAGGATCTGGGCCTTGTCGCCGCGCGCCACCCGGCGGGTGAAGTCGCCGGGGATGACCACCGCGAACTGCGCCTCGCCCCGCCGCACCAGCGCGTCGAGCTCCGCCGGGGTGTGCACCTCGCGCGTGAACTCGAAGTAGCCGGAGTTCCTGAGCGCCGAGACGATCGAGCGGGCGAAGCGGCTGTCCTCCTGGGCCAGGACGGCGGTGGGCAGGTTGCGCGGCAGGAAGTTGATGGCATAGCCCAGCAGGGTGAGCTGCAGGATCGGGATCCCCAGCATGATCGCGAAGGTCATCCGGTCGCGCGTCAGCTGCCGGAACTCCTTGACCACGACGGCCCAGATCCGGTCCGGCGAAAAACCCCTCATTGGACGTTGTCCTGCGCCTGGCCCATCAGGTGGATGAAGACGTCCTCCAGCGAGGGCGGGACCTCCTCCCAGCGCCACGGCTCGCGCCGCCAGGGCTTGATGGCGGCCGCCAGGGCGGCCTTGTCGGCGCCGCTCACGTGTAGCGCCGCGCCGAACGGGGCGACGCTCTCGACGCCGGGCTTGCCGGCAAGCTCGTGCGCCAGCCGGTCGATGTCCGGCCCCTCGCCGGTGAAGGTGAAGATGTGGGCGCTCTCCACCACCTCCTGCGCCGTGCCGCGGGCGATCAGCCGGCCATAGCTGATGTAGGCGATCTCGTGGCAGCGCTCCGCCTCGTCCATGTAGTGGGTGGAGACCAGCACCGTCAGGCCGTGGCCGGAGAGTTGGTGGATCTCGTCCCAGAAGGTCCGCCGGGCCTTGGGGTCGACGCCGGCCGTAGGTTCGTCCAGGAGCAGCAGGCGCGGCTCGTGCAGGGTGGCCGAGGCCAGCGCCAGCCGCTGCTTCCAGCCGCCCGAGAGCGTGCCCGCTAGCTGGTCTCGGCGGCTCGCCAGTCCCAGGTGCTCGAGCGAGGCGTCGACCCGCTCGCGCCGGCGGTCGAGGCCATAGACCCGCGCCACGAACTCCAGGTTCTCGGCGATGGTCAGATCCTCGTAGAGCGAGAACCGCTGGGTCATGTAGCCGGTCCGCCGCTTGATCTCGTCGGCTTCGGTCAGGATGTCGAAGCCCAGGCAGGTCCCTTGCCCGCTGTCGGGCGTGAGCAGCCCGCAGAGCATGCGCAGCGTCGTCGTCTTCCCCGAGCCGTTGGGACCGAGGAAGCCGCAGATGCGCCCTTCCGCCACCTGGATGGCCACGTCCTGCACCACGTGCTTGTCGCCGAAGCTCTTGTTCAGGCCGCGCACGTCGATGGCGAGACTCACCGCCGGGGCTCCACGTCCACCGGCTGGCCCGGATTGAGCCGCGCCGAGGGCAGGGCGCGGACCAGGAACACCAGCCGCTCGCGGCTCTCCTGGCTGTAGATCACCGGCGGGGTGAACTCGGGCCGGGGGCTGATGTAGCTGATCTTCGCCGTCAGGCCCGACGCGCAGCCGTCGCAGGAGAAGCGCACGATCTGGCCGACCCGGTAGGCCGCGAGGCTCTTCTCGGGCACGAAGAACTTCAGGTAGATCCGCGAATCCGGGAGCAGGGACAGGATCGGCTGGTTGGCCGGCGCCCACTCGCCCTGTTGGAAGAAAACGTCCTCGACCTGCGCCGCCTCGGGCGCCTTGGGGGCGAGGTCGCCGAGCCGGGCGATCGCGGCCGCCACCCCGGCCTTGGCCTGCGCGACCCGCGCATCGGCCGCGCGCACTTCGTCGGCGCGGGCGCCCAGGGTGGCGGTCTCCTTCTGCCGCCGCGCCGCTGCGAGGCTCGCCTCAGCCGTCTGGGCGCCCGCCCGGGCGTCGTCCAGCTGCTGCCGCGAGGCGACCCCCGCCGCCACCAGCTCGGTGGTCCGTCGCAAGGTCGCCTCGGCGTCGCGGGCCTTGCCCTGTGCGGCCGCGATGTTGGCGTCGAGCGCCGCGAGCTCGCTCGGCCGCTGGCCCTTGCGGACGTCGGCGGCCTGGGCTTCGGCGGCCGCCAGCTCCGCCTGCGCCTGCTCGACCGCGCCGGCCTGCTGCTGCGGATCCACGACGAACAGCGGCTGGCCGGCCCTGACCTCCTGGCCCCGCGCCACCGCCATCGTCCGGACCGTGCCTGACATGGGCGCGGCGAGATAGAGCGGCTCGCCCTCCACGTAGCCGGTCAGGGCCGCGCTGCGGCCAAGGCGCGGCAACAGGACCAAGACGGCCACGATGACGAGCCCCGCCAGCATCAGGCCCGCCACCAGCACGCGTTGGCGTTTCATGGCGGGGCCTCCTGGGTCAGCATGCCGGAGAGCATGGTCTGCATGTGCTGGCGCGCCACGGCCTGAACATCGAAGGCCGCCGCGCCGACCGGCTCGAAGGTCTCGCGCCAGATCACGCTGATCAGCAGCGGCGAGACGAGCTGCAGGGCGTAGGTTCTCGGGTCGCCCGCCTTGACCTCGCCGCGCGCCTGG
>Ga0105240_10013563_pt1 | contig 11185 bp, 9 predicted proteins | sample KBSC54metaG_FD_80426 | JGI IMG/M metagenome (GOLD analysis project Ga0105240, IMG submission 80426) | Corn rhizosphere microbial communities from Kellogg Biological Station, Michigan, USA - KBS C5-4 metaG | ecosystem: Host-associated > Plants > Roots > Rhizosphere > Soil | place: Michigan, USA...
CATCCGCAATGGATCAGCCTCAACGGGCTATGGCAGTACGCGCCGGATGACGGGCAGGGCAAGCCGCCGTTCGGCCAGGCGCTGAAAGAGCAGGTGCTGGTGCCATATCCGATCGAATCGGTGCTGTCCGGCGTGCAGAAACATGCTGATTACATGTATTACCGCCGGCTGGTGGATATTCCGGCCGCTTTCACCGCACATGGCCAGCACGTGCGGCTGAACTTCGGTGCGGTGAGCCACGAGGCTACCGTCTACGTCAACGGCAAGCAGGTGGCGCGGCATACGGGCGGCTATACATCGTTCGGCGCGGATATCACCTCGGCGCTGCGGCCGCAGGGCCAGCAGGAGATCGTGGTGGCCGTGCACGCGCCGGTGGACGTGCCCAACATCATGGTCGGCAAGCAACGCCTGCAGCCCTCGGGGATCTTCTATACCGCGGCCTCGGGCATCTGGCAGTCGGTATGGCTGGAGCCGGTGCCGGCCACCAGCCTGGCGCAGCTGAACTTCACGCCGGCGCGCGGCCTGGATGCTTTCACCGTCACCTCAAAGTTGGATGGCCCGGACAAGGGCGCCACGCTGCATGTCACCGCCTACGCGGATGGCAAGGCGGCAGGCGAGGCCAGCGGACCGGCCGGCCAGCCGTTGCAGCTGGCCATTGCGCATCCGCATCTGTGGACTCCGCAGGACCCGTTTCTCTACACCTTCAAGGCCACGCTGACGCAAGGCGATCAGCATGATGAAGTGACCAGCTACGCCGGCATGCGCAGCATCGCCATCCAGAAAGTGGGCGGCCGCAATCGCATCGTGCTGAACGGCAAGCCGACCTTCCTGCTGGCCACGCTGGACCAGGGCTATTGGCCGGACGGCATCTACACCGCGCCCACCGATGCTGCGCTGAAGTTCGATATCCAGAAAACCAAGGATCTCGGCTTCAACACCATCCGCAAGCACATCAAGGTGGAACCGGCGCGCTGGTACTACTGGACCGACCGCCTCGGCCTGATGGTGTGGCAGGACATGCCGGCATTGCCGACCGATCGCAACGACAAGCTCAGCGCAACCGACAAGGCCAACTTCCGCGCCGATGTCACGGCCATCGTCGGGCAGTTGCAGGGCGTGACCTCGATCATCGGCTGGATTCCGTTCAACGAGGGCTGGGGCCAGTGGAGCATCCCGGCCGCCGCCGAACTCGCCGCGCAGATCAAAAAGCAGGACCCGTCGCGCCTGGTCGACGCGCGCAGCGGCGCCAACTGCTGCGATATGAAGGGCGATCCGCATGCGGGAGACGTCTACGACGTGCACGACTACCAGGGCCCCGGCCTGCCCAGCCCGGATGCCGAGCGCGCCGCCATCGACGGCGAGCATGGCGGCCTGACCTTGGGCGTACCCGGCCATGTCTGGCCGAACACCGCGATCAATCCGTACGGCGACGTAAAGGACCGCGATGCATTGAATGCCGGCTATGTCGCCAACACCGCCGTGCTGCGCGACAAGGGCGTGCCCAAGGGCATGTCCGGCAGCGTGTATACGCAGATCACCGATGTCGAAGGCGAGCACAATGGCCTGTACACCTACGACCGCAAGGTCGAGAAGGTGGACGAGGCGAAGGTGCGCGCGATCAACGAGGCGACCATAAGGGCCGGCGCGCAGCCCTGAGGCGCATGGCGGTTTGTGCGCTACCCTTTGCGGCCCTCATGCGTTCGAAGGTTCTCTGCTTATGATCCGCAAAGTCGCGCTGCTGCCAGCGCTTGCCGTTGCCCTGGCGGCGATCGTTCCGGTCGCCGCCCTTGCCGAGGAAGGCGCGAAAGTCATCGCGCCTTCCTCGCTGCCCTTTATCAAAGTGTCCGAAGGCGTGCGCCTGAAGGAACTCACCGGCCGCGCCGCGCCCACCGGCGCGCGTTCCGTGCTGGGCAGCGTGGCGCTGTTCGAACTCGATCCCGGCCATGCGAGCGCGTGGAGCCATAACAAGGCCGGCGAAGAATCGTTCTTCATCCTCGAGGGACATGGCGAGGTATGGATCGGCAACGTCGCGCATCCCGTCAGCCCCGGCGACTACATCCTGATTCCGCCCGAGGTCGTGCGCTCCATTCGCGCCAGCAAGGGCGAGACGCTGAAGTTCTACGCGATCACCACGCCGGCCTGGAGCAAGGACGACGACGTGCTGGTGCCGGCTCCGAGCGGCGCGCCCAAGTAAGCTCAAGCGCTGGTGTGCTCCGGCGGCATTGCGTCCGCGCAGCAAGGCTCGCGCAAGCGCGACATCGCCTTGTCATATCGCCGGCAGTTTTTGACATGCCGTACACACCATTCGTTACATCGCCGGAAAGCACTAGAAAACAAGGCTGGGGAGTAAATGCACACCAGCGCACACTTCTATAACTTTCTACCGATGGGCAGTTCCGCGCGCGGCCGCGCATACTCGCCAAGGTGGCCGCCCAAGCCCTTGATCCACGGGATATAAACATCGCCGGGCGGCAGTACATGTCGACGGCGCTGGGGTTAGACGACCCCGCATCCTAGGGAGAAGGGACGATGCCGACCATGCTGGGGCAATCGAAGTCTTTCGAGCAGATGCGCGCACAACTGCATTGCTATGCCGGATGCGATGTGCAGGTGCTGATCGAAGGCGAGACAGGGACCGGCAAGGAACTCGCCGCCAGGGAAATCCATTACGCCAGCGCGCGCAGCGAACAGCCGTTCGTGCCCGTCAATTGCGGCGCGCTGCCGGATAATCTGATCGAGAACGAATTGTTCGGGCATGGCCGCGGCGCCTATACCGATGCCAAGAGCGCGCAGCCGGGATTGATCGATCACGCCCGCGGCGGCACCTTGTTCCTCGACGAAGTGGATTCGCTGTCCAGCAAGGCGCAGGTGACCTTGCTGCGCTTTCTGGAAAACAACGAGTACCGGCCGATCGGCGGCGGCATGACGCGCATATCCAATGCGCGCGTGGTCGCCGCCACCAATGCCTGCCTGGAAGCACAGGTAGCAGCGGGCCTGTTCCGGCGCGACCTGCAATACCGGCTCAACGCGCTGCATGTGCGCCTGCCGCCGTTGCGCGAGCGCGAGGGCGATATCCGCATGCTTGCCGAGCATTTCCTGCGCCAGGTCGCGCAACGGCTGGACCGGCCGGCCAAACACTGGACCGACGATGCGCAGCGGGTGCTGGAGGCGCATGGCTGGCCAGGCAATGTGCGCGAGCTGGAAAACGTGGTGCTGCGCGCGTACCTCGGCACGCAAGGCGCGGTGATCGGCGCTTCCATTCTCGACGATCTCATCGCCCCTGCGGCCGCCGCCGCCCACGTGCCCGCGGAGATCTTGCTGGACGAGGTCGATCTGCATTACGTCTCCGCCAAGCAGACCGCGATGTGCGCGTTCGAGCGCTCCTATCTCCTGAGCCTGATGAAGCGGACGGCCGGCAACATCAGCGCCGCCGCGCGGCTGTCCGGCACCGAGCGCAGGCAGCTCGGCAAGCTGCTGAAGAAGCATGGGATAGAGACCGGCACGTTCCGCTGATTCATCCGCTTATGCACGGGTGCGCCTTGACCCACCCGCGTACCCGTACCGGGTCAAAGTTCACCCGGCTGTGCGCGCCGCCCTTGCGCACATCCTTATCTGACGCCATTGCGCGCTTCGCGAATTCTGGCACGGCGATTGCCTGAACCTCCCGCGACGTGGAGGTGACGCATGAGCCCTCGGCAAAACCCGGAGCAGACCGGCTGGCGCGAAGTGGAAAGCGCGGTGCTGGCTTATCTGGCGCAGCACCCCGATGCCGCCGACACGCTGGACGGCATCGTGAGCTGGTGGTTGCCGCAGCAGCGCTACGAAACCGAACGCCGACGCATCGAGAAAGCGCTGGGCCATCTGGTCGAGCGCGGCCAGCTGCGCTGCGACTGCCTGCCCGGCGGCGCCGTGCTGTACGCACTGAACCGCGCCGACGCACCGCCCCTGCATTGACCGACGCACTTCGCCATCACTGAGGAAACAGTCATGCCAGCCACCCTGAGTTATCCAGGCGTCTATATCGAGGAGATTCCCAGCGGTGTCCGCACCATTACCGGGGTGGCCACGTCGATCGCCGCATTCGTCGGCCGCGCCGCGAAAGGACCGGTCGATGCCGATGTCGACGGCCCGGTGACCATCAACAGCTACGGCGATTACGAGCGCATCTTCGGCGCGCTGGATCCGGCTTACCCGATGGGCTACGCGGTGCGCGATTTCTTTCTCAACGGCGGCGCGCAGGCGGTGATCGTGCGCCTGTACAAGGTCGGCGCCGCCGGCGCCAAGGCGCAGATCACCGTGCCCGGACTGGCGGCGCCTGCCGTCGCGCTGTTGCTGGAAGCCGCTTCGCCGGGCGCCTGGGCCAACAAGCTCCGCGTGCGGGTGGACAACCATGTCTCGGCCGATGTGGCGGCCTTGTATGGGCTGACCGCGGCCGACCTGTTCAACCTCACCGTGCGCGACATGGCCAGCGGCGCGCAGGAAAGTTTTCTCAACGTCAGCGTGGCGGAGAGTCCGCGCCGCGTGGATCGGGTGCTGAAGGCCAGCTCCGTGCTGCTCCGCCTGCAGGCCGGCGCGACGCTGGGCGCGAAGCCGCCGTCGGCGATGTCCGATACCACTGACGCCGGCAAGACCATCTGGGACGACAACGGCACGACGCCTGCGGCCGCCACTTCGGTGGCGGTGACCACGGTGGCGCAGGACAGCGAAAAGCTGACCACGGATGCCGACTGGCTCGGCGACCAGAACGCCAAGACCGGCATCTACGCGCTCAAGAAGGTCGATCTGTTCAACCTGCTGTGCATCCCCGCGGACGTGCGCGGCGGCGACACCAGCAGCGGCGTGTACCAGAACGCCATGGCCTTGTGCGTCGACCGGCGCGCCTTGCTGATCGTGGATGCGCCCGGCGCATGGACCAACCCCAGCGCGATCAATGCAGCCGCGGTGTCCGGCCTCGGCCTGACCGGCACGGCGGCGCGCAATGCCGCGTTGTTCTTCCCGCGCGTGATCCAGTCCGATCCGGCGCGCCAGGGCCAGCTCGACACCTTCGTGCCCTGCGGCATCGTCGCCGGCATCATGGCGCGCACCGATACGCAGCGCGGCGTATGGAAGGCGCCGGCGGGACTGGATGCTTCCTTGAACGGCGTGCAAGGCCTTTCCACGGTGCTTACCGACGCCGAGAACGGCATGCTCAATCCGCTGGGCGTGAACTGCCTGCGCAATTTTCCGGCGGCCGGACCGGTGGTATGGGGCTCGCGCACGCTGCGCGGCTCCGACCTGCTCGCCGACGACTACAAGTACATCCCCGTGCGGCGCCTGGCGCTGTACATCGAGGAAAGCCTGTTCCGCGGCACGCAGTGGGTGGTGTTCGAGCCCAACGACGAACCGCTATGGGCACAGATCCGCCTCAACGTCGGCGCCTTCATGCAGAACCTGTTCCGCCAGGGCGCCTTCCAGGGCAAGTCGCCGACGGACGCCTACTTCGTCAAATGCGATGGCGAAACCACCACGCAGAACGACATCAACCTGGGCATCGTCAACATCGTGGTCGGCTTCGCGCCGCTGAAGCCCGCCGAGTTCGTGGTCATCCAGCTGCAGCAGATGGCCGGCCAGATCCAGACCTGAGGACAACACCATGGCTCAGTTCAGCGTCAATGCTCAGCGCTTCGATCCGTACAAGAATTTCAAGTTCCGCCTGAAATGGGATGGCCGCTATGTGGCGGGCGTCAGCAAGGTGTCCGGGCTCAAGCGCACCACCGAAGTGGTGAAGCACCGCGAGGGCGGCGATCCCAGCAGCAGCCGCAAGTCGCCGGGCCGCACCGAGTACGAGGCGATCACCATCGAACGCGGCGTCACCCACGATCTGGAATTCGAAAAGTGGGCGAACAAGGTCTGGCATTTCGGTGCGGGCCTCGGCGCCGAGGTCTCGCTGAAGGACTTCCGCAAGGATCTGATCCTGGAGGTCTACAACGAGGCCGGCCAGCTCGCGCTGTCCTATCGGCTGTACCGCTGCTGGGTGTCGGAATACCAGGCCTTGCCGGACCTGGATGCCAATGCCAATGCGGTGGCGATCCAGCATCTGAAGCTTGAGAACGAAGGCTGGGAGCGCGACGTCAGCGTGCAGGAGCCGACCGAGCCCAGCTTCACGGTGCCGGCGGGCTGAGCCATGCGCACGCCGACCGCCGCCGAGTGGCTGCAGGCCTGGGAGCGTGGCGGGGCTGCGTCCGCCGCCGCGCGCAGCCTGTACCTGCTCGGCACCGGCGACGACACGCTGGATGACGCAGCACTGCTGCGGCTGCCGCTGGGCCGGCGCGACGCCTTGCTGCTGCGGCTGCATGCGCGCCTGTTCGGCTGCCGCCTCGACGGCGTGGCGCGCTGTCCGGCCTGCGGCGCGACGGTCGAGACCAGCTTCGACGCGGATGCCTTGCTGCTCGATACGGACGATGGCGCCGCCCTGGGCGAGTTCGAGCTGAGCTCGGTGGCGTCCGGGTTGCGCGTGCGTTTTCGCGCGGTGAACTGCGACGATCTGCTGGCGCTGCATCGTTGCGCCGATGCCGCGGACGCCCGCCGCGTCCTGCTGGAACGCTGCGTGATCGAGGCCGTGCGCATGTCCGACGGTGCGCCGGTCGCCACACTGCCCGATGCGCTGCAGGCCGAGCTGGCCCAGGCCATGGCCGCGGCCGATCCGCAAGCCGATCTGCAACTGGCCTTCCATTGCCCCGACTGCGGGCATGACTGGGAGCCGGCATTCGATATCGCCCGCTTCCTGTGGCAGGAGCTGCATGCCTGGGCGCTGCGCCTGCTGCGCGAGGTGGACACGCTGGCGCGGCACTACCACTGGAGCGAAGCGGACATCCTCGCGATGACGCCGCGCCGTCGCCAGGCCTATCTGGAGCAATGCGCGCCGTGAGCGACTTCCTTGACCGTGTAGCCACGCGCGCGCTGGGCAGCGCATCGATGCTGTCGCCGCGACTGCCGTCGCTGTTCGAGCCGGCCGCAGGCGGCGGGGCGGCCGTGGTGGAGGAGTCGCTGCAGATCCAGGCGTCGTCGCCGAAGGAGCCGATGACCGCACCGAGCCTGCCGGACACGCGCCAGGCCGAGGGCAGGGCGACGTCGGCCGATGCATCGGCGCCGAGCTTCGCGCCGAAGCCCCCACGGGAGATTCCAGCGCCGACAACCACGCGTGAGCGCGTCATTCTCGCCGAGGATGTAAGGCTGCTCGTTCCCGATAAGCCGTCTGCACGCGAACCCGCCATCGAAACTGCGCCGACGCTCGTGGCGTCGCACAGAGATCCGGCCGCCGCCGGAGAACTTTCGCAGCCGCGCGAAACCCATGTCTTGCACGAGCGGATTGTCACCGCACCGCGGCAGGAGCAGCAGTTCGGCACGCTGCTGCCGCCCGACAAGCCGGTCTTCGCCACGCGGCAAGAACCGCAGGCGCGTTCTGCGCGCGCGGGCTCGCCCTTGTCGGCGAAGGCGGCGGCCATCGCGCCGCAAGCTTCCGGCGAACCTGCCGTGCAGGTCAGCATCGGCCGCATCGAAGTGCGCGCCACGCCGGCCCATGCGCCCACGCCGCGCCGCCAGGAAACGCCGCGTCCCAGCGCGCTCGACGACTATCTGCGCCAGCGCGGCGGATCCACGCCATGAGCAATGTGCTCGCCATCGCCGCCGCCACGCGCACGCTGCGCAATGTGCTGCTCGCGCGCATGCCGCTGCTGGATACCGACCTCAGCGACCTGGAGGTGACCCTGCAGCCGCTGGATATCGCGCGCAAGGGCATCAGCAAGGCGCAGCTCAACCTGTATCTCTACCAGGTCATCTACAACGCCGGCTGGCGCAATATGGACATGCCCGGCCGCGTGCGTCCCGGCGAAACCGCGCAGCCGGCGCTGGCGCTGAACCTGCACTACCTGATCACCGCCTGGGGCCGCGGCGACAGCGACAACGATGCGGTCAGCCATCGGGTGCTGGCGGCGGCGATGAGCACGCTGCACGATCGCCCGCTGCTGGACGCCGACGATATCCGCAACGCGCTGCCGGACAACGACCTGGCCGACCAGATCGAACGCGTGCGCTTCACGCCGCTGCCGCAAAGTGTGGAAGAGCTGTCCAAGCTGTGGACGGCGTTCCAGACCAAGTACCGGGTATCGGCCGCCTACGAGGCGACCGTGGTGCTGATCGACAGCCAGGCGCCGTCGCGCGCCAGCCTGCCGGTCTTGCGGCGCGGCCCGCAGGATCGCGGCGTGACCAGCACGGCATCGACCGCGCCGGTGCTGAGCAGTGTCGCCTTGCCGCACGCGCAGGCAGCGGCACGGCTCGGCGATGACCTGGTGCTCAACGGCAGCCAGCTCGGCGTCGCCAATACGCTGGCCCGCTTCAACAGCCTGCGGCTCGACGCGCCGGTGGACGTGGCGCCGACCGCGGGCGCGGCGCCGGGCAGCCTGCAGGTGCATCTGGCCGACAGCGCCGAGGATGCGCAAGCGCCTTCGCGCTGGGCGCCGGGCATCTATACGGTGTCGCTGCTGGTGCAGCAGCCGGGATTGCCGGCGCTGATCAGCAATGAATTGCCGCTGGCCCTGGCCCCGGTGATCGTGCTCGGCTCGGGTACCGGATCGCCCGGCACGCAGCATGTGAGCCTGACTTGCCTGCCGCGCATCCGCGACGGACAGCGCGTGTTCCTGCTGTTCGGCGACCAGCTGGTGGCGCCGCTGAGCATCACCAATCCCGCCGACCCGCAGCAGCCTACGACGCTGGCCTTCGACGTGCCCGGCGTCGCCGCCGGCACCTACACCCTGCGCCTGCGCGTGGACGGCGCCGACAGTATTCCGGTCGACTTCACCGGCCCGGTGCCGGTATTCGACGGCAACCAGCAGGTGGTGGTGTCATGAGCGACTACGCGCAATGGCTCGCCCAGAACGATCAATACCTGGCCGGTGCGCTGGCCGACCTGCGCGCGCGGCTGCAAAGCGCGGCGGGACAGGAGGCGGCGCCGGCTGCTGCCGCGCGCAACGTGCCCGCCATTCCCGCGACGGTGGCGCCGGCGGTCGAGACGGGGCAGGCCAAGCCTGCATCCTGGCTGGCGCGCGTCTTCGGCGAACATCCATCACCGGTCGCGTCACCGGCGCCTGCCACCGTGCCGGCGGCGGATGCGCCGGACGCGCAAGCCACCGAGCCGGCGCCTGCAGCGATCACCGCCGACACCAGCGCCGCCGAGGCACCCGCCTTCGTGCCGGCGCTGCACCTGCTCGCCCAGCGCCTGGGCCTGTCCGACTTTGAACGCGATCTGCTGCTGCTGTGCATCGGCATGGAACTGGATACGCGCATGCCCGCGCTGTGCGCCCAGGCCCAGCACGACCCGGCCAAGCCCTGGCCGACGTTCGCGCTCGCCTTCGCGGTGCTGAGCCAGCCGAGCTGGGATGCGCTGTCGCCCGAACGGCCGCTGCGCTACTGGCGCCTGCTGGAAATCCATCAGCCGGGCCCGCAGCCGCTGATCGGCGCGGCGCTGAGCGCGGACGAGCGCATCGTCAATTTCGCCAAGGGCCTGAACTACGTCGACGACCGCCTGATGCCGCTGCTGACGCCGTTGACCGCGGAAAGCCTGCCGCCATCGCAGCAGGTTGTCGCGGACGGCCTGCTCGACACCTTGCGCCACGTGCCGTTCGGCGAAGCCTTGCCCACGGTGCAGCTGATCGGCGCCGACAGCACCAGCAAGCAGGGCATCGCCCAGACCGTGGCGGCTGCCTTCGGCGCGCAGGCGTTCCGCCTGTCCGCGCAGCTGCTGCCGCAGGGCATCGCCGAACAGGAGGCGCTGGTGCGCCTGTGGCGGCGCGAAAGCCTGCTGATGCCGGTGGCGTTGTATATCGACGCGGGCAGCATCGATGGCGCCGACGCGGCGGCCGGCCCGATCCGGCGCTTCCTGGCCCGTGCCGGCGGCCTGATCTTCGTGGATACCCGCGAGCCCTGGAACGACAGCGGCGCGCATGCGCTGAGCGCCGATGTGAGCCGGCCCACCGCGCTGGAGCAGCGCACGCTATGGCAGCACCTGCTGGGCGAGGGCGCCGAGCAGCACTCGCGGCAGCTGGCCAGCCATTTCGATTTCAATCTCGGCAAGATCGGGCAGATCGCGCACACCGCGCTGGCCGCGACGGAACAGCGCGCCGAGGGTCTGGGCGAGGCACTGTGGCAGGGCGCGCTGGCGCGTACGCGGCCGGCGCTGGACCAGCTCGCGCAGCGCATCGAGCCCAAGGCCGGCTGGGACGACCTCAAGCTGCCGGAGACCGAGAAAAACCTGTTGCGCGAAATCGCCGACCAGGTCGCGCAGCGCAGCGTGGTCTACGACGACTGGGGCTTCCGCGAACGCATGAACCGGGGCTTGTCGATCAGCGCGTTGTTCGCCGGCGAGAGCGGCACCGGCAAGACCATGGCCGCCGAAGTGATCGCCAGGGAACTGGGGTTGCCGCTGTACCGCATCGACCTCTCGGCGGTGGTCAGCAAGTACATCGGCGAAACCGAAAAGAATCTGCGCAAGCTGTTCGATGCGGCGGAAGAGGGCGGCGCGATCCTGTTCTTCGACGAAGCCGATGCGCTGTTCGGCCGCCGCAGCGAGGTCAAGGACAGCCACGACCGCTACGCCAACATCGAAGTGAACTACCTGCTGCAGCGGCTGGAGAGCTTCAGCGGCCTGGCCATCCTCGCCACCAATATGAAAAGCGCGCTGGACAGCGCCTTCCTGCGCCGCATCCGCTTCGTGGTGAATTTCCCGTTCCCCGGCGTGGCCGAGCGCAAGGCGATCTGGTCCTCGGCTTTTCCCGCCAAGGTGGTCACCGCCGCGCTGGACATCGAACGGCTGGCCAAGCTGGCGCTCAGCGGCGGCAGCATCCAGGGCATCGCCTTGAATGCCGCGTTCATGGCGGCCAAGCACGGCGTGCAGGTCACCATGCCGCTGCTGCTCGACGCGGCGCGCAATGAATTCCGCAAGCTGGAGAAGCCGGTCAACGAGGCCGACTTCCGCTGGCTGGAACGCGCGGGAGGGCCATCGTGAGCATCGCGCTGCATATCGAGCGGCTGGTGATCGACGAGGCCGTGCTGAGCGGAGAGCGCGCCGCCGACGTGCGGGTGCTGCTCGAACGCGAGCTGGCACGTCAGCTTGGGCAGCCCGGCGCCGTGGATGCGCTGCGCGGTGTCGGCG
>Ga0105240_10013565_pt1 | contig 11184 bp, 7 predicted proteins | sample KBSC54metaG_FD_80426 | JGI IMG/M metagenome (GOLD analysis project Ga0105240, IMG submission 80426) | Corn rhizosphere microbial communities from Kellogg Biological Station, Michigan, USA - KBS C5-4 metaG | ecosystem: Host-associated > Plants > Roots > Rhizosphere > Soil | place: Michigan, USA...
CCCAACAGAAGCTGCGCATCGTCGCGGCGCTGAAATCCAGAGGTGAAGTCGTCGCCATGACGGGCGACGGCGTGAATGACGCTCCCGCCCTCAGGTCGGCGCATATCGGCATCGCCATGGGTCAGCGTGGGACGGATGTTGCACGCGAAGCCTCCTCGCTCGTCCTCCTCGATGATGATTTCAACTCCATCGTGCGCGCGGTGCGGCTCGGACGGCGCATCTACGACAACCTGATGAAAGCCGTCAGCTACATCCTCGCAATCCATCTGCCGATCGCGGGTCTGGCGCTCCTGCCCATTGCCATGGGCCGGCCGCTGGTGCTGACACCCATGCTGATCGCCATACTCGAGCTCATCATCGATCCGTTGTTCTCGGTGGTGCTCGAGGCGGTGCCCGACGAGAGGAATGTGATGAGTCGCCCGCCGCGTGATCCCAATGCCGCGTTGCTGTCGCGCCCCCTCCTGACGACGGGCTTCCTTCAGGGCGCCCTCGCGATCTGCGCGGTGTGCGCAGTATTTCTCTACGCCGCGCTCAGCGGCTCGCCCCCGGAGCAGGTGCGCTCGATGGGCTTCATCAGTCTGATCTGCGCGAACTACGCGCTGATCTTCGCCAACCGCAGCTTCAGCGCCTCGCCGCTCGCGGGCTTCGCGCGCCCGAATCCCTCGCTCTGGGTGAGCCTGGCATCGGCAGCCGGTGCGCTCGTTGCCATAATCTGCGTGCCGCCGGTCCGTGTCTTCCTGCACCTGGGGTGGATAAGCGCCGATCAGGCTCTCCTGTGCGTCGGGGCTGGAGTGGTGCTGCTCGGCGCCCTCGAGGCCCTGAAGCTCCTGGGGAGGCGCGCCAGTGCGACGCCGCACCCGGGACCGTGAGCCCGGTCAGCGCCGGGTCAGGATGCGCGTTCTACCCTTTGTACGATGGGCTCTCGGAGCCTCGGGCTTCCCCCGAACGAGGGTGACGGTGACGGGTCAAAAGATAAGGTAGCGCAGGGCGCAGCAGCATTATGGCTAGACTCACGAGACATGGCTTGGGCGGCGCAGTGGCGGTGGCGGCATCGCTTCTGCTCGGGATGGCTCCCATGGCGAGCGTTGCAGCGCCGCAGAGCCACGAGGGTCCTCACGGTGGGCAGCACTATGGCGGCGGGCAGCATTATGGTGGTGGACCCCACTATGGGGGTGGGCCCCACTATGGCGGTGGGCCCCACTATGGGGGTGGACCCCACTATGGGGGTGGACCCCACTATGGCGGCGGACCCCATTATGGCGGTGGGCCTCGCTACGGGGGGGCGCACTATGGTGGGCCGCGCTATGCAGTGCCTTCTCACTGGGTAGGCATGCATCCGCACTGGGGAGGCCCGCACCCTGGATATTGGGTTCGCCCCTGGGGTCCGCGCTGGGTACCCCATTACTGGGCGGGCGGGTATTGGGGCGGCAGGTTCTGGCCGCACGTGTATCTGGGTTGGGACTTCCCGTGGTTTCTGGCGGCACTGCCGGTCGGATACGCCACCTATTATTGGGGAGGCGTCCCATACTATTACTACCAAGGCGTCTACTACGCGTACAACCCTGACTACGGCCAGTACGTGGTCACCGATCCACCGCCGATCAGCGGAGGAGCGGTCGAGGGTGCCACCGCGCCCCCGGCCGAGGGCGCCCCCGGCGAGATTGCCGGAGGCGATAGCCGCGGCGCGATGAGCCTTTTCGTCTACCCGAAGCAGGGCCAGAGCAAGGAGCAGACGGACGGCGATCGCTACCAGTGTCATCAGTGGGCCGTCGGCCAGACGGGGTTCGATCCCACCAATACCACGGCCAACAACGGCGCTGCCACCGCGACGCCGGCCAACTACAAGCGCGCAGTGACGGCGTGTCTCGAGGCGCGTGGCTACAGCGTGAAGTAGCTGAGGGACGCAACGGCCAGCGCGGGACGTGATAGCGTGGGGACGGAGAAAGTCCCCACGCTGAGATTCCGGCGATGCCGCAAAATGCACCCCTCGTATTCCTCTTCGATGTCGACAACACGCTGCTCGACAACGACGCGGTGCAGGATGACCTGAGCAAGCACCTCGAGCGGGAGTTCGGCCGCGCGCAGCGCGATCGCTACTGGACCCTCTTCGAGGCTTTGCGCGCCGAGCTCGGCTATGCCGATTACCTCGGCGCCCTGCAACGCTATCGTCTGGAAAATCTCGATGAGCCGCAGCTGCTGCTCATGTCCACTTTCCTCGTGGACTACCCCTTTGCGAGCCGGCTTTATCCCGAGGCTTTGGAAGTACTCGAGCACTGCCGGCGCTTCGCCCCTACCGTCATCCTGTCGGACGGGGACGTGGTCTTCCAGCCGCGAAAGGTGCGCCGCTCGGGTATCTGGGACGCGGTGGAGGGAAGGGTCCTCATCTATCTGCACAAGGAGCGCATGCTCGATTCGGTCGTCCGCCGCTACCCCGCGTCCCATTACGTCATGGTGGACGACAAGGTGCGCATCCTTGCGGCGATGAAGAGCGCGTGGGGCGCATCCTTGACTACGATTTTCCCGCGGCAGGGTCACTATGCCCGCGATCCGCAGCAGATTGCCGCGTACCCTGCTGCGGATGTGACCGTGGAGCGCATAGGCGACCTGCTCGACTGGCAGCCTTAGCGCGCGCCGCTCACGCTGGCTCGGGGCCTGCGGGCGGCGGTATGCTCGGCGACCGGCGCTTCACGATCCTGAGGAGTGGTCATGGGCCAGAACAGCATCCCCGAGTCCCACGTCGATCTTTTCCGCAAGAAGGCCTTCGCGAATCTCGCCACGCTGATGCCGAGCGGCTCGCCTCAGGTCACGCCCGTGTGGGTGGACTACGATGGACAGTACGTGCTCATCAACACGGCGGAGGGCCGGCAGAAAGACAAGAACCTGCAACGCGACGGCCGCGTGGCGATGTCGATCATCGACCCGGAAAACCCCTATCGTTACCTCGAAGTGCGGGGGCACATCGCGCAGCGCACGCGTGAGGGCGCAGAACAGCACATCGATGCGATGGCGCGCAAGTATCTCGGGCAGGACAAGTATCCTTACCGCCAGCCGGGTGAAGTGCGCGTTCTCTACAAGGTCGCCGCCGAGCGATGTACGTTCAGTTGATTACTTGGGGTTTGCCGGGGGTTCTGGCTTCGCGGCAGGCTCGGCGGCCAGAAAGACGAGCGAGCACTCGGCACGCTCGAGCAGCACCGAGGCAACATCCCCGAAATTGAGCGGGTCATCGCCGGGCCGCGGGCTGACACCCATGACCAACACGTCGTGCCGTCCTCTGCCGATCTCGCGGAGTATCGCGGTGTCCGCCTCACGGTGGCTGCGCACTGCGGACCGCACGTTTACGGAATAGGCGCGGGCCAGCTGCACGATCTCGTTGGTGATCGGGTTGTTGGACGGCCCCTCGATCTCGTCGTCCTGCCTGCCGAAAAGTGCGCCGAGACGACTGCGAAGCGGGTTGCGGGCGGCTGTGCGTCCGGCGATGTGCAGTGCCGTGACGGATCCGCGCGAGCCTTGTGCCAGTGCGACGGCGAGCTCCGCGCCACGGCGTGAGACGCTCGTGCCGGACACCGGCACCAGAATATTGAGTGGCGCGCGCAATCGCCCGGAGCGGTGCTCGCGCCGGGCGAGCACGACCGCGAACGGCCCCGAGAAGCCCGCGGCGGTCTTCGCGATGGCCCGATTGAAGCGGGCGCCGCGGGAAGCGGGCTCCCGTCCGATGAGGAGGAGCCCATAACCCTTGCGGTCCTCGGAGCGGATCGGATCCTCGTCCCGGCGCGGCTCCTCGACCCTCAGTGTCAGATCGAGCGGTCGCGGTCCCCCGTTCTCCGCGCCGCCTGACTCGGCCGCTTCGCGAATGACCGCCGTCGTATGCTCCGCTGCGGCGCCCTCGGCGATCGCGTGCTCGAAGTGCAGGGCGGTCGCCGGAATCTGGCGCACGCCGGCAATGATGCCGGCGAGGCGCGAGGCAAGCTGCCCGCTCGGGCTTGCATCGGCCGCAAGCAGCAATCGCTCGACTCCGGAGAGAAAGCCTCGCGCCTCCAGCGACTCACGCTCGAGTCGTGAAGCTTCCTCCGGGCGCATCGGCAGGCGCTGTAATGACCATCGCAGCATTGGCGGCATGGCGAGGGTCGTGACGACCGCCATGACCACGATGGCCGTGAAGAAGCTCTCGTTGATGAGTCCCATCGACAATCCGATGGACGCGATGATTACTTCCGTCGACCCGCGGGCATTCATGCCGGACCCTACGGCGAGGGACTCTCTACCCGTGAGGCCTGCGAGCCGGCCGCCCAGGGCGGCGCCCGAGAACTTGCCGATGCTCGCTACCGCAATGAGCCCCGCCGTCAGCAGTAGCATGTTGGGACGTCCGAGGGCGGCGACGTTGGTGGCGAGACCTGCCAGCCCGAAGAACACCGGCATGAAGAGCGCCACGATGAGGCCTCGCAGCTGCTCCTCGATGTGCCGCGTGAGAATGGGCGACTCGCCGATCAGAATTCCGGCGACGAAAGCACCGAGCACGGTCTGCACGCCGATGGCGTTCGTCGTGAGCGCCATGACTCCCATGATCACGAGGATGACGGTGATCACCGGCAGCTCGCTCACGAAGTGATCGTTGGTCCAGCGGATCACATGGAATACGAGCCTTCGTCCCAGGGTGATGCTGAACGCCAGAAACGCGAGGGTGCCGAGCACGCTGCGTGCGACGCCGCCCACATCGATACTGCCGCGTTGGGCGAGCCCCAGGAGCACCGATACGAATATCCATCCGATCGCATCATCGATGATGGCCGCGGCCAGGATGATCTGGCCAACGGTGCGGCGGATGAAGCCGAGCTCGCGCACGAGGGCGGCCACGATCTTGACCGATGAGATCGCGAGCGCCGTGCCGATGAAGAGCGCGAGCAGCAGCCGCTGATCCGGCCGCGCCAGCATCGGAGCCGGCAGCAGCTCGATGGCCGCCAGACCGCAGAGGAAGGGCACGGCGATGCCCGCGAGCGAGACACTCACGGCCGCGCGCCCCGAGTGGCGCATGACCGACAGGTCGGTCTCCATGCCGGTGAGGAGCAGCAGCAGGAGCACCCCGAGCTGCGCCACCGCTTCGAGCATCGCGCGCTGCTGGGGCAGGTCTGGGAAGAGGGCAACCTCTGCGCCCGGTGCGATGTGGCCGAGGATCGAGGGACCGAGCACGATGCCGGCGAGGAGCTGCCCCATCACCGGCGGTTGACCCAGGCGGCTCACGAGCTCGCCGAGCAAGCGCCCGGTGAGCAGCAGCACCACGATCTGCCCAAGGAAGATCGCGCCCGAGGCGCCGAGCTGAGAAGCATGCAGGCCGGTCATCCCGCGAGCATGCCATAATTCCGCGATGCTGCCGGCCGAGCACCTTCCCGGCGCGAGCGCCGCAGGCTCACCGACTCTGCGGGACGCGAGCGCCACAATCCTCATCTGTCGCCCGAACACCCGCCTCGGCAACACCGTGCTGATGACGCCGCTCCTGGAGGCGATCGAGGCCGCTCTGCCGCTGGCGCAGGTGGAGATCCTGACGGCCTGTCCGGCCGCACACGAGGTATTCAGGGAGTTCCCTTCGGTGCGCCGCGTCCACCAGCTCCCATTTCGCGGCGTTCGCCATCCACTCAGGCATCTGCTCACGCTCCTGCGCGTGCGAGGCGTGCGCTACGACGTTCTGATCGACCCCGATCCGAGGTCCTGGACTTCGCGCTTCCTCGCGCGACGGTTGTCGGCGCGCCTGAAGCTCGGCTTCTCGAGCGCTCACAAGGATCGGGGCATCGATGTCAGTGTGCCGTTCGAGGGTGCGCCGGCGCACATGGGCGATTATCCGGTCTATCTCTTCAGGCGCGGGGTCTTGCAGCTCGATGAGAACCTTGCTCGTGCGCCGACACCCGCACTCAGCATTCGGCTGACCGAGCTCGAGCGCAGCGCCGGAGGGCAGGAGATCCAACGCCTCCGCGGCCCCGCGCATTCCGGCCCTGTCGTTGCGGTGGCCGCTCACGCAACCGGCGCGAAGCGCTTCAGCGTCGGGTGGTGGCGCCGCATGATCGCGAGTCTCGGGCTGCGGCTGCCCGCGGTCCGAGTCATCGAGATCCGGCCGCCGAGCGGCGTGGCGGCGCTGCCGGAGCTGCGTGCGTATTACTCGCGCAGTGTGCGACAAGTTGCCGCGGTGGTGGCGGCGGCGGATTGCTTCGTATGTGCCGACTCGGGCCTCATGCACTTGAGCGCCGCTACCGATGCGACGACAGTGGGGCTCTTCAAGGTCACCGAGCCCAGGCTCTATGCGCCCCGCCGTGGAGCGAGCTGCGCGCTGACAGCGAGCGACGGCGCGCCGGAGCTCGTGGCCGAGCACGTCGCGCAACTTCTGCGGCATCGGGCGTGAGCCGTGCGCCGCAACCCGCGGCACGAGTGTTGCCGTTAGGTCGTGACCTGCAGCCGGCCCACGAGCAGCGATGAAGGGTCCGCGCTCGGTCCGACGAGAATCTCGAGCGCACCCGGCTCCAGCGCCGGCTCGAGATCGAGGCCCGGGGATCGCAACTGCGCAATGGCGAGGGGCAGCGTCAGCGTCCCGCGCGTGCCGGGATCGAGAGTGATCTTGCCGACACCCTGCAACTCGAGACTGGGCGGGGCGACTCGCGCCTTGAGGCGCCGCACGAACAGGAACACGGTTTCCTCTGCCTTGCGGGCGCCCTGGTTCTCGACATCCACTGCGACCTCGACCGTGTTGGACTCGTCGGCCGATTCCGGTGTGATGCGCAGATTCGTCAGCACGAAGCGCCCATAGGTGAGTCCATGCCCGAAGGGGAAAAGCGGCTCGTTCGACTCATCGAGGTATTTGCACGAGAAGGGGTTTCCCGGCTCGCCCGGCCGGCCGCCGCGACGCCGCCCATAGTGAATCGGGATCTGACCCACGGCGCGCGGCCAGCTGATCGGCGTTCTTCCGCTGGGGGAGGCCCGCCCGGTGAGGATGTCGGCGAGCGCGTGGCCGGCCTCGCAGCCGGGGAACCAGGCTGCGATGAGCGCCGTCGCTTCCGTCGCGAGCCACGGAACGATGAGCGGGCGTCCGGAGAAGAGCACGGCGATCACGGGGATGGCGCGCTCCCGAGCGCACTGCAACACCGCCTCTGCCAGGGCCTGCTGCCGACCGGGCAGGCCCGGGTGGGCGCGCGATGCCGCCTCGCCGCTCATCGTGGCCGCCTCACCGAGACAAAGCACCACGGTCTCGGCATGCTCGCAGGCGGTGACGGCGGCGGCGATGCCGCCCTCATCGGGGCCGGCGATATCGACACCGCTCTCATGAAGGATTTGCGCCTGCGGCAACGCCTCGCGAATTCCCGCGAGTACGCTCACCTGCTCATCGGGTGTCGCGGCGGACCACCAGGGCCCGCGCATCTCGGCGGGCGCATCCGCCAGAGGGCCTATCAGCGCCAGACGGCGGATGTTGCCGGACAGGGGCAGCGCCTCGTTCCGGTTGGTCAGGAGCACGATGGCGCGTGTTCCAACATCCCGCGCCAGCCGGCGCCGCCCCGCGATGACCGCGGGGCTCTCGGCCGTGGCACCGCGGCGGTAGGGGTCCTCGAAGAGGCCGAGCAGCGCCTTGAGCGCCAACACGCGCCGCACCGCCTCGTCGACTTCTTCGAGGCGCACCATCCCGCGCTCGAGTGCCACGGGCAGTGCGTTGAGATAAGCCCCCGAGACCATGTCGATGTCGACGCCAGCCGCGAGGGCGAGGGCCGCGGCCTCGATGAGGTCGGCCGCGATACCATGTTGGATGAGCTCGGCGATGGCGTTGTAGTCGCTGACGAGCACACCATCGAAGCCGAGCTGCCGGCGCAACCGCCCGTGCAGCATGGCGGCGTGCGCGGTCATGGGAACGCCCGCGAGATCGGTGAAGGCGGGCATCACGGCGAGGACGCCAGAGCGCACCGCGGCCGCGAACGGCGGCATGTATATCTCGAGAAGCGCCCGGTCGGAGACATCCACCGACGCATAATCGCGGCCGGCGGTCACCGCGCCGTAGGCGCAGAAATGCTTGGCCACGGCCGCGATGGAGTCGGCAGCAGTGAGATCGCTCCCCTGGAATCCGCGCACCTTGGCCTCGGCCAGCCGCTCGCCCACCCACGGGGACTCCCCCGGCCCCTCGATGGTGCGTCCCCAGCGGGGGTCCCGGGAGACATCGAGCATGGGCGCAAACGTCATGGCGATGCCGTCCGCGGCGGCCTCCCGAGCCGCTTCCCGTGCCGTCTGTGCCCAAGTCTCGGGATCGAACAGTGCGGTTTCCGCCAGCGGTGCGGGGAAGAGAGTACGGTGGCCGTGGATCACATCGAGGCTGATGAGGAGCGGAATTCCCAGCCGGGATTCCTCGACTGCGATGCGCTGCATTTCGCGGGCGGCGGCAGCCCCGATAAGATTGAGCAGATTGCCGATCCTGCCGGCGCGGATGTCCTCAGTCGAATGGCCGGGGATCACCGGTCCGGTGACGGTGTGACTCGCGGCCATCATCGTGAGCTGACCCAGCTTCTCGGTCAGAGTCATCCGCCCGAGAAGGGTCTCGATGTGCCGTGCGTCTTGCGGTTTCGGTGCCCTCATGAGGTGTTCCGGCTTGCCAGGGGGTGTGGGTAGCCCGTTACGATGACCAGTACGATGATAGATCGCGCCGATCACAGCAGCGACAGCCATGCTTCGGAGACGGAGGCCGCCCACTCGGGACTGGTGCCGCAGCTGCGCATGATCGTCCGGGCGCTGCTGGCCTCCCCGGTCGGCAAGTCGCTGATCGCGCTGATCACCGCGATCTTCGGCGTGATTGCGGCTACGGCCTACGGGCAGGTCCGCCTCAACAGCTGGAACCAGCCCTTCTACGACGCCCTGTCCCGGCGGGACTTCCGCGACTTCGTCTTTCAGCTGGGGGTGTTCTTCATCATCGCCGGGTGCCTCCTCGTCCTCAACGTGGCCCAGCGCTGGCTGGTCGAGACGCTGAAGGTGAGGCTGCGCGAGGGCCTGGTAGGGGATCTGATCCGCGATTGGATGAGCCCGCGGCGGGCCTTCTGGCTCGCCAATTCCGGATCCATGGGGGTCAATCCCGATCAGCGCATGCACGAGGATGCCCGCCATCTGTGCGAGCTCTCGGCGGACCTGGGCACGGGGCTCCTGCAGGCTTCGGTGCTGCTCGTCACCTTCATCGGCATTCTCTGGGTCCTTTCCCGCGGGTTCGCGGTCACCATCGGCGGGCACGATGTACGGGTGCCCGGGTACATGGTATGGGCCGCGATTCTCTACGCGGGATTCGGCTCGCTCCTCTCGTACTGGGTAGGCGGCAGCCTCATCGGGCGCAATGCCGAGCGTTACGCGCGCGAGGCCGACCTGCGTTTCGCGCTCGTACGCGTCAACGAGCACCTGGACGGCATCACGCTCGCTGCCGGTGAGGAGGGCGAGCGGCGACGGCTCGAGACGAGCCTCGATGCCGCCCTCATGGCCACCCGCCGCCTCGTCACCGGCCTCACCAATCTCACCTGGATCACGGCCGGCTTCGGCTGGGTCATGTTGGTCGCGCCGATCCTCGTGGCGGCGCCGCTTTACTTCGCGGGCCGGCTCACCTTCGGCGGCATGATGATGGCCGCCGCCGCCTTTACCCAGGCGCAGTCCTCACTGCGCTGGTTCGTCGACAACTTCAGCCAGATTGCCGACTGGCGGGCGACTCTGCTGCGGGTGGCCAACTTCCGCCGGGCCGTCGAGACCACCGACATGCGGCACGAGGTCGAAAGCCACATTACCTACACGGAAGGGATAGCCGGGCGGATCGCCATCGAGGGGCTCGAGGTAGCCTCGCCCACCGGCCACGATCTCCTGCGCGAGCGGATGGTGGAGGTGCGCACCGGGGAGCGCCTGCTCATCGTGGGAGAGTCCGGAACCAACAAGACGCTGTTGTTCCGCGCCCTCGCCGGGCTCTGGCCGCTCGGCACGGGCCGGATCGTCATGCCCGCGGGCGAGCAGATTCTATACTTCCCGCGCGGCACTCCCTATCTGCCGCAGGGCTCGCTGCGCGAAGTACTGGCCTATCCGCTCAAGGCGGACAGCTTCGATCCGGATGCCTGCGCACAGGCGCTGCGCCGCCTCGGGCTCGAGCGGCTGGTGCCGCTCCTCGATGCCTCGCGGCGCTGGGATCGCGAGCTCAGCGGCGACGAGCAGCTCGGCCTCGCCTTCGCGCGCGTGCTGCTGCAGGCGCCGCAGTGGCTCCTCATCGATGACGTGTTCGGATCGCTCGATGGCGATACCCTCGAGCGGGTCATCGAGATGTTCGGCCATGAGCTCGCCCGCACCGGTGTCATTCACATCGGCGGTGCGCAGGCGCGCGATCCGCTCTTCGCCCGCGTGGTGCACCTCATCAAGAGTCCCGGGGGACGCGCGGCCGACCCCGCGGGGATGCGTGGCAAGGCTTCCAACTTCCGTGAGGGAAGGAGTTGACGTCCGTGTCCGATACCGCCCGATCCGAGCAGATGAGCCCGGCGCAGCTCGCCACCCTGGCCGACGAGGAGCTGCTCGAGCGCGTGCAGCGGCAGACCTTTCGGTTCTTCTGGGAGGCGGCGCACCCCGTGAGCGGCCTCGTGCCCGACCGGCGCCCGACACTCAAGGGGCAGAGCAGCGATCTCGTCACCACGGGAGGCTCGGGCTTCGCGCTCATGACGCTCATCGTTGCGGTCGAGCGTGGTTGGATCACCCGCGAGCAGGCCCTCGAGCGGTTGGATGCCATGCTGACCGTCCTCGTGCGCGCCACCTGCTATCACGGTGCTCTGCCGCATTTCCTCGACGGCCGCACGGGGGCCACGATTCCCTTCTCGCGCAAGGATGACGGCGGCGATCTCGTGGAGACCTCGTTCCTCTGCATGGGGCTGCTCACGGCGCGGCAATACTTCGACCGCGACACGGCGGTGGAGACGAGGGTGCGGAACATGGCGAGCTGGCTCTGGGAGGATGTCGAGTGGGACTGGTATGCGCGCGGCGGCCGCGGCGTGCTCTACTGGCACTGGAGTCCCAACAACGGCTGGGCGCTCGAGCACGAGGTGCGCGGCTGGAACGAGTGTCTGATCACCTACGTGCTCGCCGCCGGCTCGGCGCGCTTCGCCATCGATCCGCACATCTATCACCGCGGCTTCGCCACGGGGCGCGATTTCCTGAACGGCAGGA
>Ga0105240_10013568_pt1 | contig 11182 bp, 10 predicted proteins | sample KBSC54metaG_FD_80426 | JGI IMG/M metagenome (GOLD analysis project Ga0105240, IMG submission 80426) | Corn rhizosphere microbial communities from Kellogg Biological Station, Michigan, USA - KBS C5-4 metaG | ecosystem: Host-associated > Plants > Roots > Rhizosphere > Soil | place: Michigan, USA...
ACGTACTGGGCCGCCCAGCTCGCCGGCGCCTTCGTCGGCGCGGCGCTCGTCTACGCGAACTACCGGTATGCGATCGGGTCCTACGACCACGCGAACCACGTCGTGCGAGGGCAGCTGAGCTCGATACCCACCTTCTCCATCTTCGCGACGTTCCCGGCGGGGTACTTCCATAGCTGGAGCGGGCCGTTCCTCGACGAGCTCATCGGCACCGCATTCCTCGTCATGTTGATCCTGGCGGTCGTGGACGAGTTCAACACCCCCGTGAAGGCGAACCTCGCACCGCTCGTAATCGGGTTCGTCGTCGTCGCGATCGGCATCTCGTTCGGCGCCAACTCGGGCTACGCGATCAACCCGGCCCGCGACTTCGGGCCGCGGCTGCTGGCCTGGGCCGAGGGCTGGGGCAAGATCGCCATGCCCGGCGACTACGGCAACGTGGACACCTACTTCTGGATCCCGATCGTGGCGCCCTTCGTGGGCGGCGCCATCGGCGCGTTCCTCTACGACGCGCTGATACGCGATGTCCTGCTCTCCCGTGGCGAAAAGGCGGACCAGACCGTCGAAGAGCGCGGGCGCACCGTGCAGGACAAGGCCTAGACGGCTACAGCCGGGCGGCCGCCAGGGCGGCGCCGTGCAGGATGTCGCGCTCGGAGACGATCACGGCACCCGCACCCGTCGCCCTGACGACCGCCGAGAGGATCACGGCGCCGGCGACGATCGTCGGCGCCCGCTGGGGCATCAGCCCGCGGACGACCCGGCGCCGCTCGAGCGGGAGGGCGGCGAGCTCCGCGAGCAGCCGCTCGACCGTCTCGGCCGCCAGCCGGTGCCCGTCGATCACCTCGGGCAGCTCGACCTCGAGACCCATGTCGATGGTCGCGAGGGTCGTCACCGTGCCGGCGACGCCGACGAGGCCGCGGGCGGCATCCGTCAGCCGGCCGGGTAGGGCCGCCGCAACCTCCGTCCGCAGCGCATCGAGCTCGGGCGGCGCCGGCGGGTCGGCGTGCAGGTGGCGCTCCGACATGCGCACGCAGCCGATGTCGAGGCTGGCGCGATCGGTGACGCCGTCGCGGCCGCCCAGGATCAGCTCGGTCGAGCCGCCGCCGATGTCGCAGATCAACACCGACTCGGCGACCGCCTCGCGCGAGCAGACGCCGCGGTAGGTCATCTCCGCCTCCTCCTCGCCGGTCAGGAGGCGAGGCTCGAAGCCGTGCCGGGCGACCGTCTCGTCCAGGAACTCGCGGCCGTTCTCGGCGTCGCGCACGGCGCTCGTGGCGACTGCCAGCACCGTCTCGGCCTCGAGCTCCTCGGTACGGGCGGCGTAGCGCTCGAGCACGGCGTCGACGCGCGCAACGGCGGCGTCCGAGAGGCGGCCGTCGGCGTCGACCCGGTCGCCGAGGCGGGTGATCTCGAGCAGGCGCTCGACCTCGGCGATCCCGCCCTCGTCGGAGACGTCGGCGACGAGCAGACGGGTCGAGTTCGTGCCGATGTCGACGGCGCCGACCCGGCGCGTCATCGACGGACGATGCGCCGCAGCATCAGCAGCGCGGATGTCACCGTGCTGACCGAGCCCGTCAGCACCCGGAGCCCGGCCATGGAGCGCTCGAGGCGCTCGAGCGCCGCCTGCATGGCGATCACCTTCTCGTTCAGCTCCGCGGTGCGCTCCTCGAGCACGCCGACGCCGTCGGCCTCGAGTACGGCGATGCGGCCGGCGAGCGTCGCCTGCGCCGCCCGCACCCGCCGGAACGTGCGCAGGCCGCAGACGGCCGCGTAGATGAAGCACCCGCCGACCGCCACGGCCCAGATGATGATCACCGCCCGCAGCATCGCCTGATCTTAGGGCATCTGCTAGAATCTCGGCCCTCGACGCGGGGTGGAGCAGTCCGGTAGCTCGTCGGGCTCATAACCCGAAGGTCGCAGGTTCGAATCCTGCCCCCGCTACCTTCCGAAGCCCCCGCAGATGCGGGGGTTTCGCCGTTCTCGGCCACCGTCGCATCCCGGGCCTTTTTGCCCGCTGGGCTACCCGGGGCCGTGCGTTCGTGGGATCGCACTGAGGCTCGCATGCAGCTCGACGGTGCGGGCATCGACAGGCCCGGGAGCGAGTTGTGATTGGGCTCACAAACGCCCGGTTCGAGCTGCGGTAGGGTGGCCTACCGCAGCACGGGAGGGGCGGAGCTTCTTGACGCTTCGAGCAGGTCTTCGGGTGCTCAGGGCAGTGGCCGCGGTGGGAGTCGTCGCCGTTGTCGGCGTGGCGCTCGTGGGCGGGCCAAGCGCGTTCTCGCTGGGCGGCTCATCGAGCCCCGACGTTCGGGCGCTCTCGCAGGAGCGTGCGCTCTTCCTGCGCGGGCGCAGCGTGTTCCGCTTCGACACGTTCGGCGATCAGGCCTTTTGGGGCGGGGCGCTGCATCTGCACCGGGCGATCGAGGGCAAGAAGCTTGGCGGCGTAGGGCCCGGCGTGAGCCCGAAGGCCGCGCTCGCCGTGGGCCTCAAGGTGGACGTGAGCGCGCTGCCGCCGGCCGTCAAGCAGGGCATCAAGAACGGTTCGATCGACCTGAACGACCCGGCTACGACGCTCGCGCTGCTCAAGCTGAACGCGGTCGTCGGGGTCAAGGGCTTCTTCAACCAGGGCGGTACGCTGTCGGGTGTCGGCATCACCTGCGGGTTCTGCCACTCCACGGTCAGCAACTCGTTCGCGCCGGGCATAGGGCAGCGTCTCGACGGCTGGCCGAACCGCGACCTGAACGTGGGCGCGATCATCTCGCTCTCGCCGAGCCTGAAGCCCTTCACCGACCTGCTCGGCGTGAACGCCGCGACGGTGCGCAAGGTGCTGGGCGCATGGGGCCCGGGCAAGTTCGACGCGGAGCTCGAGCTCGACGGCAAGGGCTTCCAGCCGAACGGGCGCTCGGCGGCGACCCTGCTCCCGGCGGCCTTCGGACTCGCCGGCGTGAATCTGCACACGTACGAGGGGTGGGGCTCGGTCACGTACTGGAACGCCTTCGTCGCGAACCTCGAGATGCACGGGCAGGGCACCTTCGTCGACGCGCGCCTGAACAACGCCAAGAAGTTCCCGATCGCGGCCAAGGCCGGGTTCGCGAACGTCCGGCACACGCCCGACCTCATCACGAAGAAGCTCGCCGCCCTGCATTTCTACCAACTCGGCCTGCGCGCACCGCTGCCGCCGAAGGGCAGCTTCGACATGGCCGCCGCCAGGCGCGGCAAGGTGCTTTTCAACACGAAGGCGCAGTGCTCGAGCTGCCACGTCGCCCCGCTCTTCACCGAGCCGGGCTGGAACCTGCACCTCCCGAAGGAGATCTGCACCGACGCCTTCCAGGCGCGACGCGCGCCGACCAACCGCTACCGGACGACACCGCTCGCCGGGCTCTGGACGCACCAGAAGGGCGGTTTCTACCACGACGGGCGCTTCCCCACGCTCGGCGCAGTGGTGCGGCACTACAACCGCTGCATGGATCTGGGGCTTTCGCGCCCGCAGCAAAACGACCTGGTTCAGTATCTGCTCGGCATCGGACGCGTGAAGTAGGCGCCGCTCAGGCCGGACGGGGACGGCGCCCGGCCGGCATCGGCCGGCCTCGCGCGGCGGTGGGCTCGTCTTGACGCGTCGTATACCCTAGGGGGGTATCTACCGGAAGGAGCGCGAGATGCATTCGCACGCTCACCAGGGCTCGTGGAACATCGCGATCTCGGCGACCCTGCACTGCCTGACGGGCTGCGCGATCGGCGAGATCCTGGGCATGGTGATCGCGACTGCCATGGGCCTGGGCGATCTGGCGTCGATCGTGCTGGCGGTCGCGCTGGCATTCGTTTTCGGCTACGGGCTCACGATGCGACCGCTGCTTGCGAACGTGGGCGTTCGGCGGGCGGCGTCGGTGGCGTTCGCCTCGGACACCGTCTCGATCACCACGATGGAGGTCATCGACAACCTGTTCATCGTGGCCGTGCCGGGCGCGCTGGCGGCAGGGCTGGCCGACGGGCTCTTCTGGTGGAGCCTGATCGTTTCCCTTGTCGTAGCGTTCGTGGTCACCGTGCCGGTGAACCGGTGGTTGATCCGACGAGGCATGGGCCATGCCGTCGCGCACGCCTTGCACGAGCGCTGATCCCTCCGCCTCAGTGCGGGAGTGACCCGCCGCCGATCCCGACGATGGCGCCCGCTGCGCCGCCGCGGCCCGGGCTGCCCCCGAACGTGGAGCAGGCTGCCCTGGCCGCCGTGGCCGATCAGCTCGCGGCCTACCTCGACGACGGCTACGAGGTGGCGCTGGCCGCGCCGGACGACCCGATCGCCGCGCGTCTGAGCGGCCTCCTCGGCCGCGAGGGGCGGCGCGTCGATCCGCTGTAACGCTGCTCGCGGCTCGTGCGCTTTCTATGTGTCAGGGAGGGATCCCTGGCGGAGGAGGCACTGGAACGGCGTGGTTTACGGGGCCCGACTCCCGCCCCGGGGCCGGCCAAATCTACCTAGGCGCCGGTCCGCTGAAGTGACGTCTTCGGCGAATCCACCATTCCAGAGCGGGGGCCGCCCACCTGCCGGGGCGGCCCTTGCATGTCCGGACAGCCGCCTCGCTACACTGCGCGCGTGACGATCGAGCACCGCTGCGTGAGCACCGTTCGGCCGACGCCGGCCCTCGCCCCGCTGCCTCCGCTCGTGCACGTCCCGGCGTAGGCGCTTCCGCCGCCCTCGGCCCGAAGCGCCGCGACCAGGTCCCACCGCCGGTTCACGTCCGTCGAGGAGGTCGTCATGAGTGCCCTCCGTCTGTCTTCGCAATCGCAGGACTTTCCCGCCTGGTACGGCCAGGTCGTGCGTCGCGCCGGCCTGGCCGAGAACTCGCCCGTGCGCGGGGCGATGGTGATCAAGCCGTACGGCTACGCGATCTGGGAGGCGATCCAGCGCGCCCTCGACGACCGCATCAAGGCGACCGGGCACGAGAACGTCTACTTCCCCGTCCTCGTGCCCGCATCCGTGCTCGCCCAGGAGTCCGAGCTGATCGAGGGGTTCGCGCCCGAGGTCGCGCTCGTCACCCGGGCCGGGGGGAAGGAGCTCGACGAGCCGCTCGCGATCCGGCCCACGTCCGAGGCGGTGATCTGGGCCGCCTACGGCCGCTGGATGGAGTCCTACCGCGACCTGCCGCTGCTCTACAACCAGTGGGCGAACGTCGTCCGCTGGGAGCTGCGGCCACGGATCCTGCTGCGCACGAGCGAGTTCCTGTGGCAGGAGGGCCACACCGCCCACGAGACCGAGGACGAGGCGGTCGCCGAGGTGCTGACGGTGCTGCACGACGTCTACGCGGACGTCGTCGAGAACGTCCTCGCGATACCCGTGCTGCGCGGACGCAAGAGCGCCGGGGAGCGCTTCCCCGGGGCCGAGGAGACGTACACCCTGGAGGCGCTGATGCGCGACGGGAAGGCGCTTCAGGCGGCCACGTCGCACTACCTCGGGCAGGGCTTCGCCCGCGCGTTCGGCGTCACGTTCACGGGCCGGGACGGGGCCGAGCAACACCCCTACGCCACCTCGTGGGGGGCGAGCACGCGGCTCGTCGGCGGCGTCGTCATGGCCCACGGCGACGATGCCGGCCTGCGCCTGCCACCCGCCGTCGCGCCGTACCAGGTCGTGATCGTGCCGATCGTCCGCGACCGCGACCGAGCGCGGGTGCTCGCCGCTGCCGCAGCGCTCGCGGACGACCTGCGCGGCGCCGGGCTGCGCGTCCGCCTCGACGACCGCGAGGAGCATCGCCCGGGCTTCAAGTTCCACGAGTGGGAGCTTCGGGGTGTGCCCTGCCGGGTCGACATCGGCGGCCGCGACCTCGCCGCCGGCACCGTAACCGTCGCCCGCCGCGACACCGGGGCGAAGGCGACCGTCGCGCTCGGGGCGGTCGCGAGGGAGCTGCCGGCGCTGCTCACCGACATCCAGGCGGCGATGCTCGCCGCGGCCCGCGCCGAGCAGGAGCGGCGGACGGCCGCGCCCGGCACCTACGCCGGGATGGCCGCCCATCTGCGCGAGGCGGGCGGCTTCGCCCGCGCCGGCTGGTGCGGCGGCGAGGAGTGCGAGGCCCGCGTCAAGGCCGACAGCACGGCCACGATCCGCTGCCTCCCGCTCGGGGAGAGCCCCGCGGCGTCGGACCGCTGCATCGTCTGTGGCCGGCCGTCCGAGGCGGTCGCCGTCTGGGCCCAGGCATACTGATCGCGGCACCCTCACCGCTATTGCGCGAGCAACGGCCCCCGATTAGGGTGGTCGAGTCAAATGGGCAGCGCGGATGTTGACTTCCGGGCGTTGTTCGAGGCTGCGCCGGGGCTGTTCCTGGTGCTCGACCCCGAGCTTCGGATCGTCGCCGTGAGCGACGCCTACCTGGCTGCCACCATGATCCGCCGCGACGACGTCCTCGGGCGCGGCATCTTCGAGGTCTTCCCCGACAACCCGAACGATCCCGCCGCGACCGGCGTCGGCAACCTGCGCGCCTCGCTCGAGCGCGTGCGAAAGACGGCGAAGCCGGACACCATGGCGGTGCAGAAGTACGACATCCGCCGGCCCGAGTCCGAGGGCGGCGGCTTCGAGCTGCGCTACTGGAGCCCCGTCAACTCGCCCGTGCTGGACGACCTGCGCCGCGTGCGCTACATCATCCACCGGGTCGAGGACGTGACCGAGTTCGTGCGCCTGCGCGAGCGCCGCGACGAGCAGGAGGCGACGACCGCCGAGCTGCGGGAGCGGGCCGAGAAGATGGAGGCCGAGATCGTCCACCGCTCCCAGGAGCTCCAGACCGCGAACGCGGAGCTGCGCAAGGCGGGGACGGCGAAGAACGAGTTCCTGTCGCGGATGAGCCACGAGCTGCGCACGCCGCTCGCCGCGATCCTCGGCTTCAGCGAGCTTCTGGCGACGCGCGACCTGGGGGAGAAGCCGGACGAGTGGGCGCGGATGATCCACGTCGCCGGGGAGCACCTGCTGACGCTCGTCGACGAGATCATGGATCTCTCCCGGATCGAGGCCGGCACCGTGGGCATCTCGACCGAGGCCGTCTCGCTGGGGCCGCTGGTCGAGGAGGCGTTCCAGCTCATGCGCCCCGTCGCCGCCGGGCACGACATCACGCTGTTCGAGCCGGTGTTCACCGAGGCGACGGGGGCCGCCTACGTCCTCGCCGACCGCCAGCGGCTGACGCAGGTCGTGATCAACCTGATCTCCAACGCGATCAAGTACAACCGCCATCGCGGCACGGTCACGGTCGAGGCCGAGGAGGACGAAGGCCGCATCCACCTCTCGGTGGCGGACACCGGAGCGGGGATCGATCCCGACCAGCTGCCGCGCCTCTTCACGCCGTTCGACCGGCTCGACGCGGCCGCGTCCGGGATCGACGGCACGGGCCTTGGGCTGGCGCTTTCCCGCCGCCTGGTCGAGGCGATGGGCGGGAGGATCGGCGTCCGCAGCCGCCGCGGGATCGGGACGACCTTCTGGGTCGAGCTCGAGATCGCCCGGCCCGCCGTCGTCGACGCGGCGGACGCTGCGGCCGAGGGCCTGCTGGCGACGCGGCAATACCCCACGGAGCTGCGCGTGCTCTACGTCGAGGACGTGGTCGCGAACGTGCGCCTGGTCGAGGAGATCTTCGCCCGCCGTCCGAGCATCCGCCTGATCCCGGCGATGCAGGGCCAGCTCGGGATCGAGCTCGCGCGCGACCACCGTCCCCACCTGATCTTCCTCGACCTGCACCTGCAGGACATGACCGGCGCCGACGTCCTCGCCGCGCTGCGCCGCGACGCGGCGACCCGGTCGATACCGGTCGTCATCCTGACCGCCGACGCGACCCGCCGCGAGCTGGAGAAGCTGCAGCGGCTCGGGGCCCGGTCGTACGAGTCGAAGCCGATCGGCATGCGCCGCCTGCTCGAGATCGTCGACGAGCATGCCTCTGAGGGCGAACGCGTCCCCGGCTAATACCTCAATCTCGAGTTGAGGTTGAGCTTTGACGTTGCCCCATCCTGTAGGGACCACGCGCCGCAGCGCGAAACGCACGGGGACTACGAGGAGGAACGGATGAGCACAGCTGGCCCTCCCGGCATGGCGTCTGGCGCGCACTGCAGGTCGCGCGGCTCGAGAGCCGCACTGCACACTCGCTGGAGCGGTCGGGATCGAAGGGAATCCACGAGATCTTCGCCGCTGTCACGGATGCGATCTCGCAGGCGGGCACGGGCTCGTCCTCGACGACGCCGTAGGCCGGAGGGCGGTCAGGCGCGCTTGGCGTGGCTGCCGATGGCATCGGCCACCGTCGCGTGGCAGTCGGGGCTGAACGCGGCCGCAAGCCGGCGGGCGGCGTCGAACACGTCCTGCTCGGCGGTCTCGGCGCCGTAGATCTCGAACGCGGCGACGATGCCCCCGTGCAGTCTCACCATGTCGTGCTCGACCGCGCCGCGGACGATCCGGCGCGCCAGGGCGCCAGGGGAGAACTCGAACTCGATCAGGCGACGGGGTACGGGCATCTCCCCATGGATCGGCGTCGGGCCGTCCGCGGCCCATCCCGCCCGCCGTGAGCCGCCCTCCTCGAAAACGGCCAGCCCGGCATCCCCCGGATGGTGCGCCGATGGGCGTTTTCCCCCATTGCTTGCGGCCGGCCGGCTGCTCTACGTTTGGCGTACCGTCTCAGGCCGACCCTCAGCGGCCGGGGCGGAATCGGAGATCGAGGGCCGCCGGAGGCTGACCACTACCCCCCACCCCCCGGCGGCCTTCCTCGTTCCGGGGTGATTCCCGGCCGGCATACCCGTCGACCAACGCGGTAGTTGTGGGGCCGCGGCGGCGGGGTTAGCGTCCCGGTCGGGCGTCGTCGGGCTCTTCCTCTCCTGATGCTGGCTGCTGCCTCGCCGACGCGCCTTTGGGAAAGGATGGGAGGCCGTCTCGAGTCCACCCACACGCGGGCGCCGGCGGCCTCCCAGCCGCCCCCGCCAGTCAGGGGCCGGTGGCCGCGTCGGCGATGTCGCGCGCCGCCTTCGCGACGGCGTCCGGGCCGCCCTCGGTCTCGAGCTCGCCGGCGCCCATGATGCGCACCCCGGTCGGGGTGCGGCCGCGGTCGTCGGCCAGGTTCTGGTAGGCGGCGGCCGCCAGGGAGGCTGCCAGCCGGCGATCCTCCGACACGGCGACCGCGACCCACCGCCGGCCTCCCGAATATCGCACCTGGACGTAGAAGTCCTCGGTCACACGCCGCCCGTCCTTCACGAGCCGTCCGTGGCCCGCACGCCCAGCGTAGACCCGCGCGTGGGCATGGGCAACCCGCGAATCCAGGCGTAGGGTTCGGGTATGGCGAAGCAGAGACGCCGCCGCCGGCGGGCGTTGGCGATCGGCGCGGCCCTCCTGGTCATCGAGGCCGTCGGCTGCGGCGCAAGACCGGGCGGATGGCCGGCACGGTCGTCGTCCGCTGCCGCGCCGGCCACCTCTTCACGACCATCTGGATTCCCGGCGCGTCGCTCAAGTCGGTGCGGCTCGGGTGGTGGCGGTTCCAGCGCTGCCCTGTCGGCCGCCACTGGACGCTGGTGACGCCCGTGCGCGAGTCCGAGCTCGGCGAATCCGACCTTGCCGCCGCCCACCAGGTTCACGACGCGCGCGTCCCCTGATCCGGGCGCTGCGGTCGCAGCGTGCGGGCCGGCGCTACGGCGTCGGGGATATCCCGCTGGCCTGCCTGCCCGCAAGCTCGGCCCGGTTGCGGATGCCGAGCTTTCGGAAGATGCGCGAGAGGTGGGCCTCGACGGTCTTCTCGCTGATCCAGAGCGCCGCGGCGATCTCCTTGTTCATCTTGCCCTCGGCGACGAGGCTCGCCACCTCCAGCTCGGCCGGGGTCAGCTCGTCGCGGCGGGAGGCCTCCTTGCGTAAGACCTTGCCGCTGCGGGCGAGCGCCGAGGTCGCCTGCTCCTCCCAGGGGGCCGCGCCGAGCCGCTCGAACTCCTGGCGAGCGGCGTCCAGCATGCGTCGCGACTCGACCCGCGCGCCGGCGCGGCGGAGCGCATCGCCCCAGGCGAGGGCCGTGCGGCCCTTCGCGAACCGGTCGCCGGTCTCGGCGTGCAGTTCCCACGCCCGCTGGAACCGGGCGGCGCCGTCGCCGCTCACGAGTGCCTCGGCCCGCTCGGCCAGGGCGAGCGCGGAGTCGCGTCCGGAGCGGGTGGCGGCCTCGTGCAGGGCGGTCGCCTCGGCCGTGGCCTCCTCGGCCCGGCCGCAGCGCATCAGGGCCTCCACCAGGTCGGCGCCGACGATCGGATGGGTGGTCGCGTCGGCGATCTCGCACTCGCGCTTGATCGCGAGCGCCGCGCCGAGGGCGCCGGCCGCCGTTTCGGCGTCACCGGACGCGAGTGCGTGCAGGCCGCGGCAGGCGCGCACGCACATGCGTTGGTAGGGCAGCTCGAGCCGCTCGGAGAGCGACTCCTGGTGGGCGAGCATCTCCTCGTCCAGCCGGCCCTGGGCGGCGCCCAGCCAGGTGAGGATGCTGAGCCCCCAGCACTCGTCGTTCGCACGGCCGAGCTGGCGGGCCAGCCGCACGGCCCGCTGGCAGTCGGCCTGCGCGCCCTCCCACGCGCCGGTGATGCGGCGCAGCCAGGCCCGGCTGATGAGCGGATAGGTGAGCGCGCCCGGCGCCGCCTGCTCGCACTCGTCGATGACGTCGTCGAGCGCCGTCCCCGCCCGGTCGATCCGTTCGGCGAACGCGAGCGTCATGCACAGGTACGCGCGCAGCTGCGGGTCGGAGACGACCTCGGGAGTGCGGGCCGCCTGATCGGCGGCCGCCTCGATGTCGTGCTCGGCCGAGACGGCGTCGCCGAGGAAGACGAGCGAGGCCGCCCGGGCGATCCGGGCCGACAGCCCGAGCGCGTCGCCGGGCGGGGCCAGGTCGAGCGCGCGGGTCGCCGCCGAGAGCGCCTGCTGGGGGCGCCCGGCCCGGATCGAGGGGTCGACGGACTCGATGAAGAGCGCCGCGGCCGCGACGGGGTCGGCATCCTCCAGCCGGTGGGCCGTGCGCAGGAGGCGGGCGCCGGCGGTCAGCGTCGAGCCCGTGCGGGCGTCGATCCGGCCCCGCAGCAGCTCGACGCGGGCCACCTCGGCCGGCGTGCGGACGTCGCCCTCGACCTCGTCGAGGATCGCGTAGGCCGCGTCGGCCCGGCCGCTCACGTGGGCCGCCTCGGCCGCGAGCAGCAACCGCCGCCGCCGCTCGGCCGGGTCGGCGCT
>Ga0105240_10013571_pt1 | contig 11181 bp, 10 predicted proteins | sample KBSC54metaG_FD_80426 | JGI IMG/M metagenome (GOLD analysis project Ga0105240, IMG submission 80426) | Corn rhizosphere microbial communities from Kellogg Biological Station, Michigan, USA - KBS C5-4 metaG | ecosystem: Host-associated > Plants > Roots > Rhizosphere > Soil | place: Michigan, USA...
GATCTGCGGTTCTCTTCGTTTCTCGAATGAGGAACTGCTGCAGATTGAGGCATTGGTTGCCAATCACATGCGCTTTAAGGACGTGCGCCAAATGCGGACGGCAACCCTGAAACGCTTCGTGAGGTTACCCAGATTTGACCAACACCTGGAGCTGCACCGGCTGGATTGCTTGTCGAGTCATCGCCATTTGGACAACTATGAATTCGTGCAGCGGTTCCTGGCCGAGACCCCGCCGGAGCAGGTGCGGCCTCCCAGATTGGTCACGGGGTATGACCTCAAAGAGATGGGTGTTCGGCCGGGACCACGCTTCAAGGATATTCTGAACGCGGTGGAGGAAGCCCAGCTGGATGGGCAGCTGCGCGATCGTGAGAGCGCGCTGAAATTCGCGCGGGTCCTAAGCGAAAGGTAACCCGCGAGAGGTACCCAGAGAGAGGTAGCCGCGCCGGCTAGATACGTAGGGCTCATGTTGGACGCTCCAATTGCCGATGGGGTGCGCAAGAAGCGGAATTTTTGGGGAACGGACTCGCGAACGCTCTCGCTCATGTTCTAAATAAGCGCCATGATGACACTTACTTATGGGACACACGGCGAGCAGTTTAGTGGCTGGTTAAATTCCTTAGTGAGGCATGCTAAAGTTTGTTGCTAGGTCGGCTATATTTCCGTGATACTTTTTGGCTTGGTTTGGCATCCAATTGACTGTGCAAAGATTTAACTGACCCAAAGGGGGTCTAATGACTGACAAACCAATCCCGATTCCGAACGAGTTACCCATTCTGCCTGTTCGCGAAATCGTACTTTTTCCTGGCGGAGTTCAACCTTTGACGGTAGGGCGAGAAGGCTCGCTGGCCCTGCTCAACTCTCTCCATGGAGATGAAAAGTTGTTGGGAATCGTAGCCCAACATGATCCTCGCGTAGAGGAACCGACGGCGGCTGACCTTCATACCGTTGGAACGGCAGCAAAAATTCATAAGCTCGTAAAAATGCCCAACGGAAACGTCGTGGTATTCCTGGAGGGATTACAGCGAATCCGCGTCGTCGAACTCCTGAGCTTCCGGCCATTTTTGATGGCGAAGGTGGAGATCCAACCCGACATTATCGGCGCGCACGACGCCGAGTTAATGGCCCTGGAACGCAACGCGCGGGAGCTTTTCCGCGACGTGGTGGCCAGGTCACCGCAACTATCCGATGATTTGCAGACTGCCGCCCTGAATATTGACGATCCGGTCCGGTTAGCCGACTTTATCGCGGCAAACCTGCCATCGCTTCCGACGCTGCTTCGGCAAGAACTGCTGGAAACTTCGGACGTGCGGCGCAGGCTGGAAACTCTCATCCGTGAGCTGTCCAAGGAACTGGAAGTTCTGGAACTGCGCAACAAGATTCAGGAGCAGGTGCAGGAACAAGTGAGCCAGAGCCAGAGGGAATACCTGCTGCGCGAACAGCTCAAGGCCATTCACAAGGAATTGGGCGAGTCCGATGACGGCCAAGCGGAGATTGATGAGCTTCGCGAGAAGCTCGAAAAGTGCGGCATGTCCGCGGAAGCCCTCAAGGAGTGCGAACGTGAATTGAAGCGGCTGGCGAAGATGACTCCGGCCTCCGCCGAGTACATGGTCGCGCGAACTTACCTGGAATGGATGATTTCTCTGCCCTGGACCAAGTCTTCGGGAGCGGAAGAGATTGACATTGTCAAAGGACAAGCCATTCTCGACGAAGACCACTACGACTTGGAAAAGGTGAAGGAACGCATCCTCGACTACCTGGCCGTCAAGAAACTGATGCCGGGAATGAAGGGACCGATCCTGTGCTTCCTGGGACCTCCGGGCGTGGGTAAAACCTCACTGGGGAAATCGATTGCGCGGGCGCTGGGTCGCAAGTTCGTACGCATCTCGATGGGCGGCATGCACGATGAAGCTGAAATCCGCGGACATCGCCGCACTTACATCGGTGCTTTGCCGGGCCAAATCATCCAGGGAATCCGCCGGGCCGAAACCAACGATCCGGTATTCATGCTGGATGAGGTGGACAAGCTGGGACGTGATTTCCGGGGCGATCCGTCAGCGGCGCTGATGGAAGTGCTCGATCCGGAGCAGAATGCATCGTTCCGCGATCATTATCTGGACGTGCCGTTCGACCTGTCCAAGGTGCTATTCATCGCCACCGCGAACGTGATCGATTCGGTTCCCGAACCGCTGCGAGATCGTATGGAAATCATCGAGCTCGCGGGCTACACGGAAATCGAAAAGATACACATCGCCAACAAATACCTGATTCCCAAGCAGGCGGCTGAACACGGACTCAAGATAGGCGAGCATATCGAGTTCACCGACGACGGGCTCCGCGAGATTATTCACAGCTACACGCGGGAAGCCGGAGTGCGGAACCTCGAACGCGAAGTGGCTACCTTGATTCGCAAACAGGCGCGGCGCATCGCGGAAAACAAGACCGAGAAGCTGTTGGTCACGCCCGCGGTGGTTCACGAAGCGCTGGGCGTGCCGAAATACCGGGCCGAACGGGAAGTGGAAGAACGAGTCAAGAAACCCGGCGTATCGGTGGGCTTGGTCTGGACACCCGCAGGCGGAGACATTGTCTTCATCGAAGCCAGCCGCATGCGAGGTGGAAAGCAGTTCACCATGACCGGTCATCTGGGCGAAGTCATGCAGGAATCGATGACCGCGGCGCTGACCTGGGTCAGAGCCAATGCCGAACGCTACGGGATCGACCCGGATTTCTTCCGGAAGCAGGACATCCACATACACGTGCCCTCGGGCGCAGTGCCAAAGGATGGACCTTCCGCCGGAGTCGCCATGGTAACCGCGCTGGTCAGCTTGCTCTCGGGCCGGCCGATCCGTCCGCGCGTGGCCATGACCGGAGAATTGTCTCTCACCGGAGTGGTACTGCCGGTTGGAGGCATCAAGGAAAAAGTCCTGGGAGCCAAACGAGCCGGAATCCGTGAGGTGATTTTGCCGGCGGAAAACGAGCCGAACGTGACCGAAGACCTGCAACCGCACGTGCTGGACGGAGTGGAAATCCACTATGTCAGCACGGTGGACCAGGCGCTGGAGTTCGCGCTCTCCAAGCCGGTGACCACAACCATTGGCCTCAAGACCGAGCAGATACCTCCGGTAGCGCCGGCGCCCAAGGGGCCACCGCCGGTACACTGATCCTAAAACTGGAATCAAAAATAAAATGCCCGAGCCGCAGTCAGGTCCGGGCATTTTTGTGTTCAGATGTATGTTTAAGATGTATGTTGGCGTCGAGTATTTGGATAGTCTTCGGCGCACCGGCGAAAAATTTCCATGGCGCGAGCACGCAAACTATTTCCGAGCTACGGTAGTGCGCTGGCCCACCACGTTCTGGCCCTTTTGGAACGTGAGCGCATGGTTGCCAAGTTCGTTTCCGCTTACGTGGAGCGGTACGATCGCAAGGGCATACTGGGCGGGATTCCGCGCAATCGCGAACTGGCGGAAACGATTGGAAGAGAAATCGTCCTGGCGACGATCGTGGAAGTACGGGAGGTATTGCCGCGATTTTTTGGCAAGAAACGAGCGGATTCGCTCAAGCCCGAGGAGAGGGAAACGGTCGAAGCGTTTCTGGGTGAAATGGTGGCTGCACTGGGCCGCGCCTGGAACTGGAGCGAGGAGGACGAGCGCGAATTTCAACGCGACTTGAAACTGTATACGGATTTTGCCGCCAAGGGCGCGATCAAGCAGAAGCGCCATGCCAGCCGCCAGCAGGAAGAGCCTCCCTTTGTGGCTCGGGTTGCCCTGTTGCTCGATGCGTCGGTGCTGGAGAAATCGCGCCGCGCATCCGCCAAGTTCTATCTGGAGGTTGGGAGCTTCGCGCAAAACGCCCTGCGGCAAACCCTGAATCCCGAGGACAACTAGCGGATTTAGTAGCACTGGCTTGGATTCCGGTGTACTTCAAGGTGTCGGTGCAGGGAAATTGAACGCACCAAGTGGACAGGTATTTAGCCGATTTCGATTTATAATCCCGCATGGCTTTGCGACTAAAGCGACGATTAGGATGTTTCGGCGGCCTGGTGTTTGCCTTCGTGATTATCCTTCTGGTGACCGCTCTTCTGGCCCCCTGGGCCTATCACATCGGGGGACGGTGGACTCCGGGGATGTGGCAAGGCGTCGGAATGCTGCGAACCGAATCCGGTGACGCGTACCCGTTGTATATTTATTTTTTTCCGAATTTCAGAAGCATGTCGCGCCTGCGGCTAAACGGGCAGCGTCCCACCAGCGGATTACGCGGTATGGCTTGGCTGTGTTCGGCGCAAGGGGTAACGCAGCGACTGGACCTTTCGGGCGACATTTATGGCACTTACCTGAACACCGAAGGTAATCAGATCGGGTTCCGGCTCCTGGATGCCAGACACGCCTTTCAAATCAATCCGCAGCGGCGGCGCTACTTCGATCTACATGGCCGTTGGCACGGTCCCGAGATTGTGATGGAGGATAGCGGTGGCTGGGAGCGAGGTTTTCATCCAGATCCGCACAATCCGAAAGAGCAAGCGAAGGTGACTTTCACCTATGGCAGTTACGGGGACTTTAAAAAAATGTGCGGTGCCGCCGCAATTCCGGAGAAAGCGCGAATCGCGCCGCCCCGTGACTGATGCGATTCAGCTGACTCGACAAGAATATCCACGGAGCGAAACGATCAACCCGGTTAAATCGTTGCCATGCGGCTGAGCAATTTAGCGCATCGTACTTCACTTTCCACCGCTACATTTCATTGACGAACAATTCGCCGCGGCAAACCGCGGCTTTGTTCACCAACCTTTGGTGACCCACGCGCTTTCCACCTTTTCCGACAATCGGGTTTGTAAAATCAAAATTGTCGTTGAATTCAAACTTTTCGTCGCGCATTTCAAAAATTCCAATATCGGCTTCGGCGCCGGGGCGCAGTGTGCCCAGCTGTACTCCAAAATCGAAGGCCTGCGTCGGTGCAAAAGTGACCCGCTCAATTGCCTGCTCCAGATTCAAGCCCAGGGCCATCATTTTAGAGACCACGTTGGGCAGGTCGCCCGTGGTGTGGGTTGCCGCAGCTACGGTGAGGTCGGAGCTGATCGTGTCCGGCAGGAAATCCTGTTGCAGAGCCGCTGCCGCCACGTCGAAGCTGACGGCGTTGCGATCCGCGCCCACGTCGAAAAGAATTCCGCGCTGCCGGGCTTCGCGCACTCCGGGAAATATCTTGCCGTTGGCGTCCAGGATGCCGTTTTGAAAACCATGGAAACAATGCGTGAAGACGTCGCCTTTGCGCATGATCTTCATCAGGTCCGCGGAGAGGTTGGCCGTATTCATGGCGTGTACCATCAAGGGCAGGTGCGCGGCCTCCGCCGCCTCCACCGCCTTTTTCATTAGCTCGGGTTCAAAATCCAACGGGTGGCTGGAAACCTGTCTGTCCAGGTGGATCTTGATTCCAATAACGTGCGGCCGATTATCCATCGCCGCTTTAGCGACCGATTGAGGAAGCACAAAATCCGGAATGTACATGTCGCGATAGTAGTTGGGGCATTCGTGAATGGTCATGGTCCCCAGCGCGCCGATATCCACCAAAGCGTGGATGCGTGTGTTTGAGTTCTTAACGACGTGCTTGATAAATGCGCCGACCATGATGAATCCAGTGGAGCCTGCATCCACCACCGTAGTTACTCCTCTGCCCAGGCAATAGTGATCCGCGTTCATGCCGCTGCCCACGCCATCAAAGCAATGCACGTGGAGATCGATAAAGCCCGGCGTAACGATTTTGTCCTTGGCGGAATAAACGGTCATAGCGCGGCTCTCGGGAATGTCTGGGGACATTTCGAGAATCTTTCCGCCCTTTACGGCGATGTCCAGAGGAGCGCGTAAATGCTGACCAGGGTCCATGACCGTGCCGCCTTTGATCAGTAAATCGAAAGATGGCTCCGGGGGTTGCGCCGAGCTCTGATTGGAACCGGCCTGCAACCCGGCCGCAGGCAACAGCGTTTCTGAGGCCAGCAAGGCCGAGCCGCCAGCGAGCAAGTTTTTAGAAAATTGTCGACGCGTCAACATCATTCCCACCCTTCTTTGCGTTCAGGGGCCAAAGCGCCGCGATGCTACCACCCCTCGGATTGCTGTCAAGTCGAATAAGGATTCATCCCGTACTGCGGAGAGATCGTCTTGGAATGCGTTCGAAGGTCCGAGAATAGCAACGGAAACATTAGGTGCGCATGTGGAACCGGGTGTATAAGGTGCCTATTCCGTGCGATTAGCTTGGCAATTCCGTCTTGGATTCCTTGTCACGTGGAGGTGAGCTGTGAAGAAACTTGGGATTTTTCTTTTTGTACTGGCACTCGGGTTGAACTGTTTAAGAGCGCGAGCCCAGGCGCCGGCCGCAAGCGTGGTTCCGAAGCTGGACCCAGCGATGGATGGATCGTTCTCCAACGTCGTGCAAAAACTGGACCCGGCCTTGGATGGAATCCTTTCCAGCGATGCGAAGCTGGAGATGCTGAAGGGAGACTATTTCGGTTTCATTGAGGGACCGGCGTGGACCAAGGAAAGTGGCGGCGGGTACCTGGTGTTCAGCGATATCGCCGCCAACCGGATCTATAAATGGGACCCGAAAACTGGATTGTCGGTATTCCTGGAGGGCTCGGGCTACAGCGGTACCGCTTCGCCGATTTACGATCACGTCAACGTGAATTGCACCGGGCGCCTGTGCGTTGCGCTGATCGGGTCGAATGGCCTGGCGCGCGACCGTGAGGGCCGATTGATCGTGTGCACGCATGGCGATCGCACGCTGTACCGGTTGGAAAAAGATGGCACGCGCACCGTTCTGGTCGATCACTATGAGGGCAAGCGCATCAGCGGTCCGAACGATCTCGCGGTCAAGTCCGATGGCTCCATCTACTTTTCCGATCGCGGCAGCGGATTCATCTCCGGAAACGTGTATCCCGGCGTGACCAACCCGGCCCGCGACCTGGATTACAACGGCGTGTTTCGGTGGAAAGACGGCAAGGTTGACCTGATGCTCAAGGATGAAGGCACCAACGGTGTGGGGTTTTCCCCGGACGAGAAATACTTTTACGTCATCACCAGCGGCAAGATTAATCGTTATGAGGTTCGGCCGGACGGCACGGTGGGCAATCCTCAACTCTTTCTCGATACCACGGTGGATAAAACTCCCGGCGGGCCAGATGGGATGAAAGTTGACCGCAAGGGGAATGTATTTACTTCAGGGCCTGGCGGCGTGTGGATCGTTTCCCCGGAAGGCAAGGTTCTGGGAAAAATTCGCGCCCCCGTGGTGCCGGCGAACCTCTCGTTTGGCGATGACGATGGCAAGGGCTTGTATCTTACGGGGCGCGGCACGCTGTACCACATTCGACTGGCTGCTGCTGCGTTCTAGAAATTTAATCACGATGTCAGAAGGCAGGAAGCCTCCAGCTGTGCGCGGAGGCTTTTTGTTTTGTAGGCCGGAAAAACATTCCCGGTATTACCGCGGCGCTATCCCCAATTCCTTGCGCAGCAGCGCCGCGCCTCCGGTAATTGCGCGGAGCTTGCCATACGCCACATTGCGAGGCATTGGCGCCATGCCGCAGTTAGTGCTAGCGAGCATGTGCTCCACGGGGACGTACTTGATCGCTTCGCGCAACAGCGCGGCTACTTCCTCGGGTGTCTCGACGGTGTTCGACGCCACGTCAATCACGCCAACTTGCACGTCCTTCCCCTTCAGCAGGCCCATGAGTGACATGGGCACGCGCGAGTGCATGCACTCCAGAGAAACCTGATTGATTTTGGACGCCGCCAAGTGCGGAAACGTTTGCTCATACTGTCGCCACTCGCCTCCGAGTGATTCTTTCCAGTCGATGTTGGCCTGGATGCCGTAGCCGTAGCAGATGTGCACGGCCGTTGTGCATGCAAGTCCTTGTGCCGCGCGCTCCAGTGCCGCGATGCCCCATTCGCGAACATCGTCGAGGTAGACGTTGAACGCCGGCTCATCAAACTGGATCGTATGGACGCCCTGGCGTTCGAGCTCCAGTGCTTCTTCATTCAGCGCTTCCGCAAGCGCGTGAGCCATCTTCACGCGGTCGCCATAATATTCATCGGCGATGGTGTCCGCGATGGTCATCGGCCCCGGCAGCGTGAATTTGAATTTGTGCGTTGTATGCTGGACGGCGAATCCGACACCGTCCTTATGGACCGAACGCATCCGTTTAATCGGTCCGGTCACAGTAGGGCAATCCGCTTTGTAACGATCGGCGCGGATGCCGATCACCTTGCGCTTTTCGAAGTCGATGCCGGATAGATTGGCCAGGAATCCGTGGACGAAGTGCTGACGCATCTGCTCGCCGTCGGTGACGATGTCAATCCCCGCGGTTTCCTGTTCCTTGATAGCTACCAGGACGGCGTCGAGTTGGCCCTCTTCCAACGCCCCGCCCTCCAGCGCCCACGGAGCCCACAAGACGTTCGGTTTCGCCAGCCAGGACGGCTTGGGTAAACTGCCAACGATGGTTGTTTCCAGCATGGAATCCTTTCTGACTTGCCTTGCGTCTTTTCGTGCCGAGGAACTGCTGCGACCCGGAATCGGCGACGCCGCCGCACAGGTCGCGCCGGATCATACCATTTCCCTCGCCTGCGGAATCAAAGTGGAAGAGTCACCGGGGAGCTTCGAACGATGCCGGAGGAGAGCAACCGACGATGCCTCAGCGGCGGCAAAGCCTGCGTTGCTCAAGAAGGGCAAGGCCCGACGATGTGATCCTGACAATGCAGCGGCCGTCCACTTGCTGGCTGGTCACCAGCCCGCGATCATTCGCGTCCTCCCAGACCGGGAGCCGGGGGCACGAGGTGCGCCAGGCTTCCATCACTTCTTGGTAGCTTCTGTCGCGTGTTCCGATCCACACAAGTAAATCAAGGATCAGGCCTTCTACAATTGCGTCGCTCATAAATTGTTTTCCCGGTTCCTTGCGGCCTAGATGATTCGTTCGACAATTACGGCAGTGCCATAAGCCAGGACCTCGGTCACGCCCTGCATTACTTCGGTGGCGTCGTAGCGCATCGCTACCACTGCGTTAGCTCCGTGCTCCGCGGCATGCTGCATCATGAGCTCGAAGGCATCCTCTCGCGTGTTTTCGCAAAGTTCGGTGAGCAGCGTGATGTTGCCGCCGATAATGGTTTGCAAGCCTGCGCCGATCGAGCCCAGCAAGCTGCGCGAGCGCACAATAATACCGCGCACGATTCCGAAGTTCCGAACAATGCGATAGCCCGGCAGTTCGGTGGAGGTGGTGACCATGACCGGTTCAACGCGGATGGGCATTTATTTTCTCCTGTAAGTGCTGCTATCTGACTATTGCCGATCTGATTCTATCCGGAACATCGCGGCGCGGCACGGCCTGCATTTTCTGCTATGCTCCGGCGTGCATCTGCCAGAAACGCGCCTATGCTTACGGTATTTTACTTGTTGATTGTGGAACAAGTTCTGCAAGGTTTATACAACTTGTGGGATGGATTACTCTGGCTGCGCATGGCGCAAAAAAGCATCGCAGGCCACTCCGGATTTTATGCGCCGCGTGTGGCGCTGATTTGTCCCATCAAGGGAATCGAACCGGGACTGGAACAGAATCTCGCCGCTCTCACCTCATTTGACTATCCGGAATATGAAATATTTTTCGCCGTGGCAAGCAATCAGGATCCCGCGCGAAAAATTCTCGATCGGCTCGCGGCGGGGAGCAAGCATCCTGTGCACACGGTCATTGCCGGGCGCCCGAACGGCTGCGGGGAAAAGGTAAATAACGTGCGCGCAGCGGTGGAGCAGTTGACTGGCCGTTTCGACGTGCTGGTATTTGCGGATTCCGACGGACGTCCGGGACGCGGTTGGCTGGCTCACCTGGTGGCGCCGTTAGGCGACGCGAGTCTGGGTGCGGTGACCACTTTCCGCTGGCTGTTTCGCCAGCAAGGCGGTTTCTGGAGTGCGATGGCCTCCGCTTGGAACGCCCCGGCGGTAACTTTCCTGGGCGAACACAAAAATAATTTTTGCTGGGGCGGTGGAACTGCAATCCGCATGGAACAGTTTGAAAAAGCGGACGTTCTATCGGGCTGGCAGGGATCCGTTAGCGATGATTTGTCGCTTACGCATGCGTTGCGACGGCAAGGGTTGCCAATCCATTTTGCGCCGGAGTGCCTGGTGCCCGCCATTTTCGATTGCGACGCCGGAGGTCTGCTGGAATTCACCAACCGGCAAATGATCATCACGCGCGTCTACGAACCCAGAGTTTGGAGAATTGGCGGCATCGCGCACGCGCTGTATTGCGCCTCTATTCTGCTGGGTTTGGGGCTATACCTGGGCCGATCGATCGAAGGATCTCCAGCAATTCAAATCCTGTTGCTGGCGCTGCTGCCCCCGGTGCTGAGTATGTCCCGGGGAATATTGCGTCTCACCGCGGTGATGGAATTGCTTCCGGACTGGAAGTCCAAATTGCTGGCCGATGGATGGGTCTGGACGTTCCTGGCGGCGCTGGCTCCTTTTTTGGCGCTGTGGAATTCCGTGGTAGCGCTGTTTGACCGAAAAATTCGTTGGCGCGGCATTCGGTACGAACTTCGCTCACCGGGCGAAACACGAATTCTCTGAGGGAGCCGATAAAACGGTCCCATATACGGTCCAATGAGCGACCAAGAAGCGATCCAGGATTGCACATTCCAAGGATGCTACGGGTGATTGCGCTAGGAATGAATTTCGTGATGGCGGTTCCCTCTGCGGCGCTGGAGTCCCTCCCTGCGCTAAATATTTCCGGTTCGGGCAGGCTGAGCATAAAACCACCGAGGACCCTTAGATTGGACCAAAGCGCCATTTTCATGCCCTGTTTCAGCCTGCAAGTAGCGAGGCGCTTGACAGTGAAAAAATTGCGCCGGTGGGGAATTCTTACCAGCGCCTCAATTAAAGGCTGTAGCTGTGGACATGCAACTCCTTCCGTTTGAGTGCGGCATATTTGTTTGTCAGATGGTTAACTGCTTGCACTAACCCGCGCGGTACCAATATGAAACTGGAGTCCGGAGGGATGAAGATCCAATAGACCGTTTGCTTGTTTCCGAGACGAAACGAGAAGCGCACACTCATCCGCAGAGGCTCTCCCTCCCCTAGTGCTTGGCTTTCGTCGCGTTCAATAAAGCAATCTCTCCCGAAGTGAGTGTCAAAATAAATAAATTATCATTCGGTCCCGCCCCC
>Ga0105240_10013572_pt1 | contig 11181 bp, 11 predicted proteins | sample KBSC54metaG_FD_80426 | JGI IMG/M metagenome (GOLD analysis project Ga0105240, IMG submission 80426) | Corn rhizosphere microbial communities from Kellogg Biological Station, Michigan, USA - KBS C5-4 metaG | ecosystem: Host-associated > Plants > Roots > Rhizosphere > Soil | place: Michigan, USA...
AAAAACCGTCATGTGCGCCCCGGATAGTATGGAAATGCCGATAGCGTCAACGTCTTCCTGCAGCGCGGTATTCACTACCATTTCGGGTGTTTGGCGCAGACCGGTATAAATTACCTCCATGCCGGCATCGCGAAGTGAAGTAGCAATAATGCGTGCACCACGGTCGTGCCCGTCGAGCCCGACTTTGGCAACCAGTACACGAATAGGACGATTAAAGGTTTTGCTCATAAATTAGTCAAAGCTAAAAAACTAATTTCGTTTCGCAAGGGTAAGGGAAATGCCTTGTGGTACTTTCAGAAAATAACGAAATAAAAAAATTATTAAGCGAAAACGTTACCCTGCCTTATATCGCCAATATCTCCACAATCTTCAAAAAGTCGGGGTTTATTTCGGCAATGTGCTTGGTGGCATGTTCAAACGGCGTGTAAACAATGTCGTTGTGTATTAAGCCAACCATTTCGCCGCGATGACCAGCCATTAGCGCCTCAACAGCTGCAACACCTACACGACTTGCAAGTACACGGTCCATACATGACGGCCTTCCGCCGCGCTGTATGTGGCCAAGTACCGATACGCGGGTATCGTAATTAGGGAATTTTTCTTTTATCTGGCGGCCTACTTCAAAAGCATCGCCCGCTTCGCCATTTTCGGCAAGCATAATTATTTTCGATGATTTGTCTTTACGGCCGCTTTCAAGCTTGTCAAATACAGCCTGTATATCGGTTTTGGTTTCGGGAATCAAAATTGTTTCGGCGCCGGCAGCTATACCGGTGCGCAGGGCTATCAGGCCCGAGTCGCGGCCCATTACCTCTACAATAAACAGCCTGTCGTGCGATTCTGCTGTATCACGTATCTTATCTACCGCATCAATTACGGTATTGATCGCGGTATCATAGCCAATGGTAAAATCGGTGCCGCAAAGGTCGTTATCAATGGTGCCTGGTAATCCTACAACGGGGATGTCAAATTCTTCACCAAAAACGCGTGCACCACGGAATGTACCATCGCCGCCAATAGCAACAAGGGCGTCAACGTTATGCTTTTTTAAATTTTCGTAAGCTATTTTGCGGCCTTCAGGGGTGCGGAACTGGTCGCTGCGGGCGGTTTTCAATATAGTGCCACCACGCTGTATAATATTCGAAACCGATTTACGGTCCATAGGGAATAAATCGCCTTTTATCATGCCATCGTAACCGCGGCGGATACCTGTTACTCCTAAACCATAATAAATTGATGAATGTACTACCGCCCTTATGGCAGCATTCATGCCCGGCGAATCGCCGCCGGAAGTAAAAAGCCCTATATTTTTAATTTGCGTCATTATGTGAGTGGCGCTGTCCGCTCCGTAAAAGTACCTGAAACAATGCTTTAATAACGTAAAAACGGTGTTAACCGGTACATTTTTAAAGTCGCCGCGAATTTACACTATTTTTTCGGGTAAGGGGAGGGTTTTTGTAAAATGAAGAGAGAAGAAATGTATATTATACCACCCTGGTGAGTCACTCAGTTCGAAAGGACTAAAAGCGATATAGCAATGTAAACAAAAAGCTGGCCGGCATTTTGGCCGACCAGCTTTTAATAACGTTCGGATAACCTTAAAAATTAGCCCTGACCTCTTCGGCTGTTTGGCTAACTTTGCCCAGGGCGTCCTGGGCCAAATGTTTCGCTTTTTCAAACCAATCGGGCGCATTATCTACGAGGTCCTCTATAATCGAGCGACCGTCCGCATTTTTTTTGGTGATGTAGTTAATGCCGTATCCTACGGCAGCGCCAACTATAATAAATTTTAATATGCTCATAATTTTGTGTTTTTATTAAAACGGTGTTTAGTTGATAATGTTTTGAGCCCCGGTTTTTAAAGCCGCACAAGGCGGTATTTGGACAAAGCCATTAGTGCAAGCTGCATTTTGACGCTAAAAAATCGCAGTGAAAATATTGCTTTAAACAAAACCAGCGTTAAATTAATTATTTATCCACCTAACTTTATCTCTTCAGTTTTGTATATAGTTTTGTAGATTACCATTTTTTAATGTAGATACTCCCTATGAAGAGATTTTTGCCCGTTTTGTTACTGTTGCTGGTGGCATGTAAACAAAAAGACTACAATGCCGATTTGCTTGTTAAAAATGCAGTTGTTTACACAGTAGATGACAAATTTAGCACCGCTGACGCTTTTGTTGTAACGGCAGGCAAAATAGTGGCCGTCGGCAGGGCCGATAGCCTGCAGGAAAAATATAATGCCCACCAGGTAGTTGATGTTGGTGGCAAGGCTGTTTATCCCGGTTTTATTGATGCACATGCGCATTTTTATGAATATGGCCTTGGCTTGCAGGAAGCTGCACTTGAAGCTACAAAAAGCTGGCAGGAAGTAGTTGATTCGGTGCAGTCATTTGCTGCCAAAAACCCCGAAGGCTGGATAGTTGGCCGCGGCTGGGATCAAAACAAATGGAAAGTAAAGGAATTCCCCAATAAAGCTAAGCTCGACTCGCTGTTTCCCGCCCGACCGGTAATATTGAGCCGGATAGACGGGCACGCTATTATGGTTAACCAGGCGGCTTTAAATTTAGCCGGTGTTAAACCGGGACAAACGATAATTGGCGGTAAAATTGAAACCATAAACGGCAAGCTTACGGGCCTGATGATTGATAATGCCGAAGGAATAATTACCCGTAAAATACCACCCCCAACCGAACAGGTTACCCAAAAGGCTTTTATGGAAGCGCAGCAAAACTGCTTTGCAGTTGGTTTAACAACTGTCGACGATTGTGGCCTTCCTTATACGATGGTAAATACAATTGCCCAATTGCAGCACAAAGGCGCCCTAAAAATGCGCATGTACGTAATGCTGAGCGACAATGCCGACAACTACGATTACCTGTTTAAGCGCGGCGCTTACAAAACGCCATCGCTCAATGTGCGGGCATTTAAAGTGTATGCTGATGGTGCGCTTGGCTCGCGCGGGGCATGCCTGCTTAAGCCATATGCCGACCAGAAAAACTGGAGCGGATTTTTATTGAGCCAGCAAAAGCACTATGAGGACGTAGCTCAAAAAATAGCGGCACACGGTTTCCAGATGTGTACCCATGCTATTGGCGATTCGGCGAACCGGGTGATATTAAAAGTTTATGCAAGCGTTTTAAAAGGTAAAAACGATAAACGCTGGCGCATCGAACACTCGCAGATAGTGGCGCCTGAGGATGTTAAACTTTTCGGCGAATACAGCGTAATTCCGTCAGTTCAGCCAACTCATGCAACATCTGATATGTATTGGGCCGGCACCCGGCTTGGCAAACAGCGCCTCAAAAGCGGCTATGCCTACAAGCAATTGCTCGACCAAAATGGCTGGATGCCGCTGGGGACCGACTTCCCGGTTGAAAACATAAACCCGATGTACACGTTTTATGCAGCAGTTGAGCGTAAGGATTTAAAAGGGTTTCCTGAAGGTGGGTTTCAAATGGAAAATGCCATCAGCCGTAAAGAAGCATTGCAGGGCATGACCATTTGGGCAGCTAAAGCAAATTTTGAAGAAAAGGAAAAAGGCAGCATTGAACCCGGCAAGTTTGCTGATTTTGTGATACTCGACGATGATATTATGAAGGCTAAAGGCCCGGCATTACCCCAAATTAAAGTATTAAAAACATTTATAAACGGAGAGCAGGTTTATGCTAAGAAATAGGTGGCGCTTATCCCCCATTATAGTTTTAACAGGATTCATATTATTCAATTCGGCTTGTGCACAAAATCCCCCATTTACAGGCCAGGCATATGTTAACGAAGAAAAACTGGTTGAAAAATCGACAGTGTTGTTAAACAACGCATCGTATTTAATCCCCCTGCAAAACCTGGAGCAATTAAAGGTCGCCAGTATCCATTTTTCGCATGTGTATGCAAGGAATTTCGATAGTCTGCTAAACAAATATACAAGGGTTACCTCGTACAACGGCAGCGACTATACCGGCATGAAAAGCCTGGATGATTTATCATCCGACCTTAAGTTTTACAACACACTTGTTGTGCAGGTAAATGATGCCGATTTAAACAATCCGCTGCTGCTTAATTTTATCAGTACCAATCAAAAAGTAAAAAATGTAATCGTAGCTCTGTTCGGCACCAGTGTCGGGCTGGCCAAGCTAACAAACACTGCTGTGCCCGTTATATGGTGCCAGCGTGTAAACCCAGTATCTGCATTCTACAGCGCCCAGGCCATTTTTGGCGGTGTGGCTATAACACAAAAACTTACCCGCTATGTGTCCCCGGTTTATAATACGGGCATGGGTTTTATAACCAACAAAACACGCCTGCAATATACAGTACCCGAAGACGCAGGCATAAGCACGGCAAGCCTTACCGGGATTGATAACATAGCCATGGAAGCCATGCAGGAACAGGCCACGCCCGGCTGTGTGGTACTGGTGGCGCGCGATGGTAAAGTGATATTCAATAAGGCTTATGGCTATCATACGTATAGCAAAACCATGCCTGATAAACTAACTGATATTTTTGACGTTGCGTCCATGACCAAAATATCGGCCACCACAATGGAAGCCATGCAGCTTACCGATCAGGGGAAATTAAACGTCGACTCCACCCTCGGCTACTACCTGCCCCAGGCACGCAAAACCAACAAGAATGATTTAACCGTTCGCGAAGTGCTGGAACACCAGGCCGGGCTGATACCCGATATACCAACTTTTGATAAGGTAAAACCAACAGACCACACCTCCGATTCATCAGCGTTTTATCCAACCAAAGTAAATGAAAACTATTTTTTGCGGAAGGATTATTTTAAAGATGTGATGTGGCCCGATATGCTGAACTCGCCCGTAAAAACGAGGGGACAGTATGTATATAGCGATTTAAGCATGTGCATTATGCAGCAGGTTGAAGAAACTGTTACGGCAACGCCGCTTAATGTATATGTTCAAAAACAATTTTACGATCCGTTAGGGATGCAAACTGCCGGTTTCTTGCCGCTCTACCGCTTCCCTGCTGACCAGATCATTCCTACAGAAGACGACAAAAAAGACAGGCACGCCCTGCTTGATGGTTATGTACACGACCCAACTGCTGCTTTAATGGGCGGTGTTGCAGGCCACGCCGGCTTGTTTGCCAGCGCTAACGACCTTGCCATATTATACCAAATGATGCTAAACCGCGGTACCTATGGCGGCGTTGAATACATCAAACCTGCCACCGTAGAGAAGTTTACCGCGAAGCAGTCAAATGTAAGCCGCAGGGGATTAGGTTTCGACCGCTGGGACCCAGTGCCCGATCACCATTACCCCTCAAAACTGGCATCAACCGAAGCGTACGGTCATACCGGTTTTACCGGCACCTGTGTTTGGGTCGACCCGAAATATAACCTGGTGTATATATTTTTATCAAACCGGGTACACCCTAATGTTAGCAGTAAGTTATCAAGCCTGAACATCCGCCCGCGCATACAGGATGTAATTTATGAGGCTATTCAGAAGGGGATGTGAGCCCCCCAGCCCCCTGAAGGGGGAGCAAAAATGATTTGTTGTTTGAATCGTTAATCGGTCGTTCGGGATTTATTATCAACGACGATATGAGCCAGGTAATCCTCTCATCATGGTTCTAGGAAATAAATCCCTAACTTTAGGTAATGAATTACTTTACCATTCCACCTCCAATAACTCTAAAACCTTACGTAAGGTGCTTTTGGGTGTTGGAGCATGAGTTTGGCCCGGATGAAAATTCATATGTGTACCGTTCAGTAGCCGATGGTTGTGTGGAGATGGTGTTTCATTACCAATCAGCTTTTGACGAATTGGTGGCTGACGGCACGGCGCATAACTGGCAATCGGGCATTCATTTTCAATCGAGCCAGTACAGGCGGTTCGAAACCAAACAAAGCTTTGGGATTTTTGGCGCCTATATTTATCCTTTTGCTGTTCCTTATTTCTTCAACGTACCATCTGAAAGAACCAGCAATGAAATGTTATCGCTGGATACATTTTTAGGTAATGGCGGCACCGAACTGGAAGAAAGGATAATGACAGCAACCGACAATTATAAACGGGCTGAATTGCTGGCTGCTTTCCTGGAACACCGTTTATTAAGTGCCCGCATTAAAGATAACGCCATCGCAACTTCTATAAAACATGTCATCCACTCAGGTGAGCTAAATACGGTAGAGCAACTGGCTTATAAATTTAACCTCTCCACCCGGCAGTTCGACAGAAAGTTTAAGGAATATGCAGGCTTCAGCCCCAAGATGTATATGCGCCTGGTGCGATTGAGCAATGCTTTGAAACAACAAGCTAATAACAAGTCGTTAAGCCAGATCGCACATGAATGCGGGTATTACGACCAGTCACATTTTATCCACGATGTTAAGGCCTTCACCGGCTATCATCCTGGCTTTTACTTTTCCGGCAAAGCTGAGGGCACAGAATACTTATATGTTTAAGATGTCTTGTTTTTACAATTTATAACGGCCGGGGGCCTTTACTTTTGATAAAAAAGATAGACATGGAAAATGTAAATATCCCCGAGGGCTACCCTCAACTAATGCCCTACCTGGTAATTGAAAATGCAGCTGCATTTATGGCCTTTACCCAAAAAGTATTCGGCGCGACCGAAAAGTTTAAAACCATGCGCGACGAGCACACAATTATGCATGCCGAAATGGCAATTGGCAACAGTGTAATTATGCTGGCCGATGCGACAGCGCAATTTGCCGTTCAAAATGCCGGCATGTTTATTTATGTGGATGACTGCGATACCGTTTTTCAGAAAGCGCTTGATAACGGCGCCACAACCCTGATGCCCCCTGCCGATCAAAGCTATGGCCGCAGCGGCGGGGTTACCGATGCTTTTGGCAATACATGGTGGATAACAAGTGTAGCGGCATCGATATAACGTATAATTCCGTTTGCTTTTTATTATTATTTATGCCCATGACCCCAAAAATACCCTACAATTAGTGCTACAACTATAAGTGCCCAAAGAATATACTGCCGGGTTTGACGGGCATTTATGGTTTTTTTAAGTTCGCTTATTTCGGCCTGGTTAGCCAGTTTTTCGTTTTGCAGGCGCATATTTTGCTGCTGCAGTTTAGCCAGCGTGCCGCCCACTTCCATTGGTTTTTGCTGCTCCAACTGGTAACGCCGGGAGAAGCCGCCCTCTTTTAAGAACTTTTCGCCTTTGGGTTTCAGAATAAGCCTCTCGGGCAACTCATAGTCGCCATGTTTGCCTGATTCGGCTATAAGGTCCTCGCGGGCCAGTGCCTGCACCATGGCAAAAGCCGAGGCTTCATCGTTATCGAAAAGCTCGAGCAGTTGCCCGCGCGTCAGGCTGTCGGGAATGCCGAAGGCTTCCAGCACCGCGTCAAGCATTTCGCACTCATATTCATTCAGATCCGTCATCGCTGCAAATTTCGCCATAATTAAAGAACAAGGCAAGTGGGAAAATGTTATAGTATAAAGCATTTTGCAACCGCAGCGTACTGTAAGAGGAGCGCCACAGTGAAGTTGCAACGGGACATTAACGTAGGGGCGTATTGCATACGCCCTGGAAAGGCAGGGTGAGCGCCTGACCAATTGCAGGTGGGCGAGGGCGTATGCGATACGCCCCTACGGCAAATGACGAATGTAATCCCGTTCTGCGGCTTAACTTAAATGTTCCGGAGATGTTGCTTTAAATAAAAACAAATAAACACTATCGTTATGCTAACCGATAAATTATTTGCCCTCGCCTTTGCCGATGAGCTGGAAACCGAAGCTCCTTCAACCCGTAAATGTTTGGAACGGTTCCGGATGGAACTAACCGATTACAAACCCCACGAACGCTCTATGCCCATGGGCTACCTCGCCCTGCTGGTTGCGGAAATACCGATGTGGATTAACGTGATGTTAAAGGATGGCGAAATTGATTTTGCCACTTTCAGCCATTACCAGCCAAAATCGACCGATGACCTGGTGGCTCATTTTGAAAAGAATGTGGCTGATGCCAAAGTCACCCTGCAACAGGTGCAGGACGGCGACCTGGGCAAGCCGTTCTATTTTAAAAGGGATGGGCAGCTGTTAATGGAAACTACCATACGCGAAAGCCTGCTGTCTACCATTAATCACCTGGTGCACCACCGCGGGCAGTTAACGGTTTACATGCGGATGAATGACATCGATGTGCCGGCAATTTACGGTCCTTCGGCAGATGACAGGAGCTTTGGGCAGTTGCAGAAATAAAGCGAATTTAACCAGCGTCACTACGAGGAACGAAGCAACCTCTGCGCATGCTTTTCATGGAGTAAAAAAATATGGGAACCTGTAAGCCGGCTGACAGGTTCCCACATACATTGGGTTCGTGATAGTCTTTCGTAGAGGTTGCTTTCCCGAATAAGTCGGGACAGGCTGTTCCTCGCAATGACGTGACGTTGAGCTTACTGCTACTCCCCACTGCCACTACTTCCCCTTTCCTGCCATCAACTATGAACTACCTCACTTCTTCTTAATGGTATTCTTCACCGGCCTTGCTGCTTTTACGGTATCAAAAGCGTCATCAGCTTCGGCTTTGGTTTTTACAGGGGCGGGCTTGTCGGCAAGTTCGGCTAATATGGTGCGGCCGCCTTTTACCACCTGGCCAAGCTCAACCTTAATTTCGGTACCAAGAGGTAAAAACACATCTACCCGGCTGCCGAATTTGATAAAGCCAAACTGTTCGCCCTGGTCTACCACGTCGCCTTCTTTTACATACCATACAATGCGGCGGGCAAGCGCGCCGGCAATCTGACGAAACAATACAACTACACCGTCCTCATTTTCAATGGCAATAGTGGTACGCTCGTTTTCGGTAGACGATTTTGGGTGCCAGGCCACCAGGTATTTACCTTTATGGTACCTGAAATATTTTATAACGCCGGCTATAGGGTTACGGTTAATGTGCACATTTATAGGCGACATAAAAACAGACAGCTGTATGCGTTTATCTTTCAAAAACTCAGTTTCTTCGGTTTCTTCAATCACCACTACTTTGCCATCAGCAGGGCAAAGCACGTGTTTGTTGTGCGCTTCGATAGTGATCTTAGGGCTGCGAAAAAATTGTACAATGATTACAAAAAGGAAAAACGACAGGATATAAACTATCCATTTTACAACATGCGCCTCGGGGAAGTAAAATTGTATAAACGCATTCAGTATAAATATAAACAGTATGCAAATGGCTAAGGAAGTATATCCTTCTTTATGAAAAGTCATCATTGGGGTTGTTTGTTATAGTGCTATTGTATGCTGATAATTTTGCAAAACTACTAATTTGAAATGAAGTATAGGTAAGTATATACAATAGGGGCTGCTAAAAGCAATCCGTCGAACCTGTCTAACAAGCCGCCGTGACCAGGCAAAATACCGCCGGAATCCTTAACATTAAGGCTGCGTTTAAGCATTGATTCTACCAAATCGCCAGTGGTACCTACTATAGAAATAAGCACAGCCATAATAATCCAGTGCTGCATGGCAAGCCCGGTATGATAATGGCCGAATATGCGCGCAGCAGCTACACTTATGAAAGCGCCGCCGATAAAACCTTCCCATGTTTTTTTAGGAGAATGGCGTTCAAAAAGCTTGGTCCGTCCAATGGCGCGCCCAACCAGGTAAGCCCCGGTATCGTTACTCCAAAGCATTATCAAAAAGCCCAGCGGAATGTACAGGTTAAAACCTCCTGCCACATACGCCAATCCGTGAAAAAAAGTGAAAGGTACAATAGTAAATATCAGCCCCAAATAAGTGTATGCAATGTTTGTAAACGGCGCTTCCGACTTTTTAAAAAGCTCGGACACAAATATGGCAGCTGAGGTTATTGGCAGTAAAAACAGCAGCTTATGCCCAATATTGATTCCCGCAAAAACGGGTATGGAAAACACAGTTGAATAACAAATTACTGCAAATGCGACAAATAGCAGTGCGCCGGTTACAATCCCAACAATAACATTCGGACCGGCGGTGTTTTGTTTGATCAGGCCGTAAAACTCAAACAGGCAAAAGCAGCCTATCAGCAGGTAAAACCCGGCAAAAACTAAAGGGCCCAGCATTACTGAGGCCAGCATAACTATAACAAATAAAACTCCGGTAATTGCGCGTGTTCTCATTGGGTAATTTGATTCAGGATAATCACTTCAATGGCGTTGCTAAAATCGTCCTGGTGCACGTAAACTTCAATATCGCCAAACGAGCGGTGGCTCGAGTCCTGTTTGTTTAATAATACGGTTTCAATATTTTGCCCTGCGAGGGCTTGCTTTACCATTTCCGACTGGTAAAAGTTTGAAGAAGCATAAATTTTAATCCAGTTCTTCTCCATTACTCAAAAGCGGTTGTAATTTTCGTGAGTCGGTTACTTTTTTGTAGCTGATAAGCAGCGCGGCAGTAACCACCAGGCTGATCGCATAGGCAATGTTGTTAAATACATGCTGGTTGTTTACATCGCCGGTAAAAACTTTTTGCTGAAACAGGTAAGTGACAATCACAATGGTAGCGTTATTAATAAAATGTGCCCAAACACCCGTCCAGATACTGCCGCTCCAGGCCACAAAATAGCCGAAGAACAGCCCTAGCAGTAATCTTGGCAAAAAGCCAAAAAACTCCATATGGAATGCGCTGAAGAGTATGGCGGTTATCCAGATGGCCACGTGCATATTCTTCGTCCACTTATAAAATATAGTTTGCAATACCCCGCGAAACATAAATTCCTCGGCAATGGCGGTAAACAAGCCTATAAACAACACGTTTGATATTACATCCCAAAGGCTGCCCATCTTCAGCATACCTTCCATTAGCTTTTCGGTTTGTTCCTCGCTTTCTTTCATCCACTTTAACCAGGGCGGCAACACCATTTTTTGGTTAAGGTTTGATAAAAACTCAATTAATGGCATCGAGAGGAACATAACTGCCAGCACAATCAGCAGCAAAGTCCACGGAAAACGGAACGTCGGGTTAATATAACCAGGAACATCGCGCATAATTACCCAGGCAAAAAACAGGGGACTAAGTAAAATTGGCAGCGTAGTTCCGGCGGTTTGTATTATCCAGATCGAGGTCATAAAATGCGGCACCGTCATGTCAAGGCTGGCCAGGGAAGCAAAGGTTTTCATACCATATAAACCAATTACTATCCCGCTGCCTATCAGGTTGCCAGCTATAAAAACAAATATAAAAATGCCGATAA
>Ga0105240_10013573_pt1 | contig 11180 bp, 13 predicted proteins | sample KBSC54metaG_FD_80426 | JGI IMG/M metagenome (GOLD analysis project Ga0105240, IMG submission 80426) | Corn rhizosphere microbial communities from Kellogg Biological Station, Michigan, USA - KBS C5-4 metaG | ecosystem: Host-associated > Plants > Roots > Rhizosphere > Soil | place: Michigan, USA...
GAGGGAATGGGCAATCGGGAATGGGGAATCGTGGGAATGGGGAATGGGGAGGCCGATTCCCCGCTGTTGATGAAATCGGGGTGCGGCGGCAGGGGGCGGATTGCCTTATCGATTCCCGATTGCCGATTCCCGGTTTCAACCGACTCTGACCCCATTGATCGCCACAAGAAGACAGGATTTCAGGATTTTCGGGATTAACAGGATTGTTGGGAGCCGAGCCCCAAAGCTTCGGTGAGTTCGCTGAACGACGGCGAATGCTTTTGGAACGGCACCGTGAGAATCCTGTAAATCCCGTCCATCCTGAAATCCTGTCTCGCTTGAAAGCTGGTTAAGCCACGGTCGCTGGTGCCCGGTCGCCGCCAGCTGATGAAAATCAATCGACTCTGCCCCTTTTGATCCGACAATCGGCAATCGAAAATGGGGAATAGGGGTGGCCGTCCACCCCTATTCCCCATTCCCCATTCCCACGATTCCCCATTCCCGATTGCCGATTCCCAGGGGTGGGGCGGACGGGAGCGGGGCGTGGACCCTACCCCTCCACGATGATCAGATACTTGCTCGTCCCCCAGAACTTGAGTGGGTCGCTGATGTGCAGTTCGCCGTTCGGCTTGCCATCCGGGCTCGTGCCCTCCTGAACGAGCGATGCATCCTGCCGCGACACGATCGTGAACTTCTTGTCGGGACTGGGCAGCATGATCGTCGACGAAGTGAGCTTGTCCATGGGCGTGAAGAGCGAGGCGTCGAGCGCACGTGCCGGAACGAGCGCCTTGTGTCCGAAGAAGAGAAACTTCGAGCCCTCCTCCACGATGATTCCCTTCTTCTTGAGATCGTCCTTGGTGCCGATCACGTAGTACACCGTATTCAGCTCCGTGCGAAGCGACGTCGCCGTGTCCGTCACCGCCGCCTTCGCCGAGGCGAGCGCGGTGTTGGCGGTCGTGAGGCTGTCAATGCGTCCCGTGAGCTCGGCGATCTGCTGTTTCTGGCGATCGGCCATCTCCTGCAGCGACGCAATGGTTTGCTCGTACTGGCTGATCTTACCCTGCAGCGTCTTGTTGGAATTGCCGAGGGAGGCGACGCGTTTACGATTGCTGTTGAGCAGCGCGGTCACTTCCTGCACCTTGCCCAGGAGGCTGGCCCGGTACGCGGCCTTCGGGTCGGAACCGGACTCCGACTTCACATCGAGCGGCACGTGCGACTTGAGGCCCTTGACCTTGGACAGTTCCTCATCGATGTCGCCAATCAGCTTGGTGGTTTCCTGGAAGCCTTGCATGACGGAGTCCTGCGCGGCGGCGGCACTGTGTGCTTCGGCGAGCTGGGTATTCAGGCTGGTCACCGAGTCGAGCGCCGTTGCGTGGCCGGCAGTTCCGAAGCCGCCCTTTTCGCACGCGACGACCGCAAGCAGAGCGATCAGCGTGCACACGCGTCTCATCATGGATTCGTCCCTCTCTCAGATGGGTCGGTAGTAGTTGTGCGGTAGCTGGACGCCACCGCCGGTGCAACAAACGCGCTCCAGGAAGGAGCGCGGGTTCAGTGCAGTGACCCGGGCGGGGGTCGAACCCGCGACCTACGGATTAAAAGTCCGTTGCTCTACCAGCTGAGCTACCGGGTCCACTCAGGCCTGCAGGAGCAGGAAGAATAGCAGTGTGCCGGCGTGAAATATAGCAGGATTGTGACGGTTCACCCTCGCGCGTGTTGCAAGGCATAATTACATTCCGCTCACCTGTACCGCGCATTCACGCGCGCGGGTGGCAACAATCCAGACCGGGAGGAATTCCATGCATCGTTCGGCGTTGGCAGTCACCTCCGCCATGTTGATGTTCGGCGCACTGGGCATGGCAGCGCCCGCGGTAAATGCGCAGCAGATGACCACGACATCCACCGGCACCGTGTACTTTGGCGGCGGCATTGGGCTGACCATTCCGATTGGAAGTCTCAGTGATGGCAACAATACAGGGTGGAACATTCAGGGCATGGGTGGCTGGGAGTCGAAGGATACGCCGTGGGGATTTCGCGGCGACCTGACGTACAATTCGCTCGGCGGCAAGAACATCGACGTTCCTGGCGTTGGCCCAACGCAGTTTCCCAAACTGAATCTGCTGGCGATCACCGGCGACGCGGTGTATCAGTTCCGACCGTCGGCGCAATCGAGTTCCTCGACCATTCCGTACGTGGTCGCCGGACTCGGACTCTACCACCTCAGTTTCAGTGACAATGGCGGAAGTGCGACCAAGTTCGGTCTCAACGCCGGCGCGGGTCTCGAGTTCAGGCTTACCGGATTCTCGGTGTACGCCGAAGGCCGCTTCCATGACATCTTCACCAGCGGCAAGTCGGGGCACTACATCCCCCTTACGGTCGGCGTCAAAATTGGCGGAAAGTGATTGATGCGCTGAAGGCGGAATGCAGTCGAGATGAATCGGGGGTCAGACACGTGTGGTGTCTGACCCCTGTGTCTTCCGTGTCTTGCGGGCGAGAGAGTCTGCTGCAGGCGGTCAGACCCGAACGCTGTAGACGGTCCGACCCTTACGGGTGCGCCGTGGCGACCTGGCTCACACGCCGCGCGATGGACACCATGCCCATCGGAATCATCTGCTGCGGGACGCCCTTGAGTTCGAACTCGTCGGCCCGCACCAGGCGGCCCGTGTGCACGTCGAGCAGTCTCGTATCGGCGTACCACACCGGCGTCGCGATCTTGGCGAGAGAGACGGCGAGCACGGCGTCGGCCCCCAACGCCTTTGCGATTTCGATGGCGCAGACATCGGATGTGCACGGCATGCCACGCGCGGACATCGCCGAGTCCACGCGCGCCGGCGCGATCAGGTCGTAGGCGCCCTGCGACGCCAGCGCGTCGCGCAGTCGCTTCGTCGCGACCGTGCCCAGTTCGGTATCTCCCGGCACGACCGCGTTCGCACGCGCCAGATTCAGATTCACCGGCAGCACGGCGAGTATCTGCCTCGCAGGCGGCGCCGGCAGTGGCGCCGGTGCACTGGCGGCCAGTGCCCTGGCGGCCGGCGGTGCGGCGGCGGCCGTCGCGCCGGCGGCAACGAGCACGAACAGCGCTGCCGTCATCCATGACCGGCTCCGCTTCGACTGCGCCAATTCCATCGACATGTAATCCTCCGCGAGCGAGGTGGGTGTCCCATGCCCCGCAAACTGTGCACCTCGAACAGTCTCAGGCGGCGACACCTCCGGGTCAAGTCGTTGGCGCTGCGTCGGGGCACCGGCTAGCCTTCGGCTGGCCCTGTTCCGTGGACTCCTCGTGATGCCTGTCCGGCGCCGCCAGGTCGTGCGCGCTCTGCTGTCGGTCGTGTTGCTTGCGCTGCTCGTGCTCTACGCCCGTTCGCTCAACTGGCCAACGGTGTGGAACGATATCCGCACGGCGTCGCTGCCGTTGCTGTTGCTCTCGGCGCTCGCGAATCTCGTGACGGTGGGCTCCAAGGCGATCGTCTGGTGGATCTTTCTGCGCGGCGTAGGGGCGCCATCACTCGGCCTGTCGCTCCGCGCCACCGTATCGGGCGCCGCCCTCAACAACCTGGTGATCGCCAATGGCGGCGATGCGGCACGCGCGGTGTTCGTCGCGCGTGGCTCGGACGCCAGTGGCGCCGCCGTGCTCGCGGCCCTCACGCTCGAGCGCCTCTTCGATTTCATCGGATATACGCTGGTGGTCGCGGCCGCGGCCTTTCTCCTGCCCATGCCGGCATCGGTGGCCCGGTGGCGCGGCCTCGCGGTGATCGTCCTGCTCGCGATCGTGGCACTGCTCTGGTTCCTGATGGTGCGGGTCGCCGAGGCGCCCGTGGCCCCGGCGAGCAGGCCCACCACGCTCGTGGCGCGCGCGAGCGCGTTCTTCGCGCGCTACGCGCACAAGCTGTCGGGCATGGTGACGTTGCCGCGCCTGGCGGCGGCGTTCGCGCTCACGCTGGTGAACTGGGGTTCGCAGATCGCGTCGTATCACTGGGCCGCAATGGCCACGCACTTTCCCATCACGGTAGCGGGAAGCATCGCGGCAATGATCACGTCCAACGTGGGCTTCCTCATGCGGCTCACACCCGGCAACGTCGGGCTCTTCCAGTTCGTGTATGCGCTCACTGCGCAGGCGCTCGGTCTCCCCAAGGACGCCGCGGTGAGCACCGCGCTCCTGCTCCAGATCGTTCAGAACGTTCCCGTCGTGCTGCTGGGCACCGCTGTTTCGCCCGCCCTCGTGTTGCGCCGCGAGCCAGCGGCGGAAACACAACTCTGATACACAACGCGGGCGATCATTCCGTGACTCCGGAATGATCGCCCGCCCTGTCATGCGCGGCCGCTCACGGCGGCCACGTTCCGCTTACTGCATCGACGCGACCTTGCCCGAATCGGCTGCGGTGCCGCTCGTCTCGATGACGAACACCACGCGCCGGTTCAGTTCCGCGCCGGGCTCGGAGCCCCACGCGTTCGGCGTGACCAGGCGGGTCTTGCCATAACCGACGGTTTTCACTTCGTTGTTCAGCCCCTGCGATGTGAGATAGTCCTTCACCGCATCCGCGCGGCGAGTGGACAGCTTGACGTTGTACGACTTGCTCCCGGCGGGGTCCGCGAATCCTTCCACGGTGATCAGCGAGCCGGGGTAATACTTCTGCGCGATCTTGGCGAAGCGATCGAGCGACGCGTGATCTTCATCGCGAACGGTGGCGTCATCGAACGCGAAGTGCACCGGCATGTCGAACTGCAGTCCCGTCTCGAGCGCCGTGATCTTGGCGCCGAACTCGGTGCGCAGGCTGTCGAGATCCTTATGCAGCGATGCGATGTCCACGGTGAGCCCGCTGTCCGCTGCCATGCGAGCCATGCGCTCGGTGCTCACGAGCGTGTCGGTACGCGCGTCGCTCGCTGCGCGATCATCGGCAATACTCTTTCTCACGAAGCCCTTGGATGCGCACGCTGCCATGAACGGGGCGACCAGGGCCACAACCGCGACGGCCTTCAGTTTGGTGTTCATTAGAATGCTCCGATTTTCCTGACGAGTGAACGGTATCACGGGGGACGAGCCATCAGACTCTGCCAGAAACGTGCCGCGGAATTGCATTGCGCGGCGCGCATCCGGACTGCAACGGTGCGCCTCATCGGGCACCGCGTCGTACGAGTTTGCTGCGCCCTGACACTCCGAAAGCAACCGCTGCGGTCCTGCGCATGAACCGCTGATGCGTCGCCGAAGGTGCCGCTGCTCTCGCTGGCGTGTCTTATGTCCAGGCCGCCATGAAAAACGCAGTGTCCGGGCCGCGTAGAGAATACACGCCGCGGCAGCCGCCGCAGTGACGCGCGTCACACCAGCGCATCGTCGAGCGGAAAGGTGAGCTGTCCCTCGAGCGCCTTGACCACGAAGCGGCGCCGGTGATGACACGATGGTCCGCTCGCACGCAGTCCGTCGACGTGACGCGGCGTGGCGTACCCCGCGTTCCGCTCCCAGGCGTACGACGGGTGCCGCCGCGCCAGCGCCGTCATGAGGGCATCGCGCGTGACCTTCGCGACGATGGATGCACAGGCGATGCTGTAACAACGATCGTCGCCGTGTACCACGGCGGTATGGGGCACGCCCAGCGTGCGAATGGGATTGCCGTCCACGAGAATGTGATCGGGTCCCGCGGCCAGGCGGCGCAGGGCGCGCCGCATGGCGAGCACCGTGGCGTGATAGATGTTGAGCCGGTCGATCTCCGCCACGGAAGCGGCGCCCAGTGCGAGCGCCACGGCATGACGCCGAATGAGTCGGGCGAGCCGAACGCGCTCGACGGCCGGCAGCGCCTTGGAATCATCCACGCCGGCAATGGCGCGCGCGCCGGGCGGCATGATCACCGCACATGCGAGGACGGGGCCCGCAAGCGAGCCCCGTCCGACCTCATCCACTCCGGCGATCAGCGAAAGACCACGATCGCGCAGGTCACGCTCGAGCACCGTCCAGCGCCGGCGCGACATGGCACGCTACTCCGACGCGGCCTGCGTGGTGCGCGTCTTCTTCTCGCGAATGCGTGCGGCCTTGCCCGTGGCATTGCGCAGATAGTACAGCTTGGCCCGGCGCACCATGCCGCGCCGCGCCACGACGATGCTGCCGAGCATGGGACTGTGCACGGGGAAGATGCGCTCCACGCCCACGCCATTGGAAACCTTGCGCACCGTGAACGTTTCACTCACGCCGCTGCCGCGTCGGGCAATGCAGACGCCCTCGAACGCCTGCAGGCGCTCCTTGTCCCCTTCCTTGACCCGCACCTGCACCCGCAGGGTATCTCCAGGCCGAAACGGCGGGACATCCGCGCGCAGGTATTCCTTCTGGGTTTCGATGAACGGATGCATGGCGTGCAAACCTGGTGTGTGTGGTGTGGTTGAGCATTTGAAGCTAATTACTGGGATGGTTACTGGCTACTGGTGGCTGGTCGCTGGTCGTTGGTTTAACAGCGGTCGCTGGTCGCTGGTCGCTGGAATCCGACCAGCGACCAGCGACCAGCAACCGCCGTTAAACCAGCGACCAGCGACCGCTGTTAAACCAGCGACCGTCTCACAACCAGCTACCAATAACCGTTGTCTTCGCGTTCACGAACTCCCGCTGACCCAGCGCGCTCAGCTCGCGGCCGTAGCCGGAGTGCTTGATCCCGCCGAAGGGGAGCCGCGGGTCGGACGCCACCATCGCGTTCACGAACACCTGGCCCGCCTCGATCTCCGCGATGAACCGATCGCGTTCCGCCGCATCGGAGGTCCACACGCTCGCGCCCAGGCCGAACCGCGTGGCGTTGGCGAGCGCGATCGCGCCGTCCAGGTCGCGTACGCGGAACAGCGCGGCCACCGGCCCGAACAACTCCTCGCACGCCGCGGGAGATCCGTCGGGGGTGTCCGTGAGAACCGTGGGCGCATAGAAGTTGCCCGGCGGCGGGCGTCGCGAGCCGCCGGTGAGAATTCGCGCTCCCATGGACACCGTCTCACGCACCTGCTGGTCGAGTCCGTCGAGGATCGCCGGCGTGGCCAGCGGTCCGACATCGGTGCGCTCGTCCAGGGGATCGCCGACCACGAGCTGCTCCATGCGCTCCACAAAGCGACGCTCGAATTCATCCGCCACGCGCTCGTGTACGATGAAGCGCTTGGCCGCAATGCAGGACTGGCCGGAATTGACGACGCGCGCGCGCACCGCCGTCTGCACGGCCTCATCCAGCCGCGCGCTCGGCATCACGATGAAGGGATCGCTGCCGCCGAGCTCGAGCACCGTCTTCTTGATGGCCTTGCCGGCCGCCGCGGCGACGGCGCGGCCCGCGGGCTCGCTTCCCGTGAGCGTGACAGCGGCCACGCGACGGTCGGCGATGACGCGTTCCACCTGATCCGACCCGATGAGCAGCGTCTGGAACTCGTCATGGTCGAATCCTGCGCGACGCAGCACGTCCTCGATGGCGAGCGCACACTGTGGCACGTTGGACGCGTGCTTGAGCAGTCCGACGTTGCCCGCCATGAGGGCGGGCGCGGCAAAGCGAAACACCTGCCAGAAGGGAAAATTCCAGGGCATGATGGCGAGCACCACGCCAAGTGGCTGATACGTCACGAAACTGCGCGGCGCCTCGGTCGCGATGGGCTCGTCGGCCAGGAATTCCGCCGCGTGCTCGGCGTGATAGCGGCAGGCACGCGCGCACTTCGCTGCCTCGTCCGCGCCGCTGCGTACCGGCTTCCCCATCTCATTCGCCATGAGCCGGCCCAGTTCCTGGCGTTCGCTGTCGAGGATGTCGGCGGCCCGATGCAGTGCGCGGGCGCGGTCCGACATGCCGGTGCGACGGTGTCGCTCGAACGCGACGGCCGCACGCGCAAGGCGCTGGTCGAGGTCGGAGTCGCTCAGCGTCGGAAAGGTGCGGAGCGTCGCGCCGGTGGCGGGATTGATTGAGGAAAGCATGGATTGGCTCGATCGGTCAGAGGTCGCTGTCGCTTCGCACAGGCCCGCACGAGTCATTCCCGCATGCTGTCTCCGTCCCATCCGCTTCGCGGGTCGCTTTCTCGTCCGTGAGCCGGCGCGCCTGCTCGCGCCGCCACTGCTCGATTTTCGCGTGGTCGCCAGAGAGCAGCACAGCGGGTGCGGGGAGGCCGCGGTAGATGGCGGGGCGCGTGAAGCTCGGCGCGCTGAGCCCGCCCGAGAAGAACGAATCGGTGCGGGCGCTCTCGGGATCCGACATGGCACCTTCGAGCAGCCGGACGGTCGCGTCCACGATCGCGAGCGCCGCCGGCTCGCCACCGCTCAGCACGAAGTCGCCAAGTGAGATCTCCTCGGTGGCGAGGTGATCGGCTACGCGCTGATCGACGTCCTTGTAATGGCCGCACAGAATCGTGAGCTCTTCACCCGCCGCATAGCGTGCGGCGTCGGCCTGCACGAATCGGCGGCCGCGTGCGGACACGAGCACGATGGGCGGGCGGGCGCCGAGCAGTTCGACTGCTTCGAAGAACGGACCAGGTTTCATGACCATTCCCGGACCGCCACCGAATGGATAGTCGTCCACGGTACGATGCCGGTCGTGCGCGTGGTCGCGCAAATCCACGATGCGATACGACACCGCTCCCGCCGCTGCCGCACGTGCCGGAATGCTGAGCCCGAGCGGATCGGTGAAGAAATCCGGAAAGATGGTGACGAGATTGATGCGCAGAGTCACTCGAACAATCCCTCGGGCGGTGTGACGACCAGCCGCCGCGCGGACGCGTCCACGTTGCGCACGAATTCCTCGCGAAACGGAAGCAGCGCTCGCCGTCCCTCCAGCTCGATCTCCAGCGCGATGCCCTGGGGTAGCTCGAACACGTCGGACACGTCACCCAGCGACTCGCCCGATGGCAGCTCCACGTGCATCCCGAAGAGTTCGTGCACGTACACCTCGCCGGGCCCGGGCGGTCGCAGCGCGGAGTCCGGCGCGAGCAGGTAGCGCCCGCGCCAGCGCTGGGCGTCATTCCGGTCGGCGACTTCCACGAAGCTGAGCAGGAGAGAGCCGTCACCGAGCGTCCGCGCATGCCGCACGGTGAACTGCCGTCCGTCTGGCGCGGGATCGCCAGTCGCCGTACCCACGAACAGACGAGCGCCGGCCGCGAACACCGCGTCCGGCGCATCTGTGATCGGCTCGACCACGAGGTCGCCCCGAATGCCGTGTGCCTTGCGCAGCCGCCCGACGATCAGCAGGCGGGGCGTGGTCATCTCACTCCGGTGGTGTTTCGCTCACGGCGACGGCGCCAGCCTGGCGGCGTGACGCGACGCGACGCTCGTGCCGCAGCTTGATGACGCCCGCCTTGCGCAGGAGCGAGCGCACGGTATCGGTGGGCTGCGCACCGACGCCCAGCCAGTAGTCCGCGCGCTCGGCGTTCACCTGCAGCCCGCCCTCCGGGAGACGCGGATTGTAGTGGCCGATGTTCTCGATGAAGCGGCCGTCGCGCGGGCTCTGCGAGTCGGCCACCACGATACGATAAAACGGCAGCTTCTTCCGCCCGGTCCGGCGGAGACGAATCTTCACGGCCATTGCCTGATCCCCCTGAAGGGTGGTTGGTCCTGCTCCGGCTCATCGCGGCATCCGGAATTTCCGGGCGCACCGGTTGACTACAGTAGCTGGTAGCTGGTGGTTGGTAGCTGGTAAAGGTAACTGGGCCGTGGGCGTTGTGGGAGGCGGAGTAGCAAGGTGCGACGCTTCAGGCAGGCGCGCAGGCCGCGGGCCGCCGTGCCGGTTCCCTACATCGGCCGTCCCCCGAACCGCCCCCCTGCCGACACTTTCTTCATCATCTTCTGCATCTCCCGGAACTGCTCGAGCAGGCGATTCACCTCGCTGATCGGGCGGCCGCATCCCCTGGCGATCCGGGCGCGACGCGAGCCGTTCAGCATGGAGGGATTCTTCCGCTCGGCGCGCGTCATGGACAGGACGATCGCCTCCGTATGCCGCATGCGCCGCGGGTCCACCTTGGCCTGCTTGAGCATTTTGCTGTTCACGCCGGGGAGCATCTTCAGCACGCCCTCGAGCGGACCGAGCTTCTGGATCTGTTTGAGCGTGGCCAGGAAATCCTCGAGGTCCAGGCCTTCCCTGCGCACCTTCTTCTCCAGACGGCGCGCCTCCCCTTCGTCGAACGTGGCCTGCGCCTTCTCCACGAGGCTCACCACGTCGCCCATCTGCAGGATTCGGCCGGCCATCCGCTCGGGGTGAAATTCCTCGAGCGCGTCGAGCTTCTCGCCCACGCCGATGTACTTGATCGGCGTCTTCGTGACGCCGTAAATGGAGAGGGCGGCGCCACCGCGCGCATCACCATCCATCTTGGTGAGCACGACGCCGGTCGTGCCGAGGGCATCGTGAAATCCCTGGGCGACGCGCACGGCATCCTGTCCGGTCATGCCATCGGCCACGAAGAGAATTTCATCCGGGTGCACCGCGTCCTTCAGGCGGCGCAACTCGTTCATCATCGCCTCGTCGATCTGCAGCCGGCCGGCGGTATCCACGATCACGACCCGGTCGCGCGCGCGCCGCGCCTCGTCGATTCCCTTGCGGGCGATCCGGACGACGTCGGTGGAGTCGCGATCGAGATAGACGGGCACCTCGATCTGCCTGCCGAGTGTTTCGAGCTGATCGATGGCGGCCGGACGATAGACGTCGGCTGCGATGAGGCGCACCGGCCGTCCCTCTCCCTTGAGGCGCTTCGCCAGCTTGGCGGCCGTGGTCGTTTTGCCGGAGCCCTGCAGCCCCGTCATGAGCACGATGGTCGGCGGCACGGTGCTGATGCGAAGTCCCTCGCGCCGCTCACCCAGCAGTGCGGCCAGCTCGTCGTGCACGATCTTGACGAGTTGCTGTCCCGGGGAGACTGTGCGGAGCGCGGAGACGCCGCCGGCCTTTTTCTCGACGCGTTCGAGGAACTCGCGCGTCAGTTGGAAGTTGACGTCCGCTTCGAGCAGCACGCGGCGCACTTCGCGGAGCCCCTCCTTGATGTCACTCTCGGAGAGCACCCCGCGCCCGCGCAGCTTCGCGAATACGCCGTCAAGCTTTTCACTCAGCTCATCAAACATAGCCTTTCAATCTAGCGACCGTTAAACTTTCCACGTACCCCTCCACCAGCTACCAGCTACCAGCTACCAGCCACCAGCTACCATCCATGCCCCGCGCCCAACGCAAGGAAGAGATTCTCGGCTCCGAGCTGCCGCCGACCCTGCCGCTCATGGCGCTGCGCTCCACGATCGTCTA
>Ga0105240_10013574_pt1 | contig 11180 bp, 10 predicted proteins | sample KBSC54metaG_FD_80426 | JGI IMG/M metagenome (GOLD analysis project Ga0105240, IMG submission 80426) | Corn rhizosphere microbial communities from Kellogg Biological Station, Michigan, USA - KBS C5-4 metaG | ecosystem: Host-associated > Plants > Roots > Rhizosphere > Soil | place: Michigan, USA...
CGGCCCCGCACCCATTGAACACTAGGATTAGGTGCCGAAATGGCCGTTCCCAAGCGAAAGACCTCGCCCTCGCGGCGCAACATGCGTCGCAGCCACGACGCGCTCTCCGTGGAGTCGTTCCAGGAGTGCCCGAACTGCGGCGAGCTCAAGCGCCCGCACAATCTGTGCAACGCCTGCGGCCATTATAACGGCCGCGAGATCGTCTCGGTCGAGGCCTGAACCTCACGCAACGGACAGCCAGAGTGGACGCGCCGCGAATCGCCATCGACGCGATGGGAGGAGACGGAGGCGCGGCCACGATGCTGGCAGGCGCCGCTCTTGCGCTCGCCCGTTCCCCTGATCTTCGCTTCCTGATCGTCGGCGACGAAGCCGCGATCCGGGAGGAGCTTGCGCGCCACCGCGCGCTCGCCGCCGCCAGCGATATCCTGCACGCGCCCGACAAGATTTCGGGTGACGACAAGCCGAGCCAGGCGATCCGCCGCGCCAAGACGACCTCGATGGGCCTCGCCATCCAGGCCGTGAAGGAGCGCGAGGTCGGCGCCGCCGTATCGGCCGGCAATACCGGTGCGCTGATGGCGATCGCCAAGCTCGCGCTGCGCACGCTGCCGGGCATCGACCGCCCCGCCCTCGCCGCGATCATGCCGACGCTCGGCGAGAAGGACGTGGTGATGCTCGATCTCGGTGCCAACACCGAGTGCGACGCCAACAATCTCGTCCAGTTCGCGCTGATGGGCGCGGCCTATGCCCGCATCACGCTGGACATCGACCGCCCTCGCACCGCGCTGCTCAACATCGGCTCGGAGGAGCTCAAGGGCACGGGCGAGCTCAAGGAAGCCGCCGCCAAGCTGCGCGCGCACCCATCGCTGCCGCTCGAGTTCGTCGGCAATGTCGAGGCGGACCGGATCAATCGCGGCGCGGTCGACGTGGTCGTGTCGGACGGCTTCTCGGGCAACATCGCGCTCAAGGCGGTGGAAGGCACGGCGCGATTCGTCACCGATCTGCTGCGCCGGTCCTTCTCGTCCAGTTTCCGATCGAAGCTGGGCTTCCTGATCTCGCGGCCCGCGATGCATCTGCTGCGCGTCCATCTCGATCCGAACAACCACAACGGCGCGGTCTTCCTCGGCCTCAACGGCATCGTCGTGAAGAGCCACGGCAGCGCCGATGCCAAGGGCGTCGCCAACGCCATCGCGGTCGCCGCCAAGCTGGTGCGCGATGACCTCAACCGCTTGATCGCCGAGGACCTGGCCGAATATCGCGCCGCCTCGCAGCCGGTCGCGGCCGCCTGATGACCCTCCGCGCCATCCTTGCCGGCACCGGCTCCGCCCTGCCCGCCCGCCGTGTCGACAATGACGAGCTGGCCCGGCAGGTCGACACCTCGGACGAGTGGATCGTCGAGCGCACCGGCATCCGCAGCCGCTATATTGCGGGCGAGGGCGAGACCACTGCGAGCCTCGCCGCCGACGCCGCGCGCAAGGCGCTGGCCGATGCCGGCATGGAGGCGAGCGAGATCGGCCTGATCGTGCTGGCCACCGCGACGCCCGACCAGACCTTCCCCTCCTCCGCCACCAAGGTGCAGGCGATGCTCGGCATCGACGATTGCGTGGCGTTCGACGTGCAGGCGGTCTGCTCGGGTTTCCTCTACGCACTGTCGGTCGCCGAAAGCATGATCCGGGGCGGCGCCGCGAAGACCGCGTTGGTGATCGGCGCCGAGACCTTCAGCCGCATCCTCGATTGGGAGGATCGCGCGACCTGCGTGCTGTTCGGCGACGGCGCCGGCGCGATCGTGCTCAGGGCCGAGGACGGCCCGGAGAATCCGGCCGAGGCGCGTGGCGTGCTCTCCACCAGGCTTCACGCCGACGGGCGCCACAACGAATTGCTCTATGTCGACGGCGGCCCGTCGACCACGCAGACGGTCGGCAAGCTGCGCATGAAGGGCCGTGAGGTGTTTCGCCATGCCGTCGTCAACCTCGCCAGCGTGCTGACCGAGGTGCTGGAGGCGGTGAACCTCACCGCCGCCGACATCGACTGGCTGATCCCGCACCAGGCCAACGCGCGAATCCTCGATGCCACGGCGAAAAAATTGAACCTCTCACCCGATCGGGTGGTGGTGACGGTGGACCGGCATGCCAATACGTCGGCTGCCTCGGTGCCGCTGGCGCTGGACGTCGCCAAGAAAGACGGGCGCGTGAAGCCCGGCGATCTGCTGGTGCTGGAGGCGATGGGCGGCGGCTTCACCTGGGGGGCTGCGGTCGTCCGAGTCTGATACGCGACACGCCGCCGCAACGATCTATGCGCGGGCGCGAACCTTTATTATGATCGCCTTCCATTTGTAATCACAGGGGGGTGGCCTTGGCCGAGTTGCAGACATTGACCCGCGCGGACCTGAGCGATGTCGTTCATCGCGAAATCGGGCTGTCGCGCGCCGATTCCGCATCGATGGTGGAGAAGGTCTTGGGCCTGATGTGCGAATCGATGGCGGGCGGCGAGAACGTCAAGATTTCGGGCTTCGGCACCTTCGTGCTGCGCGACAAGGGCGAGCGGGTCGGCCGCAATCCGAAGACCGGCATCGAAGTGCCGATCGCGCCGCGCCGGGTTCTGACCTTCCGCGCCAGCAACATGCTGCGCGACCGGATCGCGGCGGCGGACTGAGCGGATGGCCGACAAGTCCGAAGCCGCCTTCCGCACCATCGGTGAGGTCTCGGACGAGATCGGCGTGCCGCAGCATGTGCTGCGCTATTGGGAAACCCGCTTCCCGCAGCTCAAGCCGATCACGCGCGCGGGCAATCGCCGCTATTACCGGCCGGAGGATGTCGCGCTGGTGCGCCGCATCCACGGCCTGCTCAACGCGCAGGGCTATACCGTGAAGGGCGTGCAGAAGCTGCTGGCGTCGAAGGCGCCGGCGGAGGAGCCAGCTACCGCCGCGCCCGTCACGGCGCTGCCGGTCGACGAGCTCAAGGCGATCCGCGCGATGCTCGCCGAGGCGCTGGCGGCGGCCTGATCCCGGCATAGACCCCAAGACCGTTCGCACTGAGCCTGTCGACCTGCGTGTCCCAAGCGCCGCGCCTGCGGCACGTTCTTCGGCAAGCTCGGGACGAACGGAAGCCGTGCGATCCGGACTTGCGGTCGATCAGTTGACCCGGTCCGGCCCCAGCGCCGGATCCACGTCCCTCGGCCGCACGAAGCGGACGAGATGGCCGCCGCCTTCGTCGACCTGAGACCAGTGATCGACCTCGAAGGTCAGCTCGGCGACGCTGGCGGTGGGGTATTTCTCCTCCACCTCGCCCCGCGCGCGAATCTCCTCCTCGCCGGCGTCGGTGGAGAGGCTCAGGACCAGCTCCTCGATCCCCGGATTGTGGCCGGCCAGAAGAATCGTGTCGGCCGAATCGGGCGCTTCCTGCACGACCTCCAGCAGGTTGGACGCCGAAGCGAGATAGACGCGACGGTCCCAGCCCACCGCCGGCCGCTTGCCGTAACCGTCGAACATCGCATCCAGCGTCTCGACCACGCGCACCGCCGGCGAGGCGATCACGGTATCGAAGCTCATGCCGAGGGACTTCATGTGCCGGCCCATCGTGGCGGCGGCGCGCTTTCCCTTGTCGTTGAGCGCGCGGTCGAAATCGCGGGTCGCGGGCTGGTCCCAGCCGGACTTTGCGTGGCGGAAGGTGATGAGCCTCTTCATTCCGCCTCTCCGCGATCTGCCGATTCGAGCGCCTGATGCCCGATATAGCCCATATTGGGAAGCCCGGAGGCGACGGAGCGCACCGCCTCGTCGAGCGTCACCCGCCGGATCGGCACGCCGGACGGAAAGGCGTCGAGCAGGCGTGAGGGCGTGGCGGATGACAGGAGCACGAAGCGGCCCCGATCGTCCCCGCGCCGGATCAGCCGGCCGAAGGCCTGGGCGAGCTTGGCGCGCACCACCTCGTCGTCATAGGCCGATCCGCCGCCCACCGCGCGACGTGCCGCGTGCAGCACGGTGGGACGCGGCCACGGCACCTGCTCCATCACCACCAGGCGGAGCGAATGGCCGGGCACGTCGATGCCGTCGCGGAGCGCATCGGTACCGAGCAGCGAGGCGCGCGGATCGTCGCGGAAGATATCGATCAGCGTTCCGGTATCGATGGGATCGACATGCTGGGCGTAGAGAGGCAGGCCTTCGCGGGCGAGGCGATCGGCGACGCGGGCATAGACCGCCTTCAGCCGCGCGATCGCGGTGAACAGGCCGAGCGTGCCGCCCTGCGAAGCTTCGATCAGCCGCGCATATGCGTGGGCGAGACCGGCGAGATCGCCGCGCTTGACGTCGGTGACGATCAGCACCTCGGCCTGGCTCGCATAGTCGAAGGGGCTCTTCGCGACGAAACGCTCGACCGCCGTATCGAGATGGCGGGTACCGGTGCGCGCCTCGGCTCGCGCCCAGTCGCCGCCGGGGCCGGTGAGCGTCGCCGAGGTGACCAGCACGCCCTGCGCGGGCGCGAGCACCACCGAGGCGAGCGGCCGCCCGGGATCGAGCCAGTGGCGACGGATGCCGATATCGAACTCGCGCCCCTCGACACGATCGACCGCCAGCCAGTCGACGAAATCCGGATCGGGCGGCCCGCCGATCCGGCCGAGCAGGGCCTGCCACGCCGAGATCATCCGCGCGCGCAATTGCAGCCCCGCCATCGCGCCCTCGATGCGGGCACGCGCCGGGCCGTCGAGCCAGTCCGGCCCCTCCTCCAGCACCGCGAGCAGCCGCCCGCCCAGCGCGACCATCGGGCGCATCAGATGCTCGAGCGCCGCGGAAGCCTCGCCCGCCGCCTCGACGATCGGCCCGTCGAGCGCCGCCGCCTCCGTTTCGATGCCGTAACCCGCGTCCGCCGCCGTGGCCCGCGCCATCACGATGTCGCGCACCGCCGACAGCAATTTCTCGATCGGGCCGAGCGGCATCCCTTCCGCGATCCGCGCCAGCCAGTCGGTCGCGACCAGCGCCTGCGATCCGGCGATCACGCCCTCCAGCGCGATGGCGCCCGCCTCGTCGTACGAGACGACATCGGCGAGCCGCGCGGCAAGGCCCCTCCTGCGCCCGCGCGACGCCCGCTCGGGGCCGACGATCCAGCGGCGCAGCTCGATCGATTCCTGCCCGGTCAGCCCGGCCGAGAACGTGGTGTCGGCGGCGTCGTGGAGGTGATGGCCCTCGTCGAACACGATGCGCCCCAGCGCCCGCCCGCCCTGCTCGTCGCGCCGCCGTTCGGCGAGCAGCATGACGAGCGCGTGGTTGGCGATGACGATGTCCGCTTCCTCGGCGCGGCGGATCGATCGCTCGATGAAGCAGCGGCGATAATGCGGGCAGCCGGCATAGACGCACTCGCCGCGCCGGTCGGTCAGAGCGGTCGATCCGGCGCGGCGGAACAGCGTGGTCAGCCAGCCGGGCAGGTCTCCACCCACCATGTCGCCGTCGCGCGTATAGGCCGCCCAGCGCGCGACCAGCTGCGCCAGCACGGCCGCGCGGCCCTGGAAGCCACCGTAGAGCGCATCCTCCAGATTGAGCAGGCAGAGATAATTTTCGCGCCCCTTGCGCACCGCCACCCGCCGGCGCCGTTCGGCCGGATCGGGGAAGACCCGTTCCGTCTCGCGATCGAGCTGGCGTTGCAGGGCGCGCGTGTAGGTGGAGATCCATACCGTGCCTTCGGCCCGCTCGGACCAGAGGCTGGTGGGGGCCAGATAGCCGAGCGTCTTGCCGATGCCGGTGCCTGCCTCCGCCAGTATCACGCGCGGGCGCCCTTCGCCGGCGCGCGGCGCGAAAGCATGGGTCGCGGCCGCCGCATAGAGGCGCTGCCCCTCGCGCGTCTCCGATCCGGCGCCGGTGAGCCGGCCCAGCCGCTCCACGGCATCGCTTTCCGAGATGGTGATCGTACGCGGCTGCGGCCTCGGCGCGACCTCCTCCCATTCGGGCAGCTTGGCGAACAGGCCACGTTCGGAGCGCTCGGGCTCGGTCATGCGCTGGATGAGCGCCTGCGCCCACGGCCAGCGCAACCTGCCGAGCGCGTGCGCGACGTCCCAGGCGCCATGCCGCTCGGGCCAGTCCCGCTCCACCGTGCCGAGGATGAGGTCGGCGATATCCAGCAATGTCGCGGTCGCCGCCGCATCGTTGTCGGGAGGATCGAGACCCAGCGCGCGGGCCATGCCCGCCGGCGTCGGCACCGCGAACCGGGCCGGCGCCACGAAGGCGAACAGTTCGAGCAGGTCCAGCCCGCTGATCTCGGCATAGCCCAGTCGCTGCCCGATCAGCGGCGCGTTGAGCATCACCAGCGGCCGTTCGGCGGCGAGCGCGATCGCCTCGCCCCGCGCCAGGCCCCTTACGCCCCGCCCGCGTTCCGCCAGCCAGATGCCGCCATGCGTGGCGTGGAGCGCGAGAGGCGGCAACGGGAAGGTCACGCCTGCCCTATAAGCGACCCGCGAACGAATGGGAAACGGCGTGGCCGCGAAAAAGGGGGTGGGGCCGGCCAGAGGGATGGCCGGCCCCGCGCACGGGCCGCCAATTGGGGTCACGCGGTTCCGTGCTGGCCGCCGGACAACAGGGGGTGTCGCGGTGGCTGCACGATTGCTAGCCGCTTCGTTTCGCGGGCGGTTTGCCGATTGTGTCCGGATGTTGCGGCGCCGGCTCGCCGCTGGCGAAACGGTCCCGCGTCCGCTAGGAGCGCCATCGCAATGACCGACACCGAAACCCTCCGCACCGCCGCTCTCGCATCCAAGGCCTGGCCCTATGAAGAGGCCCGCAAGCTGATGAAGCGCTGGCCGGACGGGAAACCGGGCGCGATGCTGTTCCAGACCGGCTACGGCCCCTCGGGGCTGCCGCACATCGGCACCTTCACCGAGGTCGCGCGCACGTCGATGGTGCGCAATGCCTATGAGGAGATGACCGGCGGCGCCGCGACCCGCCTCGTCGCCTTCTCGGACGACATGGACGGCATGCGCAAGGTGCCGGGCAACCTCCCCAATCCGGAGATGCTGCACCCGTATCTCGATCAGCCGCTCAGCCGGGTGCCCGACCCGTTCGGCACGCACGACAGCTTCGCCGCGCACAACAATGCGCGGCTGATGAGCTTCCTCGATCATTTCGGGTTCGACTACGAGTTCCTTGCCGCCTCCACCGCCTACCCCTCGGGCCAGTTCGACGACACGCTGCGCGCGATCCTGCGCAACTATGACGCGATCATGGGGATCATGCTGCCCACGCTGGGCGAGGAGCGGCGCAAGACCTATTCGCCGATCTTTCCGATCCACCCCGAGACCGGCAAGGTGCTGCAGGTGCCGATCGAGGTGGTCGATGCCGAGGCCGGCCTGATCGCCTATGTCGATCCGGAAACCGGCCAGCGCCGCGAACAGTCGGCGCTGGGCGGCCAGGCCAAGGCGCAGTGGAAGGTCGACTGGGCGCTGCGCTGGGTGGCGCTCGGCGTCGACTACGAGATGGCGGGCAAGGACCTGATCGATTCGGTCACGCAGTCCGGCAAGATCGCCCGCGCGCTCGGCGCCAGGCCGCCCGAGGGCTTCAACTACGAGCTCTTCCTCGACGAGGAAGGCGCCAAGATCTCCAAGACCAAGGGCAACGGCCTGACGATCGAGGAGTGGCTGACCTACGCGCCGATCGAGAGCCTCGCTTTCTACATCTATCGCGAGCCGAAGAAGGCCCGGCAGCTCAGCTTCTCGGTCATCCCCAAGGCGGTGGACGAATATTATCAGTTTCTCGCCGCCTATCCGGGCCAGCCGATCGAGCAGCAGCTCGGCAACCCTGTCCATCACCTCCACCTGGGCAAGGTGCCGGCCGCCGACATGCCGGTGAGCTTCGCGCTGCTGCTCAACCTGGTCGGGGTGGCGTTGACCGACGACAAGGCGCTGCTCTGGCGCTACCTGCAGCGCTACGCTCCGCAGGTGTCGCCCGAGACGCATCCCGCGCTCGACGGGCTGCTCGATTACGCGATCGCCTATTTCCGCGATTTCATTGCGGATTCGCTTCATCGCCGCGTACCCACCGAGGCGGAGAAGGCGGCGCTGCGCACGCTCGATGCGCGCTTCGCGGCATTGCCCGAGGATGCCGACGCCGAGGCGATCCAGTACGAAGTGTACGAGGCCGGCAAGGCCACCGGCTTCGATCCGCTGCGCGACTGGTTCAAGGTGCTCTACGAGACCTTGCTCGGCTCTTCGCAAGGTCCGCGCATGGGCAGTTTCGCGGCGCTCTATGGCCTGAAAGAGACACGTGCGCTGATTTCCGACGCGCTGGCGCGAGAGGCCTGAACCGAACCGCCGCTGGCGCGTTCTCGCGCGCGGTCCACCCCTTTCGGACTGGTGTGCGTGCGCCTTCATGGCGTACCGCATCGGCCGCGCCGTTTCCGCACGGCGCGGCCACCGGGGTGGCCATCGACCCGCCGGCGCGGGAGCCGGCATGCTTCATGTCAGCTTCATCGCAGCGGGCCTAGGGAGAGGCCATGCGTTTTCAAAGTCTTGCCGCCATCGCCGTTGCCGTCGTCGCCTGCGTCGCTCCCGCTCATGCCGCCACGCCCCGCGAAGAACTGATACGCGCCGCCTTCGTCACCCACGACAAGGGGCAGGCGCTGGCGTTGGTCGATCAGGCGATCGCCGATTCCGGCGTCATCCTCGCCCAGTCGCCCGGCGACCGCGAAGCCAAGCTGCAGCAGGCGCTCGGCATCGGCTATCGCGGCCAGCTCAAGCGCTCGCCGACCGACGCCAAGACGGCACATACCCTGCTCCTGTCGCTGGCGAGCTCCGATCCGCGCGATCCCGAGGCGCAGATCGCCATGGCGGGCTGGCACCTGACGGCGGTGGGCGATCTCGGCAATTTCCTCGCCCGCACCCTGCTCGGCGCCAATCGTGACACGGGCTATACGGCGCTCGACAAGGCGGTGGCGATGGGCGGCAACCGCGCCTTCTTCGCGGGCTATGCCGCGCTGATCCGCATCAAGCTCGACAGTTCGGACACCGCGACGCCGCTCCGTCTCGCCCAGCGCGCCGCGAGCGAACCTGCCCCCGGCCCGATCGACCGCGTGATGCAGCGCGCCGCCCAGCGGATCATCCCGATGCTGCAGGCCGGCGACGGCGCGGGCGCTTCGAAGCTTGCGACGCAGCTCCTGCCGTTCGGGACGCTTTCGTAGCGCAAAGCCTTCTCCCGTTTTTCGGCGGGAGAAGGCGCTACCCCATCACTTCCCGCCGGCCGCGATCCAGTCGTCGATCTTCTTTTCCAGCACGCTCATCGGTAGCGCGCCGGTGTTCAGCACCTGTGCGTGGAAAGCGCGCGGATCGAACCTGTCGCCCAGCGCGGCCTGCGCCTTGGCCTTCTCCTTCAGGATGGTCAGCTGGCCGATCTTGTAGGCGAGCGCCTGCCCCGGAATCGCGATGTAGCGCTCCACCTCGGCGGTGGCGTCGGTCTTCGACATCGGCGAATTTGCGAGCATGTAGGCGATCGACTGGTCGCGCGTCCAACCCATGGCGTGGATGCCGCTGTCCACCACCAGCCGCATCGCGCGCAGGATGTCGTCGTTAAGCCCGCCGATCCGCTGGTAGGGATCGGTCTCCAGCCCCATCGGCCCCCAGAGCGTTTCCGAATAGAGCGCCCAGCCTTCGACATAGGCGGTGTTGCCGCCGAAGCGCATGAACGCCGGCAGCGACGTGTTCTCCTGCGCGATGCTGATCTGGAAATGGTGGCCGGGCATCGCCTCGTGCAGGAACAGCGAATTGGTCTCCCAATTGTAGCGCGAGGGGAGATCGTAGGTGTTGTAGTAGAAGGTGCCGGGCCGCGATCCGTCCGGCGTGCCCTGCGCATAGTCGCCGCCGGCCGAGGTCTTCTCGCGATAATCGGGCGTCGGGCGGATCTCGAGCGGGGATTTCGGGACGAGGCTGAACTGCGCGGGCACATGGTCCAGCACGGTCTGGCGGATCGCCATGTAGGTATCGTGCAGCTCCTGCGCGCTCTTCGGCTGGAATTTCGGATCGCTGCGCATGTAGTCGAAGAATTCGGGCAGCGTGCCCTTGAAGCCGATCTTCTCCTTCTGGACCTCCATCTCCTTGAGGTCGCGCGCCACCTCGGACAGGCCGAGATCGTGGACGTACTTGGCGGTCAGCGGCAGCGTCGTGTTGCTCTCGATCAGATATTCGTAAAGCTTCGCGCCGCCCGGCATGGCGGACAGGCCGACGGTATCGCGGGCGTGCGGCAGATATTCGGTCTTCAGGAAATCGCGCAGCCGCGTCTCGGCGGGGATGATGCCGGTGCGGATGGTATCGGCATAGGCCTTGGTGAGCCGCGCCTGGTCGGCGGCCGGGATGCTCGCCGGGAATTTCTTGACCGGCCCGTAATAAGGCGATCCCTCGACGCCGGCGGCGATCTGCTGATTCAGCTGGTCGATGACGTTGTTCACCACCAGCTTGGGCTGGACGATGCCGCTCTTGATGCCCTGCCGGAAGCGGACGATCGCCTCGTCGAGATTGGTGACGAACTCGCGGTGGCGCTTCAAATTGTTCTCGTAGTCGGCGACCATGTTGAACGGCGCCGCGCCGGAGCCCGAGGCGATATCCGGGTAGAAGATGTGGATGCCGTTGAAGTGATCGATCGGGCGGACGATCGTCTCCTTCAGGATGTCCGGCGCGTAGCTGCGCAGATCGAGATCGGTCTGCCACTTGAAGACATCGTAGGCGATCTGGTCGGTGGGGTTGAGTTTGCCGCGATCGATCGTGGCGAGATTCTTCAGGTCGCTCTCGTCGGCCGCCTTGCCCTCGGCGAGCGCCTTGTCGCTGAAGAAGTCGCCGAGCCGGTCGGCATAGCGCAGGTCGCCGCGCACCAGCGCGCTGAGCGGCTGGCGCTTGAGCATGGCCTCGTCGCTGTCGTGGAAGAGCTGCAGCAGCTTCGCATCCTCGGGCGACTGAGCGGCGGCGGCCGGGGCGGCGGACTGGCAGAAAGCGGGCGTGGCGAGAAGGGTCGCCGCGAGCAGCATCGCGAAAGAGCGCATGAAACCTCCGAAGGTGATGCGCGCGATGCTAAGGCCGGGAAAGAATCAGGGCAATAGGTGTCTTAGACACGTCAACCACCCCGCCCGGCGTGGGCGGGGTGGCGACGTTGGACCCTGCGAAACGGCTTAGTAGAAGAAGCCGTTATTGACCTCGATCACGCGGCCGGTGCGCACGTTCACCAGCAGCAC
>Ga0105240_10013576_pt1 | contig 11179 bp, 7 predicted proteins | sample KBSC54metaG_FD_80426 | JGI IMG/M metagenome (GOLD analysis project Ga0105240, IMG submission 80426) | Corn rhizosphere microbial communities from Kellogg Biological Station, Michigan, USA - KBS C5-4 metaG | ecosystem: Host-associated > Plants > Roots > Rhizosphere > Soil | place: Michigan, USA...
CCCACGGCTGTTACGGATCACCGCCCCGACGATACCTAGGGCCGCCAACTGCAGCCGCTGCCTAATAATGACAAGGTTCTTCTTATAATCGGGCATGAATTGACATAACCCTACGAATATAAACAGGTTGTGTGTCTTAAGGGATGCCCCAGGCTAGTCATATTAAATAATTATAAATATTATAAATATTACGTCTCTTCTCAAATAGATTTTAATTAATGAGCTTTTTATTTTGTTTTAGATAATTTTTACCTGAAAATGGGTATTTCCAGATGTTAAAACAGTCATATTAAATTTTAATAATATTTTTCAATGTTAAAAATTTAATATTTTCGTCATGCTGTAAAGTGCATTTTTAAAAAAGGTATTGCTTGCTGTCGCCCATCTCAGATGGACTACCCGGGCGGTACCTTTTGCACGAATCCTCCAATATCCGAATGCACCCTCTTAAAATTAAGCCACCCTCCAGGGGACCTATGTAATATAACAGAGTTAGTTAAGTATCATCAATTATCACATAAAAAAAACAGTGTACTATGTCCATTGCAAAACTTGAGTATATCTGGCTCGATGGATATCAACCCATCCAAAGTTTGCGTAGCAAAACAAAGATTGAAAAAGACTTCTCCGGCAAGCTCGAAGACGTCCCCATGTGGTGTTTCGACGGCTCTTCCACCGAACAGGCGCCAGGCGGCTCCTCCGACTGTATCCTGAAACCCGTGTATCTGGTGAAAGATCCTCAGCGTAAGAATGGCTATCTCGTGATGTGCGAAGTACTCAGCCCCAATGGCAAACCCCATCCCAGCAATGGCCGTGCATTGATCGAAGACGACGATAATGATTTCTGGTTTGGTTTCGAACAGGAATATTTCCTGTGGAACCCGGAGACCGATAAACCCCTTGGCTTCCCCGAAGGCGGTTATCCCCGCCCCCAAGGCCCCTACTACTGCTCTGTCGGTGCTAAGAACGCCTACGGCCGTGCCATGGTAGAAGAGCATCTGGACGCGTGTCTGGACGCCGGCCTGAATGTAGAAGGCATCAACGCCGAAGTTGCCACCGGCCAGTGGGAATTTCAGATCTTCGCCAAAGGCGCTAAAGAAGCCGGCGATCAGATCTGGATCGCCCGCTACCTGCTGGAACGCATCGGTGAAAAATACGGTCTGTCCATCAACTGGCATTGCAAACCTTTGGGCAACCTGGATTGGAACGGTAGCGGCATGCACGCCAACTTCTCCAACACGACGCTCCGCACTGCCGGCAGCCGTGAGATATATGAGACAATCTGTGAAGCTTTCCGCCCCGTCATCCAGGAGCACATCGCTGCTTACGGTCCGGACAACCATCTCCGTCTCACCGGCAAGCACGAAACAGCTGCTATCGACGAGTTCAAATACGGCGTATCCGACCGTGGTGCATCCATCCGCATCCCCATCGGCACCGTAGAAAGAGGCTGGAAAGGCTGGCTGGAAGATCGCAGACCCAATAGCGCTGCCGATCCTTACAAAGTAGCCGCCCGCATCATCAAGACGGTGAAGACTGCCAAAGTCATTGAGAAGGAACTGGTATAAATGATAACAAAAAACCCCGCGATGCGGGGTTTTTTTATTTAGAGTTTATTGATCGCTCTCACAAGCGCGTCTGCCTCATTCTTCTGGATATCCGTCACATCCCCATCCTCTGAGCAGATCAGCGTGAATTTAGGCACAGGTTTCAGTTTGGTCTTGTCATCCGTACGCTTGATGGAAAATTCCTTGTACGTAGCCTCTGTACCATCATCCGCCGTCATCAGATAAGTAAGACCCTTCTCCAGAAAACGCAGCTGCGTCAGATTGGCGAACTTCACCTGAGAGATATTATGGTTAGTGGGGTACTGCTTGTCCCGGAAGGTCAGCAGATACATGGTGTCGTTCTTCTTCACAATGCGCTGTAACTGCAAGGGCCAGTCTCCTGTCCTCAGATCAGCCAGCGTGATCGTAGAAGTGTTCGTAATAGTAAATTGAGCTTCAGCCTTTGTTAGGATCATCGGCAAGAATAGTAACAAAAAAATAAGCTTTTTCATACTGTTCATAGTTTCGAAGGTGCTGGAATTAACAATTTATGATAAGTAACAACGTATAAATACCCTATTTATTGCCCCTAAACCAACCCTTGCGGACGGGTAAAGGGATATAAGATATCCACAGATTAAAAGCCTCTGATAGCCTGACTGATCAGGTCCGCCTCATGCTGACGGAAATTGGTCGTCGCATATTTCGTCTGTAGCATATACCACATGCCATCAAACTTCTTATCCGTCCGTTTGACACTATAAGTGGAGAAAGTAGCCTCGTCACCATCATGCCCTTTCCTAAGGACCATCAATGCTGAATCCAGATAGACCAGCTGACCCTTGTTCGCAAACTCAACGGTATCGTATACCTCAGCCTGTATCTCCTGCTGATTGCGGAAGATGAGTGAATAGGAACCTCCATTTCGTTCAAGGCTGATCGGCCATCTGCCCGAGCGTATTTCAACAGCGCTATTCGGGCCTGTCCTGGCAAAAGGAAGAAGTAGTAAGCTCAGAAATAGTTTTTTCATACAGTAATTGGATATGCCAATATAAAGACATATTTCTAAACATGCAAGTCCTAGTCTTTACCTCAAGAATAATGCCTTATTTCGCAGGCGTAATCGTAATATTTCTATATTCTATAGGACCATGGTCTCCCTGCAGATAAATAGGCCCGGGCTCGCCTTCATTACTGTCCAGCGCCCCACCGGTGATACCCGGGATCTCCTGGTTGCATATCACCGTCTTCCCATTCAGCACCACGGTCACCATCCTGCCCACTAACGTAATATCATAGGCCTGCCATTGATCCACACCAAGACCGGCACGCTCGCTGGGTGACAGAAAGCCATAAACGCCGCTGAGATGATCATAGCCAGGTCGTATATCACCTTCATCATCCTCGATCTGCACTTCATACCTTCCCCGCAGATATACGCCGCTGTTACTGCCTTGGGATATTTGAACTCGATATGCAATTTAAAATCCCTGAACTTCTCGTCTGTAACGATATTGGCGCCGGAGTGAGGGCTCCGCAGCACACCTCCTTCAGCTATCCATTGATTCTTGCCCATGGCATGCCAGCCCTTCAGATCAGCGCCATCAAAAAGCTTGATGGTCTTTCCCCATACAGGCGCCCCGCTCCGTACCAGCGAAGGAGCTTTCCGCCCCACCCACTTATACTCTTTCCCATTGGGATCCACTATGGAACCCACCAGCGAATCGCCCTGAAGGGCGCCTTCCACCGTCAGATCATGGTCTTCCCGCTCCCATTGCGGAGGTATGGAAAAACTGATCTTCCCATTGTCATAGCTGACCCTTGAAATGGGACGGGCGCTGCCGCCACCGCCGACAAACCTGCCCACCAGTGTTCTCGATCCCGACAGCTGGATCTCCAGCCAGGAAGGAACATCGCGCCCATCCTGGTGTACAGTGATATCCCATCTGCCTAATACTGCTTGTTCATTGAACGCAATTGGGCTTCCGGAAATATGGCCCAATTGCGCCAAACTTCTAATGTCTGTCCTTCGGACAACGGACCCGTGGTCCGTTCTGCCATCTTCCTGTGCATGCACCGCCATCACGGCCGATGCCCATACCAATAAAGTAGAAAGTAATTTGTTCATATAGCTCGTTGAAGGAATAAATTTACAGAATTTTATCTACCGTATATTAGCGCCATGAAAGTTGCACAGTTCCTCAAGATATTGTCAGCATCCGTTCTCCTTCAGGGAACAGGGTCCGCAGAGGCTCAACCCAATAACCCCCAGCGTCCCAACATCATCTTCATCCTGACGGACGACATGGGCTACTCGGATCTGGGCTGCTATGGCAGCCCCGTCATCCAAACACCCTTCCTGGACTCCATCGCCCGTGCAGGCATCCGCGCCACCAATTATGTCGTGACCAGCCCCTCCTGTACCCCTTCCAGGGCCTCCCTGCTCACCGGCCGCTACGCCTCCCGTATGAACCTGCCCGACCCCATCGCACCCGGCTCCCCCCTTGGCCTTCCCGACGAAGAGGTCACCATCGCAGAGATGCTGAAGTCGGCAGGCTACGCCACCGCCATGATCGGCAAGTGGCACCTGGGCGACAAACATGATTATAACTACCCCACAGCCCAGGGCTTCGACTCCTATTATGGACTATTATACAGCCATGACTATCGCAGCCCCTATGTTCAGACGGATACGACAATAAAGGTCTACCGCAATCGGACCCCCGAAATCCTCCGGCCCGCCGATACATCCCTCACCCATCTGTATACGATAGAAGCCATACGGCTGATAAGATCCCAAAAGAAAAATAAACCATTCTTTCTTTACTTAGCCTACAACATGCCGCATTTACCCGTCGCATTTGCCGCAAGGGCCAGCTATCTGCGCGACCACCAGGAAGGAGGTCCCCTTGGCGCTGTCACGGAAGAGCTGGATTCCAGCATCGCCGTACTATGGCATACACTGGAACAGCAAGGGCTGGCCGGCAATACGATCCTGGCCTTCTCCAGCGACAACGGCCCCTGGATAGACTATCCCGTACGCATGTCCGGGGACGGCGCCACCAAACACTGGCACGCCGGTACAGCCGGCGTATTCCGGGGATCAAAGGCAATGAGCTACGAAGGAGGCATCCGCGTACCCTTTATCATCTACTGGAAAGGCCATGTTTCCAAAGGAGTCACACTTACCAATCCCATCAGCAACGTGGACATCCTGCCGACCTTCGCCAGCTGGGCCCACGCGTCCCTGCCTGCCGGCAGGACCCTCGACGGACAAAATATCGCTGATCTCCTCACGGGGCGGGCAGACCGACGGCATTACACTCACCGTCCTATTTATATCGTCAACCACGGTAACGTGGAAGCCGTCCGCTTTGGTAACTGGAAATACAGGGAGGCGCCCATCCCCCGCAGGGACGGCAAAGACAGCGTTACCCGCGAACTCTTCAACCTTGGCTACGACCCTTCCGAAAGGACCAATGTCATGGAAGAATTCCCGGAGCAGGCCAAAGAAGGAAAGACCCTCTTCGATGCCTTTGATGGGAAAAAGACAAACTGATCTGGCGCACCGGCAAAGCCGCCCTGTAAAGCAGACCCGCCGCCCATCACAAAATCCTCACAAAATGCATGGCAGAGCCCAGGGTTTGCCCGGGAAATGTTTATTTTAGGACTCGTCACCTAAAAACACCCCCATGTTCAAAAACCTCCTCCTGGTCGCTATCCGTAATTTCAAAAAAGACAAATGGTATAGCCTCCTCAATATCATGGGGCTGACCATCGGCATCACCTTTAGCCTCTTTCTCATATTTTATATAAAAGACGAGCTTAGCTATGACAAATATAATGTCAATGCCAGCCGCCTATACCGTATCACCTCCTATATAAAAGAGCCCGATAAGGACACCATGAAGATCGCCATCACCCAGGTGCCCCTGGCTCCCACCCTGAAAAATGACTACCCCGAGGTAGAGCAGGCTACACGATTTATCCAGTCGGGTAAATATATGTTCAAAAAAGACGAGCTGCGTTTCTATCAGGACAAGGTGTTTTTTGCGGACAGCAATGTCTTTAAGGTCTTCACCTGTCAATTCATCGAAGGTAATCCCAACACGGCACTGACTGAGCCCCGCTCACTGGTGCTGACCCAATCCGTAGCGGAAAAGATCTTCGGCAATACATCCTCCATCGTAGGCAAGACCCTGCAAAATGACAAGGGAGAAATGTTCAAGGTCACGGCGGTGATAAAGGACGTGCCGCACAACTCACATCTCATCTACAACGCCCTTATCTCCTCTTCCACGCTGCCAAAGGACTTTGGTGTCAATGACTGGGGCAACTTCAACATCCTTACCTATGTTGTTCTAAAACCCAATACAAATCCTCAGACCTTTGAAAAGAAGCTATCGCCCATGTATGAAAAATACATGGCTCGCATCTTCTCCCAATTCAATGTCAAGATCCGCTACGGCGTGCAGCCCGTGACCTCTATCCACCTGCATTCCGACATGCAGTACGAGCCCGAAGGACTGGGCAGCATGTCCTACATCTATATATTCGCCTCCGTCGCCCTGTTCATGCTGCTGATAGCCTGTATCAATTATATGAACCTGACCACAGCCCGCTCCGCCAGAAGGGCCAAGGAGATTGGCATCCGTAAAGTGACGGGCTCTACCAAACCGCAGCTGATCGCGCAATTTCTCGTCGAGTCCACCCTGACTGCCGTCTTTGCGCTCGTGCTTAGTGTTGGATTCATCGCTCTTTTGCTCCACACCTTTAACACCCTGGCGGGTAAAGACATTTCCTTTGGCGCCATCCTGCAACCCGACACATTTTTGATACTGCTGGCCGTTATCCTGTTCGTAGGACTGGTGGGCGGCAGCTACCCTGCCTTCTATCTCTCCGGGTTCAATCCCATCAATATCCTGAAGGGCAAGCTGGCTAAAGGCTCCAGCAATGTCACCCTCCGCCGTGTGCTGGTGGTGGTACAGTTCTCCATTTCCATGATCATGCTCATCTGCACCTGGGTGGTGTATGGACAATTACATTATCTGCGCACCAGAGACCTGGGTTTTAACAAGAACCAGGTCCTGACCATCGTCGCCAACACGAGCAACGACATACACAGTAAGATACAGGCCTTCCAGGATGAAGTAAGAAAGAACCCGAATGTCATCTCGGTGAGCACGTCCCAATCCACTCCCGGCAGCGGCAACATCAACCTCAGTCTGTTCAGCGTCGAGACCAGCAAGGGCTTTGTCGACAAAGGCGTGGAAAACTATGCGGTGGATGAAAATTATTTCAAGACGCTGGGTATGGAAATAAAGAAGGGACGCGCTTTCTCCGGACTGGCAGACACCAATCGCCGGGTGGTCGTCAACGAGAATATGGTTAAGTATTTCGGACGGGACAATCCCATCGGCAAACGATTAAAATCATCCGGTGACACGGCAGGCAAATATTTTGAGGTCATCGGCGTAGTAAAGGATTTTAATCAAAAATCTTTATATAATCCCATTGGCCCCCTGGTGCTTTTCTATGCACCCAATAGCAATGGCATCCAGATAAAGCTCAATCCAGGCAATATCCCCACTACCGTCGCCGGCGTGGAAAAGACCTGGAAAGGCATCTTCCCCGACCTGCCCTTTGGCTACACGTTCCTGGACCAGGACTTCGACTCGCAATACGCCGCCGATCAGAAGAGAGGTGAGATCTTCACCGCTTTTTCCATCCTCACCATCCTGATCACCTGCCTGGGGCTGCTGGGATTGATCGCTTTCACCACGGAACAACGACAAAAAGAGATCAGCATCCGCAAAGTGATGGGCGCCGGTCTGGGACAGATCGTGCCGCTGCTGACGAGAAATTTTGTTTACCTGGTGGGAGTGTCCTGCCTGATAGCTTTCCCCGTGGCCTGGATCTTTATGGACAAGTGGTTGAAAATTTTCCCTTACAATACGGGATTAAGCGCCACGCCATTCCTGTTATCGGCCCTGTCGGTATTGCTGCTCACCCTGCTCACCGTCACCTTCCATGCGGTGCGGGCGGCGGTGGCTAACCCAGTAAAAGCGTTAAAAACAGAATAAGGCTCCTCAACACAGGCCGGCCTGGTCGTATCAGGCTACCCCTTTTTCTTCTCCCTGTACTCCGAAGGGGTCAGCGAGAACTTCGATTTGAACACCGTCGAAAAATAAGCCTGTGAGGAAAACCCAACCTTAAATGCTATTTCAGCAATGGAAAGCTCCGCTTTGGCAAGCAGGAATTTGGCCTTCTGCAATCGCACGGTCAGGATATAATCATTTACGTTATACCCGATCAGGGCCTTTACCTTCCTGTACAGCTGTACTCTCGACACTCGTATCTCCCGGCAGATCTCGTCCACCGAGAATTCCTCATTGGCCAGGTTATTCTCCACGATGGCAATAAATTCGTTGATAAACTTCCTGTCGATCTTTGTCGATGTATTGGACCTGGATACGGTGGGCAGCTCGCTGGTATAGTGCTCACGAAGAATGCTCCGGTTGTTGAGCAGGCTCTTGATAGTCTCCTCCAGATACTCGAGGTTGAAAGGCTTTACAATAAAAGCATCCGCCTTCAGCCGGATGCCCCTGATCTGATCTTCGATCGAATTTTTGGCCGTCAGCAGAATAATAGGAATATGCGAGCTCCGGATGTCCTGCTTTAATGTTTCTGTCAGATACAGTCCGTCGGGACCGGGCATAATAATGTCTGCAATGATGAGGTCAGGTACGATGTCATATGCCATCGCAATACCCGTGGTGGCATTGTCCGCTTCATGAACCTCGTATGAGCTTCCCAGCCGCCTTTTTAGAAAAGCGCGGAAGTCCTCATTGTCTTCAATGAGCAGTATGGAAAACTCTTTGCTGCCGGTGTAGATAGATCCTTCGTCTTCGCTGAGGGCAGGCTCGATGTCCGTCGTATAGATCCTGACGTCCTCGTAGCTGGGAGTGGATGCTTGTTCTTCCACGATCTCCCCTGGCCGGAGATGTGATTTCCCGGTAGGCAGCCGGACCATGAATTTGGTGCCCTTCCATTTCTCGCTTTTAAGCGCAATATTACCATGGTGCAGGGAGATCAGCTCATTCGAAAGCGCAAGACCGAGACCTGTACCGATGAAATTGGACCGGCCACCCTGGAAGAAGGGTTCGAAAGCATGCTCCGCCTCTTCAACGGTCATACCTATCCCCGAATCCTCTACTGTAATAATGGCCATGTTCGCAGCGGGGTCCTCCTCGATGGTCACCTGGATAGATCCGCCCTCACGCGTAAATTTGAAAGCATTCGACAGCAGGTTGAATAGCACCTTGTCCAGCATATTGAGGTCAAACCATACCCTCAGGTCGCGCGACTTGTTGACAACCTGAAAGCTCACCGATTTTTTACGGGCCAGTTCCTGGAAGGAGCTCGCTATCTCCGCCACAAATTCTCCCAGATTGTTGTTCGACGCCCCAAGCTTCATTTTGTTGCCTTCGATCTTTCTGTAATCCATCAGCTGGTTGATCAGCCGGAGCAGCCGCATGGCATTCCGGTGAACGAGCTGGAGATTGTTCTTCACCGTGAAATGAAGCTTTGGGGACGACAGGACATCTTCCAGCGGACCCAGGATCAGCGTCAGCGGCGTCCTGAACTCATGAGAGATATTCGTAAAGAAGCTGAATTTGGCCGCCGTGGCCTCGTTGGCCTTTTCCGTCATCTCCAATAGCTGGTTCTGCTGAAAAAGTATCTCCTGGTTCTTTGATTCCAGCCTGGTATTGATCCGCCTGTTATGCCGCAGGGAAAGAAAGGCGATGCTTCCTAAAATGACCGCGAGGACAAGGCCCGTTATGGCGGCATACAGGAGATTGCGCTGATTGTGATAGATCCTTTGCTGCTCCTGCAGCAGGGCATATTGCTTTTCAATGTCCTGTTGCTGGTTGTCGATCCTGTCCATCTGCAGCTTCATGATTCGGACATTCGTGGAATCGATCACGACGGAAGGAAGGATATTTTCTCTGCTGAAAGGCTGTTTACCCAGGATCTTGAAAGCCGTCTGGATGGCCTCCTCGCCGCCGGTAGGGTTCAAAAAAGTGGCCTGGAGTATTTTGTCCGACACCAATTGTATCCCTCCCCCCGGGCCCGGTAGTCCGTCCACTCCGAAGAATTTGACAGTCTTCTCCATTCCCAGGCTTTTGTATACCTCATATGCACCCAGTGCCATCGGGTCATTCTGAGCAAAGACCACATCCGTAGGCGCCAGCTGATCCCTGATCTGCAGGAACGCCTCTTTCGCCGGGTCTTTCAGCCAGTCCCCGTGCAATCTGGTCTTGATATGGATCTTTGGGTTCTGACGTATCCCTTCCTCAAATCCCAGCTGTCTGTCATAGGAAGGGGTCGATCCCTTCAACCCAATGATCTCTATAATATTAGTGGTATCGTGGAAAAGGTGGGCGACATAATTACCGGCCATTTTACCCAGCTCGTAATTATTGATGCCGATGAAGGAAGTATATAGGTCCGAAGACGTTTTTCTATCGATGACCACCACGGGTATGCCGCTATTATAGGCTTCTTCCACTACGGATGTGAGGGGCGCCGCCTCATTGGGAGATACCAATAATATATCGATATTCATTCCAAGCAGCTCCTTCACCTGCCTGACCTGCAGATCGCTGTTGTCATTGGCGCTGCGGTAGATGAGCTCCGTACCGGGATGAAAGGACAGTTCCCGCTGCATGCCGGCCAGGGTGGCTTTCTTCCAGTTCTCGGTGCCGGTGCATTGCGCAAAGCCTATGCGGTATTTCTTTTCGGTGGGAGTGTTGGAACAGGATGAAAAAACTACAGTAAAGCCTGTCAGGGCCACGAGCCACTTTATCATACGCAAGCTAGTCATGGAACAAAAGTGAGCCAAATTTGAAAAAGGAGGTTCTAAATCAGTATACTTTTTTTTCAAACGCGTACCAAAAGGATACAGGTTCTAAAAATGCGGGAACAAATTTAGATAAAGCGTTTTCCCCGGCCCGGCAGCCCGAACGCATAATTTACTTAGCATCAATGCATTAGGCAGAATCCTCGAACGAAGAACGATTTTGATCGAATAGGATATCATTTCAAAAGGGAATTTTTCCTCCGCGGGATATCTTGCCCCGAAAGCGACTTGCCATATGCACAGGAAAAATGTTCTTCTTTGGTCGATCGTGATCGCTCTTGGCGGTTTTCTGTTCGGATTTGACACGGCTGTTATATCTGGCGCGGAAAGATCTATTCAACAATTCTGGAACCTCGGTACATTTCAACATGGTTTTACGGTATCTATTGCGCTCATCGGGACGGTCGTCGGCGCCTTGCTGGGAGCTATTCCGGCGGACAGGCTGGGAAGAAAAAAGACCCTTTATGGAATAGCCATCTTATACCTGGTGTCCTCATTAGGTACGGCGTTCGCGGGGTCCTGGCCCCTGTTCCTGATATTCCGGTTTCTGGGCGGCTTTGGGGTAGGAGCGTCTTCTGTCACCGCACCTATATACATATCGGAGATCTCCCCGGCTGCAGGGAGGGGTAAGCTGGTAGGTCTTTTTCAGTTCAATGTAGTGCTGGGCATCGTGGTGTCCTATCTCTCTAATTACCTCATCGGCCGGACA
>Ga0105240_10013578_pt1 | contig 11178 bp, 9 predicted proteins | sample KBSC54metaG_FD_80426 | JGI IMG/M metagenome (GOLD analysis project Ga0105240, IMG submission 80426) | Corn rhizosphere microbial communities from Kellogg Biological Station, Michigan, USA - KBS C5-4 metaG | ecosystem: Host-associated > Plants > Roots > Rhizosphere > Soil | place: Michigan, USA...
GGATGAAGCCGTCGATATTGGCCATGCGGGCGGCGCGCTCGACCTCCTCGCGCGACGCCTCGGGGCGGCCATAGGCGATGTTGTAATAGATCGTGTCGTTGAACAGCACCGTGTCCTGTGGAACGATGCCGATCTCGCTGCGCAGGCTTTTCTGCGTCACCGCACGCAGATCCTGGCCATCGATGACGATGGAGCCGCCGGTCACCTCGTAGAATCGGAACAGGAGCCGGGCGATGGTCGATTTGCCGGCGCCGGATGGGCCGACAATCGCGACCGTCCGCCCGGGCGCCACTGAAAAACTTACCTTCTCCAATATTGGCCGGCGCAAATCATAGGCGAAATCGACGTCGCGGAACTCAACCGCACCACCGGTAACCTGGAGCGGCGGCGCTCCAGGCAGATCGCTGATGTCGCGTTCGACTTGCAGCAGGTCGAACATCGCCTCGATGTCGACCAGCGCCTGTTTCAAGGCCGAGTAGACCGTCCCGAAAATGCCGAGCGGCTGCGCAAGCTGGATCAGATAGGTGTTGAGCGTCACGAAACCGCCAATGCTCATCCGCCCGGCCACAATGTCGGACCCGGACATAAGCATGATCGCGGTTACGCCGATGCCGACAATTGCGGCCTGGCCAATGTTCAACAGCGACAGCGAGGTTACAGTCTTGACCGCGGCCTTTTCATACCGCGCCAGCGCCTTGTCGTACCGCTGCGCCTCATGTTCCTCGTTGGTAAAGTATTTCACCGTCTCATGATTGAGCAGGCTGTCGATTGCCTTCGTATTTGCCGAACTGTCGCTCTCGTTCATCTGGCGGCGCAAGCCAATGCGCCAATTGCTGATGACGATGGTAAAGGCGATGTACATGCCGACCGTCAGTAGCGTCGCAACGGCGTAGGAGATGCCGAATTGCCGCCAGATCGCCAGCGCCGAAAGCACCAACATCAGGATGGTCGGCGCCAGGCTGAACAGCGAGAACGTCAAAAGGCTGTTGATCGCCGTTGTGCCGCGCTCGATCGACCGCGAGAGGCCGCCGGTTTGGCGATCGAGATGAAAACGCAAGGACAGGCTATGAATATGGCGAAAGACCGCGAGTGCGATCTGGCGGATCGCCCGTTGCGCGACTTTCTGAAAAATCGCATTGCGTGCCTCATTGAAGCCCTGGGTCAGAATTCTGGCCAGGCCGTACGCGGCGATCAGCGCGACCGGGACCACGATCAGCGCGCCAGCCTTTCCCGAAAGCGCGTCGACCGCCTTGCCGTAGGCGATTGGGATGAACAATGTCGCGATATTGCTCAGTAAAAGGGCGAGGACCGAAAGCACGACGCGGATGCGCAGCTCTATGGCGCCCTTGGGCCACAGATACGGGGCGAGCATGCGGACAGCGCGCTGATCTCCCTTGGGTTTCGGGCCGGACGGTGCGGACACGGGGGGATGCGCGTGACGAAGGACGGCGTGCGGAGAAGTCATCGCCCCAATATAAGGGCGATATCTTCCCTCGGCGAGCCTCAGATTTTATTTATTGGCGCACCGGTTGCAGGGCTCGCCCGTTCGCCCGGCGCCAGCGCCCGGCCACTGCTCCAAGGCAAAGAATGATTGCGACGCGAACCGCGAAAGCGGTTCCGGCTAACGCCAATATTCCCGCAAGCGCCGCGAGGGCGAGGAGCAGGGCAAAAAGCTCGCCGTTCATTGGCTGCCGGTTTTTGTTCCGAGCGAGAGCCGGCGCGGGCTTTCTGGGCAAGCAGGCAAACGCGACCGGTCGAATAACAACGCCCATCGATGACTCCCCGCCGCGTCAACAGCCGACATGCGCAAGCCGGCGCCCTTCCGCCGCCGGCTCAATTCCTTTAAGCACCGGCCGGCAATAATGTTCCGTAAAATCCCTTGCTTAATCCTCTTGCGCCGCGGCTCGATACCAATCCTTCATCGGCGGCAGATTCAGGAGTTCCTGCACGTAGGCATGGCAAAGCGGATCCAGGCTGATGCCGTATGTCTCCAGCCGCGTCGCCACCGGCGCGTACATTGCGTCGGCGTTGGTGAAACGCCCGAACAGAAAAGGTCCTGCGGCGCCGAAGCGGCTTCGTGCGTCGCTCCACAATGTCTTTATCCTTTCCAGCTCGACCGCTGCCTCCGGAGAGAGAGTCGGCGTCGGCAGGCGGTGGCTAACATCCATCGGAAGTTCGTTGCGCACTGCAGGAAAACCCGCATGCATCTCGGCCGCAATCGACCGTGCAAGGGCCCGCGCAGGCATATCCGAGGGCCACAACTCTTTGTCGGGAAAGCGATCGGCGAGATAATCCAGGATCGCCAGCGAATCCCAGACGCGGTCGTTTCCATCGATCAGCACCGGTACCTTGCCGGCCGGCGAATATTCCAGAATGCGCGGCTTGGTGCCCGGCTGCCGCAATGGGATGACCAGTTCCTCGAACGGAATTCCAGCCTGCTTCAGCGCAAGCCAGGCACGAAGCGACCAGCTTGACCATTTCTTGCTGCCGATCACCAGCATCAAACCCATTCGAACTTTCCTTCCGCACGGGCGCTGGCCGAGACCGCGCCGCCCCTGTGCTGCGCTGCTGCGTTCCGCGCATTGCAAGCACTTCATCGGGATGATAAACAGCCGCCCTTCCGTCGCAAAGCGGATAGGGACGGGCGCGTAGCTCAGCGGGAGAGCACTTCCTTGACATGGAAGGGGTCACAGGTTCAATCCCTGTCGCGCCCACCATCTACGCCAGGGGACCATTTGAGCGTCGCCTTGGCTTTGCGCGTTCGGGGCGCAGTACCACGCCGACCGCAAGCGACGATCTTCATCCGCACTCCTGATTTTCTTCCAGAAAAATAGTTGCCGTATTCTGAAGACGGTCAAAGAACGCTTCCGCTGACCATGGCGTGACAGCGTCGACGCCTGCCGATGGACCTTTATATTTCGTATCAGACACTCTCGTGTCAGATTGTCGGACGGGGATCGCAAGACAAGAATGTTTATTGCCGGCGTTCGACAAAAAAGGATACACTGTGTCAGTATGACTGTGCTGCTGGGTGTACTTAAGCGTAAATCGAAAAAGCCCAGCCCGGGTGGATTCGACGGCTTTGCCGGGTGAAGTGGGGGATAAACATGAGCGGCGGAAACTATTTCGATAATTTGCACAATATAAGCGATCTATCGACCAAATGGACGCGCGCAAATTCGGCCGAGGCTCTCCCGGGCGTGCAGCTGCCGCTATCCTGGGATTTTTGGGAGCTGACCGGCGAAAGGGCGAAAAGAGGGGCGCAATTCGATATCGGCCTGCTAGAGGCATCGGAACTTGAAACCCCTGAAAAAATATCAGATCGGATCTGGGCGATCTTCTATGGCCGGGTCGCACTCAACACAGATTTTTTTCACAAGCTCCATTCCCGCTCTTCCAAGGCCGACGCGGACGCTCACGCACGGCAGGTTCACGGCGTCGAGGGGCAGGCGGCGCCCGCGTCGGCCCCCACAAGCGACAAAGAGGAAGGCAATATTTGGGCTCGAGAGAAGGCCTTATCGCTCGAGGGCTTCGTGGCCAATTTCTGGCGCACGGAAACCGACGCCATCCACCGGTGGTGGCGCGACCACACGGCGCCCGAGGTCCTGAATGACACGGCGAGTCTCGGCGAGCTTTGGATCGAGGCGCAAAAGCATTTCGAGCGCATCAACCGAATGGGCGCGAGCACTTCGACGATCGCCATTCGCGTATATGGCCAGCTGCGAGCGTTTTGCGAACGCGTTGGGAAGCCGGAGCTGGAGACAAAACTGACGACCGGCTTAGGCGACACGCACGACACGCACCTCCTGAACGATATCTGGAATGTGGCGCATGGCGGTTTTTCGCTCGAGCAGTTTGTCGCTGAACATGGCTATAATGGGCACGGCGCCGGCAGCCTGAACAGCCGGGTCTGGCGCGAAAATCCGGAACTGCTGAAGCCCCTTGTCGCGAGGTATGCAGCCTTGCCTGACAGCGAGGCTCCAGACCGGGTGACGGAGCGGGCGATGCAGGGCCGGGCTGCCGCCGAAAAAGAACTGCTGGATGCCGCCGGGCCGGATCTTCGGGCGGAGGCGCTAAGACTTATCGAACGCGCGGCGCACTTCACCAGATTGAGGGAACTTGGGAAAGTGATGTTCCTCCATCCGATCGATGTCGCGCGGGCGGCGTCGCGGGCGCGGGGGACCGACTTGGCGCGCAAGGGGCTTTTGGACAATCCGGAAGACATATTCTATCTGCTTCGCTCCGAAGTGATGGAGGGCCACCTGCCCTCCGACGCCAAGGACATCGTGGCCTTCAGGCGCGCGCGCCACGCTGAATATTCGGCCTTCGACATTCCACAGAGCTGGACCGGCAACCCGGTTCCATTCATTGGGACAGCAAAAGAAGAATCCGGCACTATCAAGGGATTGGGCGTCAGTTCTGGCCGTGCTCAGGGAAAAGTGCGTCTCGTTCTCGATCCGATGGAGGCGGAGCCGCTGGAGCCCGGAGAGATCCTCGTGTGCCACACGACGGACCCAAGCTGGGGACCTTTCTTTTTCGTTGCCGGCGGCCTGGTCATCGATATCGGCGGCTCGATGAGCCACGGCGCGATCATTGCGCGCGAGATCGGCGTGCCTTGCGTCATCAACACGGGCGTGGGAACCAAGCGGCTGAAAACAGGCGATCAGGTTATCGTCGACGGCGACCGCGGCGCTGTGGAGATTTTGCCCAGCGCCTGATTGTCTGGAAGCGAACCGGCGGTCAGGCGCGCGAGCCGAGATCCCACGCCACCATCATGCTCCAATCCGCGACGCGGCTCCACGCTGGCGCGGGCAAAAAGGCAGTCGCGGCGAGTTCCAACTGGTCTCCGCGGGGTGTTGTACCCACGCTGAGCTTGAAATCGATTATCCGCGACTGCCAGCCGCTCATGGGTAAATAACCGGAAAATCGGGCCCCTCGAACGGGCGGTTGGGTTCAATTCCCATTTCGCTAGGCGTCCGCCCATTCGACGCCAGGACGCCGGCCCCGGTGTTGAGCGTATCCGCTGGAATATAAGCGCGCAGAAAGGCCCAGCGCGGCCGATTGGTCACGTTCCGTGGGGCACTGTGAAGCGTCAATCCGCTATGGACGGTCGCGTCGCCGGGCCGGTAGGTGAACGGAGGCGACAGCTGGTGGCGCGCCAGGCGCGGGTGCCGTTCGATAAGGTGGTTGCCTTCAAAGTCGCCATCAGGCGTGCGAATGGCCACGTTCCCGAAGCTTCCCTCGCGATGGCTTCCGGAAATGAAGCGCATCGTGCCCATCTCTGGCGTAGCGTGCACGAGCGACATCCACATCACCATATGGCCGCTGCGGTCACGCGGCGAGGCGGGGTCATCCTGATGCCAGATCGTTTCGTCGGCGCCTTCCTCACTCTGTCGAAAGGGCGCCTTATACAGAAAGAAATTGGCCCAGGCGCGAACCCCGACTGACCGACCGATGAGCTTTTGCGCATTGGCGCCGGCTTTCTTCGACATCACAAGGCTGCGAACCACGTCATCCTGTTGTGAGGGCATGGAGAGGATTACCGCATGATTCATGTCGGTATAGCCTTTGTGCTGTTTGTCCCTTTCCTTCACGAGTTCCCGTTCGCGGGCATCCTGCTTCGCCTGCAATGCTTGAGCACGCTGAAGCAGATCGGTCGCTACCTGCTCCGGCAACAGCCCAGGTAGAAAGACCCAACCATGCTCATCGTAAAAATCCGCTTCTTCTTGAGTTATGGCGCGCTCTTGTGCCTCGATTCCAGTGGCCATGTCGGCTCCTCCCTTGCTCAGCGTTTGTGCAAGCTCAAAGGCACAAATATGGCAAAATAGACCTTAGATGGGCCAGGGAGACAAGGATTTTGTGATAAAAGGCGCGATAAAAAGATACGTTGTGCCATGGCCATCTGGTAATTTGTTTGAAACTACTGTTAAAAACTCGACGTGGATAGGACTGATGGATCAAATTCAAGGCTCTCGTCGCGGCATGCGCTCAATCAAGCTGGAAGGCGCGCCCAATTTCCGGGACTTGGGTGGTCATCCAACGAAAGATGGCCGTCAGGTCGCTTTCGGGCGCGTCTATCGCTCTGGCGGATTCGAGAACGCAACAGCGAGCGATCTCGCAACCATCAAGGGGCTCAACATCCGGTTCATTTGCGATCTGCGCAACTTGGCAGAACGGACGCACAGTCTCCGCCGTTGGCCCGCCGGTCCGGCGCCCGCCCTCTATAACATGGATGTGAACACCGAAGCGCTGCTAAAACACGAAGTGTTCGCCGACATCCTTTCGTCGGAACCCACGCCGAGCGGCGCACATAAGGCGATGCGGAAAAGTTACGCCGCCCTGCCAAACGGCTTTGCGCCGCACCTGCGGACATTCTTCGCCCATATGGCTAATCGTGAGAATCTCCCGGCTGTCATCCATTGTCATTCGGGCAAGGACCGCACGGGCTTTCTCTCGGCAGTTCTGTTGTCCGCGCTGGACGTGCCGGTCGATAGTATCTATGAGGATTACCGCCGCACCGCCCAAATGCAGAACGTCGAGGCCACCATCGATCATTTCCTGCAAAACTTTGGACAGCATATAAATCAGTCGCTTGACCGGCGGGTCGCAATGGCCGTCGCCGATGCGCATCCTGATTATCTTGCCGCGGCGTTTAAAGCTGTCGCCGCGGATTATGGCTCGATGGAGAATTATCTCGAAAAGGTTGGCGGTCTCGACGTCCCCGCGCGGATGCGGTTACATCAAGCTCTTCTTGATTGAGGGCCGTAGAGGTGGACCAAGCCATCCTTGGACCGCGTGCACGCAACAAGATCAGAATTCGCCACGAAATCACCGAGGCGGCGTTCGAATTGTTTGTTGAGCGCGGTTTCGAACATACGTCGGTAGAGGATATTATTGGCGTTGCCAATATTTCCCGTCGCACTTTTTACCGGTACTTCGCTTCGGTTGGCGATATTCTTCAATCCTGGGATAACGAGATTTCGGCGCAACTGCGCGAATCGGTTTTGGCGCGGCCGCCTGGAGAGATGCCGCTGGTCGTGGCCTGCAAGGCTTTACAGGAAGTCTTCAGGACCTATGAAACCACATATGCAAGGGGGATCGCGCTGTCCCGCGTGATGGGGGCGGCGCCCAAGATTCGCAGTCAACGCCTGGAATCCTCAGTCAACTGGCGCAAAGGCCTGGTTGCCGCGCTCATGGAGCGTTTCGGCGCTGAGATCTCGCCATTAATCGCCGAAGTCAGTGCGGGTTTGACGGTGGCGATAGCCCGCGCCGCTACCGATTATTGGCTGGCCGAAAGCGGCGTTGGTGATTTCAAATCCATACTGGATGAAACGTTTGCCACCTCTGACGGGCTCTACGCAGAGAGATTAGTGGCCTTGGCTGCGGACGCTTCGCGGCGACGCCGGGGCGAGTCGAGCGATTAGCTAGCAGCTAGCTGTTGTCCGTCCCGGACATGTGCGGACAACTTGGAGTCCGTGATTTATTGAGACAGCCCCTGACGAACAGCGACCAACGCTGTTCTTCCATTTCCCCTAGTCAATTTAAGCAGATGGCTAGCAGAGCTTCTCGGGCGCATGCGTAAGCATCGGGCCAGCACACTGAATTCAGGCCCCAAGCCTTTAGTTGATGGCACAGTGTTTCCCTATTTGGCCATATCCCGGAAAATTCGCTTGCTATTTTCGTCTGTACAATGTGACATTGTATCAAATGAGAGTGACCTTCTGGTGCGCGGACGCCGCCACGATCAATCTGGCACACAGCCGCATTTCTGGGCCCCATCTCAAAGAAGGACAGTCAACATGACCGAACCCCGTGATGATGCCCCGTACGATTCTGACAATCCCGACTGGCGCGATACCTGGTGGTTCAATGCCACCGATCTTGAGAAGGGGCGCGCACTGCATGTGCATTGCATGTGGAGCGAGCGGCAAAAACGGGCGCGGCACACGCTGGGGATTTATGATGGAGACCGCGCCGAGACCCGCATCGTCATCACCACCGAGAGTCCGTTTGTGTCGAGTATGCTGACGCTGGACGTCGACCCTTATAAATCCATGCGCTTGCGTGTTCCTGACCGCGAGATCGACGTGACTTGGACAGCCTGGCAGGAGCCGGTCGATTTTTGTCAGCCGCCGTTTACGTCCGCCGACAAGGTGATGAACTCGATGCATTTTCAGGCGAGCGGGCGGGCGAAGGGCAAAGTGCTTGGCGAGCCTTTCCAGGGGCCCGGCCATCGTGACCGCACCGCCGGGCCGCGGAAAATCGCAAAGGAAACCGGGCGCACTGTGGGGTTCACGTTTAGTGGCGCTGATGAGGACTGCGCATTCCTGTCGCATCTCAGCGTCCCGGCGGCCGCGCCGTTCACGGCCGCACCGACCGTCAGTTCCGGCTATACCTGCATTGGAGGAAAAATCACTCCTATAAGCAACCCGGCCGAAACAACCGTGCTGCGGCGCTCCAACGGCCTGCCGACCCTGGTGCGGATCGCGGGCGAGGAATTCACTGTGCGGCATATTCTGGGGCCCTCCCGATGGACGTCGGACGCCAATCTGAGCGACCCCAGCCTGGGCGCCGAGGGACCGGTTTTTTCGAATTCCTATTCCTTCATTATTGCGGACTCGGCGCATCATGGCCGCTTTGCTGCCGGCTACGGCGAATCTCTCCTCATGACGTATTAAGCGCGCGCATGGCCGAAACCGTAACCGCCTTTTGCCGCTTTTGCCACGCGCTATGCGGGATCAAAGTCACCGTTGAGGATGGCAAGGTCGCCAAGGTGAGGGGCGACAGCTTCCCGCTGACCATAACCGCCCCAACCGGCTGCTCCACAGCGTGCGCCGCGAAGCCGACGGATCGTTCACGCCGCTATCGAGCGCGACCGCGATGGACGAGGTGGAGGAGCGGCTGCGGCGCATCGTCGAGGAAGACGGCCCCCGCGCGGTTGCCACCTATCTCGGAACCTCGGTCGCCCCCAATCCGGCGGCTGGCGCCGGCGCAAAGGCGTGAAGCGCTAACAACGGGCGCGGAGCGGCAGCGAGAGAGCCTCATGGGGTAAGGCGTCTCATCCCGATGCGGTCGCCTTCGCTTCGTGGTACCATCCAGCCATGATCGCGAAGACGGCGACCTCCGAAGACACCCAGCTCGAGCTGTTGGCGGCATACCGGCAGGTACGCGCCCGGACCGAAGCGCTGGCGGCACCCCTGTCGCCCGAGGACCAGGGGTTGCAGTCGATGCCGGACGCCAGCCCGACCAAGTGGCATCGCGCCCACACCACTTGGTTCTTCGAGACCTTCGTCCTGGTTCCTCATGCGCCCTGGTACCGGTCGTTCGACGCGGCGTTCGGCTTTTTATTCAATTCCTATTACGAGGCCGTTGGGCCGCGCTACCCACGTCCCGCCCGCGGCCTGCTGAGCCGGCCGGACGCGGCGACGGTCGCCGCTTACCGCCAGCAAGTGGACGAAGCGATGATCTGTTTGCTGGAGGACGGCACGGCCGACATAGCGCCGCTGGTGGAGGTGGGGCTCAACCACGAGCAGCAGCACCAGGAACTGCTGCTGACCGACATCAAGCATGCCTTTGCCGCCTCACCGCTGCTGCCCGCCTATCGAGACCGCGAGACGGAGCGGCCGCGCCAGGAGGCCGACCCGGTCGTCTGGTTGCCGGTCAAAGGCGGTGTGCGCACGGTCGGGCATCGGGGTGGAGGGTTTTCGTTCGACAACGAGACTCCCGCGCACGCAGTTCTGCTGGCCAATTTTATGATCGCCGATCGTCCGGTCAGCAACGGTGCGTACCGCGCCTTCATCGACGCCGGCGGGTACAAAAACCCTCAGTTCTGGCTATCGGACGGCTGGGCGGCGGTCCAGGCCAACGGATGGCAAGCGCCAGGCTATTGGATGCAGGATGAGGCCGGCTGGTCGGTTTACACACTGCATGGTCCCGAAGCGGTCCGCGACGACGAACCGGTATGTCACGTCAGTTACTATGAGGCGGACGCTTATGCGGCGTGGGCGGGCCATCGCCTGCCCACGGAGTGCGAGTGGGAGGTCGCGGCGCGCCTCCATCCGGGTCCATCAGCTCAGCGGGACAGTTTGGCGATCCATCCCGGCCCGCTGCGTACCGGTTTTCGCCAGGATGTGTGGGAATGGACGGCGAGCGCCTATGCGCCCTATCCCGGCTACCGGCCCCTGACCGGGGCGCTCGGCGAATATAATGGCAAGTTCATGATCAACCAGATGGTACTGCGCGGCCGCTCCTGCGCCACGCCGCCGGGCCATGATCGGCTCAGCTATCGCAATTTCTTTCCGCCCTCCGCGCGTTGGCAGTTCTCGGGCATCCGATTGGCCACGGATTTGTAATTTGCCGCCGGCATAGTGAGCAAACGACACGGGCACGGTTGACGTTGCCGCTGGTCGACCACAGCTAACGCCATGCAGGTCTACGGGGAAACGGAGGTTCGGCAATGGCGACCGAGAAAGGGATGCGATGTCTTGTGCCGGAATACGCCGTGGGGATGGCGGGCTGAGCAGTGCCCTTAGATTCGGAGTTCCGCGCCGAGGGAATGTTCGGCGGACCGGATGGCGCGTTCCTCATCGACGTCATCGCTGGGCTGTCCGCGGCACGCAAATCCCTTCCGAGTAAATATTTCTACGACAGCGAAGGCTTGCGGCTGTTCGACGCGATCTGCGATCTTCCCGAATACTATCTGACGCGGACGGAAACGGCGCTTCTCAAGGCGGCAGTCCCTGAAATCGCCCGCCATATCCCCGCGGGTAGCGCTCTTGTCGAGTTCGGCAGCGGCGCCAGCCTTAAGACCAGAGTGCTGCTGGATGCGGCGCCGCAGATCGCCGCCTATATTCCGATCGATATCAACGAGTGCGCCTTGACCCAGGCGGCCGCTGGTATCGCCGCGGCATATCCCAATCTGGAGGTCGCCCCGCTCGCGACGGATTTCACACGTCCGCTTTCACTGCCGAAGACGGCCATCGGCCGCCGGCTGACTGGGTTTTTCCCGGGCTCCACCATCGGCAATTTCAACCCCGACGAGGCGACGGAGTTGCTGCGGGGCATGCGCGGCATGCTGGGTGAGGGCGCCCGGTTCCTGCTGGGCGTCGATCTCGTGAAGCCGATCGACCAGCTGATTCACGCCTATGACGACCGGCAGGGCGTGACCGCGGCCTTCAA
>Ga0105240_10013579_pt1 | contig 11177 bp, 7 predicted proteins | sample KBSC54metaG_FD_80426 | JGI IMG/M metagenome (GOLD analysis project Ga0105240, IMG submission 80426) | Corn rhizosphere microbial communities from Kellogg Biological Station, Michigan, USA - KBS C5-4 metaG | ecosystem: Host-associated > Plants > Roots > Rhizosphere > Soil | place: Michigan, USA...
CGCCAAGATGAAGGCCATCCCGACGGACGATCCGCTGTTCGGCAAGGGCCCGCTCCGCGCCGACGGTCGCCGTATCATCCCGGCCTATCTGTTCGAGGTGAAGAAGCCGGAAGAGTCGAAAGGTCCGTGGGACTATTACAAGCTGATCGCGACCATCTCGCCCGAAGACGCGGCCAAGCCGCTGGAAGCCAGCGAGTGCCCGCTGGTGAAGAAGTGACGGCCGAAGGCCGTCATCCCGGAATGGTGCGTTAGCACCATATCCGGGATCTCGAGATTCCGGGTCTGGTCCTTCGGACCACCCGGAATGACCCGTTACCTTGATTTTCCCGCAAGCGTCCTCGCCGCAACCACGAGTGCCAGCGCGACCAGCGCTGACGCCAGCAGGAACGGCGCGCTGTCGCCGATGAAATGGGCAAACGTCAGCGTGAACAGCAGCGGCCCGATCATTTGCGACAGGCCCTGCACGCTCGCGGTCGCCCCCTGAAGCTGGCCCTGCTGGTCGGGCGCCACCTGCCCCGTCATCAGCGCCTGTGTGGCCGCGCCCGACACGCCCCACAGCGCCATCACGGGAATGCCAAGACAGAACAACAACCCCGTCGGCGCCACGCCATAAATGAAGAAACCGGCCACGCCGAACACGAGACCCAGCAAGAGCGCCTTCCGTTCGCCCAGCCGCTTCACGATCGGCCCGATCGCCGCACCCTGCACCGCCATCGAGCAGACGCCGACAATCGCCAGCATCAGGCCGACCTTTTGCACGTCCCAGCCATAGCGATAGGTCGCATACAACACGGCGGTCGAAGGCAGCACGACATGCGCGAGCTGCGAAAAGAAATTCGATAGCTGAAGTCCTGCAAGAATACCGTTCGCGCGCAGGAAGGGCAGCATTCCGATCGGATTGGCGCTCTTCCAGCGGAACGGCGCACGACGGTCCGGAGGCAGCGATTCCGGCAGGATGAACAGGCCATAGAGCGCGTTGGCAAAGCTCAGGCCGGCCGCGATCCAGAATGGCAGCCGCGGCGACATCTCCCCGAACAGGCCGCCGAGCGCGGGGCCCAGGATGAAGCCCGCGCCGAAGGCAACGCCGATCTTGCCGAAGTAGGCGGCGCGCTTCTCCGGCGGCGTGATGTCTGCGATATAGGCGAACGCCGTCGAGACGCTCGCCGAGGTGACGCCCGAGATCAGCCGGCCGACGAACAGCCAGACCAGCGACGGCGCCAGCGCCATCAGCACATAATCCGCCGCCAGGCCGAAATTCGACAGCAGCACCACGGGCCTGCGGCCGAACCGGTCGGACAGCCCGCCCAGCACCGGCGAGAAGATGAACTGCATCAGCGCCCAGCCGGTGCCGAACAGGCCGAAGATGCGCGCCGCACTTGCCGTATCGTTGTCGACAAAGCCCTCGATCAGTTTCGGCAGCACCGGAATGACGACGCCGAGCGCCAGCATATCCAGGAGGATGGTGACGAAGATGAAGGCTACCACGGACGTGCGCGGCGGCGTCGCTTCGACGGCGGCCTCCGAGGCCTCGCCGCTCATGACGGCCGCTTCCGCTTGTGCGCGAAGGGATTGGCCTTTTCACGCAGCGTGATGCGCACCGGCGTGCCCGGCAGGTCGAAGGCTTCGCGCAGCGAGTTGGTGAGGTAGCGCAAATAGGATTGCGGGACGGCGTCGGCGCGCGAGCAGAACAGCACGAAGCTCGGCGGACGCGCCTTGGTTTGCGTGATGTAGTTCAGCTTCAGCCGCCGTCCCGAAACCGCCGGCGGCGGATTGGCCGACACCGCCTGCTCGAACCAGCGATTGAGCGCGGCGGTCGGCACGCGCCGGTTCCAGATCGCATAGGCATCGACGATCGCCTGCATCAGCCGGTCGATGCCTTCGCCCATCAGGCCGGAGACGGCCACGACCGGCACGCCCGTGACCTGCGGCAGCCAGTGATCGGCATCCCTCCGCAGCATGGATATCTGGCCGGGCTTGCCCTCCATCAGATCCCATTTGTTGACGGCGATGACGAGCGCGCGGCCCTCGCGCTCGATCAGGTCGGCAATGCGCAGGTCCTGCTCCTCGAACCGGTTCTGCGCGTCCATCATCATGACCACGACTTCGGCAAAGCGCACCGCGCGCAAGGCGTCCGCAACCGACAGTTTTTCCAGCTTCTCCTCGATCCGCGAGCGGCGCCGCAGGCCGGCGGTATCGAACACGCGGAAATCGCGGCCTTTCCATTTGATCTCGACCGCGATGGAGTCGCGCGTGGTGCCGGCCTCGGGACTCGTCAGCAGCCGCTCCTCGCCGATGAGGTGGTTGATCAGGGTGGATTTACCGGCATTGGGCCGGCCGACAATGGCAACCCGGATGGGGCGGGTCGCCAGGTCCTCTTCTTCATCGACCTCGCCGGCCTCCTCCTCTTCCGGCGGCGGCTCCGGCATCAGCGTGCGCAGCGCGTCGTAGAGATCGCCAAGGCCCTCGCCATGTTCGGCGGAAACCTGGATGGGATCGCCGAGCCCGAGCGCATAGGCCTCCATCGCGCCGGCATCGCCGTGCTTGCCCTCGCTCTTGTTGGCGAGCAGCAGCACCGGCTTGTCGGCGCGGCGCGCGAAGTCGGCGAAGGCGCGGTCCGCCGGCGTCAGCCCGGTGCGGGCGTCGACCACGAACATCAACGCGTCCGCGAGCTTGATGGCGGTTTCGGTCTGCTCCTGCATCCGCGCGGTCAGCGAGCCCCTGGCCCCCTCGTCGAGGCCCGCGGTGTCGATCACGGTGAACTCGAGATCGCCGAGTCTCGCCTCGCCCTCCCTGCGGTCGCGCGTGACGCCCGGCTCGTCATCGACCAGCGCGAGCTTCTGTCCGACCAGACGGTTGAACAGCGTCGACTTCCCGACATTGGGCCGGCCGATGATGGCAATCGTGAAAGGCATGAATGATCCGTGCGCTGGTTTACCAGCGCATGTCAATGAAGCATGGTTTTTAGAGCTAGCGGGTGAAGGACCCGCCCGGCAGAGGTGCCGGGAAAGGCTGCGACGATTGCTGTGCCGATTGCGCCGGAGGCTGATCCGGCGGGGGCGCGGTGGTCCGCTTGCGCACGATCTTCTTCGGCTTGGGCGGCGGTGCCGCGGGCGCCGCATCCTCCTGGCCGGCGACCGCCGTTTCTCCATCCGGCTCGGCGGTGGGCTGATCGGCGGGCGCCGCGGCGGCGGTTGCGTGCTGCTTGCCCTTGCTGCCCTTCTTGCCCGTGGCGGCCGGCGGAGGCGGCTCCGGCGGCGGGGTTGCGGCGGCCGCTGCGTTCTGCTGGTCGAGCTGCTGCTGCTGCCGCTCGACATTGTTCTTGTAGAGATCCTTCGGAACGCCCTGATCGAGGCCGGGCACGCCGTTGGGGAATACCGCCTTGCGCTCGCCCGGCAGCTTCTTCTTGGTATCAAGCCAGTCGAGCATGTCGGTTGGATCGAAGTTCGTGCCAAAACCGCTCGAGCAGCCGGCAAGCACGCCCGAGAACGCGACGAGCAGCGCGGCTGCGATCAGACGGTGCGGGCGGCGTATGGTCGGTCTCTCGGTCAAACTCACTCCTCCCGGCCGTCAGCTCTTCGCAACCGGCGGCAGCAAGGCTTGCAGTGCTTCGGCGCGCGAGCGCAGGCTCGGCGGCGTCTCGTTGTCGGCCGAGATCTGGTCGAGCCAGAGCCGGGCCGCCGTAGTGTCGTTGGCGTGGAAGGCCGACAGCGCGAGCAGCTCGCGCGCGGAGTGACGGAATGTCGCCGAAGGCACCGTGTCGGGCTCGAGCCGCTGCTTCATGTCGGCATAGGGCGCGCTGTCGACCAGCAGACCCGCGGCGCGGATGCGCGCCAGTTCCTGCTGCTCGACGCCGACAGATGAATCGGCCGCCAGATCGTCGAACATCTTCGCGCCGGCCTTGGGATCGCGGGAAGCAAGTTCGGCGGCCTGGTGGAACCGCGACAGCAAGCGATAGCCATAGGGCGCCTTCGCCGCGAGATCGGCAAACGCCTTTTCCGCGTCCTCATGCTTGCCCTGCTCGGACAGCTCGACGGCCCGGTTAAAGGCCACGCCGGCCTCCGCAGCCTTCTTGGCCTCGACATACTGATAGCCGCGCCAGCCGCCGACCGCCGCGATGATGAGAAGTGCGGCCGCGATGATGAAGATCGAGTACTTGTCCCACAGCTTCTTGAGCTGATCGCGACGGACTTCCTCGTCTACTTCGTCAAATAATTCAGACACTTAGAGGTATCCCATCCCCGGCGCGCGACAGTCAAAGCGCCCGCGCAGCCCCTGCTCGCGGCGGCGTTACCCTAACGATATGGCGGTGGCAAGGCAAAGCGAGCGGGATCAAAGCGTTAACAGGGGAATGTTCCCGTGAACCTTCAAGACCTTAGTTTAGGAGCCCCTAGGCTTGTCCGGCTGGCTTGCGGACGGATTTCACTTGATTGCCGCCCCTCCACCGTCGCAGCGATCACAGCAGTAAAGATGGGCGTGTTTGGAGCGTGACGCGTGATCTGGGGTGCACCATCGTGAACACGATCTACCCCTCCGTCGGTCGGGCGCATTCGCAACGGCAAACGATGCAGGCGAGGTCGTGATAGTTGCGCGGTCTTCTTGTTCCAGGAAGCTTGGGCTTGTGGTCGAGCTAACGAATGCTCGAGGTTCCACGTCGTCGGCTCGAAGAAACTGACTGGAGCAGACCGTTGCATGGCCCGGGTTCGCCAGATGGATCCATTTGCTTTGATCGCGCAGAGTAGTCGCTTTTCTCATCGACCTTGTCTGGTGGATAGTCGTAGGCTTGGGAAACGCTCCGGCGACTGGTGTCGCTTGTTTGCAAGATGCTGCCCATCGATCGCAGAGAAAGACGGGACGAACTATGCATAGACACTTCTCGCTCGGCGCGGTCATCTTCACAGCTGCAGTGCTCCTGCCAGTCTCTGCGATGTCACAAGGAGACCGCGCAGCCCCGCCCGCCGTGGGAGTTGTCAAGGCCGAGTTCAGGCCGATGGCCGAAAGCACCGAGATTAACGGCCGCATTGAAGCCCGCAATCGCGTCGATCTGATCGCGCGCGTGACTGCGTTTTTGAACGAACGCCTCTTTACGGAAGGCGCCGACGTCAAGAAGGGGCAGCTTCTGTATCGCCTGGAACGGGCTCCGTTCGAAGCCGACGTCGAGGCAAAAGAAGCGGGGGTTGCCCAGGCTGAGGCTCAATTGGAAAACGCTGATCTCACACTTTCGCGTGCGCAGGAATTGTTGCAGAAGAGCTCCGGTACCCAGGTAGCAGTCGACAGCGCACTGGCGACGCAGCGCACGGCGGCAGCGCAGGTGAAGGCTGCGCAGGCGCAGCTTCATCAATCCCAGATCAACCTCGATTACACCGAAATAAAAGCACCGATCGACGGCCTCATTGGTCGAACCTCGATCACGACCGGTAACGTCGTCAGCCCGACCAGCGGTACGCTGGCGACGATTGTCAGTCCGGATCCCATGTATGTGACCTTTCCTATCGCAGTGCGCCGCGTTCTCGAATTAAGGGACCGATATGCCGACAAGGGTGGCTACAACGCCGTCAAGATTCGCGTGCGTCTGCCGAACGGGGACATGTACAGTCAGACCGGCAAACTCGATTTTGTCGATATCGGCGTTGCCAAGGATACTGACACCATCACCCTGCGCGGTACGATCCCTAATCAGGTGATCGGGGCGGTCGGGGAGAGCAAGCTCTACGAATTGACGGACGATGAGTTTGTCACCGTATCGCTTGAGGCTGTCGAACCGCTCAAGGTACTGGCTGTGCCGCGCGCAGCGATTCTGTCCGACCAGCAAGGCGACTATGTCTTCGTAGTCAACGACAAGAACGTGGCCGAGCAACGTCGCGTGAAGCTGGGACAGTCTACGCCTGATGTCGCAGCGGTGGTGGAGGGTTTGAAGCCAGGCGAACAGGTTGTCGTGGAGGGCATCCAGCGGGTGCGGCCAAATCTTGTGGTAGCGCCGGCGCCTGCTTCGCCGACGCCTGCCGGGAGATAAGCCATGCTCTCCGCATATTTTATTGATCGCCCTCGCATGGCGATTGTTATCGCTATTGTCATTTCGCTGGCGGGCCTGCTGGCGCTCTCGCGCATCCCAGTAGCTCAGTTGCCCGACATCGTTCCGCCGCAGGTTCAGGTCTCGGCGGTTTATCCGGGTGCCTCTGCCTCGGTGCTGGAAGCGACCGTAGCGCAGCCGATCGAGTCCAAGGTCGTCGGCGTCGACAAGATGCTTTACATGAAGAGCACGAGTGGGGCCGATGGAAGTTACAATCTGACCGTCAGCTTCGCGCTTGGCACCGATCCCGATATCAATACGGTCAACGTCAACAACCGCGTTCAGACCGCGATGGCGAACCTGCCGCCGGAAGTGCAGGCCCAGGGACTGACGGTTCAGAAGAAGTCGTCATCGGTCCTTCAATTCATCGCCCTTTACAGCGAAGGCGGAAAGCTCGATCCGCTGTTCATGACCAACTACGCCATCATCAACGTCATGGACGAGCTGTCGCGCACACCGGGCGTTGGCCAAGCCTCGCTATTCGGGCAGCAAAATTATTCGATGCGCATCTGGTTCGACACGTCGCGGCTGACCAACCTGGGTCTCGCGCCCTCTGACGTCATTCGCGCTGTGCAGGCGCAAAACGTCCAGGCGCCGGTCGGCCGTCTCGGAGCCCGTCCGGTTCCTCAAGACCAGCAGTTCCAATTGAACCTACAAACCCAGGGGCGCCTCACCACGCCGGAGGAATTCGGCGCGATCGTCATCCGCGCCAATCCGGATGGTTCGGTGCTGCAGGTCAAGGATGTGGCCCGGATCGAACTGGGGGCACAAAACGAAGACACCTTCAGCCGGCTGAATGGCAATCCGGCGGTCGCTATCGGCATCTATCTTGCGCCTGGCGCCAATGCCATCACCGTGTCGAAGGCTGTGAATGCAACGCTGGAAAAGCTGCGAGGACGTTTCCCCGCAGGGCTGCAGGTGCGCGTGGTCCATGATTCCACGATTTTTGTTACTGATACGATCAGCGCCGTCATTCACGCCCTTTTCGAGGCATTCGTCCTGGTCGCCATTGTCGTGTTTCTGTTTCTCGGCAATCTGCGCGCAACGATCATCCCGGTCATTGCCATTCCTGTCAGCTTGGTCGGAAGCTTTGTGATCCTTCTCTCGCTCGGCTATTCGGCTAATACTGTGTCGCTGTTGGCACTGGTGCTCGCGGTCGGCATCGTGGTGGACGATGCGATCGTCGTGGTCGAAAACGTCGAGCGGGTGATGGAGGAAGAACCGGGCCTTTCGCCTGCGGAAGCGACCAGGAAGGCTATGGTGCAGGTGACCGGCCCGATCGTCGGCATTACTCTGGTCCTGCTGTCCGTCTTTGTTCCGATCGCCTTCATCTCAGGTATTTCGGGCGAGCTGTTCCGCCAGTTCGCTGTGACGATAAGTGCCTCGGTGCTGATCTCCGCGGTCAACGCGCTCACGCTTTCTCCGGCGCTGTGTACGGTGTTCCTCCGTCACTCCACGCGTCGCGGCATCATGGGCCGTATCGGGCAAGGGATCGATAAGGTGCGCGACGGCTATGCCATGATCGTGCGCAAGACGCTGCGATTGTCGGTCATTTCGATGGTGCTGGTCGCCGCATTCGGTCTGGGTATTTTTGGCCTGATGAAGATTACCCCGACGGGCTTCCTGCCGGAGGAAGATCAGGGCGCATTCTTTGTCAACGTGCAACTGCCGGATGGCGCTTCGGTCAACCGGACCAGCGAAGCGGTGAAGCAAGTGGAAAACGTCCTGAAGTCGATGCCGCAGGTGCAGGATACCATTTCAATTATCGGCTTCTCGCTGCTCGACAGCTACTCCGCCAGCAACAATGCGTTTCTGGTGGCCAAGCTAAAGCCGTTCGAAGATCGCACCAAGGCGGCCGATTCAGCCCAGGCGCTGATCGCGCACGTCTTCAGCGCTGCCCAGCAGATCCGTACGGCGAACGTCTTGCCGTTCAATCTTCCCCCAGTCGTGGGTCTGTCGACCACAGGCGGGTTCGAATATCAGCTTGAGAATCTGGAAGGTGCTGATCCGAAAGCGATGGGCGCGGTGGTTCAGGGGCTCGTCGCCGCGGCCAATCAAGATCCGCGGCTTTCGCGTGTCTTCTCGACCTACGGCGCCAATGCGCCCTCAATCTTTCTTGATATTGATCGGGAGAAGGCGCAGTCGCTCGGCATTACTCTCAGCGATGTTTTCACCACGCTGCAAACCACGCTGGGGGGCTACTTCATCAACAACTTCAACCTGTTTGGCCGCACCTGGCAGGTCAATTTGCAGGCAGAGGCGGCGGATCGGCGCGACGTATCCGCGCTCTGGAAGATATTCATTCGCAATTCGAAAGGCACGATGGTGCCGTTACAGTCGATTGCGTCGGCGCGTACGGTCACGGGGCCACAAGTGATCACCCGGTACAACAATTATCGGTCGGTGACGATCAACGGGAGTCCGGCGCCTGGCGTGGCATCGGGCACTTCGCTGGCGGCGATGGCCGAAGTGTCGGCCAAGACGCTGCCGCCTGGCTATGCGTTTGAATGGACAGGAACTGCCTATCAGGAGCAGGGTGCAAGCGGCCAGACCATGATCGTGCTGGGCATGGCATTGCTGTTCGCATTCCTGTTTCTGGTCGCGCTTTACGAAAGCTGGATCATCCCTATTCCAGTGCTGTTTTCCGTGGTGGTTGGCGTGATCGGCGCTATCGGCGGAGTGCTGGTCGCGCACCTTACGCTCGATCTTTATGCGCAGATCGGGCTCGTCGTTCTGATTGCACTGGCGGCGAAGAACGCCATCCTGATCGTCGAATTCGCCAAGGAACAGCGCGAGCAGGGATTGGGCCTTGAAGATGCCGCAGCTCTCGGCGCCGAAATGCGGTTTCGGGCCGTCCTCATGACCTCCATTGCCTTCATTCTCGGGCTGGTACCGCTGGTCTGGGCGAGCGGTGCGTCGCAAATTGCGCGACATGCGGTCAGCACGCCGGTTTTCGTCGGCATGATCGCGGCGAGCAGTGTCGGCCTGTTCCTGATCCCGATGCTCTATGTCTTCTGGGAATCCATCAGAGAACGGCCAAGCGAATTCTTTCGCCGAAAAAAACGAGTTCGCAGTAGCGCTGTCAAATAGCGCGGTAGCTCGGTTCGTATCCTCTCAAGTGCCTGGAATTGACAGCCGCATTCCCATCTCTAGCACTTGATCCGGCATTACATCCCGAGCGTCTCGCGCAACTGCCGCTTCAGCACCTTGCCGTTGGCGTTCCGCGGTAGCGGGTCCTTCGTCAGCAGCATGGTCTCCGGCACCTTGTAGTCTGACAGCGCCTCTGCGCACCAGGCGCGCAGGGCCTCGCTGGAGACGGCATCGCGCGTCACCACCACGGCGTGGACGCGCTCGCCCAGCACGGGGCATGGCCTGGCGATGACCGCACTCTCGGCCACGCTGGCGTGGCCGGCGAGCACGGACTCGACTTCGGCGGAATAGATCTTCAATCCGCCGCGGTTGATCATGTCCTTCTGACGGTCGAACACACGCACGAAATTGTCGGCGTCGACGGAGCCGAGATCGCCGGAATGCCAGAAGCCGCCGGTAAAACTCTCGGCGGTCGCTTTCGGATTATTCCAGTAGCCCTTGATCACGGACGCGCCGTGAATCCACAATTCGCCGATCTCGCCGCGCGGCAGCTCCCTGCCCCCGGCATCGACGGCGATGATGGTCGCGCCGGCGCAAGCAAGGCCTACGCTGTCGATATAGCTCGCGGTCAATTCGCCGGGCATCATGGTCGACGGCGACGTCGTCTCGGTCGCGCCGTAGCAGTTCATCAGCTTCAGCCCGGGAAGCTTGACCGCCAGCCGCTCGATGGTCGCGATCGGCATCGGTGCGCCGCCGAAGCCGCCGATGCGCCAGGACGAGAGATCGTACTGGTCGAAATCGGCCTGCAACAGGCAGAGATTATACATTGCCGGCACCAGCACCGTGTAGGTGACGCGCTCACGCGCGGCCAGCTTCAGATAGTCGGCCGCCTTGAACTCAGCGGCGATGATCAGTGTGCCGGCGCAAGCGGCCATGGTCGTGATGTTGGCGACGGCACCGGTGACATGCGCGAGCGGCACGGCGGCGATCGAGCGGTCGCTTGCGGTCAGCTCCATACTGGAGGCAAAGATCATCGAGGAGTGGATGATGTTGCAATGGGCGAGCATTGCGCCCTTGGGCCGCCCGGTCGTGCCCGACGTGTAGAGGATCATCGCGGTGTCTTCCTCGCCGACCTCGGCCGCTTCCATAAACGGCGGGTGATCGGCAAGACGCGAAAACGTCGACAAGCGCGCATCGTCGTCGACGACGATACGATCCGAGAGGTCGGGCACGTCCTTCGCATCCGGCACGCGCTCGGCCAGCGAAGCCTCGTGGATCAGGAGTCTTGCGCCGCAATCGGTCAGCACATAGGCGATCTCAGGTTTCTGCTGGCGCGTGCCGAGCAGGACGGTCACGAGGCCGGCCTGCGCCGCCGCAAACAGGATCAACGGAAATTCGATGCGGTTGCCAAGCAGGATCGCCACGCGGTCGCCGGGCTTGAGGCCGAGCTTGCCGAAGCCCGCCGCGATCTCCTGCGCGCGCCAGACCGTCTCGCGCCAGGTGAGACGCTTGTCGCCGCAGACCAGCGCTTCGCCCCCGCCGTTGCGCGCCGCCGCCTGCTCGACCATCGCCGAGATGTTCTTGGGCCGCTCGCAGAACGCCGGCACGACGCGGTCGCCGAACCGCGCCTCCAGCCGCATGGGCGGAATGAAATCTTTCGACCAGTCCATCTTCTAGTTTCCCATCACAGGGACGCCGATCACGACCGGGTGGAAGGCGAACGCGAGCGCGAGATAGGCGACGACGCCGACCGCCACCGCAATCAGGTCGTTGCTGATGCCGCCGACGGGAATCGGCGGGCCCCCGGGGTCCGCTCGCCGCTTCAGCGAGATGCGGTCGAACACTGCCCAGGCCAGGAACGATCCGAACAGGATGATGCCGCCGAGATCGCCATTCGCGAGCAGATGCCCGAACGCCCACAGCTTCACGCCGGCCAGCATCGGATGTTTCAGCGTGACATAGACGCGGCCGCGGATATAGGCGGCGACCACCAGGATCACCGCGGGCAGCATCAACAGCG
>Ga0105240_10013581_pt1 | contig 11175 bp, 10 predicted proteins | sample KBSC54metaG_FD_80426 | JGI IMG/M metagenome (GOLD analysis project Ga0105240, IMG submission 80426) | Corn rhizosphere microbial communities from Kellogg Biological Station, Michigan, USA - KBS C5-4 metaG | ecosystem: Host-associated > Plants > Roots > Rhizosphere > Soil | place: Michigan, USA...
CGACTTTATAGACCGCGACGACCAGAAGATGGTTAAGTCGCTTTATGATGTGGCGGCTATTGGTGCCAAACACCACATGCTGATAGATTACCACGGCATGTATAAACCATCCGGCATGCAGCGAACCTGGCCAAACGTTATCAACTGCGAAGGCGTTAAAGGTATGGAAAACATGAAATGGGGTACCGACAACCAGCCGGGCTATGATGTGAGTATTCCGTTCATCCGGATGATGGCCGGCCCGATGGATTACACGCCGGGAGCCATGCGCAATGCTACCAAAGAGGCCTTTCGCCCGGTAAACTCCAATCCGATGAGCCAGGGAACACGCGCCCACCAGCTGGCGATGTACACCATATTTGAGGCGCCGCTGCAGATGCTGAGTGACAACCCCACCGCCTATATGCGCGAGAAGGAAAGCACTGATTTTATCGACGCTATACCCACCGTATTTGATGCTACCGTAGCCCTTGATGGCAAAGTTGGCGACTACGTAAGCATCGCCCGTAAAAAAGGCAATGCCTGGTACGCCGGCGCAATGACCAACTGGAATGCCCGTGAGCTAACGGTAGATCTTTCGTTTTTAGGCGATGGTAAATATAAAGCCACCATATTTGAAGACGGGGTTAACGCCGGTAAAGACGGCACGGATTACACCACGAAAACGATCACCGTTACGGCAAAAGATAAGCTGAACATTAAAATGGCATCAGGGGGAGGATGGGCGGCACGCTTCGATAAGGAATAAGCGAGAGGTGCCGGTGACAACACCGGCACCGGCGATTTGTATCATAAAAAAGCGCCATCGGTTAGTTCCCGGTGGCGTTTTTTATGATATATGATTGAATTGAATAGGGCAAATTAATGCACGTAAATATCGCCGCTGCCGCTGGTTGATTTAGAAACGTTTTTAGGATTACCTGAACAGTGGATATCGCCAGAACCATGCAGTGCGGCGTCAATCCGGTCGCTTGCATTTACGTAGGCATCGCCCGAACCGGTTAAACGGATGGCAGTGCTGGAGGTGGTAAGGTTACGTGCAGTATAATCGCCGGAGCCCACCAGGCTAACGGTTGAATTATCTGCATGACCGCTCAGGTTCATATCGCCAGAGCCGCTGATGCTGGTTTCCAGGTTTTTGCAGTCTATCCTGCCCATCATGTCGCCTGAGCCGCTGATTCTTAATTTGATAGAATTGGTAGTGATGCCGTCTTTAAAGGCAACATCGCCGGAACCACTGATGCTGATGGCGTTCAGGTCTTTAGCAACTACGTAAACTGCTATTTTTTTATGGTTACCCCACCAGTTGCCCCAGTTAAAGGTATCGTGTTTACTGTAAACCTTTAAAACGCCACCGTTTACTTCGGTCAATATGCGGTCCATTACATCGGCAGGCGCTTCAACTTTAACGGATTCGTTTTGTCCCTGGCTGATGAACACATCAAAAGGTCCGGCCACATTTACGGCGTTAAAACCGGATAAATGACGGTCGACAACATCAAATGTGCTGGTGTTTTCGGTAGCAACGGGCTTTGCAAAAGTATTGCCGGCGCCTGCTAATAGCATCGCAGCCAGCAAAAATTTAGCTATAGATTTCATAGTATTTCTTCAATTTGTATAATATGACGCAACTTAAAATGATAGGTTGCATAAAAGTACAAAATAAATTTATAGCGGAGTTGCGGAAGGTATAAATCAAATTGCCGAATCACCAGGTGTTCCATGTGTAAACCTTCTTCCGGATTAATCATAAAAAATGTAAACTTCTTCAGTACGCTATGGTGTTCCGCCTGTACACAAGTGTTCCGCGGAACAGTACAGCCTTGATGCTATATAAAAAGATATTAACAGTTTGTTAATGCTAACCCCGCTTTTCAACTGTACACAAAGTGTTCCACCTGTACATCTGTTCCATGGAACAGTACAGCAAAACACCGGGTAAAACGTAAATCCATATCGGTACAAAAATGTACGCAAGCCCGTGAATATCATTTTGATGTTGTCTTTATACCCCTACATTTGTATCAACCTGAAAATCGGTGTAATCCCCCAAAAAATGAAATTAGCACAATTAACCGCCTATCTCGAAAGCCTGGCCCCGTTGGCTTACCAGGAAGATTATGATAATGCAGGCCTGATTGTCGGCCACTCGGATATGGAAATCAGCCAGGCGCTTATCTCGCTGGATTGTACCGAGGCTGTGGTTGATGAAGCCATCGCGTCCCGCTGCCAGGTTATCGTTTCCCACCACCCTATCGTTTTCCGCGGATTAAAGAAATTTAACGGCAAAACCTACGTAGAGCGTGTGGTAGAAAAAGCTATCCGCCATAACATCGCTATTTACGCCATCCATACCAACCTGGATAATATCATGACCGGCGTTAACGCTAAGATCTGCCAAACGCTTGGTTTGAAAAATTGCCGCGTGCTGGCGCCAAAACATGGTTTACTTAAAAAGCTGGTAACCTTTGTGCCCCAGGCACATGCAGAGGCTGTTCGTAACGCCTTGTTTACTGCAGGGGCTGGCCACATAGGCAATTATAGCGAAGCCAGCTTTAATACCGATGGTACCGGCACATTTAAGGGTAACGAGCATGCTAACCCTTATGTTGGCGAGCGCGACAGCCGCCATTCCGAAAGCGAGGTTCGTATTGAAACCATTTACCCGGCGATATTGGAAAGCAAAGTATTGATGGCCCTGGTGCTGGCGCATCCATACGAGGAAGTGGCTTATGATTTGTATAATTTAACCAATCCCAACCAGCAGGTAGGTGCCGGAATGATTGGGGAACTGGAAGCAGGTGCATCGGAGCAGTCATTCCTGTATCATATTAAAGAAAAAATGCATTGTCACGTCATCAGGCATACTGCGTACACGGGTAAACACGTTAAAAAGGTAGCAGTTTGCGGCGGCGCGGGCGGTTTCCTGCTGAAGCAGGCTATTGCCGCCGGAGCAGACGTTTTTATTACGGCAGATTACAAATATCACGAGTTTTTTGATGCTGACGGAAAGCTGCTGATAGCCGACATCGGACACTTTGAAAGTGAGCAATTTACACAGCAATTATTGTATGAAATTATTACAAAAAAATTTACTAACTTTGCCGTCCGTTTAACAGAAGTAAATACAAACCCTGTCAAATATTTTATTTAATGGAACAAACAGTAGAACAAAAGCTTAAAGCTTTATACGAACTACAAACTATCCACACCAAAATTGACAAAATTCGCCAGGTACGCGGCGAACTGCCTATGGAGGTTGCCGACCTTGAGGATGATGTTGCCGGTCTTGAAACCCGTATTCAGAAAATTAAAGCCGAGTTGGATGATTTGGAAGATGATATAGTTACCCGTAAAAACATCATCAAAGAAGCACAGGCAAACATAAAAAAATACGAAGGTCAGCTTAACGAGGTTAAAAATAACCGTGAGTATGATGCCATTTCGAAAGAAATTGAAATACAAGGACTTGACATACAGGTAAGCGAAAAGAAAATACGGGAGTTCGGTTTCGAGATAACTTCAAAAACCGCCATTTACGAAAAGGCCCAGGGTGATCTTGATGCCCGCAAAAGCGACCTTGACGCTAAGAAAGAAGAATTAGGCACCATTACCGCCGAAACTCAAAAAGACGAAAACGAGCTTACCGCCCTTGCTGAAAAAGCTGTGGTAAACATCGAGGAACGTTTATTAACTGCATATACCCGCCTGCGTAAAAACGCTAAGAACGGTTTGGCAGTAGTGACCATTCAGCGCGACTCATGTTCTGGCTGCTTTAACCAAATTCCGCCACAGCGCCAGTCTGATATCCGTCAGCGCAAAAAAATTATTGTTTGCGAGCACTGCGGCCGAATCCTGGTTGACGAACAAATGGCTCTGGAAGCAGAAACGGTATAAAACCCCCGCTCCGCTGGTTAGCGGAGAGGAAAAAACAGAAAAGGCGCTCAAATTTGGGCGCCTTTTACTTTGTGCAAGACTTACGAAGTTTCAAAAACTTCGTAAGTCTGACGGGGGCCTATGGAGACCTTAATCCTTCTTCAAAAAATTCCCGTTTTCATCAAAAATTAAATCGCCGCCTTTAATTTCAGCTTCGTACATGGTTTTGCCGGCGGCATCGGTTACTTTCCCTGCCTCGCGTATTTTGGCGCCATGGTAGTGCTCTTTAATATAAGGAGCGATATTTTTAGGTAGATCAGATATTGAAATAGCTTTTACTATCTCGACAAAAGTACCATCCGGCTTAAAAGAAGCGGAATTATCTTCGCCTGATTTTCCGCCCCAGTTGGCTTCATAATTTCCCTTCTCTTTTTCCCAGCTTACTTTAGTCGCTTCGGGATACTTTTTGGCAAGTGCTTCCCTGGCTGCAGCAGGCACATCTTTTGCTTTTAAATCCTGCGCCCGCAGGCCGGCTGTCGCCAATAGCGCAACAGCTGTTAATACAAATACTTTTTTCATGGTTCCTTGATTTGTTTAATCAATTATAGCAATCCATTCTGTAGAAAGACTGGTAACATCCTGTAATAAAGCTGTTAAAATACCTGTGAGCGATATCCTATTATGTCATTTAAAACACCTGCTACGTTAATTAACTGTATCTTTAGAAAAACACCCGCTTATGATCTTATTTTCGAAAAGGAATTTACATTATTCCGATTACAAATGGACGAATTACGTTCAGAATGACCCGCGGGTTAACGGCAAACCGGATAATACTATTTTTAACAAGGAAGAGGGTAATGAGATGGTTTACCTGATAAACCGGCTCATGGTTTTGTGGGATTACCGCTTTGCCAACACCGGCAATAAAATAGAGAAGCTCATCCACGATAAATTACCTGCCGAAATTACCAAACAAGAAGACATACAGGTCTGGTTAAAGGATAACTTGAAATTTTAACTAGGATTCGTAGGATTTACCGGATTTCAGGATTAAGAGGCCATAGTTAGATATCCTGCTTTGTAAGAAAGGGGAAACGCGCTTGCACGTTTCCCCTTTTTAGCTGCCAGGAATCCTAAAATCCGGTAAATCCTACGAATCCTGGTTTAGTCCCACTTATTGCCCCAAGGGTCTTTAATGTTGTATTGCTTCAGCACGTCGGCAGGTACGCCGTCCCATTTGCCGGGAGCGTTGCCCATATAGCCGAGGTCCTGGATACCTATCTTGCTGGTATAAAAGCCGGATGCCGTTAAATCGCGCATGCGGTTAAAGAAAGATACGCCCTGCTCCATGCCGGGCTTGGCTTTCTTCGGATAAGCAATTTCGGTAACCATCTCTATCTGCTGCGCGCTGCTGGCATCCACAAAAGTATGGCCATAGCGCTGCAGGCATTGTAAATCGAGCCAACGCAGGCCACCGCGCATAGGGATTTGATGGTCGGGCATATCTTTTACAATAAACTCGATAAAAGCAGGCACCTTCGCGTCGGACGCGCTGCCGGAGCGTTCGTCCTTAGGGATAATTATATCACCCAAAACGGTGATGGTAGCCATTTCATGATCGGTAAAAAACTTTTCTGCATTCAGCTTTTTATCCCGTTCTATTTCAAAGGGCTGGCGGCCGGCTTCGTCAGCTGCAGGCGCAGCGCCTTTGTTGTCTTCGGCAAGTTTGCTGTCTTTTGGCTTGCAGGCTTCCAGCAGCACGCCTGCCGAGAGGGTGCCGATGCCTAGAGCCTTTAGTGAGTCGCGTCTGTTCATGTTATATAAAATGAATTAAACGTTGGTTTTCTTACGTTGAGATAAAATGTATTCTGCGGTACGCATGCTAAGCGCCAGTATGGTCCATGTGGCGTTTTTATCGCCCTGCTGCACAAACGGAGCTGCATCAACCACAAACAGGTTTTTACAATCATGAGCCTGGCAATACTTGTTCAGTGCCGACTTTTTAGGGTCATCGCCCATGCGTACCGTGCCCACTTCGTGGATAATCATGCCGGGGGCTTCCAAACCATAATTGGTTTCTTTACCCGCCGGCGGACCATAAATGGCGCCGCCCATATTATGCATAATCTCCTGGAAGGTATCCTGCATGTGCTTGGCCTGGTTTATCTCGTAGTCGCTCCACTTATAATGAAAACGCAATACCGGGATGCCCCATTTATCGACTACATTAGGGTCAATCTCGCAATAGTTATCATAACGGGCAATAGCGGTACCACGTCCGGCCATACCGAACCCGGTTCCGTAAAAACGGCGATAGTCATCCTTTAAACCTGCACCAAAACCGCCGGCTTCTTTCATTTTGCCGTCGCGACCGGGAACAACGCCATTCATATTTTGTATGCCGCCGCTAAAGCCGTAGCCAGGCATGTGCAAGCCGCCGCCAAACTCGATGTGGTAACCGCGTGGAAAGTTCAGTTTTTTATTATCGTAAACCCACGGCCCGTAAATGTGTACGCTGCCTACACCGTCTTCGTTGTAGCGTTTGCGGTCCACCAGTTCCGGCAGCCATCCGCCTGCACTCGAGCCGGTAGAATCATGAATATAACGCCCAACAACACCGCTGCTGTTAGCCAGCCCGTTTGGATGTTGTGTAGATTTTGAATTGAGCAGCAAACGTGCCGATTCACCTGCACTGGCGCCAAGTATTACCATTCCTGCTTTAACCTGGTATTCCTGCATATCATCTTTACTTACATATGATACGCCGGTAGCAAGGCCATTGCTGTCTGTAAGCACCTCGCGAACCATAGCATTATTAATTATCTTCAGGTTACCGGTTTTTAAAGCCGGAATTACCAGGCATGACGAGGAAGAAAAGTCGCCGTAAACTTTACAGCTGCGTCCGCATTGCCCGCAGAAAAAGCAGGCGCCGCGGTCTTTGTTACCCGGTAAGGCTTCGGTAAGCACAGAGCCACGACCAGCTATTACTTTTACACCAGCCTTAGCTGCGCCTTTTTTAATATAAAGTTCATTCAAGCGTGGCTTTGGTGGAGGAAGAAAGATGCCGTCCGGTTCGTTGGGTAAGCCTTCTACGGTTCCGTAAACGCCTATCATGCGGTCAACCTTATCGTAAAAGGGCTTTATGTCGTCGTAGCTGATTGGCCAGTCGTCGGTTAAGCCGTCTATGTGATGTCCTTTAAAGTCATCCGGACCCATACGCAGCGAAATGCGGCCCCAGTGATTGGTACGGCCACCCATCATGCGGGAACGAAACCAATGAAACTCAGTATTGTCTTTAGTAGTATAAGGTTCGCCGTCAATTTCCCAGCCACCGTAAGCAGCGTCAAAATCGCCGAAGTAACGGGTTGTTCCTGCTCCCCTGCGTGCCGATTCGTATGGCCATTTCAGCTGCAGCGAATCCTTAGCCGGGTCGAAATAAGGACCGGCCTCCAGCATTAGTACTTTTAAACCTGCATGGGCCAGCACATATCCTGCCATGCCTCCTCCCGCGCCCGAGCCAACAACGATGGCATCGTACACAGTGGATGATTTTTTTATCTGTATATCGTCCATTTTTTATTAGTCTTAAGTCTGTAGTCCCGTGCCTATAGTCAAAAATTGCTTAATAGCGACTCCGGACTTTAGACTCAAGACTTCGGACTAAAAATTAAAGTTCTTTAATAGTAATATCCTTGAAGCTAACTATCGCGCCGTGATCTTGCAGGGCTATGTGGCCTTTAGGGTAAGCTGCGAAGCCTTTCCAGGTTTTAAATTTGCTGTTATTCAGCATTTCTGTCCACTCCGGGCTGCCGATTTTTACGTTGATGGTTTGCTTGCCATTCATCCAGAAGGTGAGCTGACCATCTTTTTTACGGATTTTTATCTCGTTCCATTGTCCTGCCGGTTTTGCAGCAACAGAAGCGGTCGCCATGTCATATAACGAACCGGCAAGATGATTGGCTTTTTTGTTGTCCTCGGCGCCTTTGTCGTCAAGCACCTGCATTTCTATACCGGTAAGGTAAGTTGCGCCAAATGAAGGGTCTTCGTGTACACCGAAAATTATCCCGCTGTTACCGCCTTCTGCGATCTTCCATTTTAACGACAATTCATAGTTTTCGTATTCTTTGTCGGTAACAAGGTCGCCCTGATCTGGTGCCTTTGGGTCAAGCTGTAAAGCACCGTCAACCACTTTCCATGCACCGGGGGTGGATTTTAAATAGCTATGCCAGCCATTTGTAGTTTTACCATCGAACAGTTTGGTTTGGGCTTTAAGCGAAAAGCTTACAGCGGTAAAGGCAAGAACGCCTAACAGGATTTTTTTCATTTTTATTAGTTTGGTTTTGTTTGGGTGATGTACCGTTTTAGCACAGCCGGTTGTTTAATAAACGCATTACACGGAGGCCTATTACTACGGATAGTAAAAATAGGATATTTTGTTATGGATCAAAAAAACCGCAGGAAGATTGTTACAGAAAGGGAGTCCGGAAAGCCCGAACGTCGGGAAGACGCTGCACCTTTCCGACTTTCGTAAACTAATGAAGTTAAAAGGATAGAAGAAAGGAAGCTTAAGCAGCGGTTATAGAAAATCCATGCTGCCTTAGTAAGGCGGTTAAAATATTTAAATCCTTCAGCACTTATCCTTCGCTCCTGTTTAAACCTTATGGTAAGATTTTAATTGCTCTTTAGTCAATAATCTGTAGCGATCCTTTAAACATTTGGCACAAAAGTATCTTCGGAGGGGAATAAAAAACAGCAAATTTCTGCCAAACCAATTTCTGGTTTTTTCAAAGTGATAAGGAGCTGAGCATTTGGAACATCTCAGTATTTTTTTCTGCATCTGCTTGTAGTTGTAATAATCAGGGAAGACAAAAATAAGGTTTAAAACTATTTTGTACGTTTTGGTAAAGATATTTTTACAATCGCTTAACGACTAAGACATTAACACTGCATGGCCGGTTCAGGTTACGTGTACAGCATTGTCAATTAATTAGGTTGCGTAATAGGTAATCTTAAATATCATTTATTATATTTGATAAAAGCATCACCAATTAAACCCTAAGGTTATGAAAAAGGTTTCCAACATACTGGCCCGCAAAGGCAGCAATGTGATAGCAATTGACGGCAGCACTACGGTTTTAGAGGCATTAAAGCTGATGGCCGACAAAAATATCGGTTCGGTGGTAATTACTGAGAATGATGCTTATACCGGACTGCTTACCGAGCGGGACTATGCGCGGAAGGTGATATTACAAGGGAAGTCATCACTGGAGACGCAAGTAAGGGAAATTATGAGCACTGATTTTCCGCGGATGATACCAGAAAACTCCGTTGAAACTTGCATGCACGTGATGAGCGAAAATAACCTGCGTTACCTGCCCATTTTTAAGGATGGCAATATGTGCGGCATTATATCCATAAGCGATGTGGTTACGGAAACTATTTTGTCACACGAAGAAACGATAGAGCATTTAAAGAGCTATATACAATCTTAATTTAGTCTTAAGCCCCTAGCCTTAAGTCGTTAGTCCCGTTATCCGGGACTATTAATGCCCAACCGATGGCTAACGACCAGGCAATACGCCGTGTTTTTTATTTTGATTTTTTGAGGGCGGCCGCCATTTTCGCGGTCATTGTGCTTCATTTCTCGGCCGACGCTGCCGGCCAATATCATAAAATAGCAGCCTCCGACTGGTTTTCCGCAGCCTTTTATAACGGCCTGACGCGCGGCTGCGTACCGCTTTTCGTAATGCTCAGTGGCGCATTATTGCTTAATCCCGGGAAAATCGTTTCAACAAAAGAATTATTCAGCAGGCGCCTGCCCAAGCTGGTTATCCCGCTTGTGGCCTGGAGCATTATTTATGAGACGCTTCAGTTCACTACCGACAAGGGCTATGGGAAATTTCAGTTCATCCCCGCCCTAAAAGCTTTTTACCAGGGGCCGCTGGTATTCCATTTTTGGTTTTTGTATATGATGATTGGCATATACCTTATTTATCCAATCATCAATGGTTTCATTCGGGCGGCAACCAAAATCCAGGTGCGGTACTTTATATTCCTATGGTTTATAGTCAACAGCGTTTTGGGTATCGCCGGGCCTGCGCTCGGTTTAAATATTGGTATCGAGTTAAACTGTTTTACCGGGTATATAGGCTACTTTGTGCTGGGCTATTATTTAAACACCTATACATTTACGTCACGCCAGCTTAGTTGGATTTATTTGTTAACCGCATTGGCCCTAACCGGTTCTATCGCCGGAATAATCCTTTTGCAATATTACAGCTACCACGGTTTTACCGACCTGGTAGAAAGCGATTTTACGCCTGATATTCCCGTTGCCATGGCCGGGGTTTTCTTGCTGGCAAAAAATCATTCCTTTAGTATAAAAACAGGCTTGTGGCAAAACACTCTAAGCCAAATTAGTAAAGAAAGCTACGGCATTTATATTGTGCACGTGCTTTTTGTAAGATTGTTGTTCGATAAGATTTATTTAGACTTTGGTTTTGGGGACGGATGCTTCCTGTGGGTTGTACCGGTAAAAGCGGTGATAGTCCTGGTTCTGTCCTTAGGATTAACAAAGCTGATACGCTTGGTGCCATTTTTACGGCAAACGATATAGCGATTAAGATTTGACAACTCTCAAAGAGTTGTCAAATCTATCTTATTGAGCCGGCGTAGATTGTTTCAAATCCGATATATCAATCTCGTAAATATTCCTCAACCCGTTCCTGGTTGAATGCAGCAACTTGTTGATCGCATCGGCTGTCGGCCGGCCGCCTTTATATTGGGGTCTCTCTACAGGGCCTTCATGGTAGGACGTAAAATATAGCTTTTTATCATCCGGCGATAATCCCGGTGCATTGTCCGCACCTTTGGTATTTACTTTTGAGCCAAGATTAACCGGCTCAGACCATGCCGTATCTTTTTTAAACGATACCCACAAGTCTATAGAACCAAGCCCTTTTCTGTTCGGGCTGCTGAAGATGATAAAACTCTCATCATGTGCTACTATTGCATCAAAATCAAAATACTTCTTGTCGTTGAATGACAGGGATTCGGGCGGAAGATATTTGCCGTCCTTAAATTTACATACATATATGTCGCCATCGCCTTTTCCGTCTGCCGAGTGAAAGTAGGCGTTGCCGTTATCTGCAAACGACATATAATTAGCCTTGATACCATCCGGCAGTGGAAGAATAAACTGAACCGGTTTTGAAATGACTTTATTGCCTTTTAGTTCCACATAGAAATAATGATAGTCGTAATCTTTGAAAGGGGCGCTATTTACCGGTCTGTCCG
>Ga0105240_10013587_pt1 | contig 11173 bp, 7 predicted proteins | sample KBSC54metaG_FD_80426 | JGI IMG/M metagenome (GOLD analysis project Ga0105240, IMG submission 80426) | Corn rhizosphere microbial communities from Kellogg Biological Station, Michigan, USA - KBS C5-4 metaG | ecosystem: Host-associated > Plants > Roots > Rhizosphere > Soil | place: Michigan, USA...
AACGCCGTATAACGCAATGTGAGCAGCCATTTCACGCCAAAATTGGCACAAATTTGCGCGAGCCGGCGGCCCGATATCCCAGCCAACCAACTACGACATTCGTCATAACAGATTATCATTGACTACCGATTACTTGTGTGTTATCATTCCATCTGGATTTTGCGCCATGACCACCGTCGCCACTTGGACTCACTCAAATTCGGGAATCCGGCCTCGCATCTACTCAGTCCGGCGTTTGTTGCGGGTTGGGTTTCCACTACTCACCACTTACCACTCACCACTCACTGTTCTAATCGCCGGTCCGCCGATTAGAAACCAACCTAACCCTTGTGCTCTCAACACAAATTGCATTTCTAATCGACAAAAAAAGGGCACTTTTTTGAAACCTGCAACCCACAACCTAAAACCTGCCACCTGCCTTCCTAATCCCTGCCCGCCGCATTTTGGCGGGGCAACTACACAATCTAAAACCGACAAGGTGTAGTTCTAATCGCAACTCACAAGAATTAAAAACGGACGTAACTCTATGAAAATAAAGGGAAGGAGCACGCTCTAATCGCAATCACCAGCGGGGGAAAGCCAACGACAACTATTGCGGAGACGGCGTCGCAGTAAAAACGCCATCAGCCGCCAGTTCGGGGACATCGATAGTCCCAGTCACTTTTGCCGGCTTAGAAGTCGAGTCAAGCGTGCCCTGATACGTCGGCGTTACCGGGCCGCCCTCATACGTCGTCTTATACGACCAAGCCACCTTGTCTCCCGTGATTGTTCCGGCAAGGGGCGCCGTGCCGTTATCAGGCGTGCCGCAGTTGCCAGTGAGCGCGTCGGCCTTCTGTGTGAAGCTGCAGACGATGACGTTGTCGTAGCTGCCGATTGTGATGTGGACCTGCCAGTTCCCACTGAGTGAGGGAACGTCGGCGGCCGGCGCCATCGCGGCGGCAAAGACAAATAGAAGGCAAAGCATCAATGGCCTGATAAATTTCACGTAAGCACCTTTTCAGCCTTTGGTGAAGAACCCAGAATCTTTGCAAAAAATTAGCATAAATGGTGGAGGAAGCGCAATTCGCGTCGCGGCAGCTCTGTTGCAAGAGGCTGCGTGCCGCGATTAGGTTGACCGCGGGTGCCGGTTCTGTAACCATGACGGAGCGAAATTTTGCGGCTGCATGAACTCAGCCGCTCTGCGGCTGGCAGAGCTGGTGTGAATCGATGAAACGACGAATCGATAAAGTGGCGGTGTTGGGTGCGGGAACGATGGGCGCGCGGATCGCGGCGCATCTGGCGAACGCGGGCGTGCCGTGTTACCTGCTCGATATTGCGCCGCGCGAATTGACTCCCGACGAACAACGCAAAGGGCTGACGCTCGATAATCCGGCGGTTCGCAATCGCATCGTCATGGCAGGGCTTGAGGCGGCGAAGAAGTCGCGGCCTGCCGCGTTTTTCACGACGGATGATGCGCGCCTGATCACGCCGGGAAACCTGGAAGACAATCTCGGTTGGTGCGGCGAGGTGAACTGGATTATCGAAGTCGTCGCGGAAAATCTGGAGATCAAGCGCAAGCTGCTGGAACGTGTTGAAACGGTGCGCAAGCCCGGAACGATCGTTACATCGAATACGTCGGGATTGCCGATTCATCTAGTAGCCGAAGGCCGCTCGCAGGATTTCCAGGAGAATTGGGCCGGAACGCATTTTTTCAATCCTCCGCGATACATGAAGCTCGTCGAGCTGATCGCAGGTCCGAAAACCAAGCCGGACGTGCTTGAGACGCTCGAGGAATTTTGCGACAGGCGGCTCGGCAAAGGCGTGGTTTCTGCGAAAGACACGCCGAATTTCATCGCGAACCGTATTGGCACGTTTTCCATGTTGAGCGCGATCAATCAACTGACGACGCTCGATATGACGGTCGAGGAAGTCGACGCGTGCACCGGGCCGGCGTTGGGATGGCCGAAGTCGGCGACGTTTCGAACGGCCGATATTGTGGGCCTTGATGTGTTGGTGCACGTGATCCGCAATATTTACGAAAACGCGCCGGATGACGAATCTCGCGAGCTTTACCGTGTGCCGCCGCTGATCGAAGAAATGATGAAGCGCGGTTGGCTCGGCGAAAAGACGGGCAGCGGATTTTACAAGCGCGTGAAAAAAGGCGACGAATCGGAAATTCTCACGCTCGATTGGAAAAAGATGGAGTATCGGCCGCGCGAGAAGGCGCGATTCGCTTCGATCGAGGCAGGCAAGGCGATAGAGAGCACGCCGGTGCGGATTCGTGCGCTGCTCAGCCCTGCGCTGGAAGGCAAAGAGGGCGATAAAGCGAACAAGTTTCTGTGGAATTCCATCGGCGCGACCTGCCTCTATGCAGCGCGGCGGGTGCCGGAAATCGCAGACACGGTCGTTGACGTGGATCGCGCCATGCGATGGGGATTCGCCTGGGAACTCGGCCCCTTCCAGACGTGGGATGCTGCGGGCGTCGAGCCGATGGCGAAAGCGTTTGAGCGCGAAGGCAAGCAGTTGCCGCCCATTGTGACGAAGGTGCTCGCGTCGCCTGCGAAATCGTTCTACAAGAGCGAAAAAGGCACGGCGAGTTATTTTGATCTCGCCGCGAATGCGATGCGTCCGGTCGAGGAGCCCGCCGGAATCATCATTCTGAAATCTCTGAAGGATCGCACGCCGGTTGTTCAGGAAAATTCTGGTGCATCGTTGATCGATCTGGGCGATGGCGTCCTCTGTTGCGAATTCCATACCAAGATGAACGCGATCGGCGGCGACATTCTCTCGATGATTCAATCGGGAGTAAAGCGAGTGGGCGCCGATTTTGACGCGATGGTGATCGGCAATCAGGCGCCGAACTTTTCCGCCGGTGCGAATCTACTTCTGCTACTCGTGAGCGCGCAAGAGCAGGAATGGGATGAGCTGCACCTTGCGATTCGCCAGTTCCAATCCGCGACGATGGCAATCAAGTACGCGCGTGGCCCGGTTGTGGCCGCGCCCGGGGGGATGACGCTTGGAGGCGGTTGTGAGGTTTGCCTCCATTCGGCCCGAATCCACGCTGCCGCCGAGACCTATATCGGGCTCGTGGAGGCCGGAGTCGGGCTGATTCCAGCAGGCGGCGGATGCAAGGAAATGTTGATTCGCGCCGCGGAGCATGCGGCAGCGGGCGAGGATCTCGATCTCTTCCACGCCCTGAAGCCGGTCTTCGAAAATATTGCGACGGCGAAAGTTTCAACAAGCGGCGAGGAAGCGCGCGGACTCGGATATTTCCGCGCGACGGACCTGATCGCAATGAATCGCGACCGGCAAATTGCGGATGCGAAGCAGACCGCATTGGGAATGGTTCGCGCGGGATATCGGCCGCCGGTTCCGGGACCGATTCGCGTGCTGGGGGAAGAGTTTTATGCGGCGGCCAAGCTGGCTATTCACATGATGGTGCGGGGCGGGTACGCGTCGGAGCACGATGCGCTTGTGGCGCGAAAGGCAGCGTACATTTTGGCAGGAGGCGCGATCACGTCTCCCCAGACAGTAAGCGAGCAATACGTACTAGATCTGGAGCGGGAGGCGTTCGTCAGCCTCTGCGGGGAGATCAAGACGCAGGAGCGGATTTCGCACACGTTAAAAACGGGCAAGCCGCTACGGAATTAGCCACAAGTGAGGCAACTGTTTGGGTTGACTGGAGTTCTTAAACTCTGGCTTTTTACTCAGGCCTAAGCACTTTATACTCCTTCGCTGGTGTTGAACTGGAGAAGGTGGTCGTTTGCAGAGAGACTTTGGGGAATGCGGCGATTCCCGTCGTTCCACTCCATTTGAAAATTTGTTCGGGGAGATTTGATGAGACGCGGTCCTGGTAACGAGCTAACTTTGTGCTTACGCGCCGTGGTGCTGGCGACTGTCGCCGCATTGGCCGCGTGCGGAGGAGGCTCGTATGGCAGCAACGGACCGAACCCGCAGCCGGTGGGCACATCGGGGACAGCGGTGATTTATCCGCAGAACCCAAGCGTTCCGGTGGGCGGCACAGTGAATTTTCTGGCGAATGTGCCGGGACAATCAAGCGCGACATTCAAGTGGGCCGTTACGGGCAAGGGGACCATCGACGCAAGCACGGGCGTTTACAAAGCCGGAACGTCGCCGGGTACTGACACCGTGAAGGTAACATCCGGGAATTTTGCCGGAACCGTTCAGGTTACGGTGACAGCGGCTCCCGCTAACGGATTGACGATGAGTCCGGCGGCACTTTTTGTTGAAGCCGGAAGCACTGTGCCTATCACAGCGCTCTCAGGCGGACAGCCGGCGACGGTCACGGAATGGGACGTCCACGGCGCGGCGAACGGCGACAGCGTCTACGGCTTCATCGATAATTCGGGACATTACACTGCGCCGCTTACTCCTCCTCCAGGCGGCACCGCGACGATCACTGCGAAAACGGCGGCGGGCGCGGGAAATGCCGTTGTGACGGTGGTTTTCTCGAATGCATCCCTGAATGGGCCGTATGCGTTTTCGTATTCCGGCAAGGATGCCAAGGGATTCTATGAAGCCGCGGGAAGTTTCACGGCGGATGGTGCGGGGCACATCTCGAATATGATTCAAGACGTCGCCGCGGCTGACATCGCACCGAAAGCGCCCGTCGCGGCTGCGACTGGGACTTTCTCGGTGGGGCCGGATGGAACGGCGCAGGCTACGACGGCTGACGGTTCCACTTGGGAGTTTGTGTTGACGGGAAACGCGACAACCCTGGCCGGCAAGCCCGCGCAGCAAGCACTGTTGATTCGTTTCGATAAGACTGCCTCGGGAAGCGGGACAATCAATCAACAGGATCCAGTCGCCGTAAATCTGCCGATGCCGTTTGGGCCGTATGCCTTTCAGGTTTCCGAGCCAGGAACCTTCAAAACGTTTTTTGCCGCCGCGGGCAAGTTTCAGTCAAGCGGATTAATAGGCAATTCGGGATCGCTCACGCCCGGCGTATGGGATGTCAACGAGGCGGGGCTGGTTCAAACGGACGACACATCCCTGACTGGATCGTTTACTCCCGACGCATCAAATCCAGGCACTGGCAGAGGCACTCTAACATTGGCGACGACGCGGAGCCTGACGAAGCAGACTTCATTCGTCTTCGCGTTCTATGTGGTTGATGCTACCCACCTGAAGTTGCTCGAAACGGACGGGCAGACATTCAGCGCGGGCGATGTCTATAGCGCACCGAACACAAACGGATTATTTTCAAGCTCCTCCCTGAAGAAAGGGAATTATCCGTTCACGACGTCCGGCCAGAATTCAAACGGTGCGTTTTCGCAGGGCGGCGTGTTCACATCGAGCGGGACTGGGCAGATTACCGGCGGGGAAATGGATGTGAACGCCGGAGTTGGTTCAATTTCGCTCGCTGCTTCGATCACATCAGGCACTTATTCGGTCGATCCGCAACTCGGGCGAATCACCTTTTCCCTCACCTCATCGCTGGCAGGCAAAACGGTTGGCACGTGGAACTATGCCGCCTATCAGGCGTCGAATGGCGCGATGTTTATGGTGGAAACGGATAGCGTAAACGTGTTGAGCGTCGTTGCAGGCACGGCCTACCTTCAGACGAGCAACGGCGGTTTACAGGGCGGCTATGCGGCGAACTTTACGGGCACAAGCTCAGGGGCACAACAAGACATCGTCGGCCAGTTTGCTGTGAGCAATACCTCGATCTCCACCGGCACCCTGAACTTGAACACATTACCGGGTGGCGTGACTACGGGCGCGCCAATTACACAAGCTCTCGTTGTGGCGCCGGATACAAACGGAAGGGGAACGGCGACAATCAGTACGAGTTCTCAAAACTATCCAATCGCATACTATGTAATCGACCAGAATACCGTCCTCGCAATCGAGTCCGACGGCGCACGCAACGCGACTGGTATTCTGATGCGCCAATTCTAGTTCCGCCAAGCACTTACAAATAATAGGTTTATTCACTTTTCAGGTTTGAAATTGCGTTTGGCTCGACCCTCTACGAGCCATTTGCGCAAAGCCGATCCGAGCGTCAGCGCAATAACGCATTCAAGCAGATGAAACCCGTACCGATTGGACATGTAGTACCAATGGTCTATTGTGGACTAGTCCTAGTACTATCAAAATCCAAAACTGATGAATGGCTGCGTATTTAAGCCCCAGCTGCGACGAGGAATTTCTAAATGAGCCTTTCTAAAGAGGCGGTGGAAGCCGCTGGTCCGGTAGTCAAGACAGGCGCTCCCGCCGCGCAAGGTAAGCCGGATCTCAATAAATTGCGCGCCGATGCCGTTTCGCTCGATGTGCCGGTTCGCGTTCACGGTTCGCGAGTGACGGAGGTGGTTCGCGGAGTAACACCTCATACCGAACCTTTCGAGGAAGAGGCATCCACGATGATCGTGTTTCCGCACGGCGGCGTGGTGCGGATGGCGACGACTGTCGGCGTCGGCCAGATGCTCGTGCTTACGAATCTGCGTACGAGCCAGGACGCGATCTGCCGTGTGGTGAAGGTGCGCGCTTATTCGAACTCGCAAGCGTACGTAGAAGTGGAGTTCACGCATCGGCAGGTGGGCTACTGGGGTGTTCATTTCCCTGCGGATGACGAGGAATCCTTTCCTGCGGCTGCTCCGCCACCGCCATCGCCAGAACAGGACAAGAAACCGGTGGTTTCGTCGGTCACTGTAAAGGTCGAATCGCTGCCCAAGAGTCCGGCCGCGCCCGCCAGAAACGAATCCGCTTTTGCGCCGATCGGATCGCAGGAAGAAGTGCAGCCGCCTGCAGCACATACGGAGTTGAGACAGCGCCCGATCCCATCCGCACCTGCGGCGCGTATTTCCACGCCTTCTCCCGCCAGCACTGTTGCGCGACCCCCAGCGCCGAAGATATCGGTGCCTGTCCACACGATGCCGCCTGTGGAGACAGAGCCCAGCGTGAGCGAAAGCAATAATATTGGGGTAGAAGAGCCTCAAGCATCCCGGACGTTTGGAACGTTCACGGGCGGTACGGGGCGAACAGGACAAGCTGTGCCCTCCTCCGATTTCGGTGCTCGATTGGACGGGGGCATTTCTACGCAAGCTCAGGCTGCGGCGGAATCAAGCAACAATTGGATGTGGATCGCCGCTTGTGTTTTCTTTCTTGTTGCGGGATTGGCCGGTGGCGCTTTTTACTTCCGGGAGCACTCAACGGGACCGAAAGCGGCACCACAGGCGTCCTTGGCAGCGTCCCAGCCTGTTGCGCCGGGCGCCGCCGCGCCGGTCGTGCAGTCGCCTGCGGTTCAGCAGGAAACGACGTCCGAGGGCGGTGAAGTGTCAGTTCCGAGTCCAACGGCTCGAATCGCAGAACATCAGAGCCGGTTTGCGACGAACGCTCCGGAACAGCCGTCACGAGTAGCAGAAAATGTCCCGACGCGTGAATTAAGGCCGACGCCGGCAACGGAGCCGGCTTCTTCGCCGGTATCAAAAAACTTCGCGCCTACCAACGCACGGCCGGTCGCTCGCGCAATCGAGAGGAACAAGGCCGCTGCGCCACCGTCGCTCACGGCAGCGCCCGCGGTCAGCGCAATGCCAAGCGGATCGGAAGCACTGCCCGGAGTGAATTCATCGGAAGCAGCACCACCGCCGCCCCCGCAGCAGCCGCTTACACGCGTGCGCGTCGGAGGCGTGATCGTTCAGCCGAAGCTGCTGCACTCCATTGCTCCGAATTATCCAGCGGCGGCACGAAGCGCCGGAATTTCCGGGAACGTTGTGATCGTGGCCCACGTGGAAAAGACAGGAGACGTAGCATCGATGAAGGTAGTCTCCGGACCAGCCACCTTGCAATCAGCAGCTATGAGCGCGCTCAAGAGCTGGAAATACCAACCGGCGACGCTGGACGGCTCGCCTATCGCAACAGACGTTACGGTTACGATCAAATTCCAGCGGCAGTAATCCGCGATCGCCAACACAATCATCTTCAGCGCCACGCGACCTAACGAAAAAGAGGCCGCGCGGCGCTGTTGCATTTTTCTGGGCAAAAGCATCCAATAACTGGAATCCAAAGCTTGGATTGCGAGAGGTAAAGAAAATGCGAGAAGCCCTCATTGTAAGCGCCGTTCGAACGGCGGTCGGAAAGGCTGGAAAGGGTACTCTACGGGCGGCACGGCCGGATGATCTGGCGGCGGCTGTGATCCGCGAGGCGATTGCGCGCGCGAAGGGGCTTGATCCAAAGGAAGTGGAAGACGTCGTGATTGGCTGCGCGATGCCAGAGGCAGAGCAAGGAATGAATGTGGGGCGAATTGCATCGCTGCGCGCCGGTCTGCCCGTCGAAGTACCCGCAATGACGATCAACAGGTTCTGTTCGTCTGGCTTGCAGGCGATTGCCGACGCAGCGCAGCGAATCATGGCTGGGCAGGGCGATGTGGCTGTGGCAGGCGGGACTGAATCGATGAGCATGGTGCCGATGGGAGGCAACAAAGTCGCTCCGAATCCTTGGCTGATGGACCACTATCCGGATACGTATTTGAGCATGGGGCTTACCGCGGAGAATTTGGCGAAGAAGTACGGAATTACGCGGGACCAGGCGGACGAGTTTTCGCTCAAGAGCCACCAGAAGGCAATCGCTGCGATTGCTGCAGGGAAGTTCAGAGACGAAATTGTACCGTTCGAAGTTTCGTACAATTACGTCGAAGCGAGTGCGAACGGCAGTTCAGCGAAGCTGAGCACCAAGCCTAAGACCCAGAGTGTTCGCTTCGACACCGACGAGGGGCCGCGGGCAGATACTTCAATGGAAGCGTTGGCAAAATTGAAGCCCGCTTTTCATGCAAAAGGGACCGTAACGGCTGGAAACAGTTCGCAGATGAGCGACGGTGCGGCTGCAGCCGTGGTGATGAGTGCTGAACGTGCCAAGGCGCTAGCGCTTAAGCCGATGGCGCGGTTTGTAGCCTATGCGACCGCCGGATGCCCTCCCGAAATCATGGGAATCGGTCCGGTCTATGCGATTCCGAAGGCGTTAAAACTCGCGGGCCTGAAGATCGAGCAAATCGAAGTGATCGAACTGAATGAAGCGTTTGCGGCGCAATCGCTCAGCGTGATCAAGGAACTAGGCCTCGACCCAACGCGCGTAAATGTGAACGGCGGCGCCGTGGCGCTTGGCCATCCGCTCGGATGCACGGGAGCGAAGCTTACGGCCACGATTTTGCGGGAAATGGAACGTCGCAACGCACGCTACGGCATGGTGACAATGTGTATCGGCGGAGGGATGGGGGCCGCGGGAATTTTTGAACGCGTGGCGTGAAGTTTTCAGGCTGACGCACGTTCGCTGAGGACCGCATCGTCGTGCGCGCGCAGCGGGAGCATCGCGGTGACGGTTGTTCCTTGGTCGCTCGAATGCACATCGAGGCGGCCACCAAGCTGAGAGACACGCTCGCGCATACCGCTTAGGCCGACACCCATTGCAGCACCCCTGTCGAAATCGCGCAGCTTCCAGGCTGGAATGCCGCGTCCTTCATCTTCGATATTTACTTCTACACTGGCCGCCGTCCAAATAACGCGAACCGTCGCCGAGGCGCTGGCGGAATGACGATGGACATTCGTGAGGGATTCCTGAATGATCCGGAAAATTGCGATCTCGCAGTCCTGCGGCAATCGATCGAAGTTGCGTGAGAGTTCCAGACGAGTGCGGATTCCGCTCCGTTTGGAAAAACCTTCAACATACCATTTGAGGGCGGCGGGTAGACCCATATCGTCGAGCAGCGGGGGATGAAGCAAATAGGAGATCGTGCGCACCTGGTCCGAGACGTCGTTGGCCAGTGCCTTCGCGTCGATGGCTACGGCCAGTTCACGCTGATTCAGATTCGACGAACGGGCGAGTTGTCCCAGATTTATATTCATGATCGCAACGGCCTGACCGACGCTATCGTGCAGATCGCGGGCGATCCTGCGACGCTCTTCGTCCTGCATTCTGAGCAACTGCGCGCCAAGTTGCCGGGCGGATTCTTCCGCTTCCTTGAGTTCGGCTGTGCGCTCGCGCACGCGCTGCTCCAGTTGCTGGTTGAAGCCGCGAAGCGTTTCCGCCTGCACTTCCAGTTCGCGATTCGCGGTTTGCAGCTTGTTCTTCGAACGCCGCAACACCTCAGTGGCTGCGACAACGAGCATGCAACCGCCCGTGTAGGTGATGGTTTCTGACAACTCTTTCATGCTGGATATCCAGAAGATGTGCGGCGCAAACAGCCACCTCACGGACCCGATGCCGAGAACACTTGAGGCAATAGACGGCCCAAGGCCCAGGCACAACGCGGAAAGGACAACCGCGGCATAGATCAATGCGAACGGAACGTGGTCTCCAAACCATGGATTGAGCAGCCAGCGGCCCAGTACGGCGACCGACGTGAGAGCAAGAGCCGCGGTGTAACGCGCGAATTCATTTTGAGCGATTGTCTTAAAAACTGAGGCCAGATGGCGCCAGGAGCGAGCGGTAAAGTTCGAAGTCGCGTCGGATAAATTGTCCGCGTATAACGGACTTTGCCGTATGGAGGCCGTGATCAGCTGGGTTTCAGACACTTTCGCTTTCCAATCCCTTGTGCGTAAGTTGTTGTATACACTAGGAGGCGAGCCGATGGATCACAATTTTTTAGAGTTGTTTCTAGTTGAGTTACGGTTAGTTTGAGTGGTTTCGCAAAGGCGCGTTTGATATGGGCCGGCCATACGTGTTTTCCCGTATTGTCCATTTCTCGCGGCAAATTTAAATAAGGCCAAGCATTGGGGGGTTCATGACGGATTCGGGGGCGCAATACGCCGGAAAAGTATCGCCGTTTAGTCTCTTGATTGCAGACGATTCATCAGCCATACGCGCCGTGCTGCGGCATCTGGTCGAGGGATACGACGGACAGTGGCATGTCTGCGGAGAAGCCCTCGACGGGCGCGAAGCCATCGAAAAGAGTATCAATTTGCGGCCGGACGCGATCTTGCTCGACCTCTCTATTCCGATTGTATCCGGTCTTGAGGCGGCGAAAATTCTGCAAAGAGAATGTCCGACCTCCGAACTGATCTTGATGAGCGCACAGGAGCCTGCCGTTCTCGAACGGATCGCCGCAAGCGCGAAGGTCTGCTACTCCATCTCGAAAGCCTTGCTCGCGGAACAATTGCTTCCGCTGATGCAAGGGATCTCGCTGCGCAAGCGGAGCCGTCGTTCGGCTGCATAGCCCTGCCCTATCTTCGTTTCTCATACG
>Ga0105240_10013591_pt1 | contig 11170 bp, 13 predicted proteins | sample KBSC54metaG_FD_80426 | JGI IMG/M metagenome (GOLD analysis project Ga0105240, IMG submission 80426) | Corn rhizosphere microbial communities from Kellogg Biological Station, Michigan, USA - KBS C5-4 metaG | ecosystem: Host-associated > Plants > Roots > Rhizosphere > Soil | place: Michigan, USA...
GATCGCCCACACCCTGGGCAATCCCTTCGATCTCGCCACCATCACCGATTTCTGCCGCCGGCACAATCTCTGGCTCATCGAAGACTGCTGCGATGCCGTCGGCGCTACCTACAACGGGCAAATGGTCGGCACCTTTGGCGACCTCGCCACCGTCAGCTTCTATCCCGCGCACCACCTCACCATGGGCGAAGGCGGCTGCGTCCTGACCGACAAACCTTTGCTGAAGACGCTCACCGAGTCCTTCCGCGACTGGGGCCGCGACTGCTGGTGCGATCCCGGCAAGGAAAACACCTGCGGCAAACGCTTCGACTGGCAGGCTGGCGACCTCCCTTGCGGCTACGATCATAAGTACACCTACTCGCACATCGGCTACAACCTCAAGATGACCGACATGCAGGCTGCCGTCGGCGTCACCCAATTAAAGAAGCTGCCGGGTTTCATCGACCAGCGGCGCGCCAATTTCGAGCGCCTCAAAGCCGGCCTCCGCGACCTGCAGGAGTTCTTCATCCTGCCTGAAGCCACGCCCAACTCCGACCCGAGCTGGTTCGGTTTCCCTCTCGCCGTACGTCCCGGCGCGCCCTTCACCCGCAACCAGGTGGTCACCTACCTCGAACAGCGCAAGATCGCCACACGTCTCTTGTTTGCCGGCAACCTGCTGCGACAGCCCGCCTACAAGGACATTCGCCATCGCGTCGTCGGCACGCTCGACAACACCGACTTCGTGATGAACAATCTCTTCTGGGTCGGCGTCTACCCCGGCCTCACCCCCCAGATGATCGACTACATGCTGGAGACTTTCACCGCCGTAACCCAAACCCTGGCCTGCGGTCTGCAAACCGTCTAGGGCTAAAGACTAGGCTAGAGTTGGCTTGGCGTCACCGGCCGCGGAGCATCTCTTTCTTCTACTTCTCCGTATGTACAGAACGTGCATATAATAGGGCGTGGGGTTCGAGTGGGACGAGCAAAGCTAAGGCTCGACTCAATTTTCGCCGCCATGGCGTCCGTCTGCCGGAAGCGATTCCGTCTTTGATGACCCTTACGCCATCACCATCACTGATGACGAGTCTGACCCGGGCGAGCAGCGATTCGTTGTCTTGGGCACGGGAGCGGCGGGTCGGTTGCTCGTTGTCGTCCATTCCTACCGCGGTGAGAACATCCGCATCATTTCCGCACGACCCGCCGAACCACACGAACGCGAACAGTACGAGGCCGGCCAATGAGAAAAGAATACGATTTCAGCAAAGGGAAACGGGGCAGAGTGCTTCCTCCCGAAACCGAATCCGAGAGCAAAACCCGTATTACGATCCGGCTCGATCGGGAGATCGTGGATCGTTTTTTTGAGATGGCAGAACAGTCCGGCGGCACAACCGGTTATCAGACCTTGATCAACGCAGCCCTGCGCGAGTACCTCGATGGCAGGGCACCGCAGTTCGAGGACACACTCCGCCGCATCATCCGTGAGGAATTGAAATCAAATGCGGCTTAACGTCAGTACGCAAGAACCGCTTACATCTAACCCACCAGACCTCCGCTGAACGGACGGCTCCGTCTGCTGATCCCCTACTATGGGAGTTCTAAGCGAACCATGCCCCACCCGCTAGCCCGGGACCTCGACCACGTCCTCGCCCGCACCCCTGATGCACTGGACTGCAAAGTTTACAATATGTAAACTAGGATAGAGTGCGAGTGATCAGCAGCAAGGCTATCCGCGAGTACGGCGAGCTTCATCCCGATGCGGTACCTTCATTATCGAACTGGCTGACGATTACGCGCAGAGCAAAGTGGCGGACGTTCGTGGAATTGCGGGCTGATTTTGGAAACGCGGATCAGGTTGGCCTAAGGACGGTTTTCAACATCAGCGGTAATAAGTATCGGATGATCGCCCGAGTGAACTACCATCGACAGTTGGTTTTCGTCCTGAAGATCTTGAAGCATACCGAATACGATAAAGGGAACTGGAAGTGATATGCCTGTTCTGAAGAAAGCACGTCGTCGCCGCATGCCTGTCAAAAGAGCAGGGATCATGCCGGCACGAACACGTCATCGGACGATCAATCGACAGGAATATGCGCAACTCATCGCCGAATCGCTGCCGATTCCGCCACGCACGGAAGGCGAGAACGAACGGCTGATCAAACGCCTGTCAGGACTGGCTGAGCGCGAAGATCTAAGTCCTGAAGAAGCGGCCTTTGCCGACTTGCTGGCCATCGTGATCGAAGACTTTGAGCGGAAACACTATGCTCTGCCGGCAGTCGAACCCTATAAAGCGCTAAAGGCGCTTATGCAGGACCGTGGGTTGCGGCACAAAGACATCTGGCCCGTTGTGGGGAACAAGGGCCTCACTACTGAAATCTTAAACGGTCGACGCAAAATTGGCATAGCAGTGGCCAAGCGGTTAGCCACTCATCTCCAGGTTCCGGTTGAAATGTTCGTATGATCAAGCTCCGCATGCCGCGGCCGGTGGAGGGCGCGCACTTGTTGTGAGAGAGCCACACTAAGGTGTTGAAAACGCGAGCCAAGGGCTCTAGTCTGCTCCCCAACCACGTCTAAAGGCGAACTATGCCCCACCCGCGGTAAGCCCACGTATCGAAGCCTGAAGCAAATATCAATGTGCCTGAAGCAAATATCAATGTGCCCAAGCGCTAGGCTCTGGGCTGCGACAAGTGGCATTAGCGGAGGTTGAGTTTCACGCGGAAGGTCGAGGGTCAATGGTGCAGTTGCATCTTTTCGATCTGGGCTTGTTGGTCAGCGAACATCTCTGCCAGAGCGGCATCCTGGAGAGACTTTGCCATAGCGGACCCTTCCTGAATGTATCCAAATGCCGCTTCAAATTGACCATTCTTCGCCATCGTATAAGCGGCTTGTCTGAGTACCTGAGCGTGGCGTCCGTTTCGACCATCTCCAGGGCGGCGCGAAATCTCGACGGCATGATGCCAGTGGGGTGCAGCATCAGTCCAGCTATGCAGTTTTGGAGCGATATCGAGTTCGATGTCCAGAACACGCTCGCTATTCGCGCCATGCATTCGGGCGCTCACGTCCAGCCACTTTTGCGCCTCCCAAGATGCTGATTCCTCGCGGTCTTTCAAGAGTGTCCACTTCGAAAGATAGATGTTCTCCATCTGCGTGGATACTTCACCGTGCAGCGCAAGCGCCAAGGCGGAAGCACGGCTTAAAAGTGCCATCCCGCGTTCTGTCATTCCCAGATCGTTGTAGTACAAATAAGCCGTGCTGAGCAGCGCATCAATCATCGCGGGCGAGTCGGGGCCATTTGACCGTTCGTTCATCCCCAACTGACGTTCCAGGATTTCCGAACCTTCCTGCTTTCTGTTCTTCTTGCCGAACGAACTGGCCAGTTCTTCGAGACTTCCAGGCCGCGGCGTTGCTTCGCCGGTCTCGATCATATGCAACAGTTGATCTACCTTGCGCTTTGCGGCTTCATACTGATCCTGATTGATGAGCTGTAGCGTGTCAGAGACGAACCGCCGCGCCCTCGTGTCTCTTTCGTCAGGTTTGCCCTCGTAGGCGGGTGACAGTGTAGTGATTCGTTGCTCGATCTGTTTCGCGCTGCTCTCATCTCCCTTCATGCGCAACCAACGCACCTTGTGCCACATGGCAGCCTGCAACGTCTTGCGGTCGGCGGCAGAGATCTCCTCGTCTATCACCTTCCCCGCAATATCCAGATGACCGGAAAACAGTAATGCATCGGCATATTCGTGCACGGCCGACTCATATTCAGAGCCGCCAGAATCGCGCACTTTAACCAGATCGTCGAACAGACTCTCAGCCGCGGCGGAATTCACTCTCGCGCACTCTCTCTTGATCCAGGCTGCAAGGTCCGAGCGCAACGCGGCGCGGCCTTCCACGCTGGCGTCGGATTTGTCGATTTCGATCACCTGCTGGTAGACAGGAAACGTTTCCGCGTCGCGATTGATCCGGCGCAGAAACAGGACATAATCGCGCAACCGCGACGCTCTATCCGAACCACCGGCGCGCGCTATTCGGGCTTTGTGGATCTGCTCTGCTTCGTCGAACCGGCCCGACCTGGTGAGGAACCGCGTCAGGGCAAGCTCGAAGTCCTGCCAGTCTTTCGTTTTCTCCTCTGGAAATCTCGAAAACAGCTGCGGAAACCGAAATGAAGTGCCAGTATGAGGCGGCAGAGTGGCGGCACGACGGTAGAGTTTTTCCGTTTCGGCGGGAGGATCGCCGAGCTTCTCGGTTACAGCGGCCAGAGCCACCAAAGTGAAGCCATAGAACGCCGTATGACTCGGCATCGTCTGCTCTAGTTCGAGCGCCTCGCGGTAGGCGCGTGCTGCGTTCACTTCCCGGCGTCTTTCGAGCATGAGCGTGCCCCGGCGCAAGAGCAACTCCAGGTGAACCGGACGGTAGGCGGCGTTCGCGGTGGCAGCCAACGCATCACGGTAAGCGGCTTCCGCGGCGAGCGTTCCTGCACCGTCTTCCAGCACTCTGTAAGCGGATTCGACTCCCGCGGCGTAATCAGTAGCAGACGGACCGGCTCGTTGAATTGTGGACCAACCCTGCTCGGCAAAAGTCTTGCGCCCAGAAAAGTCGCCTTGCGACCACGCTTTCACGCTCTTCTGAAAGAACGCATCCCAAGGGTGCTCGATTTTGGCTGTTTGCGAGAGCGCCAAACAGGAAAAAATCGGTACTAGGATCACAGCCTGCGTCAGCATCGGGTGACCTCCTGTTGTTTCCATTGGTTAGACACCAGGATAAGCAACATCGACTTGGCCGAGTTCGAGACTCGTCTTCCCGAAGCCTAGCCCTTTTTCACGGATAGGCTTCGATATTCACGAGTACCCAAGCAGTGCGCTAGGCGTGCAGCGGTCCCACTTGTGATGTTCTATTTCAACACAATTCGGAGCGTGTTCCGCTATCCTGTTGCGTCACGTTATCTTAGAGATAAGCCATTGGCAATCTTTGCTAATTGTGCCGGATCGACATGCTAACCTAGGCCTAAAGGAAAGCGGGTATGCCCACACGCAACGTCAACCTGACCGACGAACTCGACCGCTTTGTACTGGCCAAAGTAGCCAGCGGCCAATACGAGAATGCGAGCGAGGTGGTCCGCGCAGCATTGCGAACTCTGAATCGGGAGGACATGCTCACTCAGGCGAAGCTGGATGCATTGCGCGGCGCAATCGATGCCGGCGACTCGAGTGGCATTGCTGACGGCGATGTCTTTGAACGCATTCGAGGAAAGCTCAATCTTCCTCTGACACCGCGCTAGGCTGTGGCTCGAGTTCGTTTCTCGCGTCTGTCCGAAACGGACTTGCTGGAGATCGCTCTCTACACTCTTCGCACATGGGGCGAAGCCCAAACGGACTGTTATCTCCGCAAGCTGGAGGAATGTGGCCAACTTCTGGCGGATAATCCCGCACTTGGCCGGCCTTGTGACGAAATCCGTCCAGGCCTGCGACGCATGTTGGAGGGAAAGCATGTTGTGTTTTACCGCGACGAACCTGGCGGCATCCTCGTTTGTCGCATCCTGCACCAGCGCATGCTTCCTGAAAACCAGGAGATGGATGAAGATGACTAAGGAGTTCTAAGCGAACCATGCCCCACCCGCTAGCCCAGGACCTCGACCACGTCCTCGCCCACACTGTCGGCCTCTGGCCGCAACTCCGCGGAGCCTCCCTCTTCATCACCGGAGGCACTGGCTTTGTCGGAACCTGGCTGCTCGAAAGCCTCGCCTGGGCCGACGACCGGTTCCAGCTCGGAGCCACCGCCACCGTCATCAGCCGCAATCCCGACGCCTTTGCGCGCAAAGCCCCGCACCTCGCCGCCCATCGTTCCCTGCGCCTCGTCGAGGGCGATGCCTGCTCCTTTCCCTTTCCCGATGGCGACTACCCATTCGTGATCCACGCCGCCACCGAGCGCCACTTCGACGCCGTGCCCGAGTATCCCCTCTCCACCTTCGATCGCGACCTCAAAGCCACCCGCCGGGTTCTCGACTTCGCCCGCACCCACGGCACCCGCCGCCTGCTGTTCACCAGTTCCGGGGCCATGTATGGCAGGCAGCCCTCCGATCTCGCCCATATCCCGGAAGACTACCCCGGAGCCCCCTCCCCCACGGATCCGCACTCCGCCTACGGTCAGGCCAAACGCATCTCCGAGTGGATGTGCGCCATGTACGCCGCCCAATTTGGCTTCGACGCGCTCATCGCCCGCCTCTTCGCCTTCGTCGGACCCCACCTCCCCCTTGACGCCAACTTTGCCGTCGGCAACTTCATCCGCGACGCCCTCGGAGGCGGCCCTATCCGCATTGCCGGCGACGGAACTCCCTACCGCTCTTACCTTTACGCCGCCGACCTGGCCATCTGGCTCTGGACCATCCTCCTCCAGGGAACCTCCTGTCGGCCCTACAACGTCGGCTCGGCGGAAGAGATCACCATCGCCGGCCTGGCCCGGACCGTGGTGGACAACCTCCGCCCCGAAGCCGCCATCGAAATCGCCCGCCAGCCCGTCCCGGGAGCCCCCGCCGCCCGCTACGTCCCCAGCGTCGAACGGGCCGAAAAAGAATTAGGTTTGAAACCCTGGATCCCCCTGGCCGAAGGAATCCGCCGCTCCCGTTTAGACTAGAGATCCAATTCCCCAAAGACGGCAGCCAGGATGCCACGAAACCCTCCGCGCGTCGATGCCGAAACTGCGGAAGACGAGGACGAATAGGCTATGATCGAAGCGATGGCAACGGTTCGCATTACAGAGGCCGAGCTCGCCCGCGACATCCATGCCGTTCTGGCCAAGGTCCAGGCAGGCGTCGAAGTGATCGTGGAGCAGGATCGCCGTCCTGTGGCTATCATCCGTACGCCATACCGAAGCGGACGGCCGATCTCGGAGATCCTTCGGCAGGCCAGGGAACGCAACTCCACGGTTACACTCGATCCTGACTTCGGAAAGGACTTGGAGGCTGTCATCGCCAGCCACGAGCAACCATGGAATCCGCCGTCCTGGGAGTAACTCTCGACTCCAGTATCGTCATCACAGCGGAGCGCAAGAGTCTTCCCGTTTCCCAACTGATCGAAGCGATCCTAAAGGCCCACCCCTACAACGTTGGCTCAGCGGAAGAAAATTACCATCGCCACCCTGACCCGATCCCTCTGGCTGAAGGAATCCGTCGCTCCCGGTAAATCCCCCGTGAGATTTCCCCTCCCTGCGTCGAAACCACTGTTACTGACAGTCGGACGTTTATCCTTTACGCTAGAGCAAGAGACACCCATGGAAGCCCAACTTACGGACGACCAGAAAGCTTTTGTCCGCCAGGCGATACAGAGCGGCCGGTACGACCGCGAGGAAGACGTACTCCGGGATGCCTTGTCTCTCTGGGAAGGCCGGGAGCGCCGTCGCGCGGAAATCCTTTCTGCTGTCGACCAGGCCGAAGTGTCTTTCGTCCAGGGCGCCGGACGCCGGATCACGACGCGTGAAGAGACCGCGCAGTTGGCGGGGGAGATCAAGCGGCGCGGTCTGGCACGACTGAACGCTGACGAAAACGACCGCGCATAATGGGCTTTTGTCTATTACCGGAAGCCGAAGCGGAACTTGACGACATCTGGCTTTACATCGCCCGCGCCAGCGGCAGCATAGAGATAGCCCACCGCCTGATTGACACCATCACCGACCGGTTCTTTTTACTCGGACAGTATCCGCAGATGGGACGGCGGCGCGATCATGACTTACGTCCTGGCTTGCGCAGCTTCCCCCGTGGGGGAGTACGTCATCATCTACCGCGTCGAAGGCGCCGACGCCCTGATCCTTCATGTGATGCGCGGCAGCAGGGATATTGAAGGGTTCCTGAGCGAATAAATCGCGCAGGTCCACCACTCTCGAAACGTCAACCCGCTCGTCGGAAGCCCAGCCCGAATCCCCCCAATTCCCCATAAACCCGCAATAATTCCCCCAAAAAATGCGGTTGGTCGGGACCCGATACGTAAGACTACTTACTACCCAAATCCGACCTGGATCAATCGCTAACTGCTGGGTATACTCCAACTACTCATGTGAGGATAGCCGGGCTTCAACAAGCAGCGGATATGGAAACAAAAACTGAAAAAAAAGGTAATTCTTTGGTTTCATTCGATCCCCACAATTCCCTGGTGCGAGTGGATGCAGTCATGAATAAAGTGACCTTCCGCGCCTGCCCAATCTGCGAAAATCCAGTCGCGGAGGTCCTCCACTCGCAAAATTTTGTGCTGCAAGACAGCCACCCTCTGGCCAATGGCTACGACGTGGTGGCCTGCACCGTATGCGGCATGGTGTACGCTGACACCGGCTCTTCCCAGCGCGCTTACGACGCCCTCTACCAGGACGCCTCCAGGTATCAGGACAACAAAACCTCGACCGGCGGCGGCGAATCCGTCTGGGATGCTGAACGTCTCTCGGAGACGGCCCAGACCCTCGCTTCTCTATTGCCCGACAAAACCACCCGCATCCTGGACATCGGATGCGCCAACGGAGGGCTCCTCGAAGCCCTGCGGGCACTTGGGTTTACCAATCTGACCGGGATCGATCCCGCGCCTCTCTGCGTGGCCAACACCTGTCATCGCGGCTTCGCGGCCTATGTGGGCTCCCTATCCGCCATCCCCGCGGAAGTCCAGCCCTTCGATTTCGTCATCCTGAGTCACGTCCTCGAGCATGTGCGCGATCTGCACTCCGCCATGACCAGCTTGCGGCCGCTGCTCCATCCCGCTTCCTCCGTCTATATCGAAGTCCCCGATGCCACCCGTTACGGCCAGTTCCTCAACGCGCCGTTCGAGAACTTCAACACCGAGCACATCAATCATTTCTCCGCGACCTGCCTTCACAACCTCATGCGGCAGTATGGCCTGGCACCCGGCGGCCCCGCCGTCGCCAAGGTAGTGAAGTCTTCTCTCGACACGCTCTACCCCGCTGTCTTCGCAACGTACAGTTTCGGGAGCACCACTTCCGCACCGATCACCAACCCCATCATGAAAGACGAATCGCTGAAGGGCAGAATTCTGCAATACGCCGGTCTCTCCACGGACCTCATGCGATCCATGAACCAACACCTGAGCCAGGAGCTCGCCAACTGCCCGGAAGTCGCCCTCTGGGGCACCGGTCAGCTGGCCATGAAACTTTTGAACGACGAACCTCTCCGCACCGCCCGCATCCGCGCCTGCATCGATGGCAATCCCGTCAATCAAGGCAAACAGCTCCGGGGGATACCGATCCTGGCGCCCAGCCAGCTCACTGGCATCGACTGCCCTATCGTCATCACCACCACCCTGCACGAGACCGAGATCCGCCGCAATATCGATGGCCTCGGAATCTCCAATCGCCTGGTTTCGCTGCGTGTGCAGGAACCCCTGGGAGCGTCCCTTTGATCCGCCTTGCCGATTACGTCATGCGCAATCTCGCCGACTGGGGCGTGCGCCATATCTTCCTCGTGACCGGCGGCGGTGCCATGCATCTCAACGACGCCCTCGGCCGCGAAGAGCGACTCCAGTACGTTTGCCATCACCATGAACAGGCCGCGGCCATGGCGGCCGAAGGCTACGCCCGCGTCACCGGCCAGCCCGGCATCGTCAGCGTCACCGCCGGACCCGGCGGCGTCAATGCCCTGAACGGGGTTTTCGGCGCCTGGACCGATTCGGTCCCCATGCTGGTGATCTCCGGACAGGTCAAACGCGAAACCTGCATGGCCACCCGCGGTATTACCGGCCTGCGTCAGCTCGGCGACCAGGAAATCGATATCGTCCGCATGGTCGAGGGCATCACCAAGTACGCCGTGCTGGTCGACGATCCGACTGAGATCCGTTACCACCTCGAAAGAGCCTTTCACCTCGCCCGTTCCGGACGTCCCGGACCCTGCTGGCTCGACATCCCCATCGATGTCCAGGCCTCCATGATCGATGAGGACAACCTCACCGCCTACGATCCCGCCGAAGACGATCTGCCTGTGGATAACGAGCAGCTTGCCGCTGAATGCCGCCAGGTCATCGAGCGCATTCGCTCCTCCGCGAGGCCCGTCATCATGGCCGGTACCGGCGTACGCTCAGCCGGAGCTATCGAAGAATTCGACCGTGTCATCCATCTGCTCGGCGTTCCCGTCACTACCGCCTGGACGCACGACATCATCGCCACCGACGATGAGGTCTTCTGCGGCCGCCCCGGCACCATCGGCGAACGCTCCGGCAACTTTACCGTGCAGAACGCCGACACCCTCTTGGTGCTCGGTTCCCGGCTCAACATCCGCCAGGTCAGCTACAACTGGAAAGCCTTCGCCCGCCATGCCTTCAAGATCCAGGTCGACGTCGACGCCGCCGAGCTAGACAAGCCCACCGTCCGCCCCGACCTTCCCATTCACTGCGACCTCAAAGTTTTCCTCTCGGAAATGGCCCGTCAGTTGAGCGAGTCCAGCTACACCCCGGCGCCCGAACATGGCGAATGGTTGAGCTGGTGCAAAGGACTCAGCGCCCGCTACCCCGTGGTGCAGCCCAAACAACGCGCAGCCGGCCCGCGAGTCAATCCCTATCACTTCGCCGAACAGCTCTCCGCCAGCCTCGCCGACGACGATGTGCTCGTCTGCGGCGACGCCACCGCCTGCATCGTGACCTTCCAGACCACCCGTCTTCGCAAGGGACAGCGCATGTTCTCCAACTCCGGCTCGGCCTCCATGGGCCACGACCTGCCGGCCGCCATTGGAGCCGCCATCGCCCGCAACGGCAAGCGCGTCATCTGTCTCGCCGGCGACGGCAGCGTCCAGTTCAACATCCAGGAACTGCAGACCATCAAGCATCACCAGCTGCCCATCAAGATCTTCGTGCTGAACAACGAAGGCTATCTCTCCATCCGCACCACCCAGTCCACCTTCTTCAAGAACATGGTCGGCGAAGGTCCTGCGAGCGGAGTATCTTTTCCCGATTTCGTACGCGTCGCCTCCGCCTATGGCATCCCCTCCACCCGTATGGAGCACCCCGGCGATTTCGCCCGCATCCGCCAGGCCCTCGACGCCCCCGGCCCCACTGTCTGTGAAGTGATGCTCGATCCCGCCCAGGAGTTCGAACCGCGCCTGAAATCCCGGCAGCTTCCCGACGGCACCATGGTCTCCCCTGCGCTCGAGGACATGCATCCCTTCCTCGACCGCGCCGAGCTCCAGGCCAATCTCTTCTTCGAAGAAGGAGTCCTCGCTTGA
>Ga0105240_10013592_pt1 | contig 11169 bp, 5 predicted proteins | sample KBSC54metaG_FD_80426 | JGI IMG/M metagenome (GOLD analysis project Ga0105240, IMG submission 80426) | Corn rhizosphere microbial communities from Kellogg Biological Station, Michigan, USA - KBS C5-4 metaG | ecosystem: Host-associated > Plants > Roots > Rhizosphere > Soil | place: Michigan, USA...
CAAGCCAGTCCCTCTTAATATATCCTTACTAAAAAGGGGAAAGGCCCTCTATTTGTTGCTAATGGCACCCCATACTTCCAGAGGAACTGTGCCGGCAGATTTACTGGATAAGATAATAGGGTAGAGGTTACGGATTCAGACTATTCAAACAATAAACAAGTGCTATTCTTTAACCCTTCAGTTGGCGCCGAATATTTATATGAATTTGACGATATGGATCATGTCGAGCAAGAAAAGGGAAAGAACAAGTCACACCAACTAACGATTAATTCTGTACGAATTATTAATCAAGGTGAGGTTGAGTTTAATTCATGCGAATCATTGATTAGATGTTATATTCGGAAAAAGAAAGCCCATATTAAAACATGAGCTTTCTTCTTGAGATTGATCAGAACATAAAGGAGTTAATAGCCTGGTGTTTGGACCAGTTTTGGATTTTGCGCAAGCGCATCCTGGGGGATCGGATGCATGTACTGCCTCAGCTTAAATCCATGCGGATGGTTCAAGCCCACTGGTGTATATGTCCATACACCACTATTGTTGGACGGTACGGTATTTGTGATCTTCATTCCATGCAGATCAGCAGTCATTACCTGGTCAGCAATTTTCCAGCGGAGAATATCCTGGAGTCGCTTGTTCTCAAAGCAAAGCTCGACCCTTCTTTCCTGGTGGATGGCATCACGCATCTGGCTTTGGGTTAATCCTGCCGTTAAAGCAGGCAGGCTTGAGCGCGCTCTAACCTTGTTCATCGCGTCGTATACAGAAGCGTCCGGGCCTGCGGCTTCGTTCTGCGCCTCGGCATATCCCAATAATACTTCTACATAACGATAGTAGATGTAGTTGGCGCCGCTCAGCCCTGTGGCAGGTCGATTCCTTGGGTTTAATTTTTTCTTGAAATAATAGGCTGTATTGCTCACGTCCGTGCTTGCAAAGTCTATTTGATTCGGCGATGGATTTACCTGATCTATCCGGGTGTAAATTGTATCCTGTTTGGGCATCCAGTCCATTTTATAAGGAGCGCCATCATATACGATCCATTTATAGAACCTGCGTTCACGACCGACATAAGGATGCTGAGGATCGTATCCTGACGTTGGGTCGGTGATCGGTTTGCCATTTGCCATGAAGAATTGATCTACCAGTTCCTGTGTTGGGTTATAGTTGCCCCAGGTGAGGTAATTGCCGAGTACATAAACGGGGCCGCCATATTGTTCATAGTTAGATCCTTTGACATTCGAAACATATTGTCTGTCCCAGATGACCTCGGAGTTGTATTTATTTTCCTCGTACCACAGCGTGGAGTCTTCCGGAAAGAGATCGTATACCTGGCCTCCGCCCCAATTGTCGATGAACTGTTTGAAGGAAGCCGCTGCGGTTGCCCAACGCGCGGGATCTGCATTGCCAAAGCTGGCTATGCGATCAGGGTCGGGGCCTCCCGGGTAATTTGCGGTATTGAATGTGGGGCTCGCGGCGACCAGCTGCAAATATGCTTTTAACATTAAAGCGGCTCCCAGCGTGGCCCTGCCGGCATCCGGATCACCCTTGGAATGTTTGACGGGGAGGTATTTGTTGTTGATTATCGTATCCAGCGATGTTGTTAAATAATTGAGTGTTTCTGCATAAGTGCTTCTTTTTAAGAATAAATTGACCGTATCTGTACGTACCTGAGGGCTGGTAACAAGAGGCACGCCTCCCCAGTTCAAAAAGAGGATGCTGTAGTGAAAGGCCCTGTTAAAGCGGGCTTCGTCGATCCGCTTGTTGAACCAGTCTGAGGGGTAGTTGGCCTTATGGAGGTTAACCTGTTGAATGAAGGTGTTGGCTTTCCGGATAGAAGTATAAAGAGCGGGCCAGTTACACCTGCTGATGGAGCCGATCCCTGCAGCCCCGCCGCCGAAAAGAGTATAATTGTTGGAAGCGGGATCGAGGTTGCCGTCTTTGTATTTCCAGGAATCATAATAGAATCCCGCGTCATTGTCGTCCGTAAAATTGTCGAAGTTCTCAGGCTGGCCGTATATGTCAGGCAGCTGGTCATAGACATCATTTAAGAAAATGTCGGCGTTGGATTTGTTTGACCATTGCGTATTGTCGTCGAGGCTGGTTTTGTTGACGTTGTTCAGATTCTTATCACAAGAAATGAAAAAAAGCAATCCCGTCATTATGCAGCCATGCAGAACAATTATTTTTATTGATTTCATCCTTTTAATTTTTGGATTTTAGAAAGAAGTGGTAAAGCCAACCAGGAGTACCTTCTGAACAGGATAGCCTTGTTCGCCCGTTGTCTCAGGATCCGTAAATTTCAGCTTCCCGAATGTGAACATATTCTGACCTGTTACATATATTCTGAAATTTTTCATCCTGGCTTTCGAGGTGATCCGTGAGGGGATCGTATAGCCCAGTGATGCGGTCTTCAGCCTCAAATAAGAGCTGCTTATATACCACCAGTCAGAGGATTGCCCGTTGTTGTTGGTAGGTGCGGAATAGGCCCTGGGGTATTTTGCATTCTGATGGTCAGGAGTCCACCTGTTGTTGTAGTATTCGTAAGAGGAATTACTGTTGTTGTTGTATCCGGCAACTGTCATGAAGCCATAGATGTTAAAGCTCGACAGCCCTGAACCCTGGAACAACATGGAAAGATCGAATCCTTTCCAGCTGGCATTTACGTTGATACCATAGATAATTGATGGTGTTTGGGGCCTGGCGATAACAGTCTCGTCATAGGAGTCGATCTTTCCGTCCGGAACGCCATTGGGGCCGCTTATATCTGCATACTTAATGTCACCGGGGCGTATCGTGCCAAATTGAGTGACATTATAGCCATCTGCGGGGGTAATAAAGCCATCGTGGTCTTTGTCGTCAGCGGTATTGAACAGACCAAGCGCGTGATAGCCGAACACTGTATTATAGGGGCGGCCTGTTCTGCTGCGCTTCGGATTGTTCCTGGTTACAGGCGACTCAAACAGCTGTATTACTTTGTTCTGGGCATAAGTAAAGTTTCCGTCGACGGAGAGCACCAGACCATTATTGAATTTTTTAGTGGTTCCGAGCGTTAATTCGATGCCATGGTTGTCCATGACACCTGCATTTTGTTGTGCCAGCGGCAGGCCGTATTCCTGCGGAACGATTGCGTTGGGAGCTAGCAGCATACCTGTTCTTCTTTCACGAAAATAGTCGGCTTCCAATCGTAAAAGCCCTTTCCAAAGGGTTGCTTCGACAGCGACGTCTGTCTTTTTGCTTATCTCCCAGGTGATATTCGGGTTGTTCTCGATTGCCACGTAAGAACCCTGCACCAGCGAGCCGTCCCCGAAAGAGTATGCATTTGCTCTGAGCAGGTACTGGTTTAGGTATTGGAACCCCGTGCTGGTGAGGTTTCCGGATTTACCCCATGATCCTCTTACTTTGAGGTAGTCGACAAAGTGCACCGGTTTAAAGAAGTTTTCGTTGGAGATTATCCAGCCCGCAGAGAATGCAGGGAGATAAACCCATCTTTTGCCGGGGGCAAAATAGTAGTGGCCGTCGTATCTGCCGGATGCTTCGAACAGGAATCGTTTGTCAAAGGCATAGCTTCCGCGGTAGACGTATCCAACCTGGCTGCCGGTGCTGGAGCCTCCGGCTATATCGAAGTCGTTCTTATTCGAGCTGCCCAATGACAGTTCGTCGATATTGATCGCGAAATTGTTGATCCTTGCCCTGAAATCATTCTCTTTATTATTTCTCTTTTCTGCAACCACCAGTCCGGTGATGTCATGTTTACCGAAGGTATTGTGATAATTAATGTAGCCCTGCCAGGTGATGGTGTTGTTTTGCCAGTATTGCTGGTTCAGCCATGTGTAGGATGTAGCGCTGCTTTCCTGAGTGGAAACAGACTGAGTGTAGGTGTAAGGAGTAGTAGTAGTATTTTGCGCCCAGTAAATGAACGGTACGTGATACTGTTTTATCTCATAGTTATAGGGATCATAGCTAAAAGAGCCTTTAATGCTAAGCCCTGGTATAAATGGGAGCTTTTGCTCCAGAGTGGCAGTACTCAACAGCGTATTTGTATTCTGATGAAAGTATCCATCAGCGTGGGTCACTCCGAGGGGAGCATTGCCTGAACTTTCACCCCAAAGGCCATTGGAGAACTTGAGCGGGGCAACGGGAATGAACTTATAAACGCCCCTGAACAACTGGCTTGTGGCACCATCGACGTCTGAGGTTTTCTCTACGGCACCATTGAAAGAGAAGGATGCTATCGTGGTGGGAGTTATATTTATGTCAAGGTTCACGTTATAATTGTACCGTTCATAACCTGCCTTATCAAACATACCATTCTGTTTAAAGTAACCAAGGCCGGCATAGTATTTTACGTTTTGGGAACCGCCGCGAACCTGAAAATTACCCTGGTACATCGGAGAATGTTTTTTTACCACGTCATTCAAAGCGTCAGAAACAGGATACAGGTCGGGATCTTTGGCATGATTGGCAAGGTAGGAGTCGATATAAGCCTGGCTATAGGTTGGGTTTGTTCCGGTGGGATTTTCGGTTACATAGGCTTCCAGTTTCAACTTCATATAATCTATTGCGCTGAGCATTTTTGGCAGATAAGTTGGTTGCTGATCACCCATATAGCCCCCAAAGCTTAAAGTTGGTGCACCGGAAACACCTCTTTTTGTTGTAATAAGAATAACACCGTTTGCGCCACCGAGTCCATATGGTGCAACTGCAGCAGCATCTTTTAAAACTGATACACTTTCAATGTTATTAGGATCTACTTCATTAATATTATTCCGGATCACACCATCTACAACGATCAGGGGAGTAGTATTATAAGTTACACTAGGGACGACCGTGTTACCCATGGTAACATTGTTGACCGTGGTGCCGGTGGTTGCAATTCCCCTGACATATAAAGTAGCATTATCTGAACCGGGCTGACCTCCATTTGAACGGGTCATTATACCGGTAGCCCTGCCTGCAAGCGAATTCGAAATGTTGGCAGCAGGCACCTCTGTAAGTTGGGAACCTTTTATCCTGGATACGGCTGCAGTAGAAAGTACTTTTCGTTGTGTACCATAGCCTACGACTATGATATCTTCCAGTGAATTGGCACCAGGGGTCAGGTCTACGACGAGATCAGCTGCCCCGGCTTTCACCGAGACCTCTTTGACCTGGAAACCCACATAAGAGAAAACCAGTACGGCCGATTTTTCCCGGATGGCAATGCTAAAGCTTCCGTCAGCGCCTGAAGTGGTGGCATTCGAGCGCCCTTTTTGAATGATGGAAACTCCCTGCAGCGCATTACCCTTGTCGTCAACCACTTTGCCAGTTACAGTAAAAGCAGCAGGGTGATTATCATTAATTGGATCGCCGGCAAACAGATTTACCCGGCAAGTCATAAGAAAGACCAGAAAAATGCAGATTTTAATATGGCAGTCAATCAGTTTCATACTATTAGCTGTTTTAGGTTAGTGCCTGTTGGCATGAATTGTATTTGTAGGAAAAGGTCCTGAACTGAGCAGGTTTTTAGTGGCGGAGAATCTGTCATTGAAAAAGGTTTTGGTTAAATAATTATAAAAAGAATCATGTGTAGTGTATTTGATTGAATACGGGTATCCTGGTCACGGGGGGCTTGCCGAGCAGAAGTGTGGTAATAATTAAGGGAGGAATGGGAATGATGGCCGGGAATGTCCCCAGGCCGGTGGATTTTTGCATGATGGCAGCAGTTTTGGGTTATATCAATACTTCAACTTGTTGAAATACCTAAGCAATCGGTTGCATTTGTATAAAATTCGATAAATTGGCAGTATATGGATGGGACATTTGTCGGATATCCTGTTAATAATGTTCGGATTTCTGGTCATTTATGTATTTAATCGCATATTGCGGACGGCGATTGCAACCTATATGTCGGGGAAAACCCTTATACCATTAATTACCTTCTTCCTGCTTGCTTTTGCTGGATATGGCCAGCCCAGGCATATAAATTTTACTTCCATAACGGCCAAGGATGGGTTAATGTCCAATACCGTCTACGCCATATTAAAAGACCGGTATGGTCTGATGTGGTTTGCCACTACTGACGGTTTAAATAAGTATGATGGCACAAATTTTACTGTTTACCGGAATATTGCAGGCGACAGCACCAGCTTGCCGGCAAACGAAGTGTTGTCTTTACATGAAGACAAGGCGGGTAATTTATGGGTTGGCACTGGCGGAGGTGGCCTGAGCCTTTACAACAGGCAAACAAATACATTTGAGCACTATACCTATAATAATACAGGGTTAGACCGCAATGCCGTTATTAAGAGCATTTGCAGTGACTACCGGGGCAGAATATGGATAGCGCCGTACGCGAGCCTGTATGCGCTGGATACGGTATCCAGGTCCATAACGAAGGTAGAGTTGCCGGATGCCAATGGCAATCCTGTTAAAACGGTAGTAGAATGCATTTTTGAGGACAGTAAACACAGGATGTGGATCGGGACGGAGAACGGCCTCTTTCGGTATACCGCCGAAACAAATTCCTTCAGGCGCTATTTATACAGGGAAGGCGATCCGTCCAGCCTGGCGCACAACCATGTACGTGCGATCGCCGAAGATAGATCGGGAACTATCTGGGTGGGGACAATTAATGGTCTGAGCAAATTACGGCCGGATGAGCAACATTTCGTTACCTACAGGAATATGCCGGGCGATGGAACATCCCTCAGCGACAATAGAGTAAACTGTATAGAGGCAGATAAGGATGGTCTCTTATGGGTGGGTACCCTGAATGGCATAAATGCCTTCAATATCAGCTGTGGACATGCGACAGCTTACAACCCTGAGAACGGAGACGTTTTCACCTTATCCGGCAGAGCGATCAGCTGCTGCTATTTCGACAAAGACGGTATTTACTGGTTCGGCACATTTCTGCACGGGATCAACAAATATGATAAAAATATTAATCTTTTTGGCCTGAAACTAACCAGCACATTTTCTCAAAAGGGAGGGCTGCCGCTGATGGTAACCAATTTTGCCGAGAATCCTCATGGGAATGTGTACGTGGCAACGTTTGAAGGAGGATTGTATGAATTCGATTACAGGACTGGCCGTGTCCGGCAAAAGACTCTCCGGCTGAATGGAAGAACAGTACAATCCCTTAGTATCATGGCACTGCATATGGCGCGTGAAAACCAGCTGTATATTGGCGCTTATGGAAAGGGGGTGGTCATATTGAATACCATAACTGGCAAAGCAGAATTGGTGACAGCTGAAAATACGGCTACTCTTTACAGCAACGACGTTTACTGCATGGCTGAGGACAGCAAGGGCGATATATGGGTGGGCACAAATGGGGCAGGCATCCATATTTTACGCGGCAATAAAATTATTGAGACGTATAGCCCTGATCCTTCCGGCCCGAATGAACGCCTTTTGCCGATCAACGGGTATATCAGGGCTATCGCAGAAGATGCCAATAAAAATATCTGGATCGGTACCCACGGGGGCGGCTTAGCGGTATATCAGCCCGTTAGTGACACCTGGACAATCTATAACCAGGGTAACAGTCAGCTGCCCAGCAACAAGATTCAATCATTGTTATGCGATAGCCGTGGAATAATGTGGGTGGGTACGGATGGCGGAGGGCTATCCCTATATAACCCGCGGGATAAAAAATTTACCTGCTTCACGGAAAAAGATGGATTACAAAACACGACTATCTATCAAATCGTTGAAGATCTGCGTGGGCAGTTGTGGCTCAGCACCAATACCGGCATTAGCGGCATGGATCCGGTTTCTCATAAGTTCAGGAATTTTACAATCTTTAATGGCGTTCAGAACAGCAACTTTGTTCATAGTTCTGGAATACTGTTGTCGGGTGGAGAAATACTGTTTGGAGGCCTTGAAGGGATCAACTATTTCAACCCAACCGGACTTACCATTAACCACAATGTTCCGAAAGTACTTTTAACGGATCTTAAAGTATCCAACAAGTCCGTGATTGCCGGAAACGACGCCCCTATCAAAGAAGATATTTCAATAGCCAGAGAGATCAGGCTGGATTACAAACAAAACTTTGCGCTAAATTTTGTCGCTCTGAACTATACGCTGGCCAAACAAAACCTGTACGCTTATAAATTAGAAGGATTTGAAAAGGACTGGAATTTTACGGGTACTAATAATACGGCCGCATACATCAATCTCGATCCGGGTACTTATACATTCCATGTAAAAGCAAGCAATAATGACGGTGTATGGAATACGGCTGAGTCCAGTATAAAAATTTATGTCAGGCCTCCTTTCTGGCGGACAACCGCAGCCTATATCTTTTACGTCCTGGCTTTCATCGGCCTGGCAGTGTACAGTCGCTACAGGGTAATGTCCAGACTTCGAAGGGGATTGGTCCTGGAACAAGAACAACAACAGGCCAAACGTCTGCAGGAGCTCGATCGAATGAAGCTGAAATTCCTCACTAATCTGAGCCATGATCTCAGAACTCCCATAGCCCTGATCGCAGGTCCGATAGAACAATTAATCGATGGAGAAAAAATAAGTACAAAGCTTGATAAACTTTATATTATCAGGCGAAACGCAAAGAGACTTTTAAGCCTGGTAAACCAATTGCTTGATTTCAGGAAAATGGAAGAGCAAGAACTGACGCTACAGCTTTCGAAAGGAGAGTTCATATCATTTGTCCAAGAAGTGTCCGAATCATTTGAGGATCTATCAGAGAGAAGGCGCATCAATTTTACTTTCAGCAGCGCAGTACCGCGCCTGGAAGCCCTGTTTGATCACGACAAAATTGAGCGGATACTGCTGAATTTACTTTCCAATGCATTTAAGTTTACATTAGAAGGGGGCAGCATCAGTGTAGTTTTGGAAAATTCAATTGTGTCGGGTAATGATAAGAACGAATGGATAATAATTAAAGTGACAGATACAGGTATAGGCATCCCGAAAGAAAAGCTGGATAAGATATATGATCGCTTTTTTCAAAATGATTCTTCCGGAGCTATCCTTAATTATGGCTCGGGTATCGGACTTTCAACGGCAAAAGAATTTGTAAAATTGCACGGAGGAACGATCGATGTTGAAAGTGAACTGGATAATGGCAGCGTTTTTACTATTCAAATCCCTCTCGGTATCGCTCCGGAAACTGCGGATATCAGAGAGCCATTAGTTGCGACAGAGGAGAAAGCCTTAACATCCAAAATAGCAAATAAGAAAGGGAATAATAAGGCCTTGCCTATGATCCTGCTGGTAGAGGACAGTGAAGATTTCAGATTCTATTTAAAGGACAACCTTAGAGATAATTATTTGGTGATCGAGGCTGCTAATGGAAATGAGGGCTGGCAGAAAGCACTGGCACATCACCCCCAATTGATCGTAAGTGATATAAGCATGCCTGGAATGAACGGCATTGACCTGGTGAATAAGCTAAAGGCGGATAAGAGGACCAGTCATATTCCCGTCATATTGCTTACTGCACTGGCCGATCAGCAGCAACAGATCAGGGGGCTTGAGACCGGCGCCAATGACTATATTACAAAGCCCTTTGATTTTGGAGTGCTCAATGCCAAGATAAAGAGCCTTCTCGAATTGAACAGCGCAATGAAAAGTACATATGCCAAACAGATAACCCTTACGGTCCCTGATGTCAGGATCGATTCTTCGGATGAAGGGCTGCTCCAGGAAATAGTGCTTTTTCTTGAGCAGAACATTACGAACCCTCAGCTTTCTGTAGAAGTATTGAGTAAGCAGTTTGGTATGAGCAGGAGCACCATGTATACGAAATTGCTCCAGATAACGGGTCAGACACCTGTAGAATATATTCGTTCTTTCAAACTAGAGAGGGCCGCCATATTATTAGAGAAAAGCAATATAACCATTGCCGAGATAGCCTACCAGGTTGGGTTCACAACGCCCAATTATTTTGCACGATCATTCAAGCAGAAATTTGGTATCCTGCCATCTGAATATGTAGCCAGCCTGAGAAAAGAAAATCCGGATGATATCGGAAAAATGCATACCGGGGAATCCTAATAAAATTCCGCCCCGGCATGTTACAGGGGGCGGCCTGGCGGACGATACCCTGGGATTGATGCGTATGCCAATGACCACTTGGTGCAATTGAGGATGATTGACCTGTCAGGCTTTCACGTAATGTAAGATGACGCTTCCGGATTTAGAAACCTTCGTGTCGACGAGTTTTAATCCCAATTTTTCCTGCAGGTCAATGCCTTCCATCAACCGCCTTCCTTTCCCTGCAATCACCGGTATAGTTGTAAAGATATATTCATCGACCAGACCAAGCCCTATAACATAGGAGGGGAACGCCACGCCGCCCACATAAATATTTTTGCCTTCTTCCTGTTTCAACTTTCGTATTTCGTCCTCCGCGTTTGTCCGAACAATTCTCGAATTCCTGCCTTCCGCCTTCTCCAGCGATTTTGAAAAAACGACTTTCTCGACGTCGTCGAATGCCTCTGCAAATTCAACATCTGCTTTTGAATTGCCAGCGGGATTTTTCGCGATATCGGGCCAATACGGAACCATGAGTTCGTAAGTGATGCGCCCATACACAAAGGTGCCGGCATTTCGTACAAGGTTGATATAAAAGTCAAATAGTTCCTCATCCGGAGCCCCGATGGTATGGTCGAGGCAGCCATCGATGCTGGAATTGATTACATAAATAAGTTTCCTCATTTGATTAGTGTTTAATTTTATTTTCTTCCTCTAAATTAGAATATCTCTTTCAGCCTGAAAAGCCGTCCATGCGACAATTTTGGGGTAAAATGCGACCTGTCCAGGTTCAGGGGTAAATCGGGCGATGCTGAGGATGAAAGTGCAAGATGAGATGCGAATTGTTTGGCCACCGGCAGGCCTTCTTTGGAATAGCCAATGAAGAGCGTTGGTTTGAATTCCATTTGTTGGTGATTTAAACCGCATAGGGGTCATAAAATTATTTTTTTTTGGTCGTATATTACGTCATAAACTAAAAAGATGGCAAAGAATAAGTTGCTCCGAATGGACAATGTCGGTATCGTAGTGGAGTCCCTCGATAAGGCTATCGCGTTTTTTACGGAAATAGGCCTTAGGCTCGAAGGTCGGGGGATGGTCGAAGGGGAATGGGCGGGACGCGTTACGGGGCTGGGGGACCAGCGTGTCGAAATCGCGATGATGGTTACGCCCGATGGGCATAGCCGTCTC
>Ga0105240_10013594_pt1 | contig 11168 bp, 12 predicted proteins | sample KBSC54metaG_FD_80426 | JGI IMG/M metagenome (GOLD analysis project Ga0105240, IMG submission 80426) | Corn rhizosphere microbial communities from Kellogg Biological Station, Michigan, USA - KBS C5-4 metaG | ecosystem: Host-associated > Plants > Roots > Rhizosphere > Soil | place: Michigan, USA...
ACAGGCGGCCCGCAAGAAGGTTCGAACCATAAGCTCTATTTGACACCATCAGGGATGCTCTGGTGTAATGAAAAAGTAAACCTTCCACACTGCTCCTCAGTAGCTCAATGGTAGAGCATTCGGCTGTTAACCGAAGGGTTGTAGGTTCGAGTCCTACCTGAGGAGCCAAATTATTTCAATACTTTAGCGGCTTCCAATCCCCTGAAAATCTAATTCAGCCGGTCCACTGTGGGGACTTTTGTGGGGACACCGTTTGAATTTCCCGCCACTCCGGCTTCGATTGTGGGGACTTCCATGGGGACCGCCGTCTTTTCTTCCGCCGGTTTCGGGTCCGCCTTCTTCACCACGATGGATTCAAGCGCCGTCCGCTTCGCTTCCATGCGGATATGGGAGTAGTGCTTGAGCATTTGTTTCGAGACGTGTCCCGCAATGTCCCGGATGGTTTCATCGCCCGCGCCGCTTTCGGCAAGGTCGGTAATCAGGTGCCACCGCCCGTTCACCTTCGCCCTGGTCCTCACGTTGTTCCATGCGGTCTTGAGCGTCACCATGGGCTTCGTGGGATCGAGCGGCCTTTTCTTCCCCGTTGCCGGTGTGCCGATCCGCGCCGGGAAGACGAACCATTCCGGCTTGATGGTGTGGAACCGCTTGGTGTACCACTTCGAATACTCCACCATCGCTTCCAGCAAATCAGAGTTCAGGGGAATAGTCCGGCCTTCGCCGGCTTCGGTCTTGCTGTCCCCCACGGTCAGATAGGCTTTGAACAGATCCATTCGGCCCCACTGAAGCCCGCGAATCTCCGCATCCCGCATCCCCGCGTTGAGTGCCAACATAAGCGCCGGGTAGATAACAGGGGACCGTGCCGCGCGCGCCGCCGCCAGTAGCGCCGTCTTCTCTTCAAGGGTGTACGCCTTGCCCACCTGCTCCCGTATCGCCAGCTTCAGCGACTTTTGCCGCCGCAAGCGCGCGCGGATAGGTTCGCCCGCTTCGCCCAACAGCCGCAACAGAAAACCCACTTCTTCGTTGATGGTTTTCGGCGCCGCCTTCTCTTTTAGCCGCGCTGTCTGGCACGTCTTCACCGTCTTGTCCGTCACGTCAACCGCCATGAGTTCCCCCAAGTGCCGGGTGACGTTGGCCACTGCATACTCAGCGAACGTGACGGACCGATGGCGCAACTCGTACTCTGCCAGGTACGCTGCCGCCAGTGCCTTCATGCTCTTGATGCGTTCATCGCGGGTGTCATCGAGTCCGTTGAAGCCTTCTTCGAGTTCCCGCCGCCGCTTCTGACGCCGGAGGAACGCACGGCCCGCGCGAAGAAGGCTTCCGAAGCCGCCGTTGCCGCGCGCAAGATGAAGGCGAAATGACCAGCAACGCGCTACACTTGGGCCGGAGTAATCCGTCATGAAAAGCATGGTATTGATTTTGTTTGCATTTCTCACGCTAATCCTGCCAGCGATCGCGCAGGACAAATCAGGCAAGTTTGCCGTGTTCGTGACGGGACAGGGCGATGCGGCGCCAGTCGCGAAATCCCTGATTATGAAGTTGAATGAGTCCAAACCATTCGAGGCCGTGAGTAAGGATGGCCCCAGCAAAGTGGTTGTGCTGATTTCCTGCATGTCTCGAAAACAGACTGACCCGTTTGTGTGCATGTACGTTTCGCATTGCAACGGCGCCGCCTTCAAGACTTTCTTGGGTGGCGGACTATCCGTGAGCACGACAGCGGACAGCGTAGCGACGAACTTCCTCGGATCAATTGCCGAAGACATCGTTGAGCGGTACGAGAAGACGAACACAGACAACCTGAGGCAGGCGTTGGAGAGTTGCCTACTCATGACAGATTCCAAGTGCAACGTGCCCGACACGCTCCAGAAAGAGTTTGGAGAAAAACAACTCACGCTCGGCCAGTATCTCTTGAAAAGCCATCAATAGACTGCCTCGCTTGTCACTCAACCGTCCCGTCGCATGACAAGAAAGGTCAGTCTTGGCTCGTATCGTCTGCGTAGTTGGTTCTCACAAGACGCGAAAGGCTTTCAAGCCTGCGTTGCGCGTCTGCAAATTCCACTGACACCTCCAGGATCGCTGCAAGCGCACGCTGGGCCTTCCTATCACAAGCCTCCTGTATTTCGCGTATCTCCCGAATGTCGCGCACGAAACTCTCCTGAAATTCACGGACAGAAACCTCTGTATCATTCAGCCTCCGGCGAATGTCTGCGAACCAGCACAGAAGCCAAAAAACCCAAGCGCCAACGGGGATGCCCCACTTCGGCCAACCGAAGAAGACGAAACTTATCGTCGCAATCGACGCAATGGCCCACCAAAACCGTGGTGGGCCTGGCGTTTTGGATAGTTTCTCAAAAGCGTCGCCCGGTGTCTGGAGCAACCGCCACAGTTCAGCCAATTTGCGGAACAGTCTTCGGGCGGTTGGGCGTGTGTTCGTGGCTGGTTGCATATCAGCCTGAGCATATCGCCCTTGCGCGCCGTTCGTTCAAATCTCGCAAGCACTGATCTACTCATTTCCCGTGTCAGCCCCTTCGCCGCTTCCACCTTCTCTCGACACCTTGGAACTGTTCTTCCCTGCGTTCATGAAACTGGAGAGCATCCTTCTTTCGGTGATCGTGCCGTCCGCTGCTCTGAACGCGATTTCAATATCGTAGGGTGGTTCTTTCTCGGCGCCAATGACCGCTTCTATCCGTTCCAACCGCCGTTTGGTTTTGTCCGTCACGGGGCTGTCCGTGACTGGCCGACGAAGTGCCGATTTCGCGTTTTTCAAGAGGGCTCATTTGGCAGCCTGCTCGAACTCGCATTCAGTCCGGCAGGGCGAGGTGTCACGTTAGCGTTGCTACGGGTCCGCTTGTGGTTGAGGCGGTAGCGGCCAGGGGGCTCTCCAAACTCACGCTTGAAGGCGCGATTGAAGGCCGCTTCCGACTCGTATCCCACTTCTCCGGCGATTTCCGATACGCCCCGCGGCGTATTCTCAAGCGACCGCGCGGCCAGTTGAAGCCTCCACCGAGTCAAATACGTCATTGGTGGATCGGAAAGGTATCGGGTAAACCGCTCCACGAGAGCAGTCCGTGAAATGCCCACTTCATCTGCCAGATCCGCGATGGTCCAAGGATGGGCAATCCGGCTGTGCAGCAATCCAAGGCTTTTCCCCACTATGGGATCGCGCGCTCCCGCCAGCCAACCGGTCTGCTGCTCGGGCATGCCAGCTACAAAGCGGCGCAGAGTGTCTACGAACAAGGCCTCCGAGAGTTTGGCAAGCATGGCATCGCTGCCGACCCGTCCCGAGGCTGCCTCTTCCACTAGGTGCAGAATCGAACTCTCGAGCCAGTGGCCCGAGCGGTCCGTTCGGATGTTGACTTTAAAGACGGGCGGCAGACCACCCAGAATCGGTCGGCTCAGGAAGGGGTCGCAAGCCATGTACCCGCAAACATATCGCGCCGAATCGCCGCCTCCGCCGGCCTGCATGGGACGCAGGTCGCGCGCTTCGATCTTGGAGAGAATCGCCGCGTTGAGCGATGCCGCCGACACACCTCGCGCGCTGGTCATTAAGTGTGGATCTCCGTGGGGAAGGACGACGATATCTCCGGGACCAAGCTCGATCGATTCCCCATCGGGTAACGTCACGAATGCTGCGCCGTCGATGACGAAGTGGTAGATCACCAGGTGGGGCGCCCCTGGCGCCAACAGAGGCGCGAGAGTGCTGGAGGCGGGTGACGCAAAACACCAGGGAGCCGAAAACTCAGCCCTGAAGAATAATGCGCCGTTCAGCTTGACTCCACTCAGAATCTCGGAGAACGCATCCATTCGGCCCTCTGGACGGCCGGCTATTTCTCCCGGCCGGTCTGCAAAGCAATCAGCCCGGGCGAACGTCCGGGCAATTTATCGGGACGCCCGGGCATGGTTGTAGCACCCCGTGCAACCACACAATTATAAACGACGCGAGACGTGACATGAAAACGCGTCAAACCGATACACGAAGGAGAGAAACGCTATGACCATCCCTATTCCCGTCCAAACCGAACAATATGCCGCCTGTGTTGGCGCTTCCAAGCGCGTACGCTGGGACATCGACCAGGACGTTCTACGAGGCCGTGAGTTCGATACATCGCAGAAGTTCCTGCCGGACTCCATTTCCGGCATCGATCAACTCAAGTTTCTGAGCGAGGAAGAAGCGGTTTTTCTCAGTCAGATTCAAGGAAGGACCTATGCGAACATCTTCGGCCTTGTGGAACGTTTCATCAACTGCAAGGTTCTTGAGCTGAGCAAATCTCACTGGACAGGTGACCAGGTCGCTCTCGAGGCGCTGGTGCGCTTCAGTGATGAAGAACTCAAACACCAGGAACTGTTCCGGCGTATTGAGCGCATGATCGCGTCGAAAATGCCGCCGGGATACAGTTTTCTGCCGGAGCCGAACGCGGTTGCCGCGGCGGTGCTTTCGAAATCCACATGGGCGGTGCTGGGAATGACTCTCATGATCGAGTTGTTCACTCAGACCCATTATCTGAAAAGCATCCAGCCGGATTCACAATTATCGCCGTTGTTCAAAGACGTGTTCCTGTACCACTGGAAGGAGGAGTCCCAACACGCAAGAATCGACGAGCTGGAGTGGGTACGCGAAAACGCGGGGTTGTCCGCCGAGGAGCGAAATCAGGCCGTGGACGACATGATCGCGCTCGTCGGAGCCGTGGACGGGATCGTGTGCGCCCAAGCGGCCGCGGATGTTCGGTACTTCCTGGACGTGAAAGGCACGGCTCTATCCGAGCAGAGCGTCAAGCTGCTGCACGACCAAGTGCTCCGGGCCTATCGCTGGCAGTACATCCTCTCCGGTGTCCAGGAGCGGCGGTTCCAGAAGGCGCTCAGCGCCATGATCACCGCCGAGCAAATGCGGCAGATCGAGGCGGCGCTGGCTCCCCTGATCGCCACGGCGGGACCGAGCGCGGAATCTTGTTGACATCGATCAAGCGATGAAAGGACCTGTTATGAATCCAAATAAAGAACTCTGGGAAAAAGGCGATTTCACTGCGATCGCCGCCTTCATGCGGGAATCCGGCGAAACAGTAGTGGAATCGCTCGGAGTCAAGCCTCCGTTGCAGGCATTGGATCTCGGCAGTGGAGATGGCACTACGGCGGTGCCGCTGGCGCGCCTCGGAGCAGAAGTTACTGGCATCGACATTGCCAGGAATCTCGTCGCGGCCGGGAACAAACGGGCGGCGGACCAGGGCCTGAAACGGCTGAAATTTCAAGAGGGTGACGCCTGCGACCTTCAAGGGATCGGCGATCAAGTCTTTGACCTGACAGTCTCGTTCTTCGGCGCCATGTTCGCCGCCAAACCCTTCGACGTGGCCAGGGAGATGGTCCGGGTCACAAAACCAGGCGGAGCCATCGTGATGGGCAACTGGATTCCAAACGATCCGACCTTCGTTTCACAACTTCTGAAGATCAGTTCGTCGTTCACGCCTCCACCCACAAACGGCTTCGTTAGCCCCATGCTGTGGGGCATGGAAAGTCACGTCATTGAGCGCTTCGGTCAGGCCGGCGTACCTAGGGAAAAAGTGTCTATGGCCAAAGACACGTACTACTTTGTGTCAGCAAGCAATGGTCCAGCGGACTTCATCAGCCGCTTCCGGCGATTCTATGGCCCCACCATGAACGCCTTCGACGCCGCGGAACGGAGCGGAAGGGCCGAAGAGCTTCACAGTCAACTGCTGGACCTTGCGAACGCGCACAACAAGAGCACGAACGACGGCACTCTGATACCTGCCAGTTTTCTGCGCGTCACCGTTTCCGTTTGAAGTGGAGGAACAAATCAATGAAAGACCACAATTACTCAACTCGATTGCCCGCAACGAGCGCAGTGATGAACCAACGATCGGAAGCCCTGGCCATCCGTCTTGAGAACGGCGCAACAGCTCTTGCCGCTTTTGCGGCCACGCTTTCTGAGGCGGAGTGGCAGACGCGCCTTCCTAAGGACGGCCGCAAAGTCGGCGTAGTTGTGCACCACGTCGCCAGTCTATACCCGATTGAGCTCCAGCTTGCCAGTCTGCTCGCTGCCGGCCGGCCGATCACCGGTGTGACGTGGGACGCTGTCGATACGATCAACCGAGACCACGCGAAAGAGTACGATAACGTCGCCAAGGAAGCCGCACTCGCGCTGTTGAAAACGAACAGCGCGGCGGCCGCCGCGGCAATCCGGGCATTTACCGACGAAGAGCTCGACCGCGCCGCGCCTGTGTCGCTCAACAGTGACGCTCCACTCACCTGCCAATTTTTCCTGGAGGATCATGCGGTGCGCCACAGTTATCACCATCTTGCTCGGATGAAAGCAGCGCTGGCGCGTTAGCGCGTGGTTTGGCGCTTCCTTGGCTTATGACGCATTTCGACACCACCATCGATATCCAGGCGCCTCCTGACCGGGTCTGGGCGGCCTTGCGCGACATTGAGCACTGGTCCGAGTGGACTCCGACGGTCATCAGCGTCCGCGGCTTTAGCTGGATCACGGGGGGCCCAGGGATACTCGTAACCGCGTGCCACTGGATCGAAGACGCTGGCAAAGGCCGCCGGGTCACGCTTTCACTCGACTTCTCGGGCCCTCCCGGCCCCCTTTGCGCTCGTCTGACCCGTGGTTTGAACGCGCGCTATCTGGATATAGAGCCGCGGGGACCCAAGAAGCGCGCCGAAGCGGACGCCCAGTTGCAGGCCCCAAAGATGGGCAGGGCGGGAGGATCCTGATGAACAAAAAGTTCAAATTGCTGGCCGTCCTCGCTCATCCCGACGATGAGTCACTCGGTTTCGGCGGCACGCTTTCCAAGTACGCTGCTGAGGGGGTTGAGACGCATCTCGTCACAGCTACACGCGGAGAACGCGGAAGGTTCGGCTCGCTCGGAAAGGGAGGCGATCCAGTTGAAGTCGGCCGTGTTCGGGAAGGCGAATTGCGAGCCGCCGCCGCGGTGCTCGGAATTCGCGAGGTCTCCCTCTTGAACTACCCGGACGGCGCCGTCGATCAGGTCGAGGCCACAACTGCCATTCGCGCCGTCGTCTCACACGTTCGTCGAATTCAGCCCGATGTGGTCGTGACCTTCGGTCCGGAGGGAGCTTACGGGCACCCGGACCACATTGCCATCTCCCAATTCACAACCGCTGCCATTTTGTGCGCCGCCGACTGCGGATACCGCATGGACGGCGGCTCGGAAGAGGTTTCGCTTCCGCCTCACCACGTTCGAAAGCTGCACTACCTGGCGTGGCGAAACAACAAGTGGCAGGCTTATCAGGCCGCCTTTCGCCAGTTGACATCGATGGTCGACGGCGTTGAGCGGCAGGCCACGCCCTGGCCGGATTGGGCGGTGACAACAGAAATCGACACGTCCGCCTATTGGCCCATTGTGTGGAACGCGGTTGGCTGTCACCAGACCCAGATGTCCATCTACGAGAAGTTGGCGGATCTCACGGATGAACAGCAGAAAGCGCTCTGGGGCTCACAGGAGTTCTACCGCGCCTACAGCACAGTCAATGGCGGACGGAGACTGGAAACCGATCTATTTGAAGGGTTACGGTGAACACGTATGTCTACTGCTCTTTCGATTGAAAATCTCAGGACCCGCGCCACTCCTCTCGATATGACCGGCGACCAGTTTCGCTCCCTCGGTCAGGACCTTGTGGATCGGATCGCTGATTTCCTGGCTTCCATACGCACGTATCCGGTGACGCGGGCAGAATCCCCGGAGGAAGTACGCGCGGCCTTATCCGCGGATCGGGCATTACCGGAGAAGGGGCAGGACCCCGAGTCCCTGCTACGAGACACAGCCGCGCTGCTATTTGAACACTCGCTTTTCAACGGCCATCCGCGCTTCTATGGTTACATCACATCCAGCGCCGCTCCCATCGGCATGCTCGCGGATTTGTTGGCATCTTCCCTAAACGCGAACGTCGGCGCGTGGAAACTGGCTCCCATTGCAACCGAGATCGAAGCCCAGGTAATTCGATGGCTCGCACAGTTCATCGGTTACCCGGCCCCATGCGGCGGTCTGCTCCTAAGCGGCGGCAACATGGCCAATCTCACCTGCTTCCTGGCCGCCCGCGCCGCGCAGGCCGGACGGGATGTCCGGAGGCAAGGCCTGGCTGGCGGGCCGCGGCTGTGTGTCTACGCCTCCACGGAAGCTCACACTTGGATACAGAAAGCCGCTGATCTGGCAGGACTGGGGACAGAAGCGATTCATTGGATCGACGGGCCGCGAGGCATGGACTTGGGTGAGTTGCAGGTCCGATACCGGCGGGATAGTGACGAGGGCTATCAGCCATTTCTCGTGGTCGGCTCCGCCGGAACGGTCAGTACCGGCGCGGTCGAACCTCTGCCGGAGCTGGCGGCGTTTTGTCAGGAGCACAAACTCTGGTTTCACGTGGATGGCGCATATGGTGCATTCGCATGCGGCCTCGAAGGAGCGCCCCCGGAACTCAAGGGGCTGCAATTGGCTGATTCCGTGGCAATGGATCCTCACAAATGGCTGTACGCGCCACTCGAGGCCGGATGTGCGCTCGTTCGCAACCCTTCAGCATTGAGGAATGCGTTCTCCTATCACCCGGCATATTACAGCTTCGAGGGGCAGGGCCTAAACTACTACGACATAGGTCCTCAGAACTCCCGCGGATTTCGTGCGCTTAAGGTCTGGCTCGCCCTGCGCCAGGCCGGAGCCGCAGGCTACCGAGAGATGATTCGGGATGACATCACCCTGGCGCGGTACCTGTACGACCTGGCGGCGGACCACCCCGAATTGGAGGCAATCACGCACCACCTTAGTATCGCGACGCTGCGCTATGTTCCTCAAGAACTTAGTGCCCGGCTTGGGTCTGAACGGACGGAGAAATATCTGAACGAATTGAATCGGCGCCTGTTGGAGGCCATAGAAGAAAGCGGGGAGGCATTCATTTCCAATGCTGTGATTGCTGGCAAGTACGCTCTGCGTTTCTGCATTGTGAATTTCCGGGCTTCCACGGGAGACATTGAGGCCATGCCGCAACTCGTTGCGCGGCTTGGCCGCCGGATTCATGCCGAGCTCACGAGTTCGACTGCGGGAAGCAAATCCGGGCTCCAAGAGGGCTAACAGTCCTTCAACGCCAGAGAAAACGATCTCGCAGCCAGCGTAGGTCTTGCGGCGCGGTCTGAGTTGCCGGGGCAGACTCCTGCCTCGCCGTAGCGGGTATGATGCGAATCTCACCGACCAATCTGCTATCTTCCGGTCTCTTCAAGGGACTGACAGAGTGCGGGCGCCGGTGAACGCTTCGGCGTACATCAAAAGAAGCCGGATTGGGATCGTGGTCTGCCGTCGCCATCTTGTATTAAAATCCGCCTAAATGGCTCCCTCTCTCGATGTCAATGCAGTGAAAGAGCTGGAATGCGCCGTTCGCGGCAGAATACTGCTGCCCAGCAGCGAAGGATACGATCAGGCGCGTCAGGTCTGGAACGGTATGATCGACAAGCGCCCGCTCGCTATCGTCCGAGTTGCCGGCGTGGCCGACATCCAGGCGACGGTCAGATTCGCGCAGGCACGCGGTCTGCCGGTAGCGGTCCGGGGTGGCGGTCATAATGTGGCGGGTAGCGCGGTCTGCGGCGACGGCCTGGTGATTGATCTGGCGGCGATGAAATCGATCCGTGTAGACCCTCATGCCCGGCGCGCGCGTGCCGAAGGTGGAGTGCTGTGGGGCGAATACGATCATGAAACGCAGGCATTCGGACTTGCTTCTCCGGGCGGAGCCGTTTCCACCACCGGCATCGCGGGACTTACCCTCGGCGGGGGGTTCGGCTATCTCTCCAGAATCTACGGCCTGGCCTGCGACAACCTGATTTCAGCCGATGTCGTAACCGCGGCAGGCGAGTTACTTACCGCCAGCGAAGATGTCAACCCGGATCTGTTCTGGGGCCTGCGCGGAGGCGGCGGAAACTTCGGTGTCGTGACCTCGTTCGAATACCAACTCCATCCTGTCGAGCAAGTCTTTAGCGGAATTATCGCGTTTCCCTTCCGCATGGCCGAAGCGATGTTAAAGCGCTACCGCGAAGTTGCACTGGAATCACCCGATCATCGCGTATGGTTTGCCGGTATCCTTCAGCTTCCCGATTTCGGCAAACTCGCGGCCGTCGTGATGAGCCACTTTGGACCGGAAGATGAGGGATGGCGCGCGCTTGCCCCCATTCGTGAATTAGGTTCCATTGTGCTCGACACGGTGGCCCGCATTCCCTACTGCGTCATGCAGCGGCAACTGGACGCGAACTCCCCGAAGGGCCAGCGGAATTACTGGAAATCCGCGTATCTGAGGCAATTGTCCGACGAGGTAATCGGCATGCTCGTTCAAGCAATGGAGAACACGCCTGCTGACCTTGATCAGATCATGATCGAGAGCCATGGCGGCGCCATCTCTCGCGTCGCGAAAGATGCGACAGCCTTCGAACATCGGTACGCGCCGTTCAACCTGGGGATTTTTGGCGTTTCCACAAATCCGGCGCTCGATGAGGCCGACGCCGCCTGGGCGCGTGGCTTGTACCAACGAATCTTGCCCCACTCCACGGGTTCCTCCTACGTAAACTACCTTTCCGAGGGCGACGACGTCCACACTGCTTACAGTGAACCCCGGTTCCGCCGCCTGTCCGGCGTCAAAGCCCGCTACGATCCAGGCAACCTGTTCCGCTTCAACCACAACATCGCGCCTGCATAAAGGCGCGTCAGAGGGGAGTCGAGTCACCGGCGCTGAGGACGTTCTGTCGGAAGGCGGGCAATACGCCCATCCTGCCCCGCCGCCAACCGCCACGCCCGGCGACACACACAAACCAACAAACTATACTCAGGAACATGGCAACGCCCGAGGAAATTGCATCGCTCTTGCAGCGCGGGGCGGCGGCTCGCCGGGCAGGACGGCTCGATGAAGCGTCGCGGTGCATGAACGAAGCGGCTGCCTTGTGCGGTCCGGATCAGGATTATGATCGCGCACACGTCCTGCGCGAACTCGGCGAGTTGGCGCGCGCCAGCCACAACCTGAGCGCCGCGCAGGCGCACTACGAGCAGGCGGTGCTCCTGTTGCGGCCCTCAGAGGATCGGCTGAAGTTCGCCCATACCCTCCGTCACCTGGGCGACGTTCACGCGGAGCAACAACACTGGCCCGAAGCAGAGCGGTGTTTCGTCGAG
>Ga0105240_10013598_pt1 | contig 11167 bp, 9 predicted proteins | sample KBSC54metaG_FD_80426 | JGI IMG/M metagenome (GOLD analysis project Ga0105240, IMG submission 80426) | Corn rhizosphere microbial communities from Kellogg Biological Station, Michigan, USA - KBS C5-4 metaG | ecosystem: Host-associated > Plants > Roots > Rhizosphere > Soil | place: Michigan, USA...
CCTGGCGGGATTCGGGAGCGGCGTGCTGGCGACCGCAGGCGGGCTACTATTCCATGGCGGCAGCGATGGATTCTTTCGCGCTTTCAATTCGAAAACTGGCGAGGAGCTGTGGCGTTTCCAGACCGGATTCGGAGCCGACGCGCCGGCTGCGACCTACGAGATCGACGGCGAGCAGTACGTCGCCATTGCCGCGGGTGGAAGCCGCGACGGTTATAAGGAAGCTCGCGGCGATCTGGTGTGGAGCTTCAGGCTGGGCGGGCGGCTGAATCCCCTGAATGGCCCTCCCGTGCCGAAGCCGATCGTGACCACGGAGTCGGCTCCGAATCGCGCGGCCGATCAATAAGAATCAGGAGAAAAAACCATGCGACTTGCGCGAAAATTCGCGATTCTGGTCACAGTACTGGCCGCCAACACCTGGGCTCAGGATCGGATGCCGCCGATTCCGCAGGACAAGCAGACTGTCGCGCAAAAGAAGGCGGTCGCCGAATACAAAGATCTCCGCAAGGCCGATCTGGCCGGGCCGCCGTGGACCGTGCTGCTGCGGGTGCCGGACCTGATCGTTCCTTCCCTGCAGCTCCGTCTGCACAACCAAACCGCCGCCAATCCGCTGGGCGCGAGGCTCACGGAATTCGCGATTCTGATCGCGGCGCGCGAGTGGACCAATAACTTCGAGTGGAACGCCCATGCCAGAGCGGCCGCCACCGCGGGCCTGAATGCTGCGATTATCGCGGCGGTCGCCGACGGACGCCGTCCCGAGCGCATGGCCGAGGATGAAGAAATCCTGTGGGAGTTCTGCAATGAGCTGCTGCACAATAAGAGTGTCAGCGATCCCACGTATGCTCGCGCGCTGGCGAAATTCGGCGAAGCGGGAGTAGTCGAGACCGCGAGTCTGGAGGGCTACTATACGTACCTCTCGATGGTCATGAACACCGCCCGGTCGCCTTTGCCGGCCAATGCCAACCCTGCGTTAGCGCTGTTTCCCAAATAGATTATTTGAGCCGGCGCACGATTTCACGCAAGGGAGCGGATTGGGCCATTTTCTCGCGGATCATGTACTGATCGTAGATCCAGGCGTAAGTCTTTTCCATGCCTTGGCGCAGCCGAATGCCGGGCTCCCAGTTCAAGTACTTCTTAATGAGCGTATTGTCGCTATTCCGGCCCATCACGCCTTTCGGCGCGTCCAGATCGTAGGTGCGCTTTAGCTTTACGCCGGCGATATCTTCCACGATGTCCACTAACTGGTTGATCGAAATCATTTCGGAGGATCCCAGGTTGATGGGTTCCAGGATTCCCGAATCCATGATTTTCCGGACACCCAGGATGCAGTCGTCGATATACATGAAGCTGCGGGTGCGTGTGCCGTCGCCCCAGATCTCAATCTCGCGCCGGCCGCTGACCTTGGCTTGGATCACTTTCCGGCAGATTGCGGCGGGAGCCTTCTCGCGGCCGCCGTCCCAGGTTCCGTGGGGACCGTACACGTTGTGAAAGCGCGCCATGCGCACGTACATCCCGTAGTCCTCATGGAAGTGCCGGCACATCCGCTCGCTAAACAGTTTTTCCCAGCCGTATCCATCCTCGGCAAGAGCCGGATAGGCGTCCTCCTCCTTCAAACCGGGATTGTTGGGATCCGTCTGCTTGTCGCCGTTATAGACACAGGCTGAGGAGGAATAAAAGAACCGCTCGACGCCGAACTTCTGGGCCGCCTGGAGCATGTGGGTATTGATGAGTACGGAAAGCATGCACAGCGCTTTATTGTTCTCGATAAAACCCATGCCGCCCATATTGGCGGCGAAATTATAGACTTCGGCGGCGCCTTCCGTGGCTCTCTCGCAATTTTCCTTAAGATTCAGATCCAGGATCAGGTTATCTGCGTCTTCAAATACCTGATACCACTCATCCAGCGGCTTGACGTCCACAGCCCGAATCCGCCGGTACCCGCTGCTGCGCAATTCGGCCACCATGGCTCCGCCGATAAATCCGCCTGCACCGGCGACCACGATCGTCTTGTCTGTTGCTTTGTCGGGCATGGTAAGGCTCTAATGCATCATGGCATGCCTGCCCGGTCCTCTCGCGGGAGCCGAATTAGGTCCTGGCGCCCATCGGGGCCCGGGAGGTATTTGAAATGAAGTCAAGACCAACGAGAACCGCGACACACTGGTTATGCCAAATCTTCAAGCCACTGCACCGCGAAAGATATCCCGACGCGAAAGGGCTTTGACGACCATCCGGTCCGCCATTAGCTGGACATTTCGCAAGACCTTAGTCCACTGCTAGACTAAAAACATACTGTAAGTTCAGGTTGGGCATGGAATTACCGTATTGCGTGTAGCGCTTCTCCAGATAAATCCAATCGCGGGCGATTTGACGGGCAACGCCTCTCAAATCATTCGCGGTGTCCGCGCGGCCCAAGCTCTGGACGTGGACCTGGTGGTCACGCCTGAGCTCGCCCTGATGGGCTATCTTCCGCGAGATCTCCTGATGAGCAAAGGCTTTGTGCAGCGAAGCTGCCAGATGCTCTCCGGTCTCGCGGCGGAATTGAAGGACGCCCCCGCAGTGCTGGTGGGAGCAGCAACGCCTAACCCTGCCGATATCGGCCGCCCTCTGTTCAACAGCGCCATCCTCCTGCGCAACGGGGCCACCGGGCCGATGTTTCACAAGACCCTGCTGCCTACCTACGATGTTTTCGACGAGGATCGCTACTTCGAGCCGGGGCGCGAGCCAGGCATTCTGGAGCTGGACGGATTCCGCCTGGGAATCAGCATCTGCGAAGACGTCTGGAACGATCGCGATTTCTGGAAACGCCGGCGTTACCACCAGGATCCGATCCACGTGTTGGCGCAAGCGGGCGCCCAGGCCATCATCAATCTGTCCGCATCCCCCTTCACTGTAGGCAAGGAGCTTTTGCGCGAAGAGATGCTGGGACAGATGGCCCGCAAGCACAAGCTCCCGTTAGCCTGGGTAAACCAGGTGGGCGGGAACGACGACCTGATCTTCGACGGACGCAGCGGGGCCTTCAACCGAGAAGGCGGTCTGTTTGCGCGGGCCAAGGGCTTCGCCGAAGATTTGCTGGTGGTGGATCTCTCCGCCGAAACCGGAGTCATCGCCCAGGACGATTTCGCCCCCGAAGCCGAAATCTGGAACGCACTGGTGTTGGGCGTCCGCGATTACGCCTGCAAGACACATTTCACCAAAGTGCTGCTGGGACTTTCCGGCGGGATCGACTCGGCGCTCACGGCTGCGATCGCCGTGGATGCCATGGGTCGCGAGAACGTGCTGGGCGTGATGATGCCCTCCGTGTATTCGAGCCAGGGCAGCCTGGATGATTCCCTCGAATTGGCGCGCAATCTGGGTATCCAGATCTTATCGCTGCCGATCTCTCCCATCATGGAGACCTACGAAAGTGCTTTGTCAGGGGCCTTCCAAGGCTATAAGCCGGACGTGACGGAAGAGAACATTCAATCGCGGATTCGCGGCAACCTGCTGATGGCGCTTTCGAATAAATATGGCGCGCTGCTGCTCACGACCGGAAACAAATCTGAACTGGCGGTGGGGTACTGTACTCTGTACGGTGATATGAACGGCGGACTGGCGGTAATCGCGGACCTGCCGAAGATGATGGTCTATCGTGTGGCGCGCTATCGGAACCGGCGTAAACCGGACATCCCGGAAAGCACGCTCACCAAGGCTCCGTCGGCGGAGTTGCGTCCCGATCAAACCGATCAGGACAGCCTTCCTCCTTACGAAGTGCTCGACCAGATTCTGGAATTGCACATAGAAGGGTCAGAATCGGCAGAGGAGATCATCGCACAAGGGTTTGATGAAAAGACGGTCCGCCGGGTTCTGCGGATGGTCCGCAATGCTGAGTTTAAGAGGAAACAAGCCGCGCCGGTACTGAAGGTGACATCCCGCGCTTTCGGAACCGGGTGGCGAATGCCAATTGCCAGGGGCGAATAATCCCGATGAGAATCTCAATTATCGGCCTAGGTAACTTGGAACACGCATCGCGCCGGGGATAGTCCAATAAGGGACACGACGTAACGGGAATAGACTAAATCCAGCGTAGTCAGGGCAGTAAAGGCTCGCTCTTCCGCCTACGCCCATAGTCATTCCGAGGGCAGTGGTTCCCTTCATAAAGGGCCGTCGATCCATAGGACCTCCGGCTTCGGTATTATGGCGCACATGCGAAGTCCAGCGTCTTATAGTGTGTTGTTGACTGGCGTGCTGATGTACGCGTCGATTTGGCCTGCCGCCGGCCAGACACCTGCACGAGTTGTTCCGCCCGCGCGTATCGTAAGTTTCACCGCGCAACCGGCCTCGATCCGGCCAGGTCAGCCGGTCACATTGATCTGGGCGACGGAAAATCCCAACGGCGTGACGATTGAGCCGGGAGTGGGACGCGTTAGCGCTCGCGGCAGCCGTCAGGTGTTTCCGACTACCAGCATCAGCTATACGTTGAATGTCACGGGTCCGAATAACACCAACCTGACCAGCTCGGTGAAGGTAACCGTTTCGGGCGCCCCCGCGGCGACCATCGTTCAGACCACAAACGGCCACGTTGATCTGAACGGGGTGTACGGATTCGCCGGGGTCCGAAATGCCGAACCGCCGGTCTTGAAGCCGGGAGCCGAGAAATTCAAAATCGTGCGCGGCGGACCCAATGATGTTCGTGGCACCACCACTCTGGGCACTGATTGCAAGCCCTTGGGAGTTCCGCAATCCTTCGTGACGCCATATCCATTCCAGATTGTGCAGACGCCTAAACTCATTCTGATGGTGTTCGAGTACCCGAATTCCATTCGATTCATACCAACCGACGGTCGCGCCCATCCAGTGGATCCGGATCCGACCTGGATGGGGGATTCGGTGGCCCACTGGGAAGGCGACACGCTGGTGGTAGACAGCGTCGGTTTTAACGACAAGACCGAGGTCAGCGGCTACATGCACACCGAAGACCTGCACGTCATGGAGCGATTCCGCAAGCTGGAGAATGGATCGCTTCAATATGACGTAACGGTGGAGGATCCCAATGTGTTTGCCAAACCATGGGTTTTGCCCACCAGAACCCTTCCGTTCCGGCCCGAGGCGGAACGAGTGGACGAATTCGTGTGCGAGACGTCCAAGGACTACGACAAACTGTTCGACAAGAAATGATACTATCCTTCGTATGAAACTCTTGTTCGTTGTGCTCGCTGCAACCATGATGTTTGCGATGCTGCTGGCGGCTGCCGACCCCGCGGGGTTCGCCATGTTCACCGGCGCCGATTTAAAAAAACGCCTGGATGCGGCCAAAATGGATGATCATAAGGTCCGTCAAGACCGGACCACTTGGGGAAATCACGGCCTGCTGGCGATTCGCCGCGAGGGCGATGGCGAAGCCGAAGTGCACGACAACCAGGTGGACGTAATCTTCGTCCGATCAGGCGAGGGCACGCTGATCGTGGGGGGAACCGTGGTGGAACCGCATACCATCGCGCCTGGAGAGATTCGCGGGAAATCCATAACGGGCGGCATCACCAAGAAAATGGCCCCCGGCGACGTCTTCCATATTCCGGCCAAACTGCCGCATCAGATGCTGGTGCCCAAGCAGTTGAGCTTTGAAGCGGTCAAGGTGGACAGTAAGTAATTCACTTGGTGATCTTATTGGGGGCTCGTTCATCCATCCACGCATAGATGCGGCGGACGCCGCGGAGGTCCGCACCAGGACCGGCGATCTGCGGGAAATCCTTTTGGTGCGACGTCAGATCCACGCGGAGCGCGGCTTCCTCGGCAGTAGCTCCCTGGCCACGCAGATCGGCAACTTTCTTCGTCACATCGGTGAGATAACTCTGAAACGCGGTGATCAAGCTCTTGTCTCCGAAGGGAACGCCATGGCCGGGCAGGACCAGCGCGAAGTCCAGCTTCTTGAGGGCTTCGAGAGTCGTCACCCATTCATCGAAAAACGCATCCCCCATGTAAGCCAGGCGGCTCTCCATCAGATCTCCGGTGCAGACGATGCGCTCGCGCGGCAGGAATACGACTGTATCGCCGCCGGTGTGGCCGCGCCCCAGGAAGAGAAGCTGGATTTCGCGGGGAACGTTGTTCGATGACGTGTGCAGCACAAGCCTGGAGGAATAGGTCACATTGGGCGGAGTCGGCTTGATCTCCTTGAGCTGATCCTGTGTAGAACGAGCCGTGGCGAGCTCTTTCTGGAGGGCGGCTTTCTTCTGAGCATCGCTTTCCGCCGCGATCTGTTTGGTGAGCGCCTCAATGCGCGCCGGAACGGCTGTTTTCTGAGAGGTGACGAACGGCTCGCGATTAAGCACGTCAAATGTGGCGATGGCTGTGCGGACGTATTCGTGGGCGATAATCTGGACGTCCGGTCCGAACACCGAATTGCCGTCGGTGTGGTCGTAATGAAAATGCGTATTGACCACATAGCGGACGGGCTTGCTGGTAAGCATCTTTATGTCGGCGAGAAAGGCGCGCGCGGCTGCGGGCGTGGTGCCGTCATCGACCAGCAGGACGTCCCGATCGTTAACGATTACGACATTGTTGCTGCCCAAGCCTCCGGTGGCGTAGTAGACGCCGTCGGCGATCTTCTCGAACTTGTAGGTCTTGCCCTGCGTAACCGGATACGTCTGGGCGTTTACAGCAGGGATCGCCAGCAGAATTGCCAACACGCCAACTTTCATAAGAGGCTCCTTAATGGGAATGCTCGTCGGCCAGTCTACACCAAACCGCTATGCTGGACTTGGAAATAACTCAATAGTCCGGTGGCAGGATCTGCAGAAAGCAGCAGTAAAGCCTATTTTTTCCGAGGGATGCGGAGAGTATGGGCTTTTTCACACCTAGTAACCCCCGTAAGATCTTCTAATGTCGTCAAGCAGTTGAGACGAACTGGCGAGAGGGCCGCGCTTGGCCGGACACGTGCAGATCGTGAGGCAAGGAGAACTATCATGTCACGTTTTTTAAATGCGGCCTTGTTAAGCATTACGCTTCTTTCACCTTTGACACTGTCGACTACGGCTTTGCCGGCTGCCGAAGATCGCAAGGCGGCTCGTTATCATGATGCGCAACACAATGACGACCACGAATGGAACGCTCGTGAAGACCGGGCCTATCGTATGTGGGTCAAGGAAAATCATCGCAAATACCGGGCATTTAATAAGCTAAAAGAGAATGACCAGCAAGCATATTGGGGCTGGCGCCACGAGCATTCCGACGCTCAGCTGAAGATCAATATTCGTTAGGCTGCTCCTGGCATCCGGGAGCGCGAGATGAAATCGCGTTCCCGTCGCCGGTTTAGGTGCGGGTTGCGAGTTCCAGTAAGGTGCGCCGCACAATAGTCTTGGTTAGGGGAACCTTATACGCGTTATTGCGCAGCGGGTTCGCTCCGGCGAGGGCGAGTTCCGCGACGCGAACAGCGAGTTCAGGGGTTATGCGCTGCCCAGTGAGAAGATGCTCGGCAGCGGGCACACGCCACGGGATAGGCGCAACTCCTCCCAGCACTATGCGGGCAGATTTGCACAGGGCCTTGTCCTTGCCCGTATCCATTTCGAGCACGATGGCAGCACTCACCACTGCGTGCGTCCAGGCTTCGCGATCGAGCACCTTGTGATATGTGCTGCGCATGCCAGGGCGCGGAGTGGGCAAATCGACTCCTGTTAACATCTCATCCTCCGCCAGGATGTTTTCGCGAGCCGGCGTTCGCTGCGGCAGAACGAAGAAATTCGACGCAGGCACCAAGCGCTCGCCCGCCGGACCTTCGATTCGAAACGTCGCGTCCAGAGCCATCAGCGCTGGAGCGGTATCCGAAGGATGGACGATAAAGCTGGGGCCGCCGCCGAGGATGGCATGGAACTGGTTTTCACCAGTTACGGAGAAACACTGGTTTCCCCCGGCTTTGTAGCACGGAAATCCATTGCGAAAATACCAGCACCAGGGCCGCTGGCACACGTTGCCTGCGAGTGTTCCGAAATTGCGGATCTGCGGAGTCGCGATGCTCTCCGCAGCTTCGGCCAAGACTGCGTAATTCCGGCGAATGTGCGTGTTCCTGCTAAGATCGTCGAGTGTAATGAGGCCGCCGATGTTCACCATCCCGCGGCTGGACGTTACCTGGTCCAGACCTTTCGCGGTCCTGAGGTTGACAAGAATATCTGGAGAAATTATACGTTCCTTGACCAGGCCGAGCAGGTCGCTGCCGCCTCCATTGAAGGCAGCCACCTGGCCGTCTTTGCGAGCTTGTTGAGATAGTGCGACGGCGTGCTTGGCGTCACGAGCGTTTACGTTCGTAAAGGTCTTCATGCCCGTTCTCCTGCGAGTGCCCCCAGGATCCGGCTGCGCGTGATCGGAAGATCCTTCATACGCCGGCCGATAGCGTTGAAAATCGCATTTCCCACTGCTGCCACGGCGGGAACCTTACTCGATTCACCCATGCTTTTGGATCCGAAGGCGCCGTAACCATCGTCGCTTTCGAGGAAAATCACCTCGATCTCAGGAGCGTCGCGGTGCGTGAGCACTCGATGCCCATAATAACCTGCTGTCAGAGCCTGGCCGCTGCGCGGATCGTACAACAACTCTTCGTGCAGCGCCATGCCGATGCCCATAGTCGCACCGCCCTTGATCTGGCCGGTGGCTGACAATGGATTCATGATGCGTCCGCAATCGTGGACCGCCAGATATTTAAGCACCCTGACGCGGCCCGTTTCCGTATCCACCTCGACCTCTACAAAGTGTGCGCCATAGGTTGCGCGCACCTTGTTATCGGCCACCACCGGATTCGGATGGGCCGACGCCGCGAGAACTTCAGCGCCTTTCGGCATTCCCTTGGCAGCGATCTGTCGTTTCAGATCGCGCGCGGCCTCAATCACGGCGGTTCCGGTCATGATGGTGGTGCGGCTGCCGGATTCACCTACCGAATAAGGGCACTGGTCTGTGTCGCCCCAGATTACATTGATCCTCGACAGCGGCACATCCAGGGCCTCGGCCGCAATCAAGCCCATGGTGGTTTTGGCGCCGGCTCCTACATCGGTGACGCCCACGCGCACCCAGTACTGACCGCTACCATCCACCTGAATAATCGCGTTGCTGCGGCCAACTCCGGATCGAAACGCCATGAACGACATCCCCGCCCCGCGCTTAACCGGACCTGCATCCGAACCCGGCTTGGGTCGCCAGCGCTTCTTCCACTCGAACGCCTCGACGCCGCGGCGGATGCATTCATCCAGGCTGTAATTGGTGTACTCCTGCTGGTCGTTCGCCTTGCGGGTCATGTTCTTCAGGACGAAGTCGACTGGGTCCATGTTCAGACCGTAGGCCACATCATCCATCATGTTTTGGATGCCGAAGAAGCCCTGGGGAAACTCGGGCCCGCGGAAGTTTCCGGAAACAGTCTTGTTGGTGTAAACCGGATAGATGACGCTCTCAATGTTGGGGCACCGATAGATCTCGATCCCGCCGATTCTTCCGGAGTTCTTGCGGTACGGGCCCATGCCGCTGTATCCGCGCAGTTGGATCGCCTGGAGCGCGCCATCGCCGTTGACGCCTACTTTGTAATACTGCACGGTGGGCCAACGTCCGTGCATCCCGATGAAGTCTTCCTTGCGTGAGAATTCGAGCTTCACCGGCGCGCCCGCCTGCTGGGCCAGCGCCGCGGCGATCAAATCGGAATCCTGATTCTGATTCTTGTTGCCGAAGTTCCCACCCATGTACTGGCAGATAACGCGGACTTTTTCCGCCGGAATTTCGAGATCGCGAGCGATATCGGTCTGACAGTTAGCGATGCCCCCGGTGGGCGTGTACATCGTTAGCTTGTCGCCTTCCCAGGCAGCGACACAGGTGCGCGGCTCCATTTGTGCATTGTGCACAAACGCCGTAGTATAACGACCCTCGAAAACGTGCTCGGCAGCGCGGAAGCCATCCTCAACCTTGCCGCGCTTCTGGGTCATGGGCCTGGCTTCGTTCTGATTATCCAAAGACACGTTGCCTTCGGGCCAGATCTGAACGGCGCCGGATTTCAGTGCATCCTCCGGTTCGAGGACGAACGGCAGCACGTCGTATTCCACCTCAATGCGTCGCAGGGCTTCTTCCGCAGTGTGGCGATCGATCGCGGCGACGGCTGCCACCGGATCGCCGGCGAAGCGAACCGGATTGTTGAAAGCGTATCTCCGCTGTTTGGTGATCTTCTTGATCTGATCGTTGTACTGGACGCCTCCGGCAACGCCGCCTGCGCCCCACACAGACTTGCAATTTTCATGCGAGACGACGGCTTTGACACCAGGCATGGCCAGCGCCTGGGAAGCATCGATGCGGAGTATCCGCGCGTGCGGATGCGGACTTCGCAGCACTCGTGCGAACAGCATTCCGGGAAGCTGCACGTCGCCGGAATAGATCGCTTTACCGCTGACGCGTTCCCGCGCGTCGATCCTGGTAGTCGGTTCACCCACCGTCTTGAGCTTGGCCAGCGGACCGCCGGGGGCAGCACTTCGCGAGACGCTCCCCAGCGATCGATCCTTGCGGCCGGCGCCCGCAGCCACGGTCGCGGCGACGTAGCGGTTGTAATTCGAGCAGCGGCAGAGATTCCCGGTCAGCGCCGCCTGGACTTCTTCGGAGGTGGGATGCGGGTTTCGAGCCAGCAGCGCCCGCGCGCTCATCAACTGCCCTGAAGTGCAGAACCCGCACTGCGGAGCGTCGTGCGCCATGAAGGACTCCTGCAGCGGATGCAGCTTCCCGCCCTGCGCCAGCGACTCGACGGTTTGCACAGAGCGACCATCCATCCAAACGGCCAGGTGGCTGCAGGAGTACGCCGGCTTGCCATCCACCAGCACGGTGCAGGCTCCGCATTCTCCGCGATCGCATCCGATTTTCGTGCCCGTCAGATGCAGGTGATCGCGCAAGAGCTCGACCAAGGTCCAGCGATCCTCTACCTGGATCCGCTGCTCCGCGCCATTGACGATGACTCGAATGGCAGTGTGCGTAGCTTCTGCCGAGGCGGCGCTTTGCGGGCTCGAATCAGTTTGCGCGTCCAGCGGCGGGGCCGCCGCGGCCACCACCAGCGCAGCGCCCGTGGATTCCAGAAATTCGCGGCGGGAAGTCTGCTTTCTTTTGCGGCTCTCGACCTTGCTCATCGGGACCTCCTCTTTCGAAGGCGAGCGTCAGGATGTCAACAACCTCCAATGTTGACACATCC
>Ga0105240_10013599_pt1 | contig 11165 bp, 8 predicted proteins | sample KBSC54metaG_FD_80426 | JGI IMG/M metagenome (GOLD analysis project Ga0105240, IMG submission 80426) | Corn rhizosphere microbial communities from Kellogg Biological Station, Michigan, USA - KBS C5-4 metaG | ecosystem: Host-associated > Plants > Roots > Rhizosphere > Soil | place: Michigan, USA...
ATCTTTCTTGTCTAGGCGTCGCCGGATCGGAAGCTCAACTGGCCGATGTGCGCATGCATTATCAAAACAATCCTGCGATTCGCATTTGTCCTGTCGGCGACATGCAGCGCCCGCCATTGGCGTGGCTTAATGGAGGAATCGATTTAAGGCAAAGCATAGAGAAAAATTCATGAGACATCCTATGTTCATGGCGCGACTTTTTTTCATGGGTTTGTTTTGTATGGGTTCAGTTCAGGCCGATACCTCCGCTCCAGTACAAATTCGTTTTGAGCAAAGTTATGCAGGAAGTCATCCCCAAGAGTTTTCCGAGCTGCTAGCACAAATGCAATCAATGGTTCCCACGGCGCTGGCGTATATCACTAGGCAATGGGATTTGCCTAACGCGTTGCATCATCCTTTAATCGTCACCTTGATCGATGTGCAAACGAAAAGTCTGGGACGGCCGGTGGCGGCCTACGTTCGCGCAAATGGCCAAGGAGACAACCTGCGGCAATTGCTTGTGGTGGATCTAGACCATCACCTGCTTTATCCCAATGAAAATTTAGAAGGCATTATTTATCATGAAATGGCGCATGCCATATTGCGCGATGGAGTAACGAATACGGGAGCTTCGGCGATTCCCACTTGGTTTAACGAAGGGTTAGCGCAAACGGTGACGTCTGAAGGTCAGTTACGGACAGAGGAAGATTTTAAACGCTGGGGTCATTCGGATGCGCGCGCTGTCTTGTGCGATTTAAACGGCACGGTCGATGAGTTTTTACATGGCGAGTATAACTTCGGCTGCTATACCCAATTCTATCTGGCCGTGCAGCGGCTGCTTCAGTTGGGGGGAAAAGACACAGTCCAACACCTGATCTCTGGACTCCATGACGGTCGTCCGCTGCCTGATCTTATTCAAAAAGTGACGGGACTGGATTGGCCCGCCTTCCAGCAAGAGGTTATGCGTTATACCCTAGACGTCTTTAATGGAACAAAGCCTATTATTTAAGCGACGCTTTTTGTATTTTGCATTTGGAAGGACGATGTCCACATGGGGGGCCAGGAGATCTCGTATGAATAAACTCAAAAAGACAAGCGTAACAGCGTTGGGCATGGGCTTTTTACTGGCCTTCGTCTCTTGTTCAAAGTCCACTTCCGGATATCCGGACCAACCTAAAGAGGTCCTAAACGCATTTTTACAGGCAGACGCTCAAGCGGCTGGTTTATCTACATCCACGTGGCCCGAAGTGGCGCTTTACACCACCTGGAAAAAAGCGCCGAGCTGGGATAAATTTGTCGTTATCAGTGGCTATGAAGTGGGCGATGTTCGCACCGCCAGCACACGTGCACAAATTCCTGTGACTTACCACAAGCTGGGCTCCATGAGTGCTACGTTTGTGCCCGGGCCAGGCGTCGAACAGGTGACATTTTATTTAAATAAAGTGGATGGACAGTGGAAAGTGGACCTGCCTGAACTTGCGCCTCACGTGACCGCCGATGTTATCCGTCGGCGATTAAATGCGGCCAGTACCACCGATCCTAAAACCAAAGCGGCTAATGACGCGCTCATTAGCCAGATCGGGGCGGTAGAACAGCGACGTTAAGCTTACTGTAAGCGGGCCAATTCAGTCTCTTGTGCTTGTCTCATTCGTTCAGCCCGATGATTCGGCGTTTCCAACGCTTCGCCATATTGGGCCGGCGCATATTCTGGAATGGCTTGACCTAAACGCATCCGGCGTTGGTTGGGTGTTTCTTCGGCGACACCGTCCGTCGGAATTGCAGCGAATTGAGTGATCTCTTGTCTATTCGCCGCTTTTCCTAAGTCTGAACGATCATTGGCATACCCTTTTGATCCAATAGCGGCTAAGGCCATGATCAAAAGCCCGGCAGGAACCATACGATTCATACGTCCTCCAATGTTAAGGCATGTTAATCTCGACTCTCTACAGTTCCTCCAAAATGCTTATTTTTCAAGGGGAATGTTGGAGGCCAAAATTGGAGCAATAGTGGCCATTAAAGGGAATTAAAATAAGGGATTGCACATGAAAACATTAAAAATCATCGAAAAACTCGGCTTGGTCGCTTGCCTGATGACCCTCGGTCCGATATATGCAGGGGGAGAAGAAAATATGAAGAGCTCCGCCTCACTCGAACAGCAATTGCGCGAAATGCCTGCTCCTTATGAGCGCCATTTGACCCTCTTTGTGGCCGCTTTAAAACGCGACAGTCTGAAACGGCTTCGCGAAGCAGTCACTTTATGGCTGGGACCCGATGTCTCCCTTGCAACAAAGGCACGCGCGGTATTAAATGAAGTGGGTAGTCCTGCGTTGGACCCTCTACTTGAAGCGCCCCTGCCTATCACGGCCGACGACAAGTTGTGGATGGTGCGTGTTTTAACGGAAGAGACAGAGGCCTTGCGCGCGCGTATCGCGGCCAAATTGGACCCGCTCCTTTCTGATCAAGCCAAAATTCCAACGCCTCCCATGAAAGGGCCAGGGACTGAAGAAGGGACTCCCCCCAGCCGACTCTGTGACGAGGTGTTTTTACATGCCAGACGTCTCATCACACCGACTGAGTCATCGGAGGACTATTACAACTTTATGTATAAATTTTTGCGTTTGCCGGAAGCTCAAAAAAATAAAGAAATTACGCAATGGCGCCATTCTGCCGCCTGGCTACGTTTAGTTCATGCAGGCAAACAAGTGCCCTAGAGCGGCTGTTTATTTCCTAAAATATTTCACATTGGTTTAATCGAGCTGCAACATCGCTGAAACATAGCGTTGATATTTTCTTGAGGATTTACACGAACGATCGCGAACAAGCCGTTACTACTACATAGGAGGATGCATATGGGACTCGAAGAAAAAAGAAAATTAAAAGAATTACAGGATAAATTGCCTGCGCTGCAATCCAAAATTGATGGGGTAGCTGGAACGCCTGTGCCGGTGGAAGTGGACTGGGCTTCATTTGGCAGCGATGGTGCCGCGTTGAACTCTTTTGAGAACAGCGTTTTCAATCCGCTGGGTGAGGCTCTTAAAGCGATTTGCAAAGACGATATCGGCAAAACGGCCGTCAAAGAATCATTGAAAAAAGTGGTGGTCAAGCATTCCGCAGAACGCAATAAATTGTCTGCCACGATGTCTGGCGGCGTATTAACCTTGGAAGAGAATTTCGGTTCCGGCGGATACGTTAACAGCACCAAAATTAAAAGCGCTATCGAATCCGGTCTATGATCGCATTCCAGGAGACCCTTTTACAGTGCTCGGCTCAGACTGTTCAACCTTTACTGGAAAAATTAGCCGCATTGACCTCCCGGGTAAAAGCCGGAGCGGATGAAACCGTTCCTTTGGTCACCTTGCATGTAGCAGGTGGTCATGCTATTTCCGGTTGGATTATGCGTTTGGATAATGATCCCAAGTATGGGGAGGGTCTTCTGGTTCATGCTTCCGGCGGTCGCCCGGATCAGCCTGGGCTGGATGCCGTATATTTAAGTTCGCAAAGCGTCGTAGCCGTTTACATTCATGGCGCCAATACGATTGCGCATGTGTTGTCGAATAACGCCGTACCCCCTCCGCCATCCACACAGCCTGTTCCTTCAAAACTAGAAATCCAGCGGAGCGCCGATGCCTCAAGCAAAGAATTATCCACAGCCATAGGGTCTACCTTAGCTTGGGAAATTCAATGGGATGGTTTAGCGGATGCGCCTGAGTCCATGCGTGCGTTGCAGCATTTGTTGACGGATGGGTTTGCCAGTCTTCGTGCATTAAGCCAAGATGCGATGGGGAAAGAAGCATTGCAACAATCAGTGCAACGGGTTCGTTTTCAAAATGGGGAAGGACAATCTGTCGTTTTGAATGCCGGGACGCTCGTGATATCCGCCTCATTAAAAGAAGGTTTTCGTGGTCGTTGGCAAGTGCCGGCGCTACGCTCGGCAATTGCCGCGCGGCTCTAGTCGCTTAAAATTAGAAAGATAAAAGGAGCCATGACTATGCTGAAACGTCTGGGACTTGGAATTCTAATGGCAGGAATGATGATGCCGTTACATGCCGAAGATTTGAAGCCTTATTTACAGCCCAAAGTATTTACCGGCCCTCATAGCGAGAAAATGACCATGGTGTTTTTGGAACCGAAAGAAACACACCGCGTTTTAATTCGCTTCGAAAATTTCGCTGATACCGACTGGAACAACAAAGTGATCCTGCATATAAAAAAGGGAAATAGCGATAAAGAAATTTATCAATCCAAAGACATGAGCCGTCCGACGGTAGAAATTCGACCGGACCAAGGCGTTGAAGTTCGACCTAAAGGTGCTAAAGCGGATGTGCAAATGATTTCATGGAGCGGAAATCTGGATGATGTTCATCCCTATGAACTCATCAACGCTTACAACACGCAGCAAACTTCTCCAGCAGCGACAAAGTAATCTGGGAACATTCTCCATGCTGACAACAAAAAATCTCTCGTTGATAAGGGCCTGTTTAATTCTTTTTATGGTTGTTTCCTTTGGCGTTGCGACCGCGCCTCCGGGCGCTTCAGACACGTCGGCCGGGATCACCTTTGCCGGAGAACAATATGCCTCCGCCCAATTACGCGAAACCACAACATCCAAAACAATGGAGTATGTGCGGCCCTTGGAAACACAACAGCAGTGGACAAAAAAAGTGGCAGTTCATCTCTTACCCTATGATCAAGACCCGCTGGATTATGCGCAAGCCGTGAAAGAAAGCGTTACGCTGTATAACAGTGAGGCGCAGGCTAAAGCACTGACGGGATCTACGACGGATGAAGCCTATATCAATTTTCAATCCGGAAATTCCAAAGAGCCCACGACGCCTTATGAATGGCACGTCGTGCGTATCCGCAAACAAACGGCCGGATTAATCCTTTACGAATTTGTATTTCGTAGTTCTGGCCATGACGCCCAGAATCTGGAGGATTTCCATCGGGGTGTTCAGCAATCGCAAACAGCCTGGGAAAAAGAATTAAGAACAGCACAATGGCCTGTTCCGGCGGCAGATCCTTCCATCAGTGAAAAATGGAAAAAAGCGGTGGCTAGTATTCGCTGGTACATTCATTCGCCGCATGTTTTTGTAGAAAAGAAATTGATCGAAGCTCCGTTTTCCCTGGGAACTTTGCCCAAGCCTCCGGAGCATGCTTGGCTGTATGTTCGGCCAGCCGTTACGTTGGATGCGGCGTCGCTTTCTGTTTTCTTAGATGCGATGAGCGCTTATCGCGTCACGGGACTGGATTTAAAAAAACAAACAGCGGTAACAGTGGCGTTATTATCCGAGTTCATGCAGCCCCATGCAGACTGGCCCTTACAGCCGGGATGGCGCACGTTGCTCGACGGCTTGCGTTATCTCAATGTGAAGGGCACCTTATTAAATGATCATGCGGCGCCGGTTCTGGCCAAAATGCTTCCGCTACAGGTGCTCATTCTTAATGATGTGATTACCGACGAGGGTTTAAAAACGATTGCCACCGCGCTTACCAATCTCGTTAAATTTCGTCCGGGTGGCCCATTAATCACCGATCACGGGCTTAGTGCTCTCTCCGGTCTTCACAAGCTGCACCGTTTAGATCTGACTGATACCTCGGTCACCGATCAAGGTCTCAAAGCGTTGACAGGACTTCCACTCATTGAAGTGGATTTGGGTTCTAAAATTGGCGATGGAGCCTTAGATATTCTCTCCGCTATTCCTACACTCGTTCATTTGCAACTAGATAAGACGCATATTTCAGATCAAGGCGTATTGGCCCTCAAGAAATTTCAAAACCTTCACACGTTGTTTGTGGGGCCTCAATTGGATGATGCGGGGATTCAAACCTTGATTCAAATCCCATCGCTGCGTCGGCTTGATCTCTCGGGATCACGAGTCACTGATACGGGGCTTCTTACGCTGGGCGCTTTGAAAGATCTTGAAGAGCTGGGATTGACGCAGACGGCTGTCAGCGATAAGGGATTAACAGCATTAAGTCATATGGACCATTTGCGTTATTTAGAAGTTAGCGCGACCCAAGTATCGATCGCGGGACTGGCGCAATTGAAAAATCTTCCGGCATTAGATGTTATTTCTCTTAGTCATGTGGGCACCTTAAAGCTGAGAGATTTACGTCCTTTAGGTGCATTGCCTGCCCTAAAAACACTCATTATTAATGGGGCTCCCCTACGTCACGAAGCGGTGGACTATTTACATAAACATGCTCAACCGCAAGCCAGAACTTTTTTTTGGGAAGCTTTGGCCTATGCCGAAAGCATGATTCCTTTGCCGATGACCGATGACACCGATGTGGTGCATCTGACCCAAAAACGGTCACCCATGGCGATGTCGGATGTGGGGTTGCGGCGCATTCACGATGTGGAATCTGATCTCGATCATGTGATTCCCGATGTAGGCCATTCAAAAATCGCCGCCAATGAAGATACACCACAAAATTTTCTAGGCGAGTTTTCGGTTAACGCCACCCCATCCAAGCCGATTCACGACTAGGTCTCTTGCTCCATAGTAAGTGGGGAAGCTTGATGCGCTTTCCGGCCTAACCTAAAAATGAGTCCTACTCAAATCCAGTTAGTTACATCTTTGTAACACTGAGGACATATCTTATATTCGTTGAGACCCTCTGAGATTTTAAATATGCGCTTAAAATTTATTCGCATCTTGCGTTTGTTTGTTTTGCTAGCCCTGGTGGTCGATCCGCCTATGGTCCAAGGTTGGGTTAACGGACCAATTCGTCCATCGCATTCCGCTTTTCAGACTATCAATGCGTTCACATCTCAGGCTATTGTCTCGCCGATTCTTGCCGCCTTCAACCTTCCGGCAACTCTCAAACAACTCAAAGCGGACCGCATTTACAAATCAGCAACTCTATTCTTGAAAACACGAGGCAAGGAATCAGCTCCGAGAGCCTTAGCCACCAATCCTCAGCTTTCATGGTGGAGCCACAGGGCCATGGAAGGCCTGTACTTTGTTCCGTTCGTCAATGTGATTTTTTACAAACATGCCATCAAAGACGGTTTAGCCCAGAATACGCTTTTTGCCGGATGGATATTTACAGCGGCCCATCTCAGTGCAGCCGGACTTCTGATGGCCGGATCGTCCTGGCTGGCTATCGGAGTTTGGGCCGCAATGACGGGATATCTTTTTAGCACAGCCCATAGAAACCGAAGTAGATCGCAACATATATTTTTGACATCGGTGGGAGCTGTTCTTTCGACGGTCTTCAGCGTTACTCTTTTATCGCATGCTTCGATTCCTGTGCAGGGACCGGCAGATATCGTTATGTCGGCGCTGGCATTAAGCATGGCTTTTGCGGCGCAAACCCTGATTCATTGGATTATTGATCAGGCGATACTGGTGCTTGAACCCATACTGGAAGCGGCCGGTCTCGATACGGATTGGCTCAGCTTGGCCAGCCTGGAAGGTGCCCCGCACCGGCGCTTGGCGCTCACTTTGACACCGCAATGGACCGGCCTAAAACGGCAAGGGTCGCTCGGTTCGGAAAGTCGATTTGTCGAGCCGTTACTTCTTCGCATTCTTGCTGAGGAATACGCATTTTGGCCTCGGGTCCATTTGAGACAAGTGGTGGTTGAGGGCCGGTCGGATCTCTTTGTGGAGGTTTCGGCGCCGCAAAATCGCATCGTGATATCCCGCGCTATGGCCGAGAGGCCGGAGACTCTGCGGTTTGCCCTGCGCAGTGCCCTGGCCCAGCTCGATCTTGAGCAGGATGAAGCCCGAAGACGCAGCGACATCGCTGGGCAAGAAGCGATCGATCGCCTTTGGCAAGAGGTGTCAGAAATGGAAGTGCTGGGTGCGCCGAAAGATTTCTATGTCATGCCTTATTCAAAACTGGTCATGGCCGGCGCGTTACGGGACTCTTTGGTCCGCGAGACGTTGGCCATTCGCCTCTGGCTGGGGGACCTTGAGGGCATACCAGAAGCCGAGCAGGATGTGATCTTGGGCGCTTTAGCGGCGCTACCGATCGGTGCGCTTCTGCGACGGCTGCGCGGCGCCCCAGACGACGTTCAAAAAATAGAAGCCGCGCTTTGGGTCTCTGATCGCGCTCAGCAACCGTTCCCGGTTTTCATGCAAGGAAGCATTCTTCCAGAAACCCTTGCAGAAGTTCGGCCCACGGTGAGCGCGCTGCCAAAGCTTCAGGATTTGAACATATTCAAAGTGTATTACAACGACGGAATTAAAGAATTGCTTAAAGTGGGTGCTGAGAGCGATTTATCTCGTCTAAGAACAGGACTTGTCCTTGCACAGCTTACTCTGGAAGAAGAGGCGACCGGCACGCGCGCTGCCTCCGAACGCTCGCGTGAACTGGAGCGCCTCATCGGTCCGGACCTCTTTAACTCACTCCGTCGTTGGAACGGCGCCGAATTCGGAGAATTCATTAATGCGCTAATCCCGACATATCTAGCCTTTCTAGAATGGCTTTCCCCAGCAGCTCGTCAAGCTTTCATAAGGTCTGGATTTCCAAAATTGAGAGCGTACGCAGCTGACTTCAAGTCGATCAGTTCGGAAAGTTTAGTCGAAACACTGACCCTACTTGAAAGCGTGTTCGGCCGCGCGGCAATCGAGTCCTGCGCGCGGCAGGACTTCGAGATGCTTGCGACGCAGATCCGAAATCTAAACAATGACGACAATCTTCGGCGATCCATTCTTCCATTGGCAAAGGCCTTTGCTCGGGAAACCGGCTTTCGCCTGGACGCGGCTTCCCCGAGGCAGATTCATCGCCTCTTGGACGTTAATGGGCTCTTGGTATACGTGCGCGAGAACATCATTCCTATGGCGGTTGATCCTTCAGACTTCTATGCGCTCAGCCGATGGGTAGAGCTCCGCGCCGACTTGTCAAAGCATTTGGGCGAGGATTTTGTGGAACGGTTTGGCCACTCTGACCCAGTGGCTTTGCTTGAATTAATCATATGGTTCCAGCTCGGTTTTTTAACCGCGGATGATCTGGACGCTCTGATTCATAAATTTGGACTGGGGCCAATTCGCGTGCTGGGGACAGCTCATCCCGATTTTTTCCCATTGGCTTTGTACCGCCTAAGCACAACCGATGCCGGCTGGACTGAACTTATTGGTGCGTCTAATCTCTATCAAGAGCTTCTTAGCTCGCCGCTCCAATATCAAATCCGTTGGTCCTATTGGATGCTAAATGGCCGGCCCGATATAGGCGAGGACTCCGTATCCGAACTGGCCCAAGATATATTACGTTTCAGTCACAACGAAAGACCTTTCGAACTCCAAAATGCAGCCGATTTAATTAAAGAACAACTACCCTGGATGCCATCGGAGTGGCTAGGCCGCAACTTGGTCCAAAAACCGAATGAAACAGAGACTTTCCTGAAAATTATCGGACTTCTAACGCGCCCAAGCTGGAATCATCCGATTCATTTTGGGGATATGGAGATGAAGACGGAGTCCCATTCTATTTGGACTGACCTCGTGAGCCTTCTAGGGCGGCCGGCGATTGTTGAATTGCTGAAGAACCATTCTGAGCAATTCATCCAATTCCTGATCGCCGTTTGTAAACAGCCAGAAACAAAGATTGATATCCTCCAGCAATTGGGAAAAGGGTTCGGAGTACAAACTCTTTGCCGTTGGATCGTGGACGATCCCGATTTCATTGGCTTTTGGACGAAGGCAATTTCAAAAGACCGAGTGCGGGCGGCCGTACAGCTCACCGATCGGCGAATACAGTTTGCGCGCGCGATTTGGGGACGAGAGATCAAATATCATGTGAAAGATTTCAAGACCTTAGCTATGCAAGTGGGACAAAAAGATGGTCCCAAAAGTACCCAAGAAAAGCTGTTAGGAGCGATCTTTGGACGGCTACAGCAGCCTTCGCTTGAGGAGGCGCTTATCGATCGGAATGCACACCTGCCCTATGGCGTCAGTCGCTCCATTTTAAGAAGGGCCGCTCAGAAGGACTTTGAGGCTGTTAAGCGCCAGTTTGATTTGCCAAATTGTTACCAAGCTTGGGAATCGGCTGCTAAGTTATTTGGTGCCGTGCGCTTGGCACAGGCCTTGGAGACCGATCCCTCGGCCTTAGGGAATGTCCTCACGTCTTTTTCTTTAACGCAACAAGACATGGATGTGGCGGAGCAAGGACTTGGTCTCAATAGAGAAATACTTGGGCGACTCTTTGCGGACAGCCCGGTTGAAATCGTGAGTATGATACGCCGCTGGAACCATGCCACGCCGGAAGAGCAGCAAGCCTGGCAGAACGCCCGTTCGGCATGGGGTCAATCTGGCGATCATTTGTGGTCGCTGGCATTGAGGCATGGCCATACAGCTGCACAGCTCGTCGTGGTCGGCCTCGAGTCGCCGCCACGCCCTGTGCTGCGCGATTTTATCGAACACCAATGGCTGCCGGCTGTTCGCGAAGGTTTTTCGCTTTCTTCACGACTAGGCTGGCGGGCCGATTTTCACGGCGCGGAGGCGGATTTGGCCGCATCCTTGGCGCAGAGTTCCGCAAGTGTGTCTAGCGCCGAAGCGATCGAGATCTGGCGATGGCTCTTTGACCGGACGTGGCTTCCATTTGATCATGAGGACTCACCGGATCCAGCCGTTCTTTTGATGCAAGATCCTGAACGGGCTCGTCTTGTGCGAGAGGCTATGTTGACAGCACCAATTGGTTCTGTCGAACTGGAGCAGGCTGCCGGATTAGCGGTGCAGATTCCAAAATTATGGACCAATGCTTTGGCTGCTTGCCCAGTGGACCGGCGGGTGTACTTGCAGGAGCGCGTCCCCACTTTTTATGTGAGACGGTTGTTCGATGCCTTACGCTATTCCGCCTCCGGAAAAGCACGTCTCAACTTTGTAGTAGGTCACCTTTTCCAAGAGCTGATGCAGGGGCGCTCGGACCGGCCACGGGAGCCCGGTGCCCCAACGTCTCACTCGTCGATTACGGAAGGTAGCAATTTCGAGAGGATGTATCCGACGTTCGTTCTGACGGCTCTTCAAAAGGAAGGAAAGAAGTTGGGTGGCAAAGTGAAAGATCCGTTTACTTATGCCCAAAAAATTGATCCGGCCCTGATGGTTCAGATGCTCGTTTACAATCTGGACACCTTACACCATGAAGAGCTTGCTAGCGCGATCCGCATACAGATCTCCTATTGGCTTCAGAATGATCCGTCCATGCAAAGCTATTTAATCCGAACCATTCGCCATGGCCTC
>Ga0105240_10013601_pt1 | contig 11164 bp, 10 predicted proteins | sample KBSC54metaG_FD_80426 | JGI IMG/M metagenome (GOLD analysis project Ga0105240, IMG submission 80426) | Corn rhizosphere microbial communities from Kellogg Biological Station, Michigan, USA - KBS C5-4 metaG | ecosystem: Host-associated > Plants > Roots > Rhizosphere > Soil | place: Michigan, USA...
AATCTTCCGAAAGAGCGAGGGCGCGGTCCAGACCTACTTCGTCGCCTTCGACACGAGCCCGCAGAAGTTCGCGTTTCTGCGCGACGTGGGCGGCGACGTGATTGGCGCCGGCAGCGCGCCGGAACTGCGCAGCGCCCTCGACGGTATCTATCAGGGAAAGATCCTCGCCGAGGCAGGCGGCGGCGAGCGCGACGCGAGGAAACGGTAGCGCAGGCCTTCCGGTCTGCCCAAAAGGAGTCGTTCCAGTGATCCTGCAAAAGTTCTGGTCGGCGTTCCGGGCGCAGCTCAACAAGATCGCCAACGTGTTCTGGGAGGCGGATCCGGTCGCGCAGATGCGCTACGAGTACGACCGATCGGTCGAGCAGCTGAAGGAGGGACGCGCCGGCCTCGAGCAGTACCGCGGCCTGGTCGAGCGCGTGACGCGGCAGGTGGCGGCCAACCGCTCGCAGGTGCAGAAGCTCGAGGCCGAGACCAAGGCCTACCTGAAAGCCGGCGACCGCACCACCGCCGGCAAGTTCGCCCTGGAGCTGCAGAAGGCCAAGGCCGACCTGCAGACCAACGAGCAGCAGCTGGACATGCACGAGACGGCGTACGGCAACAACCTGAAGAAGATCCAGCACGCCAACGAGAAGCTGATCGAGCTGCGCGACAAGATCCAGAAGTACGACGCCGAGCTGAAGATGACGTCGGCGGAGGCGGAGATCGCCAAGCTGTCGGAGACCTTCGACGTCAACCTGACCACCGACTTCGGCCAGATCGAGCAGGTCATTCAGCAGCGGATCGACCAGAACCGCGGCAAGGTGCGCGTCGCCGCGGATCTGTCGTCGAAGGGGATCGCCGACATCCAGGCGGAAGAGAAGATGCAGCAGGCGATGGCGGACCAGGCGCTGAGCGACTTCGAGGTGGAGCTCGGCCTCAAGTCGCCGGAAACCTCTCCCGTGGCGCAGGCGGCCAAGGATCTTGGCCCCGCCGTGACGGAGAAGCCCACCGAAAAGCAGACCAGCTAGCAGCGATGTCGTAAACAACCCGCTCGACGCGAGCGTGCGCGACGAGCGAGTCACCGGAGCGGAGCGAGCGGCGACGCGGCGAGCGCGACGGTGCAGGGGATCCGAGGGGCAAAACCCTCGGACGAGATTAGGAGCTTGTTGCCATGGCGAACGGACAGCCCAGACCCGCTTTCTACGTTGCGGTGCTTCTCGTCGTGCTCGGCCTCGTCGGCCTCGGCCTGTGGCGCTACGGCGCGCTCGGATCCGGCACGAAGGTCGGCCAGTTCACCGCCGACGAGCTGAAGAAGATGGGGAAGGGAAGTGCCGAGGCCCCCGACACCTCCGGCATCACCACGGTCAAGGAATACAACTACGTCGCGGCGCAGCGGCTGCCCGAGGTCAAGGGCATCTCCAGCTACAAGCCCATGGCCGATCGCACGGTCCGCTTCGGCATCAACGTGTGGGCCGGCTGGAGCCCGATCATCCTCGCCAACAACGGCTTCAAGGCCGGCAAGCTGTGGCACACCCCGGGCGGCAAGGACTTCAAAGTCGAGCTGGTGCTGATCGACGATCCGGTCGCGATGCGGGACGCCTACGCCGCCGGCAACCTGCACATCGGCTGGGGCACGCTGGACATGATCCCGCTCTTCCTCGAGGGGCTGCGCAAGGACTCGCGGGTCATGCCGCGCGTGTATCAGCAGATCGACTGGTCGAACGGCGGCGACGGCATCGTCGTGCGCGACTACGTGAAGACGATGGCCGACCTGCGCGGCAAGACGGTGGTGCTGGCGCAGAACTCGCCGTCGCAGTTCTTCATCCTCAACGCGCTGATCAACGCCGGCGTGCAGCCCTCGGAGGTCGAGTTCAAGTACACGCAGGACGCGTTCCAGGCGGCGGCGGCGTTCAACGCCGACAAGAATCTCGCCGGCGTGGTCAGCTGGTCGCCCGACATCTACAACCTGGAGAAGGTGCGCGGCAACCGCATGCTGGTGAACACCTCGACGGCCAACAAGCTGATCGCCGACGTGTGGTTCGCGCGCGCCGACTTCGCCAAGGACAACCCCGACATCATGGAAGGGATCGTCCGCGGCATCTTCGACGCGATGAGCGATCTGAAGACGCAGGAGAACAAGCAGAAGGTGGCCAAGCTGATGGCCGCCGGCTACTCGATTCCCGAGAGCGACGCGCTCGGCATGCTCGGCGACGCGCATTCGACCAATTACGCCGAGAACCGCGAGTTCTTCCTCAACCAGAACAACCCGACCAATTTCGAGCGCACCTGGGCGACCGCCTATTTCCTCTACAAGCGGATCAACGCGGTCACCGATCAGACGCCGTTCGATCAGGTGATGGATTTCTCGATCATCCAGAAGCTGGGCGGCGAGCAGAAATACGCGTCGCAGAAGAACGAGTACGACGTGCAGTTCGCGCCGGCGAGCGCGAGCACGGTGCAGGGTGAGAAGGACGAGATTCTGACCAAGACGGTGGTCATCCACTTCTTCCCCAACTCGTGGGATCTGAACAAGAAGATCACGCGCCAGGACAACGGCAAGGACGTGGAGGAGCTCTACGATCCCAACGTCGGCTTCGTCGTCGACGAGATTGGCAAGCTGGCCGGCCAGTACGGCGCCGCGCGCATCGTCATCGAGGGGCACACCGACGCCTCGATGCGCAACTCGGTGCCGAAGAGCGTGGTGCAGGAGCTGTCGCTGAACCGCGCCAACGCGGTGAAGGAGGCGGTGCTGCGCAAGTTCCCCTCGCTGCAGCCGAACCAGTTCTCGACGTCGGGCATGGGCTGGGATCGGCCGGCGGATCCGTCGGATCCCGACAACAACGCCAAGAACCGGCGCGTCGAGGTCAAGGTCTACCCGGCGGAAGCGGCGCCGGCGACCGGGAAATGAGCCAGCCGGACACGCGGCCGCTGTTCGCGCTGCGGCTCGCGCCGTCGCCGATGATGCGGCGCCTCGTCGGCGCCGCCGCCGTCGCGGCGATCGTTGCGGTGTGGTGGTTCGCCACCTCGGGCATCGGGTCGGAAGACCGGCTCATCTCGCCGGTGATCCTGCCGAGCCCGGCCGAAGTGATCCGCAGTTTTCCCAGCCTGCTCTACGAGCGGGCGCTCCTCGCCAGCATCGCGGCGACGCTGAAGCGCGTCCTCTCGGGGTTCCTGCTGGCCGCGCTCGTCGGCGTGCCGCTCGGCATCGCCGCCGGCTCGTGGCGCGTGCTCGAAGCGGCGGGCGCGCCGATCGCGCTCTTCGGGCGCAACCTGCCGGTCGCGGCGCTGATCCCCTTGACCATCCTGTGGTTCGGCATCGACGAGGCGCAGAAGGTGATGTTCATCTTCATCGCCTGCGTGCCCTTCATCTATTCGGATGCCGTCGCGGCGGTGGTCGGCGTGCCCGACCGCTACGTCGAGACCGCGCAGACGCTCGGCGCCTCTTCGCTGCAGGTCGTGACCAAGGTGCTGCTGCCGCTGGCGCTGCCCGACATCTACGACAGCCTGCGTCACCTGTTCGGCCTGGCCTTCGGCTACATCATGCTCGCCGAGCTGATCAACGCGCAGCACGGCCTCGGCTACCTGCTGATGTCGAGCCAGCGGCGCGGCATGTCGGAGCACATCATCCTCATCCTGATCATCATCGGGCTGCTCGCCTACGGCATCGATCGCGTGCTCTTCTGGTTCCAGCGCGGCCTGTTTCCATTCCGGACGGACGAGGAGTAGCCGGTGACGCCGCCCGAATCCGCGACGCCGGCGACACCCGCGGCATCCGATCACGCCGCACCGGCGGCATCCGCGGCCAACGTCGTCGAGTTCAGGAACGTCACCAAGAAGTACGACGATCTCACCGTCATCCGCGATGTGACGTTCAGCGTTCCCGATCTTCCGGGCAAAGGGGAGTTCGTCTGCATCCTCGGCCCGTCGGGCTGCGGCAAGTCGACGGTGCTGCGCCTCATCGCCGGTCTACGCCCGCAGTATCCGGCGACCGCAGGGACGGTGCTGGTCAGCGGCAAGCCGGTGCTCGGCCCCGGGTCCGATCGCAGCATGGTGTTTCAGGACTACACGTCCTTCGACAACCGGACCGTCGAAGACAACGTCGCGTTCGGACTCGAGTGCCGCGGCGTGCCGGCGAAGGAGCGGCGCGAGCGCGCCCGCGAGTGGATCCAGCGCGTCGGCCTCGACGTCACGCGCGACGCGTCGAAGTATCCGCACGAGCTGTCGGGCGGCATGCGCCAGCGCGTGGCCATCGCCCGGACGCTCGCCCTCTCGCCGCGCATCATTCTCATGGACGAGCCCTTCGGCGCGCTCGACCCGACGACGCGCCTGCACATGCAGGGACTGCTCGTCGACCTGTGGCGCGAGGCGGAAGCGACGGTGTTCTTCGTCACCCACTCGATCGAGGAGGCGGTCTATCTCGGCGATCGTGTCTATGTGTTTTCGTCGGGGCCCGGTACCATCCTCAGGGAAATGACCGTGCCGGGCCCGGAGTTCCCCCCGAAGGAGATGCAGAAGCGGCCGGACTTCATGAAGTACGTCTTCGAGATCCGCGACATCATCGACACGCTGCAGTCGTCGACGCGGGCGGGCGACGAGTGACGCCGATGCCCGAGACCAAGACCGCGGGGCTCACTCGCTATCTCGGGGAGGCGTTCCTCTACCGCTGGAACCTGCTGCTGTTCTTCGGCGGCTCGGCGGCGGCGCTCCTGAGCGGGACGTCGGACTGGCTGCTCCCGCTCATCGGCGCCGGCGAAATCACGTATCTCGCCGGCCTGACCTCGATCCCGCGGTTCCGCGCCGCGATCGACGCCAAGGTCCACGGCGAGGCCAAACGACCGCCGCAGACCGACGCCGTGCCGGTGCAGACGCTCGGCAGTCTCCTCGCCGGCCTGACGCCCGACATGCGCGCCCGCTTCCAGCAGCTGCACGCGCGCTGCCGCGAGATGCGCGGCATCGCCGCCGGCGTCCGCGGCGCGGCGACGGGCGACGCCTCCGCCGACAGCATGAGCACGCCGGGTCTCGATCGTCTGCTCTGGCTGTTCCTGCGCCTGCTCGTCTCCAAGACCGCGCTCGATCGCTTTCTGAGGACCATGAACGAGCCGGAAATGGCCGCCAAGACCGACGAGCTGCGCAAGAGTCTCGAGGCGGCGCAGAAGGGCACCGACGATCGCGTGACCAAGTCGCTGCAGGACAGCCTGGCGATGGCCGAGCTGCGGCTCGACAACTTCAACCGCGCCAAGAAGAACGCCGAATTCGTCAGCATCGAGCTCGATCGCATCGAAGGCAAGATCCAGGCGCTTGCCGAGATGGCCGTCAACCGACAGGATCCCGACTTCCTCAGCGGACAGGCGGACGCCGCCGCCGAAAGCATGCGCCAGACCGAAAAAGCGGTCAGCGAGCTGCAGCATCTCACCGGCCTCGGCGAGCAGCTCGAAGAGCCGCCGCCGATCCTCGAATCCGATCTCCGTCAGGTGCTGCGGCCATGAGCGGGGAACCGGCCGCCTCGGTCAGGACGCGGCCCGCCGACCTGCCGGCGTGGTTTCCGTCGTGGGCGTCGGAGCTCGCCGATCTCTACTTCTCGGGCACGACGGCCGCGTTCGTGCTCTACGGCAACACCTACGACGTCTTCCGCATGGGGCCTTCGACGAGCCCAGGACGCCCCGAGCCTGCCGAGGGGCGCTACGGTGTGCTCGCGGAGTTCCTCGCCGAACAGGTGTTCGGACGCTGGTCGCTCGTGCTGCACTACGACCTCGGCCGCGGCCTGCGCGCGCTTGCCGGCCGCGACGAGAAGCGGTTGAAGGACATGGTCGCGCTGGCCAACAAGCGCGTCGGCGATCTGGGCAGCGTGCAGAAGGATCCCGCCGCGACCCTGGCGCTCCTCGATCGCTTCGTCCGCAACAACATCATGGCCGCCGACGCCGACCGCCTCAGCGTGGCGGTGATCATCGATCAGGCGTCCTACGTCTTTCCGGCGGGCGAGCCCGGACGGCTGAGCAACCAGGCTTCGTCGCAGCTGGTGACGATGCTCAACTGGGCGACCAGTCCGTACGTGAAGCGACTGAACCTCGCCTTCGTGCTGGTGGACGAGAAGCTCGCCGATCTCAACGATCGGCTGACCGGCAACCCGCACGTCGCCGCGATCGAGGTGCCGCTGCCGACCGAGGCGGATCGCCAGGCGTTCATCGAGGACACCGCCGGACCCGCCGGCGTGGATGGTTTTTCCGATTTCACCGCCGTGCAGCTGGCCGCGCTCACCGCCGGCATCTCGCTGACCGACCTCAACGTCCTGGTGCAGACCGCGCGCGAAGGTGTCAGCCGTCTCGACGCGAAGGCGTTCCGCGACCTGAAGAAACGGCTGCTCGAGCGGCAGGGGCACGGGCTGCTCGAGTTCATCGAGCCGCGCTGGACGCTCGACACCGTCGTCGGACACGAGGCCGCGAAGGCGCGGCTGCGCGAGGACGCCGCGCTCCTCAAGCGCGGCGCCGTCGACAGCATGCCCATGGGCTATCTGCTGTGCGGCCCCGTCGGCACCGGCAAATCGTTTCTCGCGCAGTGCGTCAGCGGCGAGATCGGCATTCCCTGCGTCGTTCTGAAGAACTTCCGCTCCAAGTACGTCGGCGAGACCGAGGGAAATCTCGAGCGCGTGCTCTCCGTGCTGCGCGCCATGGGGCCGGTCGTCGTGGTCGTCGACGAAGCCGACGCCGCGCTCGGCAACCGCGAGTCGGAAGGGGACTCGGGCACGTCGAGCCGCGTCTTCGCGATGATTGCCTCGCAGATGGGCGACACGCGGTATCGCGGCAAGATCATCTGGATGCTGCTCACCGCGCGGCCCGACCTGCTGCCGATCGACATCAAGCGTCAGGGGCGGGCCGAAGTGCACATCCCGCTCTTCTATCCGACCGACGACGATGAAATCCGGCAGCTGTTCGTGATCCTGGCAAGGAAGCTCGGCACCAGGCTCGCCGTCGAGGACGTCCCGCCGGTGCCGCAGAAAGGCCAGCTGTCGGGCGCCGACATCGAAGGCATCGTCGGGCGCGCCTGGCGCGCGTCGATTCTCGCCGGCGCGGATCACGTGACGCGGGAATCGCTGACCGGCGCGGTGAGCGGGTTCCTGCCCTCGACGCAGGGCCTCGAGCGCGAGCTGCAGGAAGTGGCCGCGATCCTCGAGTGCACGGATCGCGTGTTTCTCACCACGGCGGCGCGGCAGAGAACCGATGCGCCCGGCGGTCGCGCCGCCTTGCAGGAGCGGCTGACGGCGCTCAAGCAGCTGGTCAGGGAACTGTAGGCCGGACCCGTGGGTGCGGCATACGAAGGAGAGCAATCGTGGCACGAGTGAGCTGGTTCGACGACAAGGCGGGAACGGAACAGATTCAGGATCGGGTACGGCATCTCGACTCGTTCACCGACGCATTGGCCGACGGGGTCATCACCGCCAAGGAGCTCGACGGTCAGGAGGCGCGGCTGGTCGAGGCGATGAAAACGGTCGAACCGCTCCTGAACGACGATCAGCACGCGAAGGTCACGACGCTGCTCGTCGAGCTGACGGCTTACAACATCATGCGGTTGCTGCGCGAGCTGCAGAGCGAGCGCGTGCGCACGGCGATTCAGTAGCGCCAGCCGACGAAGACCGCACAGGAGACCAGGAGACCACGAGCATGAGAGGTCATCGGAGGCGTCGAATCAGCGCGGATCACCTCCAAGACTCCTGGTCTCTTGATCTCCTGCGGTCCGTGACAGGCGCCGCGATCTAGGCGCGCCCGGCGAACTCGCGCGTCTCGGTGTGCACCTTCACCTTCTCGCCTTCCTTGATGAAGAGCGGGACGCGGATTTCGAGGCCGGTCTCGAGCGTGGCGTTCTTGGTGACGCCGCCCGAGGCCGTGTCGCCGCGGACGCCCGGCTCGCACGACGCGACGGTCAGCTCCACGTGCGGCGGGAACTGCAGGCCGATCGGGTTGCCGTTGTACTTCTGCACCGAGACGATGACGTTGTCGGTGAGGAGCAGGCGATCGTCGCCGAGGACGTCCGCCCGCAGCGTCATCGTGTCGAACGTCTCCTGATCCATGAAGTGACAGCCGTCGGCGTCGGCATACTGGAACATCGCCTCGACCATCTCCAGGTCCGGCTCGGCGAACTTGTCGCCCGCCTTGAACGTCTTGTCGAACACGGCGCGCGTGATCAGATTGCGCATCTTGACGCGGACGAGCGTCTGGCCGCCGCGCGCGGTCGGGCGCGACACTTCGACATCGATGATGTTGTAGGGGGCTCCCTCGAACTCGATGAACATCTTCCGCTTGATGTCGATCGCCTCAATCAGCGCTGCCATGACCGTATATTGTAGCCTTCTCCATGGCCGTTCTGCTCGAGACGCGCGATCTGCGCCGGCATTATCAGATGGGCGCCTCGCTCGTCCGCGCCCTCGACGGCGTGTCGATTGACGTCGCGCCGGGGGAGTTCGTCGGCCTGCTCGGCACCTCCGGTTCCGGCAAGTCCACGCTGTTGAACCTCATCGCCGGCCTCGATCGCCCGACGTCCGGCTCGCTGCGCATCTTCGATCGCGATCTGGCGCAGATGTCGAGCGACGAACTGAGCGAGCACCGCCGCCGCAATGTCGGGATCATCTTTCAGTCGTTCAACCTCGTGTCGACGATGACCGCGGCCGAGAACGTCGCGCTGGCCATGATGTTTGCCGGCGTTCCGCGCGGCGAGCGCGAGACGAGGGCGTCGCGGCTGCTCGCGGCCATGGGGCTCGCCGGCCGCCAGCAGCATCGCCCGACAGAGCTGTCCGGCGGCGAGCAGCAGCGCGTGGCCGTCGCCCGTGCCCTGGCCAACGATCCGCACCTCCTGCTCGCCGACGAGCCGACCGGAAACCTCGACAGCCGGACGACGCGCGAGATCATGACGCTGCTGAAGACGCTCAACGAGCGCGACGGCAAGACGATCATCATGGTGACGCACGACCCCTCGCTCGCGGGCGAGTACGCCCATCGCACGATCACCATGCTCGACGGCGCGGTGGTGGGGGCATGACCGTACGCGACTCGCTCGATCTCGCGCTGCGCAATCTCGGTCAGGCAAAGCTGCGTACGGCGCTGACGACGCTCGGCGTGGCGATCGGGATCGCGTCCCTCGCCGGCATGGTTTCGCTCGGGGTCGGGCTGCAGGACCAGTTCGTCTCGCGGCTGACGCGGTCCGGCCTGTTCGACTCGATCACCGTCCTCAGCTCGTCGGACATCCCCGGCGGATTCGCGCGCCTGGGCGGTGCCGGCCGCCAGGGATTCGGCCGGGGCCGCGGCCGCGGCGGCCCAGCCCTGCCGCGCGTCGAGCTCTCCGACGCCACGATCCAGGACCTCGAGTCGTTGCCGCACGTGCGCGACGTCTTTCCGAACGTGCGGGTGCCGCTGCAGATGCGCTTCAACGGCGAGCAGGAATCGTTCGCCGCCGCCGGTGTGCCCAGGTCGGCCAAGGGCGAGGGGGCGTTTCGATCGATTGCCTACGGCACCTTCTTCCCGAACGACGCCGACATGACCTGCATGCTGAGCCTGGATCTCGCCAAGCGGATGAATGACGCGGATCCCGCTTCGCTGGTCGGCCAGACCGTGACGCTGCTGCACGCGTCGCCGGCGGCGGTATCGGCGGCAATCGCCGCCGGCACGCCGCCCGCGCCGGTGGAAACGCCCTGCCCGATCGTCGGCATCGTCGAGCGCGAGACCGGGCCGGGGGGGATCGGCGCACAGGTCACCCCGGTCATGCTGCCGCTCGGGCGCGCCAGGACGATGGCGCTGCGCGCGAACAACTATCTGTCGCTCACCGTGAAGGTCGCCGGCGCGCAGTACACCGAAGACGTCGAAGACGCGATCAAGAAGAAGGGGCTGAGCGCGTTTTCGATCAACGACGCGCTTCAGGGAGCCAAGCGCGCGTTCATCCTGCTCGACATCGTTCTCAGCCTGATCGGGTCGATCGCGCTGGCCGTGTCGTCGCTGGGCATCGTCAACACGATGGTAATGTCGATCCTCGAGCGCACGCGCGAGATCGGCATCATGAAGGCGATCGGCGGCAGCGATCGCGACATCCGCCGCATCTTCCTGATCGAGGCGTCCGCGATCGGCTTTTTCGGGGGGGTGGCCGGCGTCGCGCTGGGCTGGCTCGTCGGACGGGTCATCAACTTCGGCGCCAACGTCTACATCCAGCAGCAGGGGGGAACGACCGGCAACCTGTTTTCGCTGCCGCTCTGGCTGATCGGCGGCGCCGTGGGGTTTTCGATCGCCGTCAGCCTCGTCGCCGGAAGCTACCCCGCCGCGCGAGCGGCGAAGCTGAACCCGATCGACGCGCTGCGCCACGACTGAGGCGGAGGGCGGAGGGTCGCGGACGGACGACGGTTTCCGGACGGCTTGGCGCTCTTTGGATGGTGAATCGGTGGAGTGTCGCTTCCGTTCGGCTGGCAATCCGAACGCCGCAAGCCTCGTCGAACCCGTCCTCCGCCCTCCGCCCTCCGCCCTCCGTCCTCCGCCGTGTCACGCGCGGACGGGAGCGGGCGCCATGCCGACATTGAAGCCGGCGCGTTTGAGCAGGCCGTCCAGGCCGCCCTTGTCGACCGCCTTGGCGTAGGCTTCGGCGGGATCGACGAGCTTCCTGTTCACCAGATCGATCAGCGCGTCGTTCAGGCTGACCATGCCGGCGGCCTTGTTCACCTGCATGATCGACGGCAGCTGGAACGTCTTGCCCTCGCGGATCAGGTTGCTCACCGCCTGGGTCACGATCAGCACTTCGAGCGCGGCGACGCGGCCGCCGCCAATCTTGCGGCACAGCGTCTGCGCGATGACCCCCTTGAGCGACTCCGACAGCATGATCCGGATCTGCGCCTGACGATCGGCGGGGAACTGATCGATGACCCGATCCACGGTGGACGCCGCGGTCGTCGTGTGCAGCGTGCCGAAGACGAGGTGGCCGGTTTCGGCGGTCTCGATCGCGATCGCCACCGTCTCGAGGTCGCGCAGCTCGCCGACGAGGACGATGTCCGGGTCCTCGCGCAGCGCCGCGCGCAGCGCGTGCTTGAAGCTCGAGGTGTGGGTGTGCACCTCGCGCTGGTTGATCACGCACTGCTGGTTCTCGTGCACGAACTCCAGCGGGTCCTCGATCGTGATGATGTGGTCGCTGCGGTTCTTGTTGATGTAGTCGATCAGCGCGC